>Ga0164293_10000271_pt1 | contig 39580 bp, 37 predicted proteins | sample GEODES118metaG_FD_111487 | JGI IMG/M metagenome (GOLD analysis project Ga0164293, IMG submission 111487) | Eutrophic lake water microbial communities from Lake Mendota, Wisconsin, USA - GEODES118 metaG | ecosystem: Environmental > Aquatic > Freshwater > Lake | place: USA: Lake Mendota...
AAGGTGTTGGTAAAGGTCTTGAATCAACTGGTAAAGGTCTTGCTACTACCGCTGAAGGTGTTGGTAAAGGTCTTGAATCAACTGGTAAAGGTCTTGCTGCAGCAGCTGAAGGTACTGGTAAAGGTCTTGCTACAGCAGCTGAAGGTGTTGGCAAGGGTGTTGGCTCTGCTATGTCTGGATTAACAGGACCATTAATAGCAGCAGCTATACTTGGTATTGTTGGTCTAGCAGTATACTTTTTAGTAATTAAAAAGAAAAGTCCTATCGGTCAAGCATTAACAGGTGCTATTACTAATGCTGCCGCACCTGCAGCACCTACATCACCTCAAGTCGGCGGTAATGATTTATTATTTTTGATAAATCAATTATCAGATACACCAGTTTTTAGACAATAAAATAATAAGATTACTTTAACATTACATTAATAACATTACATTAATAGATGGAATCTCAACATCATTATCTGCAGCTAGAGTAAATGTAATATTGCTAGGTACTTTTTCACATTCTTGGGTTTCACAAATTAGTTGTGACAGTTTTTTAGTCGTATCATTTTCCATAAAATCTGCAAATACCATTGAAGTTCCAATTACAATCATACTAATTTGAACTTTAAACATATCTTCATAATATTTTTTAAACTCTTCAAGAGTACTATCTACTTTATATTCAAACTTTGTCCAGCTATTCATCATAACACCTGCCACTTCAATAGTAGGTGCAATGATAGGGTCAGTATATACAAGTAGTGGATCAGCCATATTAATAAATGTAGAACGATATTGTGTAGTATCTTTAAATCCCATCAAGTATTTCATCATCTCTAATAAAATTAATCCAGATACAACTGATGTAGTTGTTGAAATTGCTGGAATAATACGTCCTGCAATTCCTTTTGTTTGTTGTCTATCAGAAATTGTAATATTATAATTAGTTGCACGAAGATTTGAAGCCGCTGTAATCCAACTAATATGATAATTAGTATCATCATCTTTTTCAAACTCTTGTGCAATGAATTTTGATTTAAACATATTAGGATTACCAATAGGTGGTTCTTCTGTAGAAGTTTGTTCTTCTGTAACTTTTGGTATATATGGTTTAGGTACATATGATTTAATCATACTTTTAATCATATCTCGAGATAAATTATTCATATAACCTGAAATACGAGCTAATAAAATTGTTGTTGCCTCAATGTAATCCATATGAGTTGTATTCATAATATCAAACTCAATTGGTTTTGGACAACGTTTACCACCTGACCAAAATTTAACTCCAGGAGTTATTTCATGATCTGATGGAAATGTAGTAAGGAGTTGTTTAATATTATTACAATAATTATCTATAAACATATCAACAGCCCATTCTGCACATTTAGTAATATCACTCATTGTATTATATTTAATTGTAAAAAGATTAATATCATTATATGCTTCTGATTTCTCAATAGGACTCAATGTATTGATATATTCTGGATTCTGTAGCCATCGATTCATAGTAGCTGGTGCTCGATTAAAGAATACGAATTGGTCCATCGCCCAATGAATTGTATGAGCAATTTCATTTGGGAAACTTTTAATTGTACAAATTGGAAATGATTTTTCATTTTCTGGATCAGATGAAGCAGAATATGTTTCAGTTACAAATGGAATAATAGGTTGTGTATTTCCTTTTGTTCCTGTTGTACCACTTTCAAATAGTGGAAGATTGAATGTAAAACATTGTTCATCCATAAAGCGCCTTGCTTTAATATTATCAAGTGCATTCAATACACCTGTCATACGAGGTAGCAAAGTATTTGTATATTCCATATTATCACTTCCTACTTTTTCAGTAAAAGCTGTAATATTCATATTTGGTTTCATCTTCTTAATAACTTCTGCTGCCATAATACTTTTTGGTTTTCCAATATGATTAGAACGAAATAAGAATTGACAATTTAAATTTGATTTTTCAATTATATCTGGGTCAGTAAGATAAATATTAGTTACACCCATATAAGCAAGATTCTTGAGATGTTCACAACCAATAGCACCTGAACCAACCATCATCCAATTAGATTCTAATAGTTTATTCTCAAAATCAAATCCAAACAATTCACCATATGATGTTTTACAATCATCTGTATTTAATTCTTCTGGTATAAGGGTTTGATCACACCAAGTAAACCATTGATTACAAGGCATATACTTGTTAGTAACTAGTTTAATTGCTTCCATTGCACCAAATGAACCAAAAATAGATACAAGTGGCATTAATTCATATTTAAAAGTTTGAGCTAATTTTGGTAATTTGGTTTGCATAATATTTGGTTTATCACTATACATTTGAATAAATGTGTCAATCATATTATTTGCATATACCATATCAAATGTAAATACAATAGAACGTTCAATTATTTGTTCTTCAAATGTTTTATGTGACACATTAATAGGCTTTTTAATATGAATACAACTTCCATTAACAAAACTAAAATCTTCAGTTATTATATCAATTAATTGAAAAGAAGTTGTTGATAGTACTTTAATTTGCCATTCTTTTTCAAATTGAGCTAAATTACTTCCTTCCATATTAGAGAAATAAACTATATCACCTGTTTGAAAATCGTGTTTACTATTAGGAACACATTGAACTAATCCAGTAGAAGAGATTGAACCAATCTGCACTGGTTCAATATTCTCACCGGTACTATCTGTTACTATATGATTAGTACCAGCATCAACAAATATTACACCACCTAATCCATTCATATATAATACGACAAGTTTTGAATTATTTTCACGAGTATAACGATTTACCATCTTAACTATACTAATAGGTTGATTAATAAGAATAGTTACATTTTGATTCATCATATATGTTTCTACCGTATCAATAGTTACATAAGGATTTAATTCTTGTAATTTAAGTCGTAATGCGTGCGAACGTTTACTTCCAATATTTTGTTCAGTATAATAATAACCAGTTTCTAAATCTGAATACATGACTGGATTTGAATCATATAAATAGATATTACGAATCCCACCAAGAGCAAGATTCTTTCCAACTTCTGTACCAAGACCTTTTTCTAATCCATATATTAAAATAGAACTAGTAGTCATTTTTTCAACAGCTTCAGTACCATAAGTACGAATCATACGATCATAGAGCAAATTATCAATAGTAGACATATAAAGCTACAAAGTATATAAATAAAATTTGTAGCTTTCAATTTTTCTCTGATATAAAAAAATATAAAATATTTTTAGCTTGCTGCAAACTATTAATTGATTTATATATATAAAACTATGTTTTACTATAATCCAACAATTTCTACAAAAATCTTTTTTATTAAACAAATGTATAAGATTACTATGTTATTATGTTTATTTGATAAATATAATATATTTTTCCTAATATTATATATATGTTTAACAAAATAGTTACAAATCAATATCTTTATTACAGTGCAATAATGGTATTGGCTATTTATATGTCAGTTGATTTACAGGTAGCTTCTACATCTTTGTCAGAAAAATTACCTCAGAATATTAAAGAATTATATAAAAATAATTTATTTAAAATAATTATTCTATCTATTGTTTTAATGAAATCTACTAATAATTTATTAAATGCTGTTTGTTTAAGTGTTGCTTTTATTTTTGGCGCTGAATGTATATTAAATTCTAAAGAAAAATTTCAAATTGATACAACAGATGGTGGATTCAAATTATCAGGTGTAAGACAAACTAGTAAAACGGGACAATCAAAAATATTAACAATTTCTCAATCATCAGATAACTCATTATTAGTATCATCTATATAATATTATTGGAGTTATATTAATCTTTATAAATTTTAGGTTTATGATATTTATTCTTGTAATAATTTTATAAAATAACTAGATATCTATTTAGTTTACTAGACACCATTTATATACCTTTATTATTCAAAAAATGTAGTTTTTGAATAAGAAATCCCACCTTTACAACATTTTGATATCACCCCTAAAAATTTAATAATAGAAAAATAAGGTGTTAATTACTCCCTGATCAGTGGGTATTGTAATATACTTAATAATATATAGTTTTTACCTTACCTATCATACCATATGGTAATCCTAATACACGATAATGAATGTGTCTTGATATCATACGACCATTAGGAACAATATAACCACTACCTTCTAATATTGGTAACTTTGCAATACCTTTAGAATCAGACATAACTACACCAGAATTAGAATAATCACCATATGCTGTTTCAACATCTGGTGCTTTACCTAAAGGTAAAGCAGCCCAATATGCTACTTTACTATTAGGTTGTGTCATTACTTCTATAGTTTTATTTGTATTAGACGGTGTTTTAAGAGGAACTAAAATATTTGGTAATACTGAATTACCGAGGAAAGGTAACCAGGTTTCTTTTTTTGTTGAAAGATAAATAGCAGCTGCCATAACAATTAAATAAATAATTTTATCAAAACTTATATTTGAATTAAATAGCTTATTAACAAATTGAGACAACATTTCAACCAAATTGTAGCCCATAGCAGTAGTACCCCAGTTTATTGCACCAATTATAACAATTAATATTAGGAACATGTGAAAACTTACTTTATTATAAAATATTTTATTTTCCATATATAATTATATTAGAAATAAATTATATATTTTTTTTAAAATATTCTCTAAATAATAGGTTTTACAACTAATGGACCTAATTGAAAAGTACCTAATGAAAAATAAACAACATCCTTAGTAGATATTTTATTACGAGGTCCTATATTATATATAACTTCAGGTTTATCTTTATTAACTTTTCCTAATATATATTCATATAATTTGGTATTAATTTCATCCATATTATCTTTCTCATTAAAATAATTACTAAATTTATCATCAGGTGTAAATTCCTTATTAACATTTTCAGCTGGAACCTCTCTTTCATATACTAAAAAGTATTGATTATAATAATCATTTGAAGCTGTACCAATTAAATTATATTTTTTATCATTTATTTCAAATTCTTTTATCTTATCCATTAATGACTGTTTTGGCAACTCTTTTGGTAACTGTTTTGGCAACTCTTTTGGCGACTCTTTTGGCGACTCTTTTGGCAACTCTTTTGGCGACTCTATTGGTACAGCGGTAGAGGATTCTTTTGTAACAGCCGATTCATAGTTAAATATATCAGAAAATCCTTTATCATTCATAATCCAATATTTATTCTTATACATATCAATACCATTTATATCATTTGGTTGTATATTATTTAAATCTTTATATTCTAATATTGATTTAATTTTATCAGAATTTAATACATCGTATTGTGTTACTTCATTCATATTATTAAACTCTTTATATCTATTAACTGATGTGAATTTTTCTTTATTGTCAAGATAATATAATAATAATATAAATAATATTAAATAAATAATAAGTTTCATATATAATAGACTAAGAAAAAATTATAATGATTTAAATATTTTAAGATTCTTTTTAATTTGCACATCCATATCATTATGAAAAACTATTGTAATATCATTTATATCAATTGTAACTATAATTTTCTTTGTTTGTACTTTAATTGTTCCTATTTTATTATTATTATGTAAAATATTCCATAAATTTGTAGCTTCATTTAATATTATCCAATTTTTTTTATCTGTAATATCAATTAGTTGTGATAATATTGTTAATTTTTTATTATCATCAATATATGATGTGATAATATCATATCTATTTATTTTCTTAGTTTCTATTGAATTATTCATTGTTGCTTCTATTTTTGTTATCAATTGAGTTATTTTCATTTCAATATCAAGTTGATACTCTCTTAATATCATATAAAATTTAGTAGATTGTTTGCTTATTTCTGATTCAAAATTATGAAAGGCATCTCGGATTGAATAATTTTTTTTAGATATCTCATTTAATTCATATAATGTCTTTGTGATATCTTCTACTATCCATGGAAATTTTGGTAAATCTTCAATTTGATTCATTAATTTCCTACTAATTTGTATCGCCATATCTAATCTATTAATATCATTTGCTAAATTAGAAATCATTATAATACTATATAATTCATTATTATGATATGATGTATAAAAATCAAACTCTTTCATTCCTTGAATCATTGAATTAAAACTAACAAATATACCCCATTTAATATGATGATTAATCATATCACTTTTCATCTTATTAACTTCATCCTTATTAATTGTCGTTGTATAATTTTTACTTTCAAGCATAATAATCTTTTTATTAGGAAGATATAACCAAGCATCGCCAGAATGAGCAACACCACTTTTTCTTTCAAAAATAATATCTCCAAAATTTTTATTACAATAATCTTCTAACATATTTTCTGCAAAGTTACCCTTCTTATTTGAATTAGAAGAAATACCTATAAGTTTAGTCATTGTATTTTGATATAATTCTTGATTAGTATCTATTTTATTATTCATATGATTTAGTTTCTCAATTAAAATATGATTATCAGCCTGATTTTCTATTTCTTTTGGTTTTGGAAAATGAATCATATAACCAGTCTTTATTAGTTGATATAATATATCTTCTATTTTATTTTTTTTAATATCTGTCAACATTGGATATTCATCCAAACTTAATGTTAATGTTACTTTAAGACTATTCATTATTATAATATTATAATAATAGTAAATTATTTTTAATTCAATTTTATTTTATACCCTTGAAGATTTAATTATAGTGAATAAATTTTATTTGTTATTTATAAGGTATTATGTAAGAATTGATATAATAAATTAATACCATAACTAGTTGGTTTTTCATTTATATATGTAACATTTGCTATATCTAAATGAATCCAGGGTGTATTCTTATTTACAAAATAATTTATAAAAGCACCTCCTATAATACATCCAGATTTAACATTATCACTATAATTTTTAATATCAGCAACATTTGAATTCATACAATCATCATATTCTTTTCTTAATTGGAGATAATCAACATATTCACCTATTTTATTTCCTATTTTTATAAGACTAGTATTATATTTGTTACCTATTTTATTGGACATTGATATACAAGATATATTATGAGTTATACGTGATACATTACCTGTTAATGTAGCAATATCTATAACTAATGTCATTTCTCTTCTTTTAGTATCACGTAATATAGTTTCTATATATTCCATACAATCAGCAATACATAATCTACCTTCTGCATCTGTATTTATTATCTCAACAGTCTTTCCTAATTTCGTTTGTATGACTGTACCTGGTTTTGTAGCAGCTGAACCTATCATATTTTCACTTATTGGTAATAATAAATAAATGTTGTGTTTAGTTGAATTTAATAAATTTAATACAGATACTACTATTGCAGAACCAATCATATCGGTTTTCATTTCGTGTATATGTGCTGTTTTAACATTTAATCCCCCTGTATCATATGTAATTGCTTTTCCTACCAAATAAATATCTAATTTATTCTCATCAACTTCTTTTGGAGAAAGAAAAATAAAGTAATATGGATACTGTGATCCACGACCTACTGCTTCTACTAATGGAAATCCTTCTGACATTATATTAATATTATAATTAGATGGTATATTCATTTTAATCCATTCTAAATAAGATGTTGGTGTTTTATTAGGATCCATAACAATATTTTTATAATTTGTCAATACTTCCATAAATCTATTTACATTATCTGTTACATTATATAATTTAATATCTTGACCTTTTCTATTCATATAACTATAAAGAATATCATGTAATTTAGTTATAACTATTAATAATAATTTTTCATTCATAGCCTTCTCGAAAATTATATTTATTCTTTTAAGATTGCTATATAAACTTATTATACTATTTAACTTTTTTAATTCTTTTACTAAATTATAGGTACTAAATTGTCCATCAATATTAATCATATATATATTAACTTTAACTGAATCTTGTTTAGTTTCTATTAGAGTCATTTCTTCATTAGGATTGTTCCTATTATATATATATATATCTATTTTTTTCATATTATATTAGGATATATATTTTTTCAAAACTCTATATTTTTTCAAAACTCTATATTTTTTCAAAACTCTATATTTTTTCAAAACTATTTAAAACTATATTTTATTAGTATATTAAAATGGAGGAAACACCTAAAACAATTACACTTACATGTAGAAAATGCAGAGGACCTCATCTTACAATTAAATGTGGTAAAGAAATTATTTCTAAAACTAATGAACAAGTTTATACAGATTTTGAGGATAAACCTCATAAAGAAATGGATAAAAAACCTTATCATACACAATCTGATAATAAGAGAACTTATTTTAAAACAACTTATCGTGTTAAATTATCATGTTTACCACAAGATATTGATGAAGAAGAATTAATGCATATGACATGTGATTGGGGTCATATTGTAAGACTTAAAGTGTTAAATTATGAAGATAATTCAGTTGCATATATTGATTTTGGTTACGAAGAAGAAGCAGATTATTTCATTGAAGCAGTTGATAAGACACCATTTGAATATATGGTACTATCTGCAATTAGAGTATCTAGTGAAGACCCACATAATAAGAAGCAACTGAAGGAATAGATTTCTTAATAATATCTAATGAAAATTTTTCTTTTAATTTCTCTTGATTTTTAATTTGTTTAATAAATTTTTCTTTATCAAATGGTTTATTTATTTTAGATATTTTCTTAAGTATAGAATAAAATAAGAAAGCACAAAACAATAACACCCAAGGATTATTGAATATATCTAACATTATATAATATTAGATAAATTTATAAAATTAATTTACTAAAATAATCTAATAATTCATATTTTTCTTGTCAGTATAATATTTGTATTTCGTTATAAGAAGGAAATATTTTGCAACATATTAATTTGCAGCAAGCTGAAAAATTGATAGATTGCTCGCAATTTTGCAATATATTTAATTTAATAAAAAACTTTGTTTTTTATTATCTCAAAAAATTGATATTAATATATCAAGTCCATAATACTATTATTAGTAATGAATTATTCCGATTTAATGCTAAATAATATGATGTTTAGTCTCATTAATAAAATATCCACTGGATATATTATTATTGATTTTTTCTATATTATGATAATTAGTTACCTTTTCCAAGGTACCTACAAAAAAACAGTTTCTAGATTTTTTGAAATAATAATTAACTATTTTAATAAAACTAATAAAATAATTTATATGTCATCTGAAAAACAAACAAGTCAACGTTTTCGTGCATTAATGCATTATATTTCAAAAATGAATCTCCCAACTGTACAAATCTTATCTGAGAATATAGAACAAAAATATAATTCAAAGACTGATGAATATGAAGAAAAACCAATGAGTATTTATCGTGTAGATCAATCAACTACATTCACTATCACACCAAGTATTAAGGGACGAGTATATTATATGGAAAAAGAAAAACAGGAATTTAATGGAAAGATTATTTATAATGAGGTTGTATATTTGGATATTTTTACATCAACACTTAAAATGAGTGATTTAGAGAATTGGGTAGAAGAATGTCTATATGAATATAAGAATTACTTAAAGACGAAATCGTGTGGTAAACAATTAATTGTTGAAGTAAGTTATAATCCAAAGAAAAATGATATTACTGTTTTTAATACAGAGTGGAGCTCTAATGTTAGATTTGAAAATAGATTCTTTACAAATAAGGATAAAATTTTAGAAAAAATTAACTTTTTCCTCAAGAATCCACAATGGTATAAAGAACGAGGTATTCCTTATACATTAGGCTTTCTTCTTTGGGGCGAACCAGGGTGTGGTAAAACAGGATTTATCAAAGCTCTTATGAATTTAACAGGACGTCATGCTGTTTCTATTAAATTAAATAATAACTTTAATATGAATAATCTTCGTCAGATTATTTATGATGATATGATTTCAGATGAACTAATTATTCCTCAAGCTAATAGAATTCTTATTTTTGAGGACATTGATTGTATGGGTGATATTGTAAAGACACGTTCTATAAAAAAAGATTCAGATGAATCTAAACGTCGTAAACATAAAAATTCTGATAGTAATGATGATGATGATGATTATAAACTATTAAAGAGTCAACTTAAAAATCACCAAACAGATAATTATAATAATAATCTAAGTTATTTTTTGAATATGTTAGATGGTCTTCAGGAATGCTCTGGTCGAATTATTATTATGACTACTAATAAACCGGAACAATTAGATAAAGCATTAATTCGTCCTGGTCGAATTGATTTTAATATTAATTTTACCAAAGCAACAATTGATGATATTAAAAATATTTTAGAATTTTATTGGGAAAAATTTACAGATAATATTCATGATAGTTGTGATATGAAATATTCACACGCTGAGATTATTAATATATGTAGAACTTCTAATACTCTTAAAGAAACAATTAAAAATCTAATATAAATTATTTTATACATCAATATAATATGGATGGTAGAACAATAGCATTATTATTAAGTTCCGCATTGTATTGGTATTTTAATATATATCGTAAATCTAAATGTATAGTAATACAACCTAAATGTGATGGTATTAAATGTTATATTACAAAAAATAAATCAGAATAATAATAATTCATGTTATTAGTAATATATTATTCTTAAAATTTTTTCTGCTTATTTATAAATGAAAATAAATTCAGACTTCATTTATAAAATCTTTAATTTAGAAATTAAGTTAAAAAAGGATTCTGATAAAATCAAAGTATCTAAATATGAGGAACAAATACCCATGTACGATATTTATAGTCAAAAAATATATCCAATTAATAAAACTAATATCCATCATCGATTGATTGAATCCCATTATCGATTTATAAATGAAGAAATATATAGATGGCTAACACTATTATATAATAAATATATTAAAGATGATATTAAAGGTCCTAAATTAAAATATAATCTATCAGTATTAGCTAATTACGATATTCCAACTTTAATAGAAACATCTTATAAAACATTATATAAATATTCTCCTCAATTAGGTTTATCTGTTAGTATTTGTAAAAGAAATAGTTTCAATCCATTTGTTAATCATTTAACTCCATATTATACAAAATTAGAATTAATTAAATTAGGACAAAATATGAATCTTATTAAATCTAAAGTACTACCAGAAGAATTAATAGATATGGATATTCATTATAATATTTGTAAGAAAGTATCATATGATGATGTATCCTTTGATGAAATTAAGAATCATCATATACATATAATGAAATCTAATATGATTAGTTGGATTTGTTATTATAGTTGGACAGGTTCATTTCTATTTAATAAATATCTTAGACACTCAAATAGTTTACCGGTTGGATATAGTGGTATTAATAAGATATCGGATTGTATTGCATCGGCTCCGCCATTAGAAAGAGACTATGATATTTATCGTTTTATTTGGGATGATAGTTTTTTAATAAATTTAAAAGAAGGTGATATATTTATTGATAAGGGATTTATATCTGCAACGCGTGATCCATTTTATAGCCCTGGATTAAATGGTAATTTTGGTCTAATATTATTAAAAATTAAATTACCCAAAAATATAAAAGGGGTTGGACTTTTTATTGAAAATTTTTCTTTATTTCCAAAAGAAGAAGAAATATTATTACCACCCAAATCAAAACTTAAATTAATATCACGTAATAATGATTTTAAATATTATCATACTAATCCAGAATTTGAGAGATTAATAAATAGGAAATATGAATTTGAATTAGTTAGTAACAATAATTCTCATAAAATTCAAGAGTCAAAAATAATTATAAAAGAATATCATGATATAACAAAATTTGAAATAAATGGTTTGGATAGAGTTGATATGATTAAGAAATTTATACAAAAATATGCTATTAATAATATAATACCAATTAAATATGGTACATCTGAATATACATTATATTATCAATGGTTTGATTCAACTAATACTAGTTCTTATGAAAAATTCTATTATAATAAAGTTAAAGATGGTATTTTATTTATACTAATGGATAGTAATGGTTATCCATATTTAAATATAGAATTAGGAAATAATATGGCTATTAATTATTTGAATACATTATATTTTAGAAATAATATGGATATATCACATAAGATTGAAGATTATATTGATTTAATATATTGTATTGGTAAGCTTTTTTATTATAAAAATGCATTAATATTTAATGAATATAAATCATTTATAGAATTTAATTCTAATTATCCAGAAACTAATCATATTTTTTTAGCACAAAATCTATATAATTCTAGTTTATATAAATATTTGAAGACACAAAATATACAAAAAATAAATCCATTTATAACCTATACATTAGGTTATTGGTATGTAGATGAATATTTTAATAAAAATGTAACTAAAGCAATTCTTGATAGAGTACCACCTGAATTAAAAAATGTTAAAAATAATAGAGAAATGTTAATAGAAATAATAGAAAAATATTTTTATTTATATCCAAAAGTATTAAGCCTAATGGATAGAAATATAATAAAAAATAATTATATACAATTTAATATTTATGATAAAATGGTTGCAGAAGGATTAGCTGATAATTTTAAACCAATGGACCATACTAATGATGATAATATAGATGACAATTTTAAACTTATATTTAGACAACCAATTAGACGATTATAATGTTATTTAATAATGTTATTTCATAATGTTATTTAATAATGTTATTTCATAAAAGTTTTGTTTTTACAATTAATTTAAAAAATATATATGCCCCAATCACATCAGATGGATAATGAACACCTAAATAAACTCGTGATAAACCAACTATAACAGGTAATAATTCTAACATATGATAACTTTCTTTTGATATATCACCTGATTTTTTAAGTATATAAAGTAAAATACACGCAGAAAATGTATGACCTGAAGGGAAAGAATATTTATCAAGTGACATAGTTTCCATCCTACTTATATTATTATCTACATTAAATGGTCGTTGTCTTTTTATCAGATATTTGAATGAAGCTAATAATAAGCAAGCGTAACATATTACAACGAATTGATGAAGCGTTATTTTTTTTAAATAATAAAGCATTAAAATAATAATTGGAAAAAATTTAGAATGAAAAGGTGCAGATATTAATCGCATAAATTTAGCAATAACTTCCTGATTATTTTTTGACACATTCTGAATTAATTCCATAAATTCTAATTCAAAATTATCATTCATAGTTATTATTGTTATTATTAAGTAGATATTTTTTTAAGAATAACTTAGAAAATAAATAGTTTAATTTATTTTCTAATTTTAATTAAATAGAATGTTACGATTAATTTTTCTAACAATTATTCTATATATTATGATAAATGATTTAGTGGATGTAGAAAAAAAACCAATTAAACAAATAGAACTTCCAACTGCTCCTCCTACAGTTGCTTCCACCCCAAAACCCCAACCTAAAATAATGCCATTAACTTCATTTCAACCTGAAGGAAAAGCAAATGATAGATCTGGCCTTACAACTGTATTAAATGTACCTCCATCTATAAAGAATAGAGAACGTTTTGAAAATTTTGGAGAAACTAAAAATACAGATGTATGGAACTTTGATAAACCTAATCCTTGGTCTAAAATAGTATTAAATAAAAATAGTGATTATCCCTATGAATTTTATATCAAACTAAGAGTACCCTCATTAAATGACCTTGAAGCTTGGAAACAAATTGTTCCTAATATTGGATTTGATTCAAGAATAGGTGCATTAATTATTCCTAGTAAAGATGAAGCTAGTGCTCTCGCTCTAGCCAATCTTATTGCTATTAATTTCACTGGACAAATGTCATTAGATAATATATTAGATAAACGCCTTATTCAAATATCTGTTGCAAAAGCTAAAAATCATCAAGTTGTTCAAACTAAATTGAGAGAACAAATAAATGAAAGTCTTTATGGAAAATCAACCTCTAATACTACTAATAACTTTGAAAAAGATTTAGCTAAAAAATCAGATACACAAGTAAAAGAATCATTTGAAACAGAAGCTGAAACATACGATAATGTTAATTTTCAAAGTGAAGAATTTAAAGATACATTTCAACACTTTTCTAATAATGAATCTTCTCTGACAAAATCAGAGAATGAACCAGAAGGATATGATGGCAGTGATTTTAGTTATTTATAATATTATTTATATTGTTATTTATAATGTTATTTATATTGTACTAACCACCAACTATATTGTCCCGCTATATCATTTGGTTTATCGATTACAATTTTATTTAAAACGAACCAATTATATTGTTCTAAATAATACATTACTTCTTCTTCTTTAATAAATGGTTCTGTTTTTTCTGTTGTATGTACCCATTCGAATTTATATCTAGTTTGTTCCATATCAGTCATTAGATATGAATTATTATGTTGCCATGATGCATTTTTATTTACTAGATTGAATAATAATTTAGTACCACTTTTCACATATTTAGTCAATTCTTGCCAGAAATCATTTGTCATAAAATGCATTATTGAAAAATTAGCAACTACATAGTCAAATGTATTAGATTGCATTGTATACCATATAATGTTATTTTTCCAATTTGTTGATAAATTAGTAGGATTAAAATGATAAATAGTATCATGATATTTTAATGCTCGAACTAATTGTTTAATATCTATATCTAATCCCAAATAATATCTAGGTGAATATTTTTTAATAATATTAATTAATTTACCAGAACCACAACCTAAATCTAACCATTTACTATTATATGATGGATTCATATTCATTATATTAGTTTCTAATAATTCAGATTGTAATTTTAACTGTTTTGATAGATTAATATTAATATTATGATAGTCGATGGATTCATAATAATTTTCTGAGAAATGAGTAACTATTTCACTCTCTCTATTCCAATCATTTTTTATCATACATATAATATTATCAACAACATTATATGGATTTGGTTTCTTTTTATCAAATCTAATTTCTTCTGGTACAAAATACATCATACCATTAATATCTTTTGGATAACATCTATAAATCATATTATTTCTTTTCACATCTCCCTTAATAAGATGAGACCAATCATAATTATCTCTATCACACCAACTATTATTATTAAATAATAAATCGATTGTCATCAAATGTTTTGGTTTAATTTTAATTTCTCGATTACCATCAAGTGGTGTTATAATGACACCATCACATTTATAAGGTTCAGTATTATATAATATTTTCGTATTGTTTGTTACCAATATATTATTAATTAATTCTTTCATCACATTATTATTTGAAATACATGCAAATTTAGGATACCATTTAATTATTTGTTTTGTATTCTCTTGTAAAAAGAGTTTAACAATACACCTTTCTTTATAAAACTCTTCTATAAATTCATCATATGTATTCATTTCTAATATATGTGATTTTGTATATGGATGAGATGACCGTAATATATTGTATCTCTCAATAATGCTAGTATCTGGAATATCAATATCAAAAATTAAATATAAATCTAGGTCTTCAATATATTCTGCTTTTATTCTATATTTATTAAATAACTCTGATTGAGGAAAAATATTAGTTGGTAGACTTGTAATAAGAATTCCATCTGCTTTCTCTCTCAAAATAAACTTTTTATACAATTGTGATTCTCCTGGTAAGAGGTGTCTTGGTGGTACATCTGTAAATTTTTGTTTATTAATTTGATAACCGTATGAACCTTTTTTTAATACACTAATGTTATTATTTGGTTCAAATGTTTTAATATCATTTAATAGTTTAAACATTCGAGACTGATTTTGTATAATTGTATTTTTCTTTTTCTTCTTTGCAAGTAATCGTAAATGATGAGTAATATAATTCATAGTTATCATAATTTTATTATTATTTTTAGAATTAATATCATTATTAGTTATTTTTAAAAATCGTGTGTATAATCCCATATCATTTATGTGAGAATAATATTTATTCATATTAACATAAGTTGTTATTAAATTATATGATATCATAATATCTACTATTAATTTATTAAGTTTATTAGTTTTTGTTGTTTTAATAAAATCATTCCAATTTATCCAATGTAATATTGTTATAAAATTTTCAACTATGTATTTTGTAATTTTTTGAAAATTAGTTATATTATCTTGTACAAAATCATATAGAATTGATGTACATATATTGTACATTAATTTTTCATCATCAGACTTTAATAAACTATATATTGTATTAATTTGTGCAATAGTTGTTGTATGTAATATACATTTTTTTAATAATGAAAATAAATTTATAAAAGTATAAGGACTATCATAATAATATTTATGTAATGTATTGATTATTTTAAAACTATGAAATATAGAAATCATATAATTAAAATATGGTTGCAATAATACATAATGAGAAAGTAATTTGATTCTCTTTAATATATATTTACATGGTACATCAGAACCCGATAAACTCTGAAATACCTGTTTAATAATACTATTATTTTGTAAAAATAATTTATTATTAGAAATACATTTATCTAAAATATATTTATATAATCTATCATCTGAATTAGCAATTGATTTTATAAATAAGGTTTCTAATATATTTGGCGATAGTTCATTTATTTCATTTACTTTAGATATATTTAACCAAAATAAGAATATTGGAAATGTACCACTCATTGCAGAAATAATCAAATATTGAGAACTATTAATTTTATATTTAGTAATAATATTTTTAAATTTACACAATATAGTTTGACCTTTTGCTAATGATGTTAATTTAATCAATAAATTACAAATAACGTTATCAATTGTATTTATATCAGTTGGATTATTTACTTTAGACTCTAATAATAATATTTTATTTGATATGATTCTTAATAATTCATAATATGATTCTAGTTTAAAATTTTTTTCTATATGTACTATCATACCAATCAATATTGATAATAATTCCATTTCTTCAAATATAGTATTACAGTTTAATTGGTCTTCAATATGTTGTTTCTTATCATAACTTTCCATTATAACTTTAGCTCTATTATGTATACTCATTAGAATATATATATTTACTACTTATTTAAATATATTTCATTTTTTCTATCCTTTTATAATTATAATGAACGGTGGAATGTCTGACATAACAAAAGAATTTAAGAAATATAAGGTTCCTATATCCAATGAAAGGATGGAAGAATTTTGTTTACCTAAGAAATTTACATTACAACCACAACAAAAATTATTACCAGAATTATTAATTAGTAATATGAGTCCTTGGAATACGGATCCATCTATTAGAGGAATACTATTATTTCATCAAATTGGTGCTGGGAAAACTTGTACCGCAATTGCTATTGCTGAAGAATTTAAAAAAAAATTAAATATAATGGTTGTATTACCTGCCGCATTAATTGGTAATTTTGTAAATGAATTACGTTCAGAATGTCCTGGAGATGAATATATTTCATCATCTGATAGAAGTAAATTAAAGAAATTAAAACCTGGTGATAAAGAATTTGATAATATTATTGTTAAAACTAATGAAAGAATAGAAAAATATTATACTATCTATTCTTATCATAAATTTGTAGCATTGATACAAGAAAATAAAATTAAAAAATTAAATAATACATTACTAATTATTGATGAAGTACAAAATATGATTTCTCTTGATGGTACCTTTTATAAATCTCTTAAAAAAGTTATTGATAATTCTAATGAAACATTAAAATTAATCTTATTAAGTGCAACACCAATGTTTGATAGACCTATTGAAATTGCTCTTACTCTTAATTTATTGAAAAGAGAAAACCAATTTCAAATTGCAAAGTTTAATCAAATGTTTTTAAAAATTAAAACTACTAAAGAAGAAACTAGTTATAAAGCAACACATATGAAACAATTTCGAGAAATGGTACGAAACCTAATTTCATATTATAGAGGAGCTCCTCCCCAAGCTTATCCTAAAACAGAATTTAAAGTAGTTCGATGTAATATGAGTGACTTTCAGTATAAAAGTTATCTTACTAGTTTAAGTTCAGAAGATAATTTTATTCGTGGGTCATTTAGAAATGTAGATATATTAGATATGCCTCAAAATTTCTTCCTAGGTCCTAGAATGATATCAAATGTTTCTTTCCCTAATAAATCAATAGGTGAGGTTGGTTTTAGTTCATTTAAAGGAGATGCACTACAAATGCAAAATATTGGAGAGTATTCTATTAAATTTTATAAGATCATGCAAAAGATAGGTAAATCTGATGGTCCTGTTTTCATTTATTCTAATTTTAAAGAACTTGGTGGTATTAAATGTTTTGTTAGATTCTTAGAATATCACGGTTGGAAAAACTATAAAACAAATGGTGAAGGTAATAAACGTTTCGCAATTTGGTCTGGAGATGAACCTAATAAAGTGAAAGATGAGATTAAGTATATATTTAATCAGAAATCAAATGAAGATGGAAGTAAAATACGAATAATGTTAGGTAGTCCTTCTATTAAAGAGGGGGTATCATTATTACGAGTACAACAAGTTCATATTATGGAACCATATTGGAATATGTCTCGTATGTTGCAAATTATGGGGCGTGCTGTTAGATTCTGTTCTCATAAAGATGTAACTAAAGGAAAACGTTTAGTTAAAATATATCTCTATCTTGCTACTTATCCTGAAGAGAAAACAGTTGATCAATATATATGGGCGCTTGCAAAGAAGAAAAGTAAGTTGATTGAAGAGTTTGAGATGGCATTAAAAGAAGTGGCCTTTGATTGTGAATTGATGATAAATAGAAATTCGTATAAAACAGATGAGAATAAATTACATTGTAAAAACTAATATATTATATAAGAATAATCCCGAAAAAAAATTTATAATTTTTTTGATGTTAAAAGTAATAGAATAAAGTTAAATGTTATAATAATGGATAACTCTAATATAAAAGAAATATATTGTGTACTTTGTAATTATAAAACAACAAGTAATATTGATTGGTTAAAACATATTGAAACTCAAAAACATATGTTTTATATTTTTCAAATTATTATTATTGCATCTAATACATTTTATTTTACTTTTTACATACTCTTATCCAATAATTTCACTTTTCCAATTATTGTTTTGTTTAATTCCATTTTATTTATTGGTATTATTATTATTTACTAATTTAGTTAGCGGCGTTTGAAATGAGAAAAAGTGTAAATAAAATAATCCAATGTAGTTGTATAATTTTAGATAAATATGTTTAAAATATTAACAAAAATAATCTTTGCTAAAGTTAGATGAGTCTGCTTCATTTAAGTATATATGTAGGGGGGTAAATCACCCCCCTACATATAAATATTTTCTAAGGTTATATAATGAATACTATAATTGATCTATTTAATAATATGTTAATTTATAATTCGAATAAGCTTGAATTTATAATTCGAATAAGCTTGAATTTATAATAGATATTGAAAATAATATTTGGTTTAAATTTTTAAGTATTTGTAAATTACTTAAATATAAAAGTAGTAAAGATGCATTAAGAGATTTAGTTAATAAAAATGATAAACAATTATTAAAAAATATAAAAATTTTAATAAAAATAAAAGACCATCCTAATACTATTTATATAAATGAAAGAGGAATATATAGTTTTCTTATTAAATCACGAATGCATCAAGCTAAAGATTTTCAATTATGGTTGATAAATGATGTATTGCCTAATTTAAGAAAACATGGAAAATATGAATTAAATAAAAAAATAAAGAATAAATTAAAGAATTTAAATAAAAAAATAAAAATATTAGAAAAAAATAATATAATATTAAAGAATAATATGACAAAACATAAATATCCAAAAGGTACTCATATTTATATTATTGAAGATGATAATAAGTATAAAATTGGTTATACAGATGATCTAGAGAAAAGATTACGAACATATAATACAGGGAAAGCTAATAAAATAGAATATGTATATTATAAAAAAACAATATGTGGAAAAGAAATAGAAATATGTTTAAAAGCAATGTTAAATAAATATATTTATAAAAGCAATAAAGAATTTTATGTTTGTACTCTTGATATTATAATTAAAAAAATTTTAAAATGTATTAAAATCGAAAAAAATGAAAGTAGTTGTAAAGTTATGAATAATAATATGATAGGTGGTTCAAGTAGTAATATTATTGATAAAATAATTAGTATATATAAACAGAAATATGCATATTATTATAATATATTATGAATGACTTGTATAATTTTAATTAATGTTTTAATTATATTATATTCTTGCGAAATTTTGTTTTTTTTAATTTAGTATAACAAAAATAATATATATATATATAATGGCACAACAATATGAGACCTTTGAAAATATTTTTATTATAATTGCTCATGGTGGAATTGTTTCAAATCCAGATGCAAACATAGTTAGACTTACTTCTAATATTAAAATGATTAAACCATTACCAGGTATGATTACTGCAGAAGATACACATAAGTATTTATTTTCTGCAATAGCAAATAGTAACTTAAATACTGCAGAAGATATTCTTGCAAATATAAATAGCTACTATAATACTACTGCAGGGATTGAAAGTTATTTTAAAATATATACTCCAGTAACTAATTTTACAGATATGTTAATAGAATTTAGTCCAAGCTTAAATTCCCTTGATGATGGTAATATTCTACGAATTCAAAATAACCAGTATAAAACGATTACAGATTTAAGAGATATAAAACAGTTAAAAGATTTAATTTTAAAGCTTAATAATTTGCATGAAGGAAAATACAAAGTTAAATTATCAGATATAATTAAGTATTTAGATCAACTGATGGTAAATGGACGTTATTTATTAGTTGTTTTATCTTGTGCTTTTATTAATGATGGATTTACAGTAGAGCTTGCTAAACGCGCTGAAATAAGAAAACCAATTATAGAGGTAGAAAGGGAATTAAATGGATTAAACTTTTTTGGTGGTTATTATAATAAATATTTAAAATATAAAAATAAATATTTACAATTAAAAAAACAATACGGTGGAATACAACTAACTAACAATATATAGTAACATCTACTAAACCTATTGTTATGTTAAAGAAAAAATAATATAGTTACTATATATAAATGAGTAATATTATTTGCTCCTTAAAAAATGAAATTAATGAAAGTGAACTATTTATGAAATATAAATCATCATATACTTTTGCTTTTATTGATTTATCTATACATACTTTATATCTATCTTGTGCTTATTATATGATGTGGTTTTTTAGAAATAGTTGGTTAAGTGTATTCACTATACCACTTTTAGGGTTATTAAATATAAAAACATTCATCATTTTTCACGATTGTGGACATCAATCTTATACTCCAAATAAAACATTTAATTATATTATTGGAACAATTATTAGTCCATTAACTTATTTTCCTTTTTCTTGGAATTATAGACATCATACACATCATTTAACAAATGGTAATTATGAAAATAAATATAGATTTAATTACAATGAACTTATTTTTCATACATTAACTCAGTATAAAAATATGTCTGTAACAAAACGATATATATATAAAATTATTTTGTCTCCATATATTTTATTTACATTTCTTACTTATATAAAGTTTATATTAATTGAAAGATTTTATGTAATAAAGTTTTTTATTAAAGAATATGCATATAAACCATCCTATTTAATTATAGACCAACTAATAAATAATATTCAACTTTGTTTCATACTATATTTACAATATAAATATTCTATTATATATCATTCATTATTATCATTTTGTATAAGTTCTACATGTGGAACTTTATTATTTTTTAATCAACATACATTTAATCCTCCCTATGTAGTGAATAATAAAAATTGGAATATGAAAGATAGTGGATTAAAAGGTAGTTCTTTTATACAAATCCCCTATTTACTTAAATATTTTACAGGTGGTATAGAATATCATCATATTCATCATTTTAATTCAAAAATACCAAATTATAATTTACAATCTTATCACGAAGAAGTTATTTCAAAAAGTAATATATTTGATAATATTATAAAATTATCTATGAAGGATTGTTATAATAATTTAACATTATCATTATATAATGAAACAACTAATAAATATATCACTTTTGCAGAAGCAGATGAAATTATTGAAAACATTTATAATAGATAAATATGTGGAATCTATTATAATAGAGATAAGAATGCAGTTCATTTAACATTCAAAATACCTTATCGTAGATGCAAATTAAATTTATTCCAGTTCCATGACGGTAAAAGCACAAGCTTTTATTTTTAGTTTTTGGTTCAAAAGCATTTATATTTCTGAAGGCTAAATTACGGCTCTGCCGAATATTAGCCGATATACTCAAATTTTTATAGTGGGTGTTAAGATTATTTTTTTTGATATAAATCGTGTTAAATAGTCCTAATATCGGTATACCAATATTACGCGTAAAGAGGCTAAAGCCTCTTTAGGTCCCACTGTAAAAAGCTTAATAGAATATCTAGCATTTTAATCTAAAATAACATTTTTATTCATATGTTTATCACATTCTATTTGTGCTGCTTTATTTTTTGGTTTATAAATAGTATAATCTAAAGAAAATTTACTTTTAGCATAATCAAAACCACACCATTCTAGACATTTACAATCAGATGTAATTATTTCATTTGAAAAAATTAAAACTAAATAAGTAAATTTATTATTAGAATCCTTAATTTGTCTTATTTCTTTCTTATTTGCTACACATGATTCCATAGACATTTTTAAATTAACTTTTAATTCTTTAATCAAATCAATTAGTGAAGTTATATCACAACCAGACGCTTTAATTGCATCACAAATTTTATCTGTTATTTTACCAATTTCTATATCAATATTAACATTTTTAATTTCTTTGTTAACATTATCTTTTTTATAGTAAAACCACAATGGATTTGGATTCATATCATTTTCAATTTGTTCTATACTAGATTGTTCTTCTTGTTCATGTCTCATTTTGTCTAAATTTATTTTCATTTCTTCTTTTTCTTGTAAGTCTAATATAGGTTTAACTTTCTTTTTTAATGTCTCAAGTACATGCCAATCACTATCAGCCTTATGAAATGCATGAATATCATTCACAAAAATTTCTGTAGTAGATGAACATCTATTCCAGTTACCATCAGAACATCTATCACAATTTAATATATCGTAATCACCTCTACCATCTATACGTGCAAAAAATACATTTTTTCGACCTTCCCATAATATTTTAGTATCAAGACATCTTGAGCATTTTATATTTAATATTTTCATGTATTTTTCTATATCATTTTTTTCATTTGACATTTTATATTATATTATAATATAAAAAATTAATATGGCATTGGTATCTTTCCGTGCACATGCACACTTTGTAAAGTGATTTGATGTTATCACGACTACATTTATAACAAAAATCTAATTGATTCCTAATATATTTCAAAAAGATAAAGTAATTTTTGATTATAAATTATAAAGCAATTTTTAATTGGGTGCGTTTCATTAATTCAACTTCCTTTTTTAATAATTCGTGTTCATATTTTTCTTTTTGCATTTCTAATTTATTTTGTAATAAGATGTTATTATGTTGTAGTTGTTGCATCTCAAGTTTATGATTTAATAGTTCTCTTTCATATTTGTCTTCCAACTCTTTAATACGAGTTACTAATTCACTAATATGTCCCATATAATTACGTCCAATCATTTCATATTGTCTTTCTATCAGAGATATTAATTCTTTTGGGATTACTACAAGCTCTTCCATATTTTCATAATTAGTATTAATTTTTAGTCCGTTCATAAATAATCTAATATCACTTTCCCCTTTTGAAATGTATTGTGGGTCCATATATGAATAATATTTTAATTTTAATTCAGTGTTAGGAATCTTCTTAAATGTATCAATATGTTCACCAGTTCGTCTAGATAAATCTTTAGTAAATCCATATTTACCTACAATACTATCATCGTCATATCGTGCATCTAAATTCATACTAGTACGAAGATTCTTAACTGTATTTAGTGTGAATAAATAAACACAAGGTAATGAGTTGGTAGCAGTATTAAACACCTCTTTGATAACTCGTGCTGATACACCCATCACATTTGCAACAAGTTCTTCTTTTTGTTGTGTGGTACCCATTTGTACTGTAAATAGAATCTTATTAGCCCAATCTTGAAAATGCTCTGCATTTTTACTTTGAGATACATACAATAATTTAGTTAATCCTTTAAAAGTTAAAAATAAAGTAGTATTATTACCTTTTTTATTAGTATTAGAGTCAGGATTGATTACTTTAATGCTTTTAAAAATTTTATAATGTAATTCAATCTTAAAACTAGAATCATTATTTAATATAATAGTTTTTACATTACCAAGTTCAAATTTATTATCAATATCTTTTGCTTTGAAATAAATATTATTCATATCTTTCGTACCTCTGATTTCAATATCTAATTTATTTCCATCCTTATCAATAAATTTTTCATTATCAGCTAATTCTAATAGTTTAGGTGCTTTCATAGCTTCTATTTTCAAATCGTCGTTAGTCTTAATTTCTTTAAATTTAATAAGATTATTATGTACCCAATATTTCGTAATTAATAATTTTGCTAATTTATAACTTTCTTCAGAAGGAACCCATTCATTTTTTGATTTAACATATTTCATATAAACATAATCAGTTGGTTTTAATTTTTTATTAGTTACAATTAATCGCGATGTTTTAGAACATCCAGTAAAACTTTCTGGTTCCATTTTATAAACATCATCACCGGTATAATATTCAATATCATTAATTTTAATTATTTGACTCATTACCAATATATTTTAAAAGTATTTCTTTAATACTTTTAAAAATACTATTAAACTCTATATATCCAAATCATTATCATTATTCTTAGTAAAAATATAAGCAATGTTCTCAATCTTATCTTTAATCTCTTTTCTTAATTGAGACTTTAATTTAGCAATATGAGAGAAATTCTTGAACTTTGAAATAATATCTTCAGATAATTCCTCTTTATATTCTTCAAAATAATCTTTGAATATCTTCAAACTGTAATCACATAAATCATCCAATAATTCATTTTTATTAATTGCTTTCCATCTATTATCATCATAATATAATCCTATTTTTGACCTATCGCTAGTTATCTTTACATTATTGTTCTCCTTATGGTTTGGATTGAACTTGATATTTTCAAGAAGCTTTGGTAATGGGATAACATGTTCTGAAGTTTTTAACATATTATTAAATAATTTTTCCTTAAACTGTTCGCTAATATATTGCGGCTATGCCGAGGTTGTCGTTATTATAATTATTAATAGTAATATGTTGGTTGATTGTACCAGTATTAATTGTATTATTATTTCCATTAGTTATAGTATTATCGATTTTGGTTTTATGGTTATCAACAATAGGTTGCTCGTTGGGTTTGTTTAACAGTGTATTATTTTTACATTTTTTACGATGATAAGATGCTTTCTGTTTAGTATCAAATTTTTTATTGCAAAATTTACATATGTATTTTAATAATGATTCATCTATAATTCGACACGCTACAAACTCTTTATCTCCTGAATTAAACTTTCTATTGTGTGTGTACGGCGACTACTTTTTATAATTTTCTCAAAATAAACCAGAACATTGTACCTTATTATTTATTCTTACAATATTCGATATATTCTTCTAGTAACTTGACTGCAAGTTGCTTACATTCATCAGAGTTATTTTGAATTACTAGAGCCAAGTTGTTAATACTAGTCGTATTATATCTTTCAAATTGTTTTTTTTCAAGAGCATCATTTAGTTGCTCCAATACAATTTTATCTGGTAAAATATGATTATACATTAAATATATAAAAATTGACAGATTGCTCGCAATTTAGCAATATTCTTATCTAACTCATTTCATTTGTCAGATAAAAAATTGAATTATAATACTATAATATAAATATACTATTCATATTAATGGATTCTATGAGTATTCGTGAGTTGTTGTTGAAAGAAGCTTCTAAAAGTTACATTGCACATAAAATTAGTTGTGCTATTATTTATCGTAATGAGGTGTTGGCTGTTGGATATAATTACAGTATTTCCCATAGTAGTATAAAACATCAGTGTCTTTTACGAGGGTAACAAATATACTTGTCACGCAGAGAAAGCAGCTATCCTTAAAATTAAGAATAAAAATATATTAAAAAAATGTAAAATCTATATAGGACGAATTAAATATGGTAAATTAGAAACAGTAACACCTTGTGAAATGTGTTCTAATCTATTAAAAAAATATGGTGTAAAAAAAATTTATCAAATTTAAATTTCTATTATTTTATATATTTCTATAATATATGGAAATAATTCAAACTATATATGATTATATTATAGTGGGTGGTGGTATAGCGGGACTTTATGCTAACTGGAAATTAACTAATAAAAATAAATCTTGTTTATTATTAGAAAGAGAAGACGTATTGGGTGGTAAGGCGTATGAAACAGATTTTCACGGTACACAAATAAAAATGGGAGCTGGAATTATGGAAAATCACAATAAACATCTTTTAAGATTATTAAAAAAATTAAATATTACTCCTAATAAATTTAAAGGTAATTTTGAAGCTATCCCGCCAAATAATTATAATATTAACAAAATGATAATGATGATAAAAGAGAAATATAATTCTATTAACACTACATCCTATAAGAAAATGACAATGAAAGAATTTCTAATAAAATATTTTGGGAAAGAATTTACAAAAGAATTTATAGAACACTGTGAATATGCTGATTGGCTTGAATCAGATGTAGATTATTTTATTAATTACTATAAAATAGATGATATGAAATCTGGTTCATATAATGCTCTTATGATACAATGGACCGAATTAATAAATCGTTTAACACTTCCTAATTGTATAGTAGGTGTTGAAGTTAATAAAATAAAAAAAGAAGGAGACCATTTTATTGTAAAAAGCAGCAACTTTGCTGGAAATACTAGTTATAGAACAAAATACGTTATAATGGCAACAAGTTTAAAACCATTAAACCGATTAATACGAATGGATTGGAAATATTCTGATATGATAGGATCTATCCCTTTTGTTAGAATCTATGTATGGAATAAACAAAGTATATTAAAAGATAGTGAAAGCATACCACATTATTTTAGAGTTGATAATGAGTTACAAAAAATAATTAAAATAAATAAGAATGTTTTGATGGCTTCTTATAGTGATAACCTAAATGCACGATACTGGATTGGTGTTAATAAATTCACTACACGCCGTGCCAGTGCACGCAAAATAATAAAAATAGTCCAAGAAAAATTAGAACAAGTTTTACCTAATAATATAAACAAAATTGAGGATATTATAATAGTAACATGGGATGAGGGTGTACATTATTATAAACCATATAGTATGAATTTTGATAAATTATTAAATAAATTATCACATCCAATGAAAGGTATATATGTTGTTGGTGAATTAGTCTCTAAGAAAGTTGGTTGGGTGGAAGGGGCTGTAGAGAGTGTTGATAGAATAATATAAAATAACAATATGAAATAACAATATGAAATAACAATATGAAATAACAATATGAAATAACAATATGAAATAACAATATGAAATAACAATATAGTTATATTGTTGCAAGCGCTTTTATTAAATTCTTATGAATTTTCCCATCAATATGTTTATCTAGATATAATTTAGAAAAAAATACTATATCACACTCTTTACAATAATATGTCATTTTCATACGTTCTTCTACACTTGCGTGAATTTTTAGTTTATGCATTTTTTGAATCCAATGAGTCTTGAATTCAATATTACAAATATTACATATTTTAGTTTTTGTTTTACCATCACGTTTATGTTTATCAGATTCAATATGTATTAACCATTCACTAGGACGTGTTGCAGTAAAATTACATGATATGCATGTATGATTAAATCTTCCTATTTTATTAATATTATTTTCCATTATAATATATAAATATTTTTTATATTTAGAACTTGGTATTTATTTTACAATAAATAATATAAAAATATTTGTAAAATAATTTTTTTTCACATAAATTATATATGAGTCATATTATTAATATATTTGAAAATTTATTAAAATATAATAATAAGGAAGTGTTTATAGTTTTGGATATAAATAATGCTATTTGGTTTAAGCTGAAAGATATATTAAAAATATTAGAGTATTCTAGTATTAAGAAAGCTATTTACAATTTAGACATTGATAAAAATTTTAAGTTAAAATATAAGCATATCAAGATGTATCCCTCGAGGGATACATTAATAAATATTAGTTCTCATCCAAGTACAATATTTATTAATGAAAGTGGTTTATATCAATTATTATCTAATAGTACAAAACCTATAGCCAGTAAATTTAGAGATGAACTATTCATTGATATATTACCAACAATACGAAAAACAGGTATTTATAAATTAAAAACTAAAGATAATAAAAACCTAAAGAAACTAAATAGGAAATTAAAAGAAGAATTAAATTATTATGAAGATAAACATATATATAAACCAACAAATAATAGTTATATCTATATATTAAAAAAAAATATAGGTAATAACAATTGTTATAAAATTGGATATACAAATGATATTAAAGAAAGAATTAATGTATATAAAACTGGCAAAGCTAATATTGATTTAATTTATTATATTGCAATTAATTTTGATGGGAAACAAACAGAAGATTGTATAAAAAATATTAATAAATTACATAAATTAAAAAAGAAAACCGATGATTTATGTTATTTAACATTAAAACAACTTAAACATAGTATAACAACTTGTTTAGATAAATTCAATGAACATATTTGTAAATGTACATATTGCAAGAAAAAATTAACATTTAATAAAATAGATAGACATATTTGTAAATGATTAATTACCTTTCACTACAACTCGTACTATTCTTCCCATCATACTATTTACAGTTTCTATTAAATCGGATTTCTTAATATATTTAACTAGTTTTAATAATTTCTTATTTCTATTAAAAATAAATTTTCTCATTAAAATTTCTGGTAAATAGCGATTGATTCTATCTATCATACTATTATCTTTCTCCTTCAATTGTTTTATCATTGTATCAACATATACATTAAAATCTGCATTATTTATAATTGTTACTATAGTTTTATTAAATTCAACTATTTCATTTTCTACTATTTTAACATCTTTATCTGATTGAACTTTTTGCATTATAAATATATTATCCATAATATTTATATCAGTCATATGTACCAAATAACCTAGTTGTTTCTTTGTTCTTAATATATCAAAGAAATCACTAGATAAAATACTAACAATTAGATTTACTATCAAATATTTTTTCTTTGTATATTTACCAAGCATATAATAATAAGTAATACAATTTGATTTTTCCATTTTATTTGGATGTATCATATTAATATCTTTTATTGTATTCAATTCTAATAGGTCTCCTAGTTTATTTTTATATAATGTTTTAAATTGAGAAAATATATTAGTATATTCCTCTTTTTTTATATTACCATATACAAAAGTAGTCATTGCTGAATCTTCTAATAATTCTTTCATAAATTTAATTATATTTATTTTATTAATATTTTTTAATTCTTCTAATAAGACTATATGATTATATTCATTTTTAAAAAATTTAGTTTTCATAATATATGAAGAATATTCTGATGGATTCATAAAATCTATATTTTGATATGAATCTTTCATAGATATTAATAAATTTTCAATATACATATCACTACAAATCCACATTTTATCAATATTATACATAAATTCATATAATTCATTTAATAATAATTTTATTTTAGATACATCATTTAATCCATTTATTGTTATATTAATAGACCGTAATGATGATTTTGTATCAAATGATATATTATAAGGTAACTCTAATGGTTTATTTAATTTAACTTTAATTAAAAAATTAAAAATATTACATGATATAATAGAAAGTAAATAATTTCTAGGATTTTCATAATATTTTTCATTTGTTAATTGTATTAAAAGAAATACTAATGGTTCTCCATATTTTGAACATCCACCATACCATTGACGAGTATGAATTAATACTGGTTTCATATATGTATCTAAATTTTTTATTAATTTAATATCAACATCTAAAAATGGATTATTTATATTATACGAGTGATTATATTTTATCATATTATTAGTAGGAATAAAGTCAACAATTTCACTATATTTTGCATCATAATGTTCTAATATATAGTCAGATATTGTTACTGCTCCAAAATAGTCTTGAGATATAATGATTTTAAGTGGAGTCATATTAATATATTTTTTGAATAATTCTGAATAATATTTTGAGGGATATAATTTAGATACTTTCATACAATCAAAAACATTACTAGTATTCATATAATGATGATTACTAGCCAACATATTACATAATTCTTCTGCTTCAATTTTATGCATACAATCAAAATTAATATCTTCAATTGATTTATAATATTCTGCATATCGTTCAAGAGGTAAATCATATATTTCTTCTATATAACTAAATAATATTCTATCTATTAATTTTAAATTTATCAATCCCTCTTTAGTTAATGATATATTAAGGATAAATACCCCCTCATTGCGTATTTCATTTGAAATACCTTTAATATAACCCATATTTTTTAGTAAAAAATTAAAAGAATTATCTGACTTATCACCAAGTATATTGAATAAAAGCATAAAGTCATTCATCAGATTCCTATTATATGTTACATCAGGTATTTCCCATACATATGAAATTTTATAAATATTAGCAATTGATTGTAAATGAAATAGTTTATTTTGATTTGTTTTATAAAATGGTTTTATTATATTAAATGCTTCACTTGATTGTTTTTTAATATGACCAAATGTACTTTCAATCATATCTTTTATCTTACTATTTTTTATAGAAGAGGCAATACATATTGAAATATTTTCAGAAACATAATATTTATTATAGAATTCTATCATTTTATCTCGTATATTTATTTTATCAAGAGTATTCTTAGAACCTGTAATAAATGTATTAGTAGGACTAGTATTATCTGTTAAATTTAACATTAATTGAAATTCTCTCCAATTATCATTATTTATATTTTTTAAATGCTCATTATTAACTGCATTTATTTCTCGTGTTATTGAGTCTATATTAAATAAAGGATCAATAAAAAATCTACTAAATATATCTAATATTTCTTCTAATCCTGAATCATATACATTAAAATAATAAACTGTTTTATTAGTATCAGTAAAAGCATTTGAAGTCCCTCCTAATTCATTTAAACGTTTACTATAATATGCCTCATCGGGATATTTATTACTACCTAAAAATAACATGTGTTCTAAAAAATGAGCCAACCCATCATAACCTTTCATATTATTAAATGATCCCGTATTAATAGATACTGATATATATGACTTATCTAAATGTATATCATTGATATGAATATATTTAATATTATTTTCTAATTTTCCACCCTTAAAACTACGATTATCATATTTTGGTTTACCTATCATTATATACAAATATAAATGAATTTAATTTTATACAAAATCTAAAGTTAAGTTTATTAGTTCATTATTTATATGACTTGTTTTATCATTTATATTAATTCTAATTAGGGCTTCTTCCCAATTTTTTAAAAACATATTAATATCAAGTTCTCTATATTTAAAATTATTGATATCATCTAACCATAAATTTTCTATTAATTTTATTTCATTCTTTATTTTTATTATATTATCCGGTAATGGAAAATGCATTATGAATGGGGTTATTAATAAATGATGAGAAACTGAATTTAAATAATCTTCTTTTTTAATATTATCATTATTAATTTCTTCAGTCCATGTTTTTATTATACTGTTCTTATCATTCATATTACTATAATACATTAAGATACTATCTAATAATGGTGCATAATTATATTTATAATATGTGAGATTATCTGTATGATACTCGCTCATATTACCAAATTGGGTAATTACAATTTGATATATTTTCTTCATATAATCATTTATATTACTAGAAACTACACTCATATTAATAAGATTCAAATGTTCATCAATATCAATATGATCGTAATAATATGGATACTTTTTTTGTAAATTACTATTTGCCATATCATTTATATAATTATAAATATCTTGATAGGGGTCAGTAGTTATATTAATTGATTTATTATATAGTATTAATCCCATATACTTTTCATCATAATAATCTATATTCTCTTCTATCATTGTTATATTATCTAATAATAACTTTTTATTGGATTCTGATAACATAAAACAATCAATTGATTTATATTTTTCTTTTTCTTCTTCAGATAAATTATGAGTTAATTTAAATTTCATATTATCAATATCTAAAATTTCATTATTTACTCCTCTATAAATAATAAATTTTCTCATGAACTCTAATATATTATTAAAATTATAATTAAAACGATCAACTAATAATGTTATTATATTATTATTTATTTTAAAAAATCGTTGTAATATTATTTTTGTTATATTTGCATTTTTATTTTCATTTATTTTATTTAAAAATAAATACAAATTATTCATATCAAATATTAATCGTGGTTTTTCAGATTTTTTCATATTAATAATATTATTTTTATTCAAAGCAATATAATGTGTTCTCATAAAATATTCCATCCCTAATTCTGGACCTATTTCTATACTTGATGGTATATGGTCATTTCCAAAAAATAAAAATATTAAACATAAATCCCATATTATTTTATAATTTGGTGGATTATTAATTTGTTTTCCTATAGATATACTATTTATAGTATTATAGTTTTCTAATATATTTTTTATTACGTTATTTGCATCTATTATTTGACACATTCCTAATGTGTTCCGAAGCATTAATTTATCATTATTATTTCTCCTTAAATATTTAATAACAGTAAGATTAATATCTTTATTGATTATTTTAAAATAAGTTTGTTGAACTAGTATTTGATGCATAAAATCAGAATCCGATGTATGAATTGAATAATCACCATTCACATTATTTACTAATATATTTTTGAATATTTTCAAGTCAGCTTCACCATTTTCTTTGGAACTAATAATATCAATATCCACTTTTGGAAAATATTTAGTTATATTCTTTTTAATAAATTTTTCAAAATTAATAATAAATTCACACGATGGCCCAATTGATTTATCTATACTATATCGATATTTTAACCAAGAAAAATAATTAAATAATATAACATTATTTGATGTTGGTAAATATTCTCTTGATAAATTATCAAATATATTTTTATTACTTTCTAACATATTACTAAAATATTTCTTAAATAACTGTTTTTTCTCTACTGATTCTAAATAATTTTTAATACGACGACGTCTTTGTTCAAATATCTTAGAAATAGATGGTATTCCATCATAACATAAAATAATATTTTGCAAATATGATACATTATGAATATTTATTATATATTTATTTATAATATAAATTATTCTCTCATAAATAACCATATCAATAATAGTATGTTGTATATCTTCTATAATAATTTTCTTACTAATATAATTTAAAAATTTGTTAATAATTTCATCCTCGTTATTACCATCAAAAAGATTTTGTATATCTGTTTCAATATAATATTGTTTCCAATGGTCTTGTGTGAATATTTTTTGAATTAATATTTCTAGAGTATCTATTTTATTAGAACTAAATGGTAAACATAATATTATTTTAATAATATCATTAATCTCATTTTCAATAGTAATAATTTCTTGGTAAATTAAAAAATTTAAATCAAATATTACGTGTGACGCTATTATTTGTTTTATATTATTATCTATTATTATATCTTCTATTCCATCATTATTTATGGATTTGGATATAAAATTTGCGAATCTATCTAATCCCATATTATTAATTTGTTTATAATAGGTCTTTAAACAAAAAATTTATAAATAATTTTATAAATAAATTAACTATTATTTCGTAGGAATTCTAATAGTTCCCATACACTTGAACAATCTACTTTATTATATTGAATAATATCATTCATAATACTATTATCTGGTTCCATCATATCATATAATTTATTAGCTAGGAACATTGCAGTTAATCCATCACTGCATTTATTATTTTCATCCCAACTTGTTTTAATATAACTCAACTTATGAAGAGCTCGTACTACTGTTTTAAGTGAATAATTAAAAGCTCCTTTAATAACAATAGGTTCTGCTTTAAATACTCGTGATAAATCATAAAAATTAAGATGCATATCATTAAAATTATAAGATGGATGTTTATTCTTGAAATAATTATAGTTTGTAGTTTCTGCTAAGGTCCAGTGATAAAATTTAGCATTCTTTTTCTTATACAAAAGTAGTGTGTTATTAATATAATCATAAAACTCATTAAATAGTTCTAGTTCTGATTCACATGTTTTCTTTTTTAATACAAAAGAAATATAATTAGGTGTATCTTGTATAACATAATAAATACCAATCATAAATACATAAGATGGATTATCTTCACAAATTATTCCATTTTTAATAGTTGAATCATAATTAGCTGAGAAAGTTTCAAAATCAATTGTAAATTCCATAGTATCATTATTTTTCTTTTGCCAATAAATTTTTTCGGCAGAAATTTTTTCTGGTAAAAAGTGAGTTTTTATACGATTAATAGATAACATTTTATTAACAATACAACCAGTTATATTTTTTAATCCCATTATTTCTGCTGATAATTTTGGGTCATAAATACTATAAATACCCTTAGAATGTGCAATCATTCGTTCTTTTATTCCACAATTCCAAAGTAATGTGATATCGCCAATCATATGAGCTATTTCTTTTTTGATTTTCATATAACAAGAATCTGAAGTAACATTCATATTAGGAAAAAGCTCTTTTTTCATATTTACAAGATTATTTGTATCTATTTTCCATTTACTTGCATTCATTCGTACATCTTGCATCCACTCAATTGCACTCATTGTCAAGTTAATATATTCTGAATCTCTATCATTATAATCAATTGTAGCTAGTTTTGTTAAAAAATTAGTAATTATATTCTTCATACCATTTGATGTATATTCATATTTTCTTCCCCAAATAAATCCTTTCATATTAATATTACCTTGGATTTTATTTAATGCCTCTGTATAAATATATACTTGACCCTTATAAGCTGGAATATTGTCGCTATTATTAATATATACACCAGTACAATCTAAATGTATTGTTGAGTGTTTAATATCAATAATCTTATAATGCCAAGATGTCCCTAATTTATTAGAACCCAAATTAGCTTCAGTATCACTAATAACATTATAACCAAATAATTTATTGATATAATCAGAACGAATAATAATATCTGGCATACCATATGTATGATTAGATGTATTTATTAAAACACCTTGGTAAATAATATTAACACCTTGTTTCATTAATATGATTGTTTCAAGATATTTATCATAACTTCTTGAATCATAATAATTATTTGCGACTTTTATAATAGTAATACCCTTACTAATTAAATAAGATATCAATTCACTCTCAAATATATTACCTGTCATCATAATATGTTTTGTAAATTCATCAAATTCTTGAGTTACTAATTTTATTTCTTTTATATAGTCAACTAATGGATCTCCAAGCATATAATTTCTAATAGAAGATGCAGATATCATATTCTTCCAATAAATATTAATTCGTGATTCATTTATTTGTTTTTCTTTATTACGATTCAAAAGTCTTGCACTACGTTTAGTAATATTATGATTCATTATATATTAATAATATTATAATAAAATACATTTTTATCAATTTTTTGATTACATTAAATGAGTTTAAAATTAATATTAAAAATCTTGGATATTATAATTATGAGTTCCGAAAGTAGTACTAGTGAATTAAAAACACCTAAAGTCCCTATAAAGGTAAAAGTTCCTAAAGTATCAGTTCCTAAAAAAGTTGTTGAAAAAGTTGTTGAAAAAGTTGTTGAAGAAAATCTTGTAGATAATATTACCAGTAAATTAAAAAATACTAATAATATTAAATACATTCTAATTGGTATATTATTACTTGGTGCTGTTGTTTATTATGTATACACCACAAAATATAAGAAAGATACTAATGTAGAAGCACCTAAACAATTACCTAAATTACCAGTTCCTAAACAAAATCCATCAGAAGCAGATGTTCAATTATTACGAAGACAATTATTGCAAAAACAAGAGGAAAATAACCAACTATTAAGAGAACATCAACAATTGGTAGCAGAATTAGAGAGAGAACGTATGAATTCTCGAAGAGTAGAATCATTTAAAAATACAAATGATTCATTAGATTTAAATCTTGATATGCAAAATTTACAAAAAGAAAAACCTAAACGAAAATTAAAACATCCTAATGATAATATGGATGATATTCAATCTGGAGAAAGTCCATTAGTTACCCAACATAATCTTACTAAAGATGAAATGGAAGAAATTTCAAATAAATTAAATAATTTGAATTAAAGATATATAATATACTATTTATATATGTCAAACTCCAAAGAATTTTTAGATGCTGCAGATTATGTTAAAAAATTAAAGACAACTCCTACTAATGATGAATTAGGTTGTTTATATGGATTATACAAGCAAGCGACAGTAAGAGATATTAATGTACCAAAACCTGGATTTTTTAGTTTTAAAGAATCAAAGAAATGGGAAAGTTGGAATCAGTATAAGGGGCTATCTACTTATGATAGTGAAGTTAAATATATTACAATGGTTAATGATATGATTCAAAAATATGGAATTAAATAATCTTTATAAAAACATTTTATAAAAAGTTATAACAAGATAATAATATATAGTATATATATGAAACAAATTAATAAATCCTTGTATGAAGATAAACATCCAAATAAATCTACTAAAGGAACTGGATTTAAAAATAAACAGAAAGCATTAGAAACACTAAAAATTATTAAAAACCGTGATATTGTATATCAAAAACAAGTTGTGAATACCATGTTTAATCGTGCGAAATATCACCCTCATCAAACTAAAGAAATGATAGAAGCAATGAAAATATTTAAGAAGTGGTTAGATGAAAATACAAATGATATTTTTGATTAAAAAATAATAAAAACAATGTGTATTATTAGGCTATAATAGAACTAATTATATATTATATAGATTAATTACATGTAAAATAGAGAAAATTGATAGTGGATATTTAATCTTCTAAACAATTTATTATAAAATAATTATCTAATTATTTTATAATGAAACTATTACTATTATTACTATTATTATTTATTTTTCTCAATAAAAAGGAAAAATTTGTAAATGTAAATAAAACATTAGTTGTTAAAAATATGGACAAAAGTAATAAAATATTTGTAAATTTAACAGATTATAATAATATAGATATTGGAAGAATATTTACAGGTGCTATTAAAATAAGAATAAATATTCCCAAAAATTTTAAGGCAATTGTAACTTATATATATGATAATACTCGAGTATTTGCATTTAATTTAGAATTACCAGAAGGAGAATTTATTTTAGAACGTAATATTAGAAAAACAATGATTAATAAAATAATTTTAACTAATATTTTTAGCGATGTTAGAACATTATTAATACTAGTAAAAGATAATAATGGTAATATTATTTATACAACTAATAGAAATAATATAATTAATTGGGATGCGATTAGATTTGCCCCCAATAATATTAAACCATTATATGGTAGTAATGCAATGTTACCTATTTATTATAGTCCACGATTAAATCCTATCAATATACGTAAAATTCCTCACTCATATATTGCACCTGTACCAAAACTTGTACCAAAACTTGTACCAAAACATGTACCAAAACATGTACCAAAACATGTACCAAAACATGTACCAAAACATGTACCAAAACATGTACCACAACCACCTCGTCCACATAAAAGAATATAATTACTTTTTCGAAGACTTTTTCGAAGACTTTTTACTTTTTTTTAATATACATTTCGGGTCAATATTAAATGATTTGGTGCGACCATCTTTTGGAACAATATTTAATACACATTTTGATTTAACTCCATATAATGGTTCGGTACAACCTTTTTCTATTATAGAAAATGGATTCATTGTAATACATCTAGAACGAAAATGTTCATATCTATCTCGTACATCCTCATATGATAAACCAGAGTTTTTACCTAACATTTTATTGATTAATTCGTGTAAATTATATACATATCTACTTAATGATTCACGACTCTTAAATACTTCTATTGTTAAAGGTAATTCTTTTAGGTTTTTTGTTAAATTTTCTCGACAATATTTACAAGGTAATATATTTTGTAGATTATTATAAAAAATAAAATAATATTTCTTTTGTTCATTAGTTGGCTTAATTGGATAATTAAAACTAATAGTATGTAATGTATGCCATAGAGGAGGACCCCACACAGATGTTAACATACCATCACCTGATTTATAATCTTCTTCAGAAAATATATATTTTTTATTCATTATTATTAATAAAGATTTTTTTTACAATCTGGATAATTTTTATAGATGACAAATTATTTTTTATATTTATAGTTGGATATAATCTTCTAATATTTTCATAGATATTATATTCTGGAATTTTTTTTAAGGATTCTAAAATTTTTGGTTTCATATTATTAAATGAATAAATAATAAATTCATCATAATTATTCGACTCTAATATTTCTTCTATAGTTCTAATATTATTTAAAAAATCATAATGTTCCAATGATTTTATTTGTGAATATATCATAAATAATATAACTATTTTTGTATGTTTAACTGATTTAGTAAAATTGTAGAAAGTGCTTATTTCATTCCATCTTTTAATATTTTTTATTAAAATATTATCATGATATACATACTTACTATATTTAATTAAATCAAATGAATATAATGATATGTAATCTCTAATACAATTTTCTATATTCATATAATCTTTATTAGATTTATAATTATTTAAGGTATTAGACCATTCTATAATATGTTCGCAATTTTTAGAAATTGTCTTATAAAAGTTTATCATTGATTGTTTGAAACCAAACCAATATAATTCTATTATATAGTCGGGATCATTTGGATTCATATTAATATAAATTATAAATTAATGTTTATATTAGAATATTACACCAATTTCACTGAATTTTGGGACAGTAAAAAGGGAATAATTGCACCCTTGGATTTAACTCCTTTAACGGGCTTGACATCATTTGACAATAAGAAACGCAAAGCATTTCTTATTATTAAATTAAAAGCTTTGCTTTTAATTTGACACCTTACTTTTTCTATTACTAGATTTTTTAGGGGTTGATATCTTTTGTAGTGTTCCTCTTTTGAATACTTCAGGACGATCCTTATATTCAAAATAGTAATTAATAAGTTTTATCATATTATTAACAGAGTTTTCATCACGGTTAATACATCCTAATCTTTTACTTTCCGTTTGATACGTTATTTCCTAATTTCAAAGAAATTAGAAAATTAGGCTTATGATTAAAAAATGCAAAGCATTTTTTAAACAT
>Ga0164293_10000272_pt1 | contig 39481 bp, 43 predicted proteins | sample GEODES118metaG_FD_111487 | JGI IMG/M metagenome (GOLD analysis project Ga0164293, IMG submission 111487) | Eutrophic lake water microbial communities from Lake Mendota, Wisconsin, USA - GEODES118 metaG | ecosystem: Environmental > Aquatic > Freshwater > Lake | place: USA: Lake Mendota...
ATCCGCCCGACACCTGAAGCGCCTCGTCTCCATCCACGATCCAACTGCCAACCTTCAAACTGTCCCCGCCACGCCGCGCCGTCATCTGGCGATCGAGCGCTTCGTTCCGAGGCGATCATCGTGTGGCGCGGGATCGCCGAACCGGGCATCGCCGCGTAGCGCCAGGGGATAGCGCCAGGGGAAAGCCCCCCGTCTTCGCATGGCCGCCGCTCGGCAAGTTGACAGCACCGTCGCTGATGGCTGAGTAACCAAGGGCCTGCAACGCGAATGCAACGGTCGCCGCTTCCGCAGGCGTTGCATCTCGCTCTGCAAGGGCCGTCCCGGGAAACAACAAGACGAAAGCCAGGGCAAAAAACATGCGATACGGTGTGCACAGCCCAAGCATCTGAGTAGATGGATCACATAGAACGCAAGATGGACGAGAAGATGCGCTGGTCAAGATGGCTCTGATCGAGGGGAGCAGCCCCTGAAACCGGAACGCCTCGCTCGCTCGATCGGGCTGACACATGCGGTGCTGTACGGTCTCGGGATCACAATCGGGGCGGGCATCTATGTGCTGGTTGGGCTCGCGGCGGGCCGCGCGGGCGCACATGCGCCCTTGGCCTTTCTCGTCGCCGCGCTGGTGATGGGCTTCTCAGCGGCGAGCTTTGCCGAGCTTGGGACACGCATGCCAGTTGCGGCGAGCGAGGCGGCCTATGTCGAGGAAGCCTTCCGTCGCAGGCGCCTCGCACTGGCCGTAGGCTTGCTCAGCATTGCAACATCGACGGTGTCTGCCGCCACCATTGCGGTCGGCGCTTCAGGCTATGTCGGTGTTTTCCTTCCCCTGCCGCAGCCAGTCCTGATCGCAGCCATTGTTCTGGCTTTGGGTGCGCTCGCCACGCGCTCAACGCTTCAGGCCGTGAGCATCGCGGGCGCGATGACCCTGATCGAGGTTGGTGGCCTTGCCGTCATCATCGTGGCCGGGCTGGCCATGCTCGATCTTGGCACTCCCCTCGCCGAGATGGTTCCGCAGCCCGGCGACGGGCTGGCGTGGGCGGGCGTCGCCTCCACGGCACTGCTGGCCGTTTTCGCCTTCATCGGCTTCGAGCATCTCGTCAACATCTCGGAGGAGATGAAGGACCAGCGCCGCACCTTGCCCCGCGCGCTGTTCATCACGCTCGGGTTGACGACCGTGTTCTATGCCCTCGTGGTGCTGATCGCGGTCACTGCGGTTCCACCTGCTGAACTGGCGGCATCGCCTGCTCCGCTCGCGCTTGTCTTCGAGCGGCTGACCGGCTGGCCGCTCTGGCTGATGAGTGCGGTTGCCGTGGCTGCGACGCTCAACGGCGTGCTGGTCAACATGATCATCATTGCCCGGGTGCTCTACGGCCTGGCCGATCGCGGACAGCTTCCGTCCGTTCTGGCGAAAGTCGACGGGACCACGCGTGCCCCGGTGATGGCCACACTGGCCGGTGTTTGCGCCATTCTCATGCTGTCCCTTGCCGTGCCGCTTTCGGGCCTCGCGGACATCGCCGCGACGGGCACCTTGCTGGTCTTCGTGGTGATCAACATCGCGCTGATCGCGATCAAGCGCCGGGAAACCGTGCCTCCGCCTGACATTTTCCTGTGCCCGACCTGGGTGCCTTATGCTGGTGCGCTGGCGAGCGGGGCTTTGCTGGGGGCCGATCTATGGGGCCGTTTCTGACGCTCAGGTCTGCATGTTGGAAACGATGCGCGAGACCAGCAGCTTGTCAATGCGGCGGCCGTCGAGATCGATCACCTCGAAACGGAAGTTGCCGTGCTCGAAGCATTCGCCCACGGCTGGCAGACGGTTGAGCGTGTTCAGGACAAGGCCGGCGACGGTCTCATAATTGGCATTCGGGTCAACTGGACCGCCAAGTTTTTCGATAAACTCGTCGATCTGCATCCAGCCTGCGACGAGGAAAGAGCCATCCTCGCGCACCACGAAGGCCGGCTCATTCACGCCTTCCTCCTGGAAGACACCTGTGATGGCTTCAAGGATGTCCCCCGAGGTGATGACGCCCTCGAAATGTCCATACTCATCAAAGACAAGCGCCATGTGAACGGTTGAAGCACGAATGGCCTTCAGCACGTCAAGCGCGCGGGCATTGTCGGTGACGATCGGGGCCTGCGTCACGAAGCTGCGCACGTCCACCTCTTGGTGCATGGCCATGGCCTTGACCAGATCCTTGACGAAGACCACGCCAATAATGGCGTCTGCTTCGTCTTCCTGCACGGGCAGGCGCGTGCGGCGCGTCGCGTAAACCTGCTGGCGAATCGTCTCGAGATCGTCGGTAAGGTCGATGATCTCCACATCCCTGCGCGGCGTCATCAGAGCGCTGGCAGTTCGGTCCGCGAAGCGCATGACGCCCGAGATCATCTCGCGCTCCTCGCTTTCCAGCACCCCGGCGTTCTCCGCCTCGGCGATGATGGTCTTGACCTCCTCGTCGGTCATCTTTTCGCTTGTCGCGCCGCGCTGGCCCAGCAGCCCGAGCACCGCCCTGCCAGACGCATCGAGGAGCCAGACAAGCGGCAGGGCCACGCGCGCGATCACGCTCATCAGCGGAGCGACACGGATCGCCACCCCTTCCGGATCGCGCAGAGCGATTTGCTTGGGCACGAGCTCGCCTATGATCAGGGAGAGGTATGTGATGGCAACGACAACCGAGCCGACGCCGATCGCATCGGCGACGCCATCCGAGACACCTTGCGCCTCCAGCCAGTCGGAGAAACGGGCGCCGAGCGTCGCGCCCGAGAATGCGCCCGACAGAACGCCCACCAGCGTGATGCCGATCTGAACTGTGGAGAGAAAGCGACCCGGGTTCTCGGAGAGCCTGATCGCGGTGCGGGCACCGCTCGATCCCTGCTCGGCCAAAACCTTCAACCTGGCGGGCCTCGACGACACGACGGCCAGTTCGGACATGGCCATGACACCGTTCACGACGGTCAGGACAAGAACAATCGCGATCTCTAGATACACTCAATGCGCTCAAGCATGCGGATCCGCATACCCGTGGCGGTCGCTTTAGTGCTCCTTTCGGGCGCTGGGTCCTAGATATCCTATGAGCACTCCAATAATCCAGAGTGGGAGGAAGAAATATCTGCACTCAGCAATGCTTGATCCTTCTGTGGTGTCCTGACCTCCCGCTTCTCGCAATGCTGACTGAAACAGTCCTTGGCGCGGGGCTTCTCGAGCCTTTGCTTCATCGCCCGCATCGGTCCTGATTCGGTCTTCTCGCTTGTCCGACTGAATGATGACCGCTCGCGGTCAGTTGCCCTGGTCGCAACTTTCCACAATCCCGGCCCGCAACAATCTGGGCCAGCGTATGACGATCTTCTCATGGTATTCTTGGACCGATGCGTCGTAGGAAGCGAGGATGGCTACTGGTCACGCCTTGGATCTTACGCCCTCATGCAGCAAAAGCTCCCTGATAATGAGCGGCTGATAGAGGTTGGTCATTGACATGAGCTTGTTGAGAAAATCGAGCAGATCGGGACTTGTCATTGCCAGGCGCCTGCGCTCGCGATGACGGCATCCCTGGCGGAACGGTATGCCTCCTGCAGCGCCTTGTGACCATCGAGCCCCTCCAGGGCGTAGCTATTGAGAAACTGGCGTCCGGCGAATAGCTTGCGATCAATGGGGCTCAGCTCTGCTTCATCGCAGACGGATTGCCAGTGTTCCGCAAAGGTCGCGATCTGGTATTCGATCAGTGCGGCGGCTTCGGCGTCTTTGAGGTGGCAGTAAGGCGCGGCGGCAAGGCAGGTGGCAATCGTGCTGGCGCGGCTTTCTCGCTTGATCAGCATGGCCTGCGTGGCTTCGTTGCCTGTGCGGCCTTGCGGGCAGATGTCATAGGCGGGGGTGAGCGTCAGCATCCTGCCGTCCCAGAATGCCGCGTGGTTGCGTGCATGGTCGTCGGTGTTGCCGCAGAGCACATTGAAGCAAATCCGCCCATAGAGTTCCTTGAGCGTATCCTTGGGGTTCGTGAAGCGGTGGCGGATGAGTTCGGCCAGGTCTTCGTAGGAAGCGTAGCGGGCCATCATCTCATCAAGGCCCAGCATAGTGAGGGCCGAGACCATGGCGTGCCGTGTCCAGCCATCCCTTGTGGGCGTGCGGTCGAAGCGTTCGATCAGAAGCACATCCTTTTGGGCGGCGCGGGTCATCGAGACAGGGGCTGCATTGAGACCGCAGGCGACCGCCAGCTTCATGGCGATGAATTCGGCCTTCACGACGCTGTAGGTGTCGTTGGCTGCCGAGAATTTTGCGATGAACTTCTTTGTGCCGTCGTTGATGAGAGCCTTGGGGCGCGCGCCGCCGATCGAGGTACCGTGATTGAGAGCCTGGTCGAGCGCCGGGGTCAGGGGCACGCCTTCTTCGATGAGCGCGGCCGCTTCCATGAGTTCGGCAAGCGATGCCTGTGCGGCAAGGCGCGGGACGTATTCAGTGGCCGATGCCTGAAAGTCGAGAGCGCCGATGCGGTCAGAGCCCGACCGTAGCAGAAAGGTCAGCTCGCTGATATCCGGCACGCCGGCAGCTTCGGGCCTCTTGCCTGTCAGCCTGTTGATGATGACCCGGCGGCCCCAGGCGTCCGGCGAGCCGTCGCGAATGCAGCTTGCCATCGACAGGCCGTTGAGGGGCGCCATGACGCCTTCTTGCAGCGGCAGTTCCGGCTCATAGATGGAAATCGCGTTCTTGCGGCGGCGGTAGCTGGCGCCATAGGTATAGAGCAGCCGCTTGCCATCCTGGTCGAGGCGGCCCGCGACCACCGGGTCCGTTGCCCCCGGCAGCCACATCCAGACAAAGGATTCACGAGCGTCCAGCTTAGAAGTCATCATCGACCTCCTTCACGCGGTGGCGGACGCTCTTGGGCAGCAGAGTCAGTTTCTCATCGAGGCGGGCATTTTGTATCTGTAGCGTGCGCTCGTCGTGGTCGAACAAGCGCACGCCGACGATTGAGGCGACCTCAAACACGATGCCGATCTCAGGGCCGGGCGCGCCCTTTTCAATGCTGGAGAGCGTTGTGCGGCTGATACCGGCGCGGTCGGCCAGTTCCTGCGCGGTCAGGCCGCGCTCCGCGCGGCTGACGCGGATCAGCTTGCCAAGCATCGAAAGTGCCTGGCGCGTGACTCGGGAATAGCTTCTCTGGCGGGACACGGCTGTTACCTGCGTTGTTCATTTGGCTGGACGTGAGGAAGCCTCGTGTTCATAATTTTGCACATTCTGGCATAAGATCAGAGGCAAAGTCAAGTTTTGTTCATTTGATTGGTCATAAGGCCTTTTCGTGGCCATTATTCTGAGCAAACTGGGCCTTGTGCCGACCCGGAGCCAGAGTTTGGCCGAGTTCGGTCTCGTTTTCTGGCGGTTATGCTTCGGGATGTCACTGTCACGTTGACGGGATGGAGAGCGTTTCGCGGTATTCCGGCGCGCTTCCGGCGGCGACTTTTCCAGGGTTTGGAAATCGAGGTCGGCACGCGGTCAAGGTGAGCGTTGATGCATGGATAGCCGATCGCGGGTAACAGCGTGGCTTTGCAGCTTTTCCGAGTTCCCGCATGCCGTTCAAGTTCCATGAGGCCCAGCGCCATCATATCCCGAAGGCTGCGGCATCGGGTTCAGGACTGGCCGGACGACGATCACGGCCTTGTGCGGCGTGGCGACATCCGGGTGTGGCTGCCAGAGGATGCGATCGCGGGTTGACGCGCCGCCTGCCGGACCACCCCGGGGCGGTCAAGGCCGGTTCTCCAACCTGGCGATCGAAACTACGTTGATCCTCGGTGCGGTGCTGCGTCGGCACTGTCACGTTGACGGGATGGATGAGGTTCAGATGATCTTCGATCTGATGCGTGAGGTCACGATCTCGGTCAGAACAACGACTGTAAAAATGGTGGCGAGGACGAGGCCAGCCTGATCCCAGTAGAGGTTGCTTGTCGCCGTATCGAGCGCGACGCCGATGCCGCCAGCACCAACCAGCCCGAGGACAGCGCTTTCGCGCACATTGATATCCCAGCGAAACAGCGCCACCGACCAGAACGATGGCTCGACTTGCGGCCAGTATCCCTTGAGCAGGAGCGCCATGGGAGACGCGCCTGTAGCGGTCAGTGCCTCGATCGGTCCTTTTTGCGCTTCCTCGATGGCTTCCCCAAGAAGTTTGCCAACGAAGCCGATGGACCGGAAGGCGATGGCCAGTGTTCCGGCCAGTGCACCGGGGCCGAAGATAGCGACAAAGAGCAGCGCCCAGATCAGAGAATTGACCGAACGCGACGACACAAGAATGAGGTTGGCAAGCTGGTTCAGCGCAACTGATCCGGTGATGTTCCGTGCCGCCAGCAACGCCACGGGGGCTGCCAGCACCAGGGCCATCAAGGTGCCGAGTGTCGCGGTGTGCAGCGTCTCGATCAGACCCGACAGCACTGTCGGCCAGAAGCGCCAGTCGAACGGCCACATGCGCTCGAACAGATCATAGGTTTGCGCCGGTGCGTCATGGAGGAATTCCGGGATGACCTCGATCGTGCGCAACGACCAGATGATGGCGATGGCGCTGACCACGTAAACGGCGTAGCGCCCCAGCCGCTCGCCGGGGGTGAAGCGCTGCCATTCGCGGGTGATGCCTGTTGCGACGGCGGTGCTCACTGGAACACCTTGCGGATGCGCGTCGACACGATTTCGAACAGCATGATGATGGCGATGATCACCAGAAGGATGGTCAGCACCACGTCATAGTCAAAGCGCTGGTAGGCGGTGAACAAGGTTGCCCCGATGCCGCCACCGCCGACGATCCCGACCATGGTGGAGTTCCGCAGGTTCGAATCGAGCTGGTAGATGATGAAGCCGACGAAGCGGGCCATCACTTGCGGCAGCACCCCCATGATCAGCACGCTGAGGAACCCGGCACCTGTGGCCCGCACGGCCTCGACCTGCTTCATCGAGATTTCCTCGATGGCCTCGGCAAAGAGCTTGCCGACAAAACCCATGGAGGCCACCACAAGGGCGAGAACGCCAGCCAGCGCGCCAAAGCCAACGGCCTTGACGAACAGGATGGCGACGATCACCGGATGGAAGGTGCGCAAGAGCGCGATCAGCGCCCTCGCCGTCCACGATGCCCAGGCTGGTGTGAGATTCCGCGCCGCGATCAGCCCGAGTGGCAGGGCCAGCAACACACCGAACGCCGTCGCCAGAACAGCGATCTGCAGGCTTTCCAGCATGCCTTGAGTGATCAGCTGGACCTTTTGCGCCTGCACATTCGGCGGCCACATCCGTCCAAGGAACTTGGCCCCCTGATCAAGCCCGATGACAAAGCGGGCCCATGTGATCTGCAGGATGCTAGCGGCATATATCACATACAGCACCAAGCCGAGCCACAGCGCTCGGACCTTCCAGTTGGCCGGGAACGCATCGCGCAGCGTGCGGCTGGGCAGGGTCGCGCTCATCATTGCGTTATTTCGGGGCGGCAAAGCCGAGCCCGGAACGCATCCGCGGGAATTGTGAGGATGTTCCTGAGAAGACGCCCGCAGCAAACGCCCCTCACATGGTGCTCATGGGTTCCGGGCTCGATGCTGTGCATCGCCCCGGGATGACGGACGTGGTGCACCATGTCCCTCATGCCTCCAGCCAGCCCTTGCCGCCGTAAATCTCGATCAGGTGGTGATCCTCAATCGCCGACGGCGGGCCATCGAAAACGATCACGCCCTTGGACATGCCGATCACGCGGTCGGCGAAGCGCTTGGCGAGTTCGACATTGTGGATGTTGACCACAACCGGAATGCCGCGCTCTGCCGCCAGCTTTTCCAGGATCTCCATGATCTCGACCGAGGTTTTCGGATCAAGCGAAGATGTCGGCTCATCCGCCAAAATGAGATCGGGATTCTGCATGATGGCGCGACAAATGCCGACACGCTGGCGCTGGCCGCCTGACAGTGCATCGGCGCGGCGCGTTGCCATGTCGCCCAGCCCGACAGCGTCCAGAAGCCCAAAAGCGCGTGCCACATCGGCAGCCTCGAAGCGACGCAACAAGGCACGCCACCAACTCATGTAGCCGAGCCGCCCGCATAGCAGGTTTTCGATCACTGACAGGCGCTCGACAAGGTTATATTCCTGAAAAACCATGCCGATGGTCCGCCGGGCCGCACGCAGGTCCGCACCCTTCAGTGTGGCGAGATCGCGGCCCATGAACAGGATTTGCCCCGACGTCGGATCAACCAGCCGATTGATGCAGCGGATCAGGGTGGATTTTCCGGTACCGGACGGACCAATAATGGCGGTCATGCCGTTTCCCGCAATGGTCACCGAGACATCCCGCAAAACGGGCTGTCCCGTGTGATATTCCTTTCGCAGGTTCCTGATCACCACATCGCGGTTGGACGCGCTTGCTCCAGCGCGCCCGTCAGGTGCGCTGTGAGCCAGCGCCTCCGCCGTGGTCATGGGCGTGGTGCAGGAGCGGCGGCTGGTGCTGCAGGCGCTGGTGCAGCGGCAGGCTGGGCGGCGCGACGCGCCGCAGCTTCAGCGTCGCGCTTTGCCTCGGCCTCGTATGCGGCCCGATTGTAAGGTGTGTTTGTCTTCTCGGCGACCTCGCGGACCGGTGCCCAATCCTTCTGGTAGGTGATCGGCAGGAAGCGGTCGTCGCCATTGAATTCCTTGATCATCTCGGCAGGAAACTTGAAGTCGAAAAAACACTGCTTGACCTTGGTCGCCAGCGCGGGTGCCAGATCATGGGCGTGCGCGAAAGACGAGGTCGGGAAGATCGTGCTCTTGTAGATCACGCGGAAGTTTTCCGGCTTGACCGTGCCGCGGTTACCCATGCGCTCGAACACGTCGGATGCAACAGCCCCCATGTCATAGTCACCGGTGTTGACGCCGAGCACCGAGCGATCATGCCCACCCGACATGATCGGCTGGTAGTCTGTCACCGGCGTCAAACCTTCGGCAGGAAACAGCGCGCGCGGCGCAAGGTTGCCCGAGTTCGACGATGGTGAGGTATGGGCCACTTTCTTGCCCTTGAGATCGGCCAGCTTCTGGAAGGGCGAGTCAGCCTTGACGATGGCAAGCAGGTTGTAACCGCGCACACCGGCAGATGATCCCTTGGCCGCAAAGGGCACTGCACCAGCGATGTTCACGGCAAAACCGGTCGGGCCCGTCGAAAAGCCGGCAACATGCAGGCGACCCGAGCGCATTGCTTCGATCTGGGCGGAATTGGACTGAACGGGGAAGTAGACCCAGCGCTTGCCGGTACAGGTCCCCATGAAATCCATCAAGGGTTTGAAGACGTTGGCATAAACCGCAGGATCTTCGACCGGCGTATAGGCGAAAATCATGGTTGATGGGTCACGCTGGCGATTTGCCGGTGGCACGTCCGCGACCAGGTCGTTGTTGGCGTCGCAGTACAGTGTATCGAGCTGCCCGCGGTTTGTGCAGGTATCCTGGGCAATGGCGGTGTTTGGTATGAACAGGCCCAATGATGCCAACACGGCCAGACTGAGCACGCTGGAGCATGCGTTTACTTTTGACATCAATTCTCTCCCTAGGGTGCCGCAATAATGCTTGCGGTCATCGTTCATGACATTTTCATATCGGCTACCATGACATCTTGGCATGAGGCAAGGTGTTGGCAATTGCCCGGGCATCTTGCCGGCATCATGCAAAAAACAGAACACCTAAGCTCGCATCGCCAATTGCCAGATGACCGAAGAGCGTCATGGTAAAACCATTGCCGACTGATCATCTCCTCGGCAGCAGCGAAGGTCGCAAGTGTATCATGGTAGCCGTCACGATTGACAAGCTGGCGGTCAGCTATGGTGGTGCCCGTGTCATTGACAACCTGTCGCTGGTGATCGGGAGCGGCTCGTTCTTTACCCTTCTGGGCCCTTCTGGTTGCGGCAAAACAACCTTGCTGCGCACCTTGCTGGTTTCTGGCGGTTGCGGACGGCCGCTTGCTACTCGGAGAAGGTGACCTGACGCGTGTGCCTGCGCATCAGCGCGACATCGGCATGGTGTTACAGGATTACGCCCTGTTTCCGGACACGACCGTTTTTGACAACGTTGCCTATGGCTTGCGGGCGCGCAAACTGTCCGAAACTGCGATCAAGCTGGCGTTGCCCTTCGCCGACACCGAGGCGATGCAGATGCACATCGACGAAATTGCACTCCACGTCGAAAAGGGCGCCCATGCCGTGCTGCTGCTGGATCGTGCAGGTTGGCACACAACAGGCAGGCCTGTCTGGCCGAACAACCTGACGCCGATCCTGCTGCCGTCGCGCTCGCCGGAACTCAGGCCCGATCGAGCAGGTCTGGCCGTTCTGCTTTGGATACCATCAGGCATTCGTCTGGCCCCAGAATCGGAAGGTACGTGATTCCTATTTTTGCCGCTTCGAGGTCGGCGAGCTTCCCTACGTAAGGCGCCCGAACGTCACGACCGGGCTCATAAAGACAGTACACTTCCCCTCACCGCTGCGAGAACGCGAGTTGCCCCTGACCGATGCACTCTTCGACGAAGGCGCGATGATGTTCGATACGCTGGCTTCCCGAAGTATCTGGTTCGGCCAAACTGGCTCTTCCGGAATTGCGGTCGGATTTCCAGATAGCCCGCAGCTCGGAGTCTGGAGCTGGTGACGGGTTAACTGGAAACGGGCAACCTGCGGGTCGCTTTCGACCACCGTCCGAAGCCCAAAGGGGGGTCCTGAACCGAGATCCACTTGCTCGCCGGCGCCCTCGATGAACGCTACCCGGCATAGCGCCGCGCGGCCACGTCAATGTCGACGAACAGCCGTCCTGGGTCGAGGTGCTGGACACACTCCGGCAGCGGCTGTGAGTTGCGGCTTCTGCGCCGTCGCCCGCGCACCACCCAGGCCTCACCCACAGGTCGTCCAACCGGGCCTCACCCTGCGAGTGCTGAACCGCGATGCAGCAGGGTCCCGGCATCCCTGACCATGGCCTCGACGATGACCCCTGCGGGCTGGATCGCCGTCCGTCGGATCCAACAGACATCGCAATCGCAATAACCTACTGATCCCAGTGAGGGTCAACGTCTGGCGTGAAAGCTTGCCCATATTTTCAAAATGCCGTTGGCAGTAGAAATCCCAAATTCATTGGCATCATAAATTGCGTTGTGGCTTGGGTCATTGTCGCGCTCATCGTTCATGGCTTTCATTGACTGAGCAGGCAATGCCTTGTCCATCAGGAAACTGGTACGGTTGTTGCCGACGTGCATTTAACACACCGTCTGTCGTTGCTGAGTTTGGCATCCCCTGCCCAAGGTTCACAACAGGCGGGCAAAAATGGGCTGAACGCATCCGTCCCCGCCGCAAGCCAATCTTCGGCTGACAGTACCCCCTGACGGGGAACACCAAGGGTGAGGAGCGTCACTGCGCCATGCTGGACCAGCCAGCCATGGCCGTATAACTCAAATAAAGCGGCCTACGGCGAACCGGGGTCGGTTCAGTCCGACAGCACCCACAGGAACGCCACCTCACTTCCCGAGCCATCTAGAAGGACTGTCGCCACACTGCGCCCCATTCCTCGGCAATCGGGAAAGTTCCGCCCGACATCTGAAGTAGCAGTTATGCGGGGAAGCCGTCATAAAGTTGAACCTGCGTAATTTTCCTTACAGGTCAATGCCGTGTCTCGATTTGCTCGCGATTGCCTCAACGTCCTTCTAAAAGCATTACTCGTTCTCGGTATAGGGCTGAGCGGCGCGCTTGGCAGCCTGTTCCTTTGGTATCGGCCGCCATTCTTACTGCTGCCTCGTGAAGCATTGGTGGCCATTTTCGCCCTTATCGCACTGGCCTGCCTCCTTGCGTTGTTCACGCGCAAGCGCCGGATTGCATTCATCCTGTATGGGATGGCCATCGCTGGCTTGGTCTTCTGGTGGAATTTGATCGTGCCCTTGAACGACCGCGACTGGGAACCGTCGGTTGCGCGCATGCCCACGGGCCAGGTCGAAGGCGACTGGTTGACCGTGAACAATGTCCGACATTTTGAATGGCGCAATGTTGAAAAAGCGGAGCCCGAGCGCTGGGAAACACGGCGATACGACCTGGCAACGTTGCGCAGTGTCGACCTCGTGATCAATTACTGGATGGGTCCACATATCGCGCATCCGCAAGTCAGTTTCGGGTTTTCGGATGGATCTTTTCTGATCTGGTCGATCGAGGTCCGGAACTTGCGAGGTCAGAGTTTTGATGCGGTTTCCGGCTTGTTCAAGACGAATGAACTCGTTTTTGTCGCGGGTGATGAGCGCGATATCGTTCGCCGGCGCACCAATTTCACGAACGAAGATGTGTTCATCTATCGCATTGCAATCGGGAAGGAGAGGGCAAGGCAATTCCTGCTTGAATATGTGAACGATGCGAACAGGCTCGCTGAGGAGCCTCGATTTTACAACACGTTGACGACGAACTGCACCAGTGTGATTTTCAAGCTGGCGCGGGCGATCGGTGTCGCGGTTCCCTTCGATTGGCGCCTGATCCTGACCGGACATTTGCCTGCGTTTCTTTTTGACTTCGGAGTGCTCACGAAGGGGTATACGCTGGAGGAACTCAAGAAGGCTGCAGCCGTGAGTGCGCGTGCGGCACGTCTTGCGGACAGCCCGGCATTTTCGCGGCAGATCCGTGAGGGCATTCCAGGGATCAGCCCCTGAGACCCGGCCGGAGTGGATTGCTCTGAGAGCAGGCCGCGCGGAGCGGAGGCAATCTGGTCATCGCGGCGGTGCGTAGTTCCGTGTAGATCCGGCGGCTGGCGATGCAGCGCTCCGCGTTGACGTGGTCGTCAGACGATCCGTGGTATTCATCCGGCGAGTGCCGCGGGCTGATGCTGATCAGGCAGCCTGACGGCTTTGCGCGTCACGAGGTTGCCAGTTCCAGGGCAGCAGTTCGGGCAGCCGGTTGTGCGGGATGGCGGCGATACGGGCGAGGACGTCGGCGAGCCAGGCCTGGGGATCGACATCGTTGAGTTTGGCGGTTGTGATCAGTGTGGTGATGGCCGCTGCCCTGTCCGCCACGGGGCCAACATTCAGGATCGCGACGGTGCTCCCGACCTGCTCAAGGCGATCCGCTTCAGCTGTCCCTGGTTGCGTTATATCTTCGCCGATGGCGGCTATGCGGGCGACAACCTGAAGGACGCCATGGGCGGCCATGGCCGCTGGACAATCGAAATCGTCAAACGGTCCGATGCCGCAAAGGGCTTCGTGGTCCTGCCCCGCCGCTGGGTGGTCGAGCGCACTTTCGCATGGCTCAACCAATGCCGACGTCTTGCCAGGGATTGGGAGAAATCCATCGCAAGCTCCACAGCCTTCGCCCATATCGCCAGCATCCGCATGCTTACCAGACGCATCGCAAGATACTCAAATTGCGCGTGAACTTTTGAATCGGGCTCTTACAGATTCACCAGATCCAACGGCTTCTGATCGGGGTTCAGCCGCAGCATCGACAGGTTCAACACGGCCGCCACACTGACCCACACCAGATAGGGCAAGAATGCAATTCCGGCCCATGTGTCGAGTTGCCAGTGGGTAACGGTCGCGCCCAAAACCGCGCACCAGAGGCACGCCATAATCGGGATCGACGCCCGCAGATGCCGCAGCCCGAAGAATACCGGTGTCCAAAGCGCGTTCAGTGCAATCTGAATGGCCCAGAAAGCCATCGCATAGCTGCTGCCCTCCAGACCGGCCACCCGGGCACCTGCAAATGAGATCAGCAGATAGATGGACGTCCATGCCACCGGAAACAGCCAGTTCGGCGGCACCCAGGACGGCTTGTTCAAGCCCTTGTACCAGGAACCTGTGGGAAAAAGCGCACCAGTCGCCCCAGCGCCAAAAGTTGCAGCAAGAAACAGGAAGAAAAGCATAACATCCATGATCGGGCCCTTTCGGCTTTAACACCTATCCTATGCTGTTATGCGGTCCATCCTAAAAGTTCGGGAGCAAACGTCCAGAGCGCGCTGCGACGACCGGGAACAACTGACCATCCAGTCAACGTGACAGTGTCCGGTGGCGGGCTTCCGCTCTGTCATTCAGCGTAGGCAGCCTCCCGCACCAGGCTGGCGATCGGACCCGACCCCAGGACCGAGGTCTGCGTCATGACCACGCCGACGATGCGGTTGGTTGGGTCGATCCAGAACTGCGTGCCGTAGATGCCGCCCCAACCCCAGGAGCCTACGGGCAGGCGGGAGCGGGCCGCAGCAGGGTCCATCAGCACGCCCGCGCCAAGGCTATGACCCCAACCTGGGCCGCGCAGCGTGGCCATCGACCCGGTCTGGTTCTCAGCCATCAGCCGGACCGTCTCGGGGGTCAGGATGCGCACGCCGTCGATCTCACCCCCGCGCGCCAACATGGACAGGAAGCGGGCATAGTCAGCGATGCTGCCGACCATGCCGCCGCCACCTGAATCATAGCCGGGGCCGAATGGACGATTGGGGTCGAGCAGCGCGCTGCCGCCCGTGGCCGGGAAGGCCACATCCTGCGCCGCTCGCAGTGGCGTCACGCCGAGACCCAGTGCGAGGCGCGGCTCCGCCGGACGATTTACTGGCACGAAGCGTTCCGCCTGCGCAGCCGGCACGCGGAATGCGAACGAAGCGAGGTTGAGCGGGCGAGCGATGCGCTCGGCGACAAAATCGCCGAGGCGCTGGCCCGATACGCGCTCTATCACCCAGCCCAGCACATCGGTCGCCAGCGAATAGTGGAACTCGCGGCCTGGCTGGTGGCGCAACGGCGATGCGGCCAGGCGACGCGCCGCTTCCTCGGCGGAGAGACTGGTCGCGAGTCCATCCGTCACGCCCGCGTCGCGATAGGCGGCGACGATGCCCGGCGCGTTCATGAATGAGTACGAAAAGCCAGCCGTATGGTTCATCAGATCGCGGATCGTGGGCGCCCGCTCGGGCGCGGCCAAGCTGCCGTCGGCCTGACGCACACGCAGGTTGGCGAACTCTGGCAGGTGGAGCGACACAGGGTCGTCAAGGTTGAGCCGGCGCTGCTCGACCAGCATCAGCGCTGCGGTAGAGGTGACGATCTTCGTCATGGAAGCGAGGCGGAACATGTCCGTCATGGCGATCGGCGCGCCGCCGGCTTCGCGCAGGCCGTGAGCGCGCTGATAGATCGACTGGCCGTCCTGCAGGATCAGCACGACGATGCCCGGCGTCGAATTGCCGTCGACCAGTTGCTGCACGGCCGCGTTCAAGGCAACCGTGCGGTCGTTCACCATACGGGCGGCAAGGGGCGTTGCAGCGAGGCTGGCCATGGCTAGGCCAAGCCAGAGGCGACGGGTGAGCACGGTGCGATCCTATATCCGATATTCTTGAAGTGACCGATTGATCGGGGAAAGATCGTATCGTTATCGGGCGGCTCCTGCAGCGATGACAGGTGACGGTCATCGGGTCGTGCCCGAGACGACTTTGAAGCAAAAAGGCCAGCGCGCGTCACTCAGGCTTTGTCGCTGCGCTCGCAGCTTGCGAGCGGGGATGGGCAATGGCACGCGCACGCTTGCCTTCTGGTGATAGCGGATTGATTGAATGGGGATGGCACGAAAATCGACCGTTTCTGCGAACCGCGCATGCAATCACCCTCGCGCTTTCCGGCGCAACATGCTTGCCGACCATAAGCTTGGACAATAGCGCGATATGAATTTTTCGGCTTATCCATTTGCTGTACAAGCGTAGCGCCTCGACCATCTGCCGCAAACAGGGGAAGCAATATGCCACGGGACCTCGAAGGTCTGCTTGTTGTTGCCATAGAGCAGGCGGTGGCAGCGCCACTGTGCACAGCAAGATTGGCCGATGCCGGAGCGCGGGTCATCAAGGTGGAGCGGCATGAAGGTGACTTCGCCCGCGGTTATGACCACCATGTCATGGGCCAAAGCACCTATTTCGTCTGGTTGAACCGCGGCAAGGAGTCGATCTGTCTGGACTTGAAGGAACAAGCCGACAGGGACGTGCTGGTCAGCATCATCGCCAAGGCTGACGTTCTGGTCCAGAATCTGGCGCCAGGAGCGATGGCCCGGCTCGGCTTCGGCGGCGAGAGTTTGCGAGACGCATATCCAGCGCTGATCATTTGCGAGATTTCGGGCTATGGAGACAGCGGTCCTTATCACGACATGAAGGCCTATGACCTTCTGGTCCAGGCCGAAGCGGGCCTGTGTTCTGTGACCGGGGGCCCGGAGGCCCCGGCACGCGTCGGTGTTTCGGTTTGCGACATTGCCGCTGGCACAAATGCGCATGCCGCCATCCTTCAGGCGCTGATTGCGCGGGGCAAGACAGGACAGGGCCGCCTCATCAAGGTTTCGCTTTTTGGCGGCATGGCAGACTGGATGAATGTGCCATACTTGCAGCGGCGCTATGGGGGCTCGATACCTCCCCGCCCCGGCCTCAACCACCCTTCAATCGCACCATACGGTGTGTTTGCCTGTACCGACGGTGACATCCTGCTGTCGATTCAAAGCGAGCGGGAATGGCTGAACTTCTGCCGCGAGGTGATGGCGGACGAAGCACTGGCGAGCGATCCGCGTTACAGCACCATGACGGGCCGCGTTGCCCACCGCGGCGATCTTGATGGGCTCGTCGGGGCGAGATTTGCGTCCTCGGCCACAGCACAGATGGCTGCGGCGCTGAAGGCAGCCGGTATTGCTTTTGGACTGCTGAACACGATCGATGGCCTGATCAGTCACCCACAGCTCCGAACCGTGACCTACGCCACGCCCGAGGGCGAGGTCAGCGTGATCGCCCCAGCTGCTCAGACGGATGCGGCCCCGGCCACCTTCGGCAAGGTTCCAGGGATTGGCGAACACACAAGTCTGATCAAAGCGGAATTCGGGTTTCCGCATGAGACGTGACGATAGCCGTGTGATCAGTTGCAGGATCGGTTCGATCTGAACAAAGCGGGGAGGGATGAAGATCATCATGTCGATCATCGTAACAACCACTGCCCTCAGGCTGGCAGTGTTGCCGCTCAAGCCGCTGCGGTCAGGTCAAGGCCGGCTTGACCGGATCAACGAGGCTGGGTGACCGGCGTGACCACGGCAATGTCATCCACCACGTCATTTTCATCTGAAGTCGCAGTGCGCGCCAAAGGGTCCATCCCCATGGGAAACACCTCCATCACCGCGCGCATAGCCAGTTTTGCCGCCGCAAGACATCGATCGTTTCCGGACGAAGCACTTGTCGTAGCACGTCTGTCGCTGATGGACTGGGCTGCGGTTTCGCTCGCCGGTTTGGCCGAGCCGGTCGCCGGCATGGTGCGTCATCTCGTGGCCGAGGAGGCTGGTGCCGCCCAGGCAACCGCGCTTGGTTTGCCCACCAAAGTTCCTGCACGAGCAGCAGCCCTTGCCAATGGCACGCTGTCGCATGCGCTCGATTATGACGACACGCATTTCGCCTATGTCGGCCACCCCAGCGTCGCGGTGTTCCCGGCAGCCCTGGCCATGGCCGAGCGGCAAGGCGCGAGCGGGGCGGCGTTTGTGGAAGCCGCACTGCTCGGCATGGAAGCTGCCTGCCGCATCGGGCACTGGCTTGGGACAGCCCATTACAATCAGGGCTTTCACCAGACTGCGACGTCCGGCGCATTCGGCGCGACGGTTGCGGCTGGCCGCCTGCTCAAACTCGATCATGGCCAGATGCGCCATGCGCTTGGCATCGTGGCGACACGTGCTTCGGGGCTGAAGTCGCAGTTCGGCACCATGGGCAAGCCGTTCAACGCCGGCATGGCCGCTGCCAATGGCGTGGAAGCGGCCTTGCTGGCGGCGCAGGGCTTCATATCCCGCCCCGACGGCATTGAATGCGGGCAAGGCTTCGCCCAGACCCATGCCGGTGAGTGTGTCAACCTCGATGCCTCGCTGTCGGGCCTTGGCGAGGCGTTCTGGTTCTCGAATGTGCAGCACAAGTTCCATGCCTGCTGCCATGGCACCCATGCGGTCCTCGATGCCTTGATCCAGCTTCGTGCGCGGCCCGGTTTCGTGCTGTCCGACGTCCAGCATGTCAGCTTGCGGGTCAATCCGCGTTGGCTCCTTGTCTGTGATGTCAAGGCACCTGCAACGGGGCTGGAGGCCAAGTTCAGCTACAGCCTGACCAGCGCCATGGCACTGGCAGGGGTCGACACCGCATCGCTTGATGTGTTTTCCGGTGAGACCTGCGCCAGACCTGATCTCCTCGATGTGCGCGACCGGGTTCAGGTCGCGGGGGATGCTGCCATCAGTGACACCGCTGCCCATGTTCGGCTCAGTTTTGCAGATGGAACGTCGACCGAAGCGGAGAGCGACCTTGATCTGCCAATGAGTTTAGCAGCGCGCCATGCCCGGATCATTGCCAAGGTCCGGGCCTTGCTTGCGTCAGACGCGGCGGACGCTGTCCTCGCGCTTGATGGCCATATCAGCACCCAGAGCACTGCCGAGATCGCCGCAGCCCTTGCGCGCCATGCGCGTGTGGCTTGAGCATGGACCTGACGCCATGAGCTTCGAGATCCAGGACCTCAAGCAATGGATTGGCCGCAGTGAGACGCGCATTGAACAGCTTGGGCCATGTCCTGCCACTGCACTTGCGGCCACGCTCAACCGGAGCGACGGGGTCTTCGAGGCCGGAATGTCACTGCCGCCGCTCTGGCACTGGCTGCACTTCTTGCCAGCCAGCCGGCTGGATGAGACCGGAACGGATGGCCACCCGGCGCGGGGCGGCTTCCTGCCGCCGGTACCGCTGCCGAGGCGAATGTGGGCTGGTAGCAGGCTGGAATTCATGAAGCCGCTGCACATTGGCGAAACCTGCCGCCGTATCTCCACCGTGACCAAGGTCGAGCGCAAGGCCGGCACGTCGGGTGATCTGATCTTCGTCACCGTCCGCCACGAGGTCATCGGTGAGACTGGCAGCGCCATCAGCGAAGAACAGGACATTGTCTACCGCGCGGCTGCCATGCCGGGCGCTGCCACGCCGCCACCTGTGCAGGCACCTGCTGATGCCGCCTGGAGCTATGCCATCGTGCCAGATCCGGTGCTGCTGTTTCGCTATTCGGCACTGACCTTCAACTCGCACCGCATCCACTATGATCTCGACTATGCGACGCGCGAGGAGGGCTATCCCGGCCTCGTCGTGCAAGGCCCGCTGGTCGCAACACTGCTGCTTGATGGCCTCAGTCGGGCAATGCCGAAAGTGCGCATCACCCGCTTTGCTTTCCGTGCCATGGCACCGACCTTTCACATCGATCCCTTCGCGGTTCACGGTGCCATCACTGGTCCGGGCAATGCCCGGCTCTGGGCTGAAAAGCAGGGCACACTGACCATGAACGGCTCGGCCGATTTCATCTGATGCACCTGAATGAGAGAACACCATGAACATCACAGGCGGCGAGTTGTATCCCGAAATCCGGGAAGCGATCCGTGACCTTTGTGCGGATTTTCCGCCCGCGTATCACCGAAAGATCGATGAGGCACGTGGCTATCCGGAGGCATTCGTTGAAGCGCTGACCAAGGCCGGCTGGATGGCGGCCCTGATTCCGGACGAGTATGGTGGCTCAGGTCTTGGCCTGACCGAGGCCAGCGTCATCATGGAGGAAATCAACCGCTCAGGGGGCAATTCAGGTGCGTGCCACGGCCAGCTTTACAACATGGGCACGTTGCTCCGGCACGGCTCGCCCGCGCAAAAGAGCCACTACCTGCCCAAGATCGCATCGGGGGAGCTGCGCCTGCAATCCATGGGCGTGACCGAGCCGAGCACGGGCACCGACACGACCAAGATCAAGACCACGGCCGTGCGCCAGGGCGATCGCTATGTCATCAACGGCCAGAAGGTCTGGATCAGCCGCATCCAGCACTCCGACCTGATGATCCTGCTGGCCCGCACCACGCCGCTCGATCAGATCAAGAAGAAGTCCGAAGGGATGTCGATCTTCCTCGTTGATTTGCGTGAGGCCATCGGCAAGGGTCTGGCGGTCCGCCCGATCCTCAACATGGTCAACCATGAGACCAACGAACTGTTCTTCGACAATCTCGAGATCCCTGCCGAAAATCTGATTGGCGAGGAGGGGAAGGGGTTCAGGTACATCCTCGACGGTCTCAATGCCGAACGTGCGCTGATCGCGGCCGAGTGCATCGGCGATGGCTACTGGTTCATCGACAAGGTCACGGCCTACGCCAAGGAACGTATCGTCTTCGGCCGCCCCATCGGGCAGAACCAGGGCGTGCAGTTCCCCATCGCCGAGAGCTTCATCGAACTGGAAGCCGCCAACCTGATGCGTTATGAGGCCTGCCGCCTGTTCGATGCAGGCCAGCCCTGCGGCGCTCAAGCCAACATGGCCAAATATCTGGCCGCCAAGGCGAGCTGGGAGGCGGCCAATGCGTGTATCCAGTTCCACGGCGGCTTCGGCTTCGCCTGCGAATACGATGTCGAGCGCAAATTCCGCGAGACACGCCTCTATCAGGTTGCGCCGATCTCGACCAATCTCATCCTGTCCTACGTGGCGGAGCACATGCTGGGCTTGCCCAGGTCTTACTGAGGCCGCCCAAACGTGGCACGGATCCGGTCTCGAAGCACGCATCACTGACAACACCGCACCATGGACAACTGTGCAAACGCCTTCGCTATGGCAGTTGACATGAGAACCACACCATCGTCGCTGGCATGATCAAGTGATCAAACCCGGCAAGTGACCGTGTCTTCGGTTTCCATGGATTTCGCCCTTCTGGTTGCGGCTTTCCCGAAACCCGGTAAATATTCCCTGTCAAATGAGCCGGAACAGCAGTGACAAGAACGTCAGCGTTCCAACAATGATCAAGGTCATTGCCGACGCGTAGGTCGCTGTGAGCTTTCCATCCGGGGTCACTCCCGCAATTGATCTGAAATCGCTGCTCCAGAGATATTTCAGGGACCAACGATACTGAACAATCGAGATGACGAGCGCGGCGACGCCGCAGAAGATCAAGGTAAGGCCGAGATAGCGCGACGCCTCGGGAAAGCGTGCGGCCGAAACGCCCGGGAGCGTTCCAAGGCGATCGAAGAACTGAACGATTGTGAATCCGAATCCAAAGAGAGAAATCGCTGTACGCATCCACGACATGAGCGTGGACTCGACCGCCAGGCGCGTCCGCAACCAGGAAAAATGGCTGTCGGACGTTGGGCGCACGTCGAATCTTGGTTCAGCGCCTTCAACGGCTGTCACCGGACCTGTCATGCTCGAACCTTTCTTCTTTGTGCATCTTTTGTCGCATAAGGATATGATATCGTGAAGGATTTGGCTGCTTACACCGATCCGGACAGCGTCCGCTCCCGAGCCAAACCCACCATGATTGACGATACAAGTCTTCGCTTCACTTTTCCAGCTGTCGGAGGCCGGAAGATCACAGCCGCCAGAGGTGGCTCGGGGAATCTGCACAGGGGGGATCAGTGAAGTTTCTGCCTGGGATCGGCATGATGCCGTGAACAGGAGAAACCATGAGCGGACGACCGAGCCGGAGCCACAGCCCTGCCGCCACGGCGAATGTTGCGCTCACCGCGATCCAGGGCGAGAAGACGCTGGCCGAATTGGCTGAGCAGGTCGACGTCCAGGCCGATCAGATTGCGTCCTGGCGCGTGCAGCTTCCGGAAGGGGCAGCCGAGGTCTTCGGCGGCGACAGCAAGGCCGAAGCGCCAAGAACCCATGGTTGTGAAGGAGCTCCACACCAAGATCGTCACGGCCAAAATGGCCCAGCGCCGAACGGTCTCATGACGGTCCATGATCCTGCGAGCGGCCAGCAGATCTTCGACCCTGCGCAGGCTGGGCGGATAGCAAACGGACAGCCAGACCGCTTGTGCGATGACTTCGCCGGGAAAGCGGTAACCGCGAGAGCGGGCCTATCGGAGCGCGCTCATCGAACCGGACGACCGCGAACAACGGACGAGCCCGTCAACGTGACAGTGCCCTCCTGTTTTGTCTGCCGCCAAAGCCGGGGTGTTACTGCGGCAGCGGACCAAGAATGGTGATGTTGTGTCTTTCAGCTGCCGCCACCAGAAAGGCCATGTCCGGTGCCGCTGGCGGTGCAGTGCTCGGTACGCTCGTCTCAGCAATGAAATCCGCAAAATCGCTTCCTGTGGTCATCGCCAGGATTCTGGCCGCACTGTCCCCTTCGATGCGAAATCCGTGCGGAATGCCTCGGGGAGCGAAGGCAAAGTCGCCCGCTTCAAGCAGCCTGCGGCTTCCATCGACGATCACCGCCATTCGTCCCTCGATCACATAAAACGACTCGTCCTCGGAATGATGGGTATGCCAGGGCGACTCGAAGCCTGCAGGTATGACCTGCTCGATCAGGCTGAACTGGCCGCCGGTCAACGCGCGGTCTGCCTTGATCCAGGTCGGCAGACCGAGAAACCGGCGTTCATCTGCACGGGGCGTCGGAGTTGGTCCGGGGGATGTGATCGCGTTCATGGAAAATCCTCAATGGACATGGACTTCAGCATCGGGCATATTGGTGGAATTATATTTCCACGGAAATATAATTTCGTCAATAGGGATATTCGCATGGACCGCCGCAGCTATCGGATGACAAGGCGAGCGAGGACGCAGGACGACACGCGGCAACGCATCATGCGCGCGACGATGCAGTTGCACGATGAGCAGGGCGTTGCGGCAACATCATTCGTGGATGTCGCAAAGCGTGCGGGCATCGGCGCAGCGACGGTCTATCGTCATTTTCCCACCTTGGACTCGCTGGTCATGGCCTGTGGCGCGCATGTCTGGAAGGAGATGGACCCGCCTGTGCCCGCACAGGCGGCGGCCATTTTCGAGGGCATCGACAAGCGGGAGGATCGACTGCGGCGCCTTGTTCAGGAACTTGACAGCTTTTACCGACGCGGTTCGCTTCGGCTGGCCCGCGCGTCCGCGGACCGGCATCTCGTCCACCAACTGGACGAATTCATGCGAGCGGTGGAGCAGGGCGTCGAGGCGCTCGTGCGCGAAGCGGTGAAGGATCAGGCGTTGCCCAACCCCGTTTTTCAGCTTTTGATCGCACTGACGGATTTCCCGGTCTGGACTTCGATGCAGAGGATAGGGGGCGATGAACGGGAGCGGCAGGGCCTCCTCGCTGGCCTGCTCGGCTGGGTGGTGTCGGACGAACCAAAACAGTCTCGGGGTACGCCCCAACCCGTCATCGGTCAGGCCGCGCAGCGTTGACGCCCTGCGGCCAGCGCGGCGGTGCATCTTTCCATGAAAATGGGTCGTCAGGTGAGTGTTCTGCTGAGTGTTCTGCGGGTTGACGTGATTGGCGCTGTCAGTCCCAGTCCGTTTGCGCAAACCTGGCCACAACCGTTCGCTGTTCATCTCTGAAGGTGAGCTTAACCCGCTCGCGCTGGAACTCAGTCGTCGCCTCCAGCATCTTTAGAAACCGAGCCTCTGTCTGCATCGCTGTCTCTTCGCAGGCCATACGTGTACTGGCGAGCGGCCCTATGGTTATGCGTTCACCACTGGTGGTGTAACCACCCGAGAATCGATTGCAGCCACTGAACCCGTTTAGACGGCCATTGGCGCCGAATTGAACGCTCAACGTCGTGTCGCCCGGCTGGCCAGCGCCGTTCAATTCGACCGGTCGCCACTCACTTCCCGCCAGTCCCTCTGCCATTGCCGGTCCCATCGAATTCACAAAGAGCCCCGCCAAAACCACCAATACACTCTTCGTTGTCATGTTCATGTGATGTCGTTCCAGACAAAGTCCTTGTATGTATGACAAGAAAACTTAAACTTGCGTTTATTTTTATTTCTCCAAGTATACTGCATGATTATGGCTGCAGTAGGTCTTGTGTCACAAAGCATCACCGGTCCACACGGTTGCACGCAACCACACCGGAGATGAAGGACGGCCCTTCGTAACAGGTGTTCTCAGGCCGCGGCCTTGAGCAGCCGCGGGGCGTAGGCCCAGGCCAGCAGTTTGCCGAGTTGGGTTTGCGGATGGCCTGCGACGATGCGGGCGATGGCGTCGGCGAAGAAGGCCTGCGGGTCGACGCCGTTGAGCCGCCACGGCTCGTAGCATACCGCGTCGATGCGTCAGTCCTAGGTGAACTGTCCTCGGTGGCTCTCGCGTCCCGGACGGCGGAGCGAAGCGTCTTCTCAACCTTGAGGGTCGCAATATATGCCGTCTTCTCGAGTTCCGCCGTCAGCAACGTTCGGCGATGGCTCTTGCAACGGCCGCACAAATAGTACAGAACCGCTTCATAAACAGGGTCTATAGAGCGCTGTTTCGCAAGTCATCACACATGGAGTCTGGACATGTCTGCAACGATCTTCAACCTGATCATACAACTTATCAGCGGCGCCGCGGGCGGAAACGTGATTGGGTCACTGCTCAAGAACATGAGCATGGGTCCGATCGGCAATTCCATAGCGGGCGCCGTTGGCGGCGCTGTTGGCTCAACGTTATTGGGTTCGTTGATCCCGGGAGTGGCAGGAGGCGGTGGCTTTGACATTGGGCACATTGCCGGTCAGCTGGCTGGAGGTGGCATCACGGGCGCGATCGTCACCGCCGTTGTGGGCTTTCTTGTCAACGCGATGAAGAGAAAAGCCTAATTGTTTGCTTCTGGACTTTGGCGGCGCATTCTGTTCGGCAAGATCGAAGGAAGCGCTGTGGGCCAGGGTCTTCAACGGAGCGCCACAGCGACAGAGGCGGTCCGTTGAGCGAGACACTATCGGCCAGAGAGCCTGAGGGCGCTGGCCGAACAATCCGGCGTGAACCGGAAGACGTTCCCCGCGTGGAAGAAGCGCCGGTTGTCAGGCGAAGGTCCAACAGGACCGAAGGGCACGCGCTTAACGGTTATCAGCATTGAGGAAAAGTCCGTGATCCGCGCCTTCCGGCACTTCACACGTCTGCCTGGACGATAGCGTACAGGCGTTCTTGCCGGCGATCCGGACGCCGACGCGCTCCTGGTTTCATCGTGTGCTGGACCGGATGTGGCCCTGACCGCGCACGACGTGAATGGCCCGAAAGCGACATCAACGCCCTCACACGGCAGTGCAGAGCGGTAACCCGATCTTCATCGAGGCGATCGTGCCCGGCGGCATGACAGCAAGGCTGCGGCGGGCAAAGTGCGGCCGCGAGGACGGATGGATCAGCTGACAATGGCAGTCCCCATCCTCGTCAGGGTTCAAACGGGAAGATCCGCTTCCAGTCGTCCTTCATGCTCACGATCGTCCAGCTCTTGGCTGCGGCCTCGTCGAGACCCTTGTCGAGCCGTCCGATCTTCGAGTTTCGGTCATAGGCCCACTCCCGCACGTTGTCGGTGTGGTGGATGTAGACCGGCAGACGTGCGCCGGGGCCGGCAGCGGTCCATTGCAGCATCGCAAGATCGCCATCCGAATTGCCGAAGGCCGCGATCGGCCGACGACCGATATGCTGCTGGATGCCAACGGGCTTGGCTTCCTTGTCATCAATAAAGTTGATGTCCGGCAGCTTGACGATGACAGGCACGCCGTCGCGCAGCTCGAACTGGAGCTTGCCGCTCGATCCGATGACCTGCTCCGGCGGAACGCCATAGACCTCCTCGGCGAAAGCCCGCATGAACTCGATGCCTCCGCCCGAGACGATGAAGGTCTTGAAGCCCTGGTTCCGGAAGAAGGCGAGAAGTTCCAGCATCGGCTGGTAGACCATCTGCGTATATGGCTTCGCCGTTTTGGGATGGCGGGCGGCTTGCAGCCAGGTGCGCACGGTCCTGTCGAACGCGTCGATCGTCATGCCGGCATGGGTCGCGGCAACCAGTTCCAGGATCACCTTGGTGCCGCCGGCGACGACAGCATGGAGATCACCCTTCAGGACCGAAGCGAAAGGCTCCTTGTCCTTCCATTCCGGGTGGTCGGGTGCCATGGCCTTCAGCCGGTCGAGGATGAACAGCGCCTGGAAATAGGCCGGCTGTTCGGCCCAGAGCGTTCCATCATTGTCGAAGACCGCGATACGCTCGGCCGGCCGCACGAATTCGGGGCTGCCTGCTGTGGTAACGCGGGTGACGAAGGACAGGATCGCGGTCTTGGCCGCGCCGTCGGTCAGGCAGGCAGGGGATCTGCCTGCCCGAAGGCCACGGCAGGCATGAGGCTGGCGAAGCCTGTCGATCCAAGTCCGAGCAGCGCTGTTCGCCGGCTGATGGTCTGGGTGAAGCGAACCATGCGGATTCCTTTTTGGTCTCGAAGGGGATTCAACCGACATTGTCCATATGGCAGCCGATGGAGCGCAAAGTCTGATGCAGAGGCTGGATTTTGGCAAGCTTGGGCCGACACCCCCTGCCTTCACCTGTTGTCCGGACGCCCGCTCGCCAACCCGAGCGGGAAACCTGCCAAACATCGCGCGTCTTCGTCACGGGGCTTTCGAGCACGTGACCTTGGGGATCAACAACGCGCCAGAGGAAGGGCGTCACGCCTTTGATCGTCCCGAGGACCTCGTCGAGATGCCAGCGTTGGCGCCGGACAGGGCCCATTATGTCGAACCTGCGCCCCGGCGCCACCAAGGCGATCTAGAACGGACCACGCTTTGGGGCGGCAATCAGCATGAGAGCGCGGTCTGAACGTCACTGTGCTGCACAGGATGCCATCGCGCCACGCTTGCGCCTTCCAAAGGGACCAGGGCCGGTCTATTCTGCCATCCATCAGGGGGATGGGCCGCCTATCTGGGGCAATGTCGGCTCCAGCATCTATCAAAGCGGTTCAGGATTTGATGAAGCGTGTCGATGGGAGAGATTTATGGCTGATCTGGACTTCTTCTTCTTCCCCGGCTCGACCTATACATACCTGACCGTCAACCGGATCGAACGGTTGGCTGAGGAAGCCGGTGTCTCTGTCTGTTGGCGACCTTACAACCTTCGCGCCATACTGCTGGAAACAGGCGTGGTGCCATTCCCGCCGGGCACTGCCAAGCGCCGCTACATGTGGATCGATATCGAAAGGCGGGCAGCATCATTCGCAATCCCCTACGCCAAAGAGCCGCGCCATCCCGTGGATCCGACGCTGATCAGTCTGCGCGTTGCCATGGTTGCCGCACGGGAAGGATGGTGTCCCGAGTTCACCAAGGCTTACTATCGTGCCTGGTTCCTCGACGACCGCCCCGCAGGGCTCGACAACAATATGCCCGGCCTGCTTGCGAGCCTCGGCCGTGATCCCGAAGATGTCCTGGGCAAAGCCAATGAGGAGAGCTTTGGGGCAACGCTCGATGCCAGCGCGGATGAAGCACGGCGGATCGGGCTATTCGGATCGCCGCATTTTGTTGTTCGAGGCGAGGTTTTCTGGGGCGATGATCGGCTCGAAGACGCCTTGAAAATGGCCATGGTTGGCAGCGCTGCCTGAGGGCCCGGTTCAGATGTTCGCGCGGGATTGCAATGTCTTGCGAGGCGTCGCGTGAGCATGCGGATGCTGGCGATATGTGCGAACGCTGCAGCGCTTGCGGTGGATTTCTCCCAGGCTCTTGCATGACGGCGGCAGCGTCCGAGCCATGTGACGGTGCGCTCGACCAGCCAGAGACGGCGCAGCACGACGGAGCCCCTGGCCTGATCAGAGCGCTTGACGATCTCGCGGTTCCCTTGGCCGATGCGCCTGAGCGCGCCCCTGGACATCATCGGCATGGACCAGCAACCCGATCGCGAGACCAGCCCATGCAGCGGTTTCGGCCAATATGCGTCTGCGACCATGTTCTGGGCCGCCATGAGCATGGCCGTGCCTGGCCTTCTCGGGATGCTGCTTGGCGTCGCTGTCCTGATCGTCGTGTTGATCAGGCGCGGCATGTACCGCCCGGATGCGTGAACAGAGGGCACCATGGCCATTGTGGATCGGCGCGGCAATTGACCCCATATCGGCGTCGGGCCATGATCCCTGCGACGATCTGATACGAGCTTGTCAAACGCAAAGAATTCCGGTCCAAAATGATCAAACGTCCACGCTTGTGAACAAGCTGACAACGCCCCTCAGTTGACCAGTGCCGTCGCCAGCCATGGCACAGCGGCGATCATCAGGAGCGCCACCAGCATGACGCCGACGAAGGGCAGCGCGCCTGCGAAGATTTCCTCGATGCCGACAAACTTGTCGGCCAGCGTCGCTTTGACCGTGAACACCGAGATCCCGAACGGCGGCGTCAAGAGGCCCGCCTCCACGGCGATGATGGTGATGATGCCGAAATGGATCAGGTCGAAGCCAAAGCCCGTGGCGATGGGAGCGGCAATGGGCACCATGATCAGGAGGATCGAGGAGGAATCGAGCAGCATGCCGAGCAAAAGGATGATGACGACATAAACAAGCAGGAAGCCGTAAGCCCCCAGGCCCAGCGTCGTCACCATGTCCCCAATCGCGTTTGGCAGACCGGCAAGCGACAGCATGCGGGAGTAGAGCCCGGCGGCAATCAGAAGAAACAGGATCGAAACCGAGACATGGCCTGTCTCGGTCAGGATGCGCCAGAGCTTGGGCCAGTCGAGCCTGCGCCTGACGATGGCAATCATGAGCGCTCCAAATGCGCCGGCAGCTCCAGCCTCAGTCGGCGTGAAATAGCCGGTGTAGAGCCCGCCAAGAATGAGCGCGACCAGCGCCAGTATCGGCACTGATTTGCCCATCATCTCGCCCCGGCTCATCGCCGGCCCGGCATCGGCCAAAGCTGCGCTGCGCGATGGATCCCTCATCACCTGATGTGGGAAGAAAACCGCCATGACGAAAATCAGCCCGGCAAAGCCGATGGCAATGAGAATGCCCGGAATGACACCGGCGAGGAACATCTTGCCGATCGAGACCTCTGCCAGAACGCCATAGATGATCATCAGCAGCGATGGCGGGATCAGCATGCCGAGGATCGACGAGCCCGCCACAGTGCCGGTGGCAAAGCGCATGGTGTAGCCATGGCGCAGCATTTCAGGCACGGCCACCTTGGTGAACACGGCGGCGGAGGCAATCGATACGCCGGTGACGGCCGCGAAGACCGCATTGGCCGCGACCGTCGCCATGCCGAGGCCCCCACGCACGCGTTTCAGCAGCTCCTGCGCCACATCGAACGTGTCCTTGCCGACATTCGACACCGACACCAGGAGGCCCATCAGCACGAACAGCGGGATGGTCGCGAAGAGGTAGTCCTGGATGCCGGAATAGGCGGTGATCGCCGTCATCCGGAAGGCCAGTTCCATGTTGTCGCGGATCAGCCAGATGCCGATGGCGCCCAGCGAAAACAGCACGAGGCCTATATGCATACCGAGCATGATCAGCACGATCATCACGCCGATCAGCACAAACCCGATTGTTATCGGTTCCATCAGCGCGCTCCCCCATGGGCCGGTTTACCGACCAGGGCCGCCTCCTTCACCGCCTGCACGGCAAACACCAGCGCTGTCAGCAGCGACCCGGCAAGAATGACCGCACGCAACGGCCATGTCTTGATCGTGAAGATGCCCTGCACCCCGAAGAACTCGCTGCCCGCGTAAGCGACCATCATCGGCTTCCACGTCGCGTAGGCAATGACCAACATGACCATGCAGCCCACGACGAGGAAGAAGACTTCAATGGCCCGCCCGACCGCCGGGTTGCGTTTCAGGATGATCTCGATCAGGAAATCTGCCCGCGTCATGCGCTTGTCATGAACGGCGGATGCCAGTTGCAGGAAGACGATCGCGACAATGGAGTGCGCCGCGATCTCCGCTACCCCGGTGATCGGCATATTCAGGAAGCTGCGTCCGATCACGTCCGCCACGATCAGGAACATCAGGGCGAAGGTCCACGTGGTGCCGATAGCCGCGACGATGTTGGCGAAACCGCCGAGCAGGTCGAGCGGTTTCTTCGGGCCGCCCGCCTCGATGGCGGCAAGATCGGAATTGTCAGACATCGGCCAGCTTTCGAGAAGTTATGGTCACGCGAGCCTGCCGAAGGATGACATCCTGTGACGTGCCTGTGCAACTCCTGCTTCGACAGGCTCAGGATGAGGATCGCGCCTTGCACCTGCTGGATTGCTTCGTTCCGTTTGCCATGATGACGAAGCAGTCTCGCTCAGGCTTCCTGATCCCATGCCCGTGGTGGCGAGAAGCCGGTGCCGCGCAGCGTGGCGAAATAGGATTTCATCATATCGCGCGCGGCAGGGCCGGAGGTGTCGACCCAGGTCTTTGCGATGTTGGGCAGGCCCTTGATCCAGCGCTCGCGGTCGGCTGCGGGAAGCGTCGAGACGATGGCACCTTTTGAAACCATTTCGGCTTCGGACGATGCAATGCGGCTGGACACGTTGGTGATGTGCGCAGCGGTGGCCGCCTTGCCCCCGGCACGGATGGCGTTCTGGACCACCTGCGGGAATTTCAGCATCCGGTCGCGGTTGACGCCGATACCGCCGACATACATGGCGCCGAGATCGACCTTGGTGATGTATTTCGCCACCTCAAAGACGCGTGTCGGCAGGATGCCGACGAAGAACGACACCGCACCATCCGATACGCCAGTCTGGATGTCGGTGTAGTAGGTGGTGAGCGCACCATCGACCGGGGTTGCGCCCGTGCCGTTGAGCCAGTTGGCCGAGGTGCCGGGCGCACTCAGCTTCTTGTTCCTGAGGTCATCCAGCGAGTTCACCGGGAACTTGGTCCACAGGTGGTACGTGTCGGTGACGAACGAGCCAACCGAAATCATGTTGAGCTTGGCCCAGCTGTCAGCCAGCGCAGGCACGGTCTCGTTCATCCGCTCGAAGGCGTTGGCGACCATGCCGTGATCGCCGCCCGAGAAGGGCGTGAAATAGGTGAGGTTCTGGAGCGGCATGGTCGAGCCCTCCCAGAGCGTGCCGACAAAGCCGATATCGACCAGATTGTCGCGCACCGCCTCCATCGTGTCCTGGAACTTGTAGAGCGTGCCACCATAGGCCTCGCGCCAGGTCACCTTGTGGGTATTGCCATTGTCGCGCAGGAACTTGTCGACCTCCGGCTGCAGCACCTCCTTCATCATCGAGACCCACATGTTCTGCACGGGGTGGCTCGCGCCGATCTGGATGGTCAACGCCGCTTGCGCGCTGGCGCGGATATTGAAAAGCGGAATCACGGCGGCGGCAGCGGTTCCGGCCATTACGGTGCGGCGTGTCAGTCTGGTCATCTGGTTTCCTCCTGGAAATGGGCCGCTTTGCGCGGTCCCGCTGTTAGACTGCAGTGTTCAGTATCGCTTGAGTGCGCGCAAGATGCGATCTGGTGTGAAGGGTTGCGCGAACACTTTCGCCTTGAAGGGGCTCAAGGCATCATTGATCGCGTTCATCACCGCCGCAGGCGCACCAGCCGTGCCGGCTTCGCCCGCACCCTTGGCACCAAGCAGTGATTCCTTGGTGGGCGTCTCGACGTGGTCGACATGGATATCCGGCATCTCTGCCGCCATCGGCACCATGTAGTCAGCCATTGTCGTGGTCAGCAATTGGCCGGTGTCATCGTAGATGCAATGCTCATAAAGCGCCCCACCGATGCCTTGTACGACGCCGCCGCGCACCTGCTCGTCGACGAGCATCGGGTTGATCACCCGCCCGCAATCCTCGACCACCCAGTGTTCCAGAAGCGTGACCAATCCGGTCTCAACATCGACCTCGAGCCAGCTCGCCTGAATGCCATTGGTAAAGGCGAACGGGTACTCCTTGGTGATGAAATGCCGCGTTTGCACGAACTCGCGCGGCATATCCTTCGGCAGGGTGTCCCCCCGGAAATAGACCAGCCGGCCTAATTCGGCGAGTGACAGACGGCTTGTCCCTGTTGTGCGCTCGACCACGTGGCCCATCACCACATCGAGCGCTTCAGCCTCGGTCTGCAGCATGATCGCCGCCACGCCCAGGATCTGGTCCTTCAGCGCGATGGCGGCCTGAAGCGCTGCTTCCCCGCCGATGCCCGCCCCCCGGCAGGCCCAGGTCCCGCCGCCATAGGGCGTGACCTGCGTGTCACCGGTGATGATCTTGACCTTTTTCAGATCAACACCAACGCCATGCGCGACAATCTGCGCCAGGATGGCTTCGGTGCCCTGGCCCTGCTCGGTGACGCCCGACAGCGCGACCAGCGAACCATCCGGGTCCATGCGCACGGTGCAGCCATCCTGCGCCGAGATGCGCGCCCCGCCGATGCCATACATGAAGGGTGACGGGTTGGTCAGTTCGATGAAGCTGGCAAAGCCGAGCCCGCGATAAACGCCGCGCGTGCGGCCTTCCGCCTGCTCGGCACGCAACCGCTCAACCGGCACCATGGCGAGCAGCTTGTCGAGCGAGGCGTGGTGCGACAGCCCCTCAAATTTCATGCCTGCAGGCGAGTTGCACGGATAGGCATCATCGCGCATCAGGTTCAGCCGCCTGATCGTGATCGGGTCCATGCCGAGCGCCTCGGCAGCAAGGTCGACGAGGCCCTCGGTGACGGTCGTGGCGATGGGGTGACCGACGGCGCGGTACTGGCAGGTCGGTGCCTTGTTCTGGAGCACGACCGTCGTGCTGCAGCGATAATGCTTGAAATCGTAAGGCCCGCCGCAGAGGTTGACCACCTGGTTACCCTCGATGGCGCTGGTGCGCGGATAGACCGAGTATGGGCCGATACCCGTCAGGTCCTCGATGTCGAAGCCGACGATCCGGCCATCATTCATCACCGCGATCTTGCCGGTGATGCGGTGGTCGCGGGCGTGGATATCCGACACGAAGCTTTCGAAGCGGTCAGCGATGAACTTCACCGGGCGGCCAAGAATGCGCGACATGGCGGCCACCGCCACCTCGTCGGGGTAGACATGCACCTTGATACCGTAAGAGCCCCCGACATCCTTGCAGATGACGCGCACATCGCCCTCATTCATCCGCAGTTGCTTGGCGAAAACACCCTGCATCATGTGCGGCGCTTGCGTCGACTGATGCACAGTCAAGGTGCCATCAGCGGAGTTGTAGTCAGCGATGATCGAGCGCGCTTCCAGCGTCACGCCTGTGTGACGCCCGGTGTGGAAGGTCGCTTCCAGCACATGATCGGCAGCTGCGAACGCGGCCGGAACCTCGCCCGTATCGGCTGTCCGGGTAAACACCAGATTGTCGCCAAGCTCTGGGTGGATCACCACGGCCCCGGCATCAAGCGCGGTTTCCATGTCGGCCTGCGCGGGCAGCGGCTCCCAGTCGATGATGACTTCGCCAGCTGCATCTTCCGCATGCGCCACGCTATCGGCGACAATGGCAACCACGGCTTCGCCTTGCCATGTGGCGCGTTCCAGCGGCAGCGGATGCTGCGGAGCCGATTTCATGCCCTTCAGATGAGCCAGTGTGGCCACCCACGGATCGCAAACCTTTGCCAGATCAGCGCCCGTGAAGACGCGGACCACACCTGGCATGGCAGTGGCACCCGAGACATCAATTGACAGGATGCGCGCATGCGGATGCGGCGAGCGCACGAAGGCCGCATGCACGAGGCGCGGCAGTGACACATCATCGGTGTAGGTGGCTCGCCCCTGCACCAGCTTGCGCACATTCGAGCGCGGCACCGAGCGGCCGATATAGCTGTTCGGCAGATCCTCGCGCGACAGGCCGACCGATTGGGGTGTGACGGGTTTGTTCATGACGCACGCGCCCCGGCCATGCGCCTGGCAGCCACCTCTTCCACCGCGTCGATGATGGCCTGATAGCCGGTGCAGCGGCAGTAATTGCCCGACAGGTGCTCGCGGATCGCGGTGCGGTCGGTGGTGCAATGGTGATCGAGCAGATCAGCCGCTGTCATCAGCATGCCCGGTGTGCAGAAACCGCATTGGGCCGCATTGCGCGCCACGAAAGCCTCCTGCAAATCGTGGATGGTGCCGCATTCGCTCAGCCCCTCGATGGTCTCGACCTGAGCGCCATCAAGGCTTGCAGCCAGCACGAGGCAGCCGCGCACGATCTCGCCGTCAACACGCACGGTGCACGTCCCGCAAATGCCATGTTCGCAGCCCGCATGTGAGCCTGTCAGGCCAAGATCGATCCGCAGGAAATCGATCAGATGGCGGCGCGGCTCGACCGATTTGGTGACGCGCTCGCCATTGACGGTGAGTCTGATATCAACTCGAAAACTCATGCCGCTGCCCGTCTTTCATCCATCAAGCTGCCCAGTGTCCGGCCTGTCAGCACCCTGCATAGGTGCAGCTTCATCGCGCCAGGACCATGCAAGTCATCAGGCGGATCAAGATCACCGGCGAGTGCGCCTTGTGCCGCCGCAACAGAGGCATCCGTGAGCGCCTTGCCCACAAGCGCCGCCGAGGCTGTTTTCGCCTCAACGGGCGCTTCGCCAACGCCGAAATAGACCAGCCGCGCCGCGCTCACCACACCGTCTGCGACATCGACGCTGCAAGCGATCCCGGCCATGGCATAGTCGCCGCTCCGGCGGGTGATTTCAAGGATGCTGGTGTGTTGATCTTTGCGCTGTTTTGGCACTTCGATCGCGATGATGATCTCGTCATCGCGCATGGCGGTTGCATAAAGCCCGTGGAAGAATTCCCTCGCCAGAACGCGCCGTTCGGCCGCTTCGGACCCCAGCACGATCTCCGCATCCAAAGCCACGAGGCAAGCGGGCAACTCGGCGGCAGGGTCGGCAAAGGCGATGCTGCCGCCGATGGTGCCGCGATTGCGGATGGCGGGGTGCGCGATCAGCGGTGCCGCCATGGCGAGCAGCGGGGCATATCCCGCAACGACGTGCGAGCGCTCAAGCTCGACATGGCGCGTCAGCGCACCAATTCGGAGCGTGTCTCCAAGGGCAACGATGCCCTTCAGCTCGGACAAGCGCGAGATGTCGATCAGGACGGACGGGTGGGACAATCGGAACGCCAGCGTGGCGAGAAGGCTTTGCCCTCCGGCAAGCACCTTGGCATCAGGTCCGGCTTCCGCCTTGAGCTTCCAGAATTCACCAAGCGTGTTGGCACGCACATACCCGAACGCAGGCCACTTCATTGCTTGAGTGCTCCTCGGCGTGGCGCCCCCCCTGTTGATCCGGAGCGTTTGGCCTTGCCAGACGCAACAAGTAGACGGAGCCGGGTCAAGGTCAAGGGATGATGCCCTCAATCCCACGGGTTACGGGTCTTATCCCCGCCCCGCGGGCCGGGAACACCCCCCTTTTCGGAAACGACGCCCTGAAGCAGGTCCCTCACCCATCCACGATCGCAACCGCCCGCGTCCACCCCGCTGATGCGCCCGCAATCTTCACAGGAAAGCACGACACAATGAAGCCACGGGCCGGCAGACTTTCGAGATTGCTGAGCTTCTCGAGGTGGCAATAGCCGATCTCGCGGCTGGCCTTGTGGCCTTCCCAGATGATCGAGGCATCGCCGTCGCGGGCAAACCGCTCTCGCGTCGCCGAAAATGGCGCATCCCAACTCCAGGCATCGGTGCCGGCGATGCGCACGCCACGCGAGGTGAGGTAGAGCGTCGCCTCGCGCCCGATGCCGCAGCCACGGTCGAGGTAGTCGGGCTGGCCATAGGCTTTCCCGGCAGCGGTGTTGACCAGCACGATGTCAAAGGGCTGCAGGACATGCCCGATGCGCCTGAGCTCCGCCTCGACCTCGGCCGCTGTGCAGACATGGCCATCGGGCATCGCGCGGAAATCCAGCTTCACGCCCGGTGCGAAGCACCAGTCCAGCGGCACCTCGTCGATGGTGATGGCCCGCTCGCCACCGCTCATCGTCGAGTGGAAATGGTATGGCGCATCAAGATGGGTGCCGTTGTGGGTGGAGAGGCTGATGTTCTCCACCGCCCAGCCCTCGCCATCCGGCAACTGGTCCTCGCGCAGCCCCGGAAACATCGAAGCCACCTGCGCCGCGCTTTGCCGATGGTTTACGTACTCGATCTTGGGCAGCATGATTGGCGGGTCGGACGCGATGCCCGCCTTCAGCGCGACGGAGATATCGATGATGCGGCGCGCCATCTGTCAGCTCTGGCTGGTGTAGATCAGCGCCGACTTGTTCTCGTCCGATTGCGGATGCACCGCGGAGAGCAGTCTGATTCCGGTCACGACCGTGCGGTCGACACTCTTTGCATCCGGCCAGTTGATCTCGATCAGGTTGCCAGCCGGGTCGCGGATGTAGAGTTGGAGTTGCCCTGCAGGCGTCTCGAACAGGTGATAGTTGTTGAACGCATCCTGCGCGAAACAGCCCTGTGCCCTGGCCCGCAGGTAGACCGCCTCGAAATCATCCACGTCGAGCGCGAAATGGGCATACTGGCTGGAGGGCGTGTCGACCTGGAAAAGGTGCAGCTGGTTGTCGCCCATCTTCAGCCATTTGACCTTGATGCCGAAATTCGGCGCCGCGATGCGCGTCATCCCGAACATCTGCTCATACCAGCTCAGCGATGTTTCCAGGTCGACGGCGCGCACACTGACATGGTTGAAACGCAAGGCATTGGCAGGTTTCATCATGACGGGCTCCGAGACAAGACTTGCATCATAGGTGGCCAGATTGGCGGCCAAGGCAAGGGCTCGCGGATCATCTGGCGCGCCTGCCTCACATCATGCAATGTGGCTTGATGACAAAATCCTTCCCCGGCAAGCCCCGTTCCGCAGCCGTCATCGGCGGCTCGATTGGCGGGCTGTTTGCCGCACTGCTGCTGCACAAGGCCGGTTGGGATGTGAACATCTATGAGCGTAACGCGCGCGAACTTGCCGGGCGCGGCGCGGGCATCGTCACCCATCCTGCCCTCAATTCCGCGCTGGCAGCGGCAGGCTTTGCGCCATTGGAAGACCTCGGCATTGCCATTGCGGTCCGCCGCACCTTCGCGCAAGACGGCTCGCTGCTTGGCGAACGGGCCTTTCCGCAAGTCAACACCTCGTGGGACCGGTTGTTCCAGCTTCTGCGCGCGGCGTTGCCGGAAGGGCGCTATCATCTTGGCAAATCGCTGACCGGCATCACCCAGGGGACTGCCCGTGCAACGGCCCATTTCGCCGATGGCACGAAGACCGACGCTGATCTGATGATCGGTGCGGACGGCTTCCGCTCCTGCGTGCGCGCAACCTTCCTGCCGGATGTGGTGCCAACCTATGCAGGCTACATCGCCTGGCGGGGGCTGATCGATGAGAGGGCCTTTTCACGGGGCGCTCACACAGCCTTGTTCAGCAGCTTTTCATTCTGTCTGCCGCCGGGTGAGCAGATGCTGGGCTACCCGGTGGCGGGCCCCGAGCATGACCTGAGACCTAGCCATCGGCGCTACAACTTCGTGTGGTATCGTCCTGCAGATGAGCATGGCGAACTGCGCCGCCTGCTCACCGATGACAGCGGCACCTTCCATGATGTCTCGATCCCGCCGCCACTGATCGCCAGGGCAGTCGTCGCCGAGATGCGCGCTGCGTCCCAAGCCAGCCTCGCGCCCTGTTTCGCGGAAGCAGTGGCTCTGACACCGATGCCGTTCTTCCAGCCGATCTACGATTTGACCGTGCCACACATGCATGAGCGACGCGTGGCGATCATCGGTGATGCGGCCTTCGTGGCGCGGCCCCATGTCGGCGCGGGTGTCACCAAGGCCGCCGAAGATGCGGCGGTGCTGGCCAAAGCCTTGTCAGAGCATGCCGACATCGATGCAGCGCTGGCAGCGTTTGATACCGAACGCACCATCATCGGCCACCGCATCATCACCCGAGCACGGCATCTGGGGGCCTACATGCAGGCGCAGGTGCTGACCCGCGCCGAGCAGGACGCCGCCGAGAAGCATCGCTCCGCCGAGGCGGTGATGCGCGAGACCGCTTCGCTTGCCTTCCTGGACACCTGATGGAGCCCGCCACCCATGCCGCTGTTCTGCATCCACGGACTTGATCGCGAAGGCCACCTTTGTGTGCGCGAAGCGAACTATGCCGCCCATCGCGCCTATCTTGAAACGGCCGCGGCGCAGGGCATCACGCTCCACGCCTCCGGCCCGCTGGCCAGTGAGGACGGCGCCCGCATGATCGGCAGCCTGTTTCTGGTCGAGGCAGACAGCCTCGCAACGGTAACGACCTTCAATGCCGCTGACCCGTTTGCCAAGGCTGGCCTTTGGGCGAGTGTCAGCATCAACCGCTTCAACCTCCGGCGCGGGCAAGTCGGCACTGCGCCCAACATCTGATCGCACCACCTGACGAACTGACGGGAGCGTCCAACATGACCAAGCCAACCGACTTCGCCTATTTCAGCGAGGAGCACTCCGCCGAGGTGGTCAACGCGCGCATCGATGCCGAGGTGGCCGACCCCCGACTGGCCAGCGTTGCCGCGAGCCTGACGCGGCACCTGCACGCCTTCATCAAGGAGGTTGAGCCAAGCCATGAGGAGTGGCTGGCGGGTATCAAATTCCTCACCGAAACGGGGCACATGAGCAGTGAGTGGCGGCAGGAATTCATCCTGCTCTCGGACATCCTCGGCGTCTCGATGCTGGTCGACGCGATCAACAGCCGCCGCCCTTCCGGGGCTACGGAAAACACCATCCTCGGGCCGTTCTACGTCAAGAACCCGCCGACGCTGCCCAATGGCAGCACCATCTGCCAGGACGGCAAGGGCGAGCCCTGCCTCGTGCATGGCGTGGTTCGCGACACGGATGGCAAGCCGATCGCCGGTGCGCTCGTCGATGTCTGGCAGACCAATGATGACGGCTTTTATGATGTGCAGCAGAAGAATGTGCAGCCAGAGATGAACATGCGCGGCGCCTTCCGGACCGACGCGGCAGGCTGTTACAGCTTCCGAACGGCGAAGCCGCGTTACTATCCCATTCCCGCTGATGGCCCTGTCGGCCAGTTGCTCGGCAGGCTTGGGCGACACCCGAACCGGGCGGCGCATATCCATGCGATCATCTCGGCGGACGGATATGACACCGTGATCACCCACATCTTCGAGCCCGGCTGCAAGTTTCTGCGCGAGGATGCGGTGTTTGGCGTGAAGGAGAGCCTCGTCGGCACCTTTGTCCGGCACGATGGACCGGAGCTTGCCGCCACAAACGGCTTCGACGGCGCCGCATCCTACCTGGAGGTCGAGGCCGACTTCGTTCTGGCGACGGCAAGCGGCCGCTCCGCCATGGTTCATCAGGAGTAGTGTGAATCGGCGCGCCATCCTCGGCTTCCAAACGCCGGAGGAAGTCTTCATGGCTGATCTCGTCAAATGATAAAACGATACCGAATATTCATCCGACAAGCCTCGCTGCTTCTCCGCTGTCGGCTCACCGGGCTTGTGCAATAAGGTCAGCATGCGGCTTGGCCGGCGACAGGTGAGGGCCACCAGCTGGCACTGTCAACTTGCCGACCGGCGGCCGTGCGAAGACGGGGAGCTATCCCCTGGCGCTACACGGCGATGCCCGGTTCGGCGATCTCGCGCCACGCGACCATCGCCCCGGAACGAAGCGCTAGATCGCCAGATGACGACATGGCGTGGCGGGGACAGTTGTGGAGGTTGGCGATCGGATCTTGGATAAAGACGAGGCGCTTCAGGGGTCGGGCGGATTTGAACCGATGCTTCATGATCCTCTTGCGCCGCCGCGTCGGCAGATGCGCATTCTCCGCCCGGTTTCTCCGCCCGGTTGTTGAGGCCCTTATGTTGGCGATGCGCGACATTCAGGCGCCTTCCCACCCGGGCCGCGCCATCAGAACCGGGCTTGTCGGTGCCCCTGTCCCGACGCACCTTTGTTATGCGCGGCG
>Ga0164293_10000273_pt1 | contig 39415 bp, 50 predicted proteins | sample GEODES118metaG_FD_111487 | JGI IMG/M metagenome (GOLD analysis project Ga0164293, IMG submission 111487) | Eutrophic lake water microbial communities from Lake Mendota, Wisconsin, USA - GEODES118 metaG | ecosystem: Environmental > Aquatic > Freshwater > Lake | place: USA: Lake Mendota...
GGACATAATGTTATCACACGATCAAATGCTGTAAACGTAACAACCTTATTAAAAATCGTGACATTATCACGATTCTTAAAAATAGAAAGAGAATTTACATCAGTTCTATGCTTATAATACACATCATGATTACCTGTAATGGCAATTAAATTAAATTCTTTAAATATATCCAGTATATCCGCTGATATTTGCAAGGTATTTACAGAAATCTCGCTACGATTATGGTGCCAATCACCGCAAAATACTATATCTTTAATGTTTTGTCGTTTAAACTCACTTACAAGCCAATTAGCCCATGTAATTGCTATTTCATGCCATTGTGTACTATTAGTATGTACACCTAAATGTAAATCTGATACAATTCCTATACGTGGCTTATTAATCTTGATCATATTCTTCATCATCATCCGAAATAGGTTTTACATAAATATAAGCTCCCCCATTTTCAGGATCAGTCATAATATCTTCATATAATTTTTCGCGATAATTCTTTTCAGCTTCATGATGTCTTTTTTCTTTTTTAATACGATTAATAAAAGCATTAAAAGCAATTGTAGTAAAATAAGAAAAAGGATTAGATTCTGTATCAAAACTATATTTTTTACGTGATAAGGCTGAGTACATTTTAATAAGAGCGTCACCAACCATATCATCTTTATATGTATAATTAATAAAGTTACTATTATAGCTTAATCCGTAAGCTATTTTTTTAACATTCTCAGCTAAGTCATTAGTTAAAATGTCCGAATCATAAAATCTCTTAAGAGAGTCTTTAAATTCCTTTGGACTTATATAGTAATCAGCTTTGGACATATAATCATTCTATTAGCTCTATTAATAAAATCAATACAATTTTATTTCTTTTTCTGAATAAGCTATTTTTTCCTTTTTATAGATCTCAATACGCTTCTCGCAGTGCCTCTCACCATAATGTAGTAGATCGCACAAGTCTATAATGATTAATCGGGTTTTATTAGCGTGTAACCGCAATCCACGACCAATAGACTGTACAGTCCGTATGAAAGACTTGCCGCCAGCAGCAAAAACAATGTTATGAAGGTTTTTTATATTAACCCCCGTGGAAAATATAGCACTAATAGCAATACACACGACATTATCATTACTTTCCATGATCTTTTTAACATTTTCACGTTCTTCAACATCAATTTCACCACGAATAAAATAAATCTGTCTGTCCTTACACATATTCGTCAGTGTTTCATATAGATTCACACCGTGTTTAATGTGATTTACAAGAATTAGTGTATTATTTGCTAGTCTACTACACAATTTTGCTATTAAATCGTTTCTTTTCGTGCTTTCGTATATATAATCTAGTTCATTTCGGTAAGCACTGTCAGATAGCCGCGGTATTTGTACGTTACCATGATCAATATTAAGTATTTTTACCTCAACATTAGTTAAAAATTTTTCATTTCTAAGTTCGGAGCTTGTTTTTTCATATAAAATAGGGCCCAGCTTACCAATAAGAAACCATTTATCCTCGTTATTATCAGGTAGAGTACCTGTAAACCCATAACGATGTCTAGTCTTAATTTTTGTAATAACTTTACTAATTTTACTTGATGATTTAATTTTATGGCACTCATCTACTACAAGTAAATCAATATATTTTACCCAATCTGACTCACTGAACCGTGATAAGAGAATGCCTATATTACAAATAATGACATTAGCAGCTAGATCAGGCTTAATCGTTCCGGTCCACATAGTTACACTATAGTTTACACCGCAATCAATAAACTCCTGATATGTTTGTGACACAAGAGATAAGTCAGGTACTAACATAATACACTTAAATGTACTTTTATTATTACTATTACGATAAAAATTCTCTATAAGAGCAGCTGTAGTAAGTGTTTTTCCAGCCCCTGTACCTAAAATACACGTCCCCCAACCTAACTTAAGTGCTTTTTTGAGTACATCAGCTTGATAGTCTCTTAATTCTAAATTAAATTTAGTGTAGGCTTCATTTTCTGTACCAATGTGTAACGCTTTTGTAAGATTATCTGTAATACTAACATTAAGAATAATTTGTTTTTCAATTAGATATTTTCTAATCTCCCAATAAAGGCCAATATCGCACGTACCGGTAGGTGTAATTACATATTTTCTTGTCGGTATTCTGACTCCACGCGTTTTAAACCTTCGTTGCATGAAAGACGCATTTTTATTTTCAGTACTAAAATGCTCACGTAAATTATCAAAAGTAAAACTGTCATCACACCGTATTAAAAGCTTGTTTGTAGATTTATTATAGTCTAATTCAATCATAACTGCTCCATTTTCATAATTTCTAAAATATTTTTGATATCAAACCCCATACCAGCCATTATCTTTTCAACTTTTTCAAGATATTCTATGACAAACTCATAATCTCTCAGCTCGTTAGTAATATTTTGCAGTTCTTCAGAGGATTCAGCTGCTATTTCAGCTGTTTGTTGTGTTACTCTTACAGGAGCTTCATTAATAATACGTTTAGCAATAGATTCTTTAAGAGATTTCTTACGCTTAATTAGTTTATAATGTGCAATCTTAGCATCAATCAATCTAGCTGCCCAGTAATGCTTACGAGACGGCAATTTTAACTGAATATCTTTAATATTGAAATCATTTATTACAAGATCTTTTCCAATCTCTTCTCTGTATCGCTCTATCAAATCCACAAAGTTATTATAAATACTTTTATATATGAAATCAACTGTAACTATTGAAGAAATTTATCAAAGATTAGTTGAAATGGATTCAGCTGGTGTTTTGGGAGGTAGTGCTGAGGGATTTAGTCCGAATAACCCTACAAGTAGTGATTTTTATGCTCCTGGTGACGCTAGAATAGCTACACCTGACAAGTATATACGAACAAGGTCGGGTGTTTTACAACGTAAACGCAAAATTAAGCGTAAGACGAAACGTAAGAGTAAGAAATAATGGACTTAGGTCACTGGATCACCCTTGTAAATACAGCAGACGGTAATATACCGTATGGTTTTATATATAAAATTACATGCTATACTAACTCTAAGTCATATATTGGTAAAAAACAATGTAAAACTATTTTTAAACGTAAGCCATTAAAAGGTAAGCGCAATAAAAGACACGAAGAACGTGAAACAGACTGGAAAACATATACATCCTCTTCACGAGAGCTTAATGAAGATATAATTACATACGGAAAAGACAATTTTAAATTTGAGATTTTGCGTTTCTGTAAATCAAAATTTGAGTTATCTTATTTTGAGACTAAACTTCAATTTGAAGAAGAGGTATTACTACGAGATGACTATTACAACGGAATCATTAACCTACGGGTCGGAAAGCCTAAAAACGGAAATGCTTATAGATCACAAATTACTGAGGTATAACATTAGGTTAGTTAACTTTGATTACGTTCTTAGAGAGATATTTAAAAAATATAATGCGGATATTAGCTTATACGGTATTCGTAATGACTTTAAATATAAGGACACTCAAAAAATCTTTATAAATGCATTAATTATAACACTTTGTGATCGTATTAAACTAATGGCTCATAGAGAATCAATTGCTATATACGTTAATCGTAATACAAGGTTTATACCTAGTGAGGAATTTGATATTATTTTTAATTTAATACACATAACTTTAAAAAAATTACCTTTTCAATTTATAATTAGTGATACTACAGTTGATTTTTTTATTGACGGAATACATAACAATGTAGTTGATAAGGTGGTATTACTTGAAACGCAATTACATTATAGTAATAACTTCGATGTCCTTAGATTTTCTTTTAAGAATTTAATTAAATTTTTAAAATCGTATGATCTATGTTACCTTAATGATGTATACTTTAAACATATAAGTAACAAATTGTTAGTTGTTAGATAAATATAGACATGAATAAGTTTCTTAATTTAGTGGAGAATAATCTACCTCCACAAGATCTTGATAAAAACAGAGAAGTACTACGTAATTTACAGCAACTTTTTAGTAAAGCTGGAATAACTTCATCTTTAAAAACATTTAGTGACACAGTGACCGTCACTGTAGGTGATAAGATTATCGATTTAGAGCTTAAACATATTTCTCAAGCTTCAGAAGAAGAAGCTGAGGATCCTGCATCTACTATTAAAGCAATTACAGCTATAGCAAGCTTACCAGATCAGGGACTTGGTAAACAACTTACGAGTAGTACCGCTCGTAAGTTACAAATGGCTAGGCGTAATATGGCTTCTGCAGCAGAAAAAATATCGAAAGACTTTCTAGCAGCAGCAAACTCAACACAGTAAGTATAATTAAATGAATAAGGTAAAAACACTATTTAAAAGGTATTATAGAATACTCAACGAGCAAGAACCTGCACCTGCTCCAGAAACTGCTCCAGCTCAAATAGCACCACCGGCGGCTGCTGGACCAGTAGAGCCTGTAATTAAGCCGATGGATGTAAATGAAAAGAAAGTTATTAAGATCTTAACAAATGCATTCATTTTTGATAAGACTCGTTTTGATAAGAATAAGCGTAAGTATATTGATAATAAGCTTGCTGAAATACAAAACGCTATAAACGTACCTGTAGCAGGTATAATAGATGAGATTAAAAAAATAATAAATCTGGATAAAAGCTTATATATAGAATCAAAAACATTAAAATTATTATCAAAATATAATTTAATGTTAGAACAACCAGCTGATGCTACTGAGCCTCAACCAGGTACAGAACCGAGCGAATCTACAGGTTATCAACCTACTACACCTAACGTGGACGTTAACAGCTTAACTCTCGCTGAAATATTTCAGTCTGAGTATAAGGAACTTATTATTGAAGCTTTAAATCACATACCCAATCCTGAAGAAATAATAACCCTAAGAACCGTTGTTAGTGAATTTGGCGAAACGGATCCAGAGAGAATTAAAATAGCTATTAAGGATTTGCTCAATCTTAGCGACGATACTAGTTTATCAGACGAACAAATAGAGAGAAGACGAAAAAGTGATGGCTCAATCGACGACGATAGCATCGAACAATATCTAGCAAATGCGTAACAAACAACTAGCTAATATATACAGACAACAAATATCCGAAGCAGGTAAAGTTGTTCCTGATAGATTTATTGTACGTGAGTTCAATACAAAAAAGGATGTAGAAAAAGCTGTTGTAAATGCCAACCCAGATGTACGCGGCGGATCAGGTAAAAAAGGATCAATTAGATTTCAGCCTATTAAAAAAGTTGAAGATAAGGAGCAGTTTACTCAAGATTTCTTAAAAACCCTCGATGAAATCAATCTTATTATAGTCGGTTCAATTTTACCAGGCGATCCCGATTCACCATCCGGTAAATTTCCTTCATATATAGTTAAAGATGAAGTATCAAATAATGAGTTTACTATTACTCTCGGGGGTGGTAGTTTCTCGAATGAAGGTATGGAGTACGAGCGACGCCTATTAGAAGAGCTCGAGCAATATTTTGATAATAAAGAAGGAGGAGCTGATAAACCATCTTTTTTAGATAAGCTTGAGAGTGCTCTAGATGTAGAGTTTGATGGTCTCGATAAAACGCAAACATTCAGTAGACGTGTAAAAAGGCCGTTAACGAGTAAAGGTCCTGAAGATAAAGGAGATGAAATTTCTGATATCACCCTTATAGATACTAATAATAAAAAATACTTTATATCACTTAAAAATATTGGCGGTAAAACAGTATCAAATGCTGGTGCTAAAGGTATGTTTGGTATTGAGGATGATCAAGTTAAATTTACTAATAAGGAGAAAAATAATATAGGTAAAGATCTTATGGAAGCTGGAGCTGTTAATATTAAAGCAGCAGTTCGCGGTCTTGAAGATTATAAAGAAAAGGTACAATCAGTTCCCTATTTAACAGAAACACACGACGTTACAGATAAGGCGGATAAAGATGAACTATATAAGTTTCTTGGATCAGCATTTGATTACGGTTATATATATGTAAAACAAAAAGACAAAAAGGATAATCTTGAAATAGCTGATGTAACTGATGAGGATAAGCTTAATGAATTTATAGGTGATATAACCGAAGTTAAAGTCAAATATCCTTATTATATTAATAATAGGAGATCGAGAAAAAATATATCTATAGTTATTATTACTGATAAAGGTAATTATAGTTTCGATATAAGAAATGCTTCAGGTGGATTCTTACCTAATCAAATCAATCTTGTACGTACAGGATCTGCTAAAGATATAAAACTTCAAAAAGCTAACATTTCTAAAGTAAATACGGGTAGCTCAAATATAGAAAACTTACTATGATAGATTTTAAACATTATTACCATGTTATTGTTGAGGGAGGAAACGTGTTTAAGCAAAATCCTACTACACGTATACAGTTAGCTAATATCAAACCAACGGTCGATATGCTCTCAAATATTGTTGGTATTAATCTTAATAGATGCTTATTAGGAAGTACTGGTAAAAGAGAGTCTTCCGGAGATTTAGATATAGCTATTAATAGTCAAAAATATACAAAAGATGAGTTAACAGCAATATTAAAAAATTGGTGTGAAGAGCGAAATCTTAATCCTAAAGATTATATTGCTAGATCAGGTATAAGTGTCCATTTCAGAACACCTATTAGAGGAGTTAATGAACAGTATGTACAAACTGATTTTATGTTTGTACATGACATTAAATTTGCTCAATTTGTTTTAGCTAATGATGAGGTATCTCCCTTTAAGGGAATGCATAGAGCTATTGTACTTTCAAATCTTGCTAAAAATATTAACTGTAGGTGGAGTGGTATAAACGGTATTACAGATAGAGCTACAGGAGCTGTAGTAGAGAGGTCGGACCCGGATAGAGTATCGCAAATTTTACTTGGTGATCCAAGTGCTAGAGAACGTAATCTTAAAACAATTCCTAATATTATGTCATCTTTATATAAGAGATACAAAGATGTTAATATTGTTCTAGCTATAGTAGCAGATGCAAGGTGGACTATTTTAAAGGAAGGTATAGATATTGCTTCTTTACTACCACAGCAAAAATTAACAGAGAGTACAACAGCAGAAGGAACGAGAGTAGGTGTACAACATCTTTATTCAGAGTACAAATCAGATCAATACTCAATGAGTTTTGAGAATTTTGTTAATTTTATAAATGTATTAGATGATTCGAACGGTGTCATACAACCCGGTAATTCAAGCATATCTGAAAAAGCTGATGGTTTGAGTGTAAAGTTCGGTATCACACCAGAAAATAAGTTTTTCTTGCAAGGTAGTTATTCGGGCCCTGTAACAGACGGTAATTTTACAGAAAAAATAAAACATGCACCTACACGAGAAGCATTTGAAGTTAATTTTAATAAGATTAAAAAAATAGTATTCAAGACATTAGATCGCTACAAAAAAGATTTAGATCTAGACGGTATACGTGTTCAAGCTGAGTGGCTGTATTCGCCGTTCGCTTTAACGCGTGAGGATAACCCTAACGTAGTTTATTTTGTAGCTACAAATTATGAAAAGGATAAGTTGGGTGTATGGTCAACATTCCCTATTATTAATATAACAGATTATCAAGGTAACGAGTTACCAGGTAATATAAAATATGACATAACAAAGAGTCTAGTCGATTTATCTACTAAGGATGTAAAGTTTCTTCCTTTAGATATAGAAGTATTTAATCCTATTAATTTATCGAACGAAATGAACTTAGCTGAACAAGAGTTGAATAATTTTTATTCGCAATACCCCAACTATGCTGAGATTTTAAATAACCCTTCAAGAAAGCAAGACGATCAACGTGAGAAAAAGGCATTAAGGCAGCATATAACTAAAGTATTACTTCCTATACAGAAGAGAATGCACTTAAAGATCTTAGATGAACTTAATAAATTAGCTGGTAGTCTCGGTGAGTATGAAGGCCTTGTAATTAAACTTAAGGGATCTGATGGTAACCCGTTTATCTTTAAAGTCATATCACCTACATTTCATAAAAACAAAGGAAGAATATGATTAATTTTAAACAATTTCTCGAACAACATCAAATAGAAGAAACTGTAGCAGTTTTTCCTGGAGGATTTAAACCACCTACTAAGGGTCATTTTTTAGCATTTCAAGAACTCTTACAAAATGCCAGTAGAGGTGTTGTATTTATAGGTACTAATATACGTGATGGTATTGATCAAGACATGTCATATCAGATATGGTCTATATACGCACCGTATCTTCCTAAGCCTGTTAGAATAGAGAAAAGTATGGGATCACCAGTTAAATCTACCTATGATTTAGCTAAAGAGTTTCCGTATACAAAAATTATTGTAGGGGCTGGTTCAAAAGAAAAAGATACGAGATTTAACTCTTTTGAAAAAAATCCAGATACTTACCCTAATGTTAGTATTAGTCGTATTGATATGCAATCAGGTGGTATTAACGGTACAGATGTTAGAGTGAAATTAATAAATAAGGATCCAGATGCTGTAAATTATTTTGTACCTCAACAAATAAAAGAAACAGATAAAGAAAGAATAAAGAGTATCCTAGGTATAGCATAAATAATGTTATGCTAAAACGTAGAGACCAAAATTTGTTATCAGAAGCTTACGGTCAGGTAGGCGGTGGTGATCTAAGTGCTCCGAGCCTTATGGGTAAGCCTGTTATGATAACAATGGATATGCCTGGTGCAGAAGTATCAACAGATAGTAGTGATCATCATGAAAATGATCCTAGTGAAATTGAAATGGCATTGTCTGAGTTGCATAAGCTTACAGAGTATGCTCCTAAGCTAAAAGAAATTGTTGCAGATTTACCTTCCCTTGAGGGTTGGGTATCATCTAAAATAACAAAAGCATCGGATTATATTTCTTCTGTATATCACTGGCTTGAGTATCAACAACACGAGGGTTGTGATGGTCATAATCAAGACATGTACAATATGGGTAGTGAGGATTCAGGTTGTGAATACGCAAAACAAGGGTGCGCGTGTGGAGAATGTAAAGCCTGTACTCATGATTAACTTTAAACATTTTTTTGAGAAAACAGTTATAGGCCTTATCGAGGAGATGGATATAGCCGGTATAGGTAGAGTCAAAGTTAAAATTGACTCTGGTAATGGCGCCTATAACGTGATACACGGTGAAGACCTTACGAGACAAGGTTCAAAAGTTTCCTTTACAACTATTAACGGAAAACGTTTAATAAAGGATACCGTTGATACTATAACTATTAACGTTGGAGCAGGTCACACTGAGGAACGACCTGTTGTGGGGTTTAGAATTAAATTCGCAGGTACGGAATTCGATAATGTACCTTTCAGCATCGGTAATAGAGAGGCTAATGACTATAAAGTTCTTGTTGGAAAGGACTTTATTAAACAGTTAGATGCTCTTATTGATGTTAATGCTAATAATATTGCTGACGATCAAATTGATATTCAGTATGATACCAATCAGGCGACTGTCTAATAGTCCATGTAGCAAAGTCTTTATCGTGAATAATATAAGCGCGGTATTGATCGATAACGCTTAGCTGATTAAATCCCGGTAACTTACGACAATTACAATCAATATTAATAGCGACTGCATACGGTGTTAGCTCAGTACGTGTAGTAATAATATTGTGTGTATTATTATTACACCATTCAATAAAGGTTTTTGTAAAATGTTCCTTGGAATTAGGCCACCGATACATTCTTTCTGTAAACATTTCTAAGGTATGATCTACTAACCATTCGAAGTTAGATTTTGTTTCACGGGCCCATATAGAACATTGATGTTTTGCGTAACCTTTACCAGCTTTCCTAGGCTTACCAGATTGAGTTCTAGGTGTTGAGGGATGATTTAGTAGTTCTTGCGGAAATGCATGAGCTAACATAATACTTCCCTCCACTTGCATTTTAGATCTTACATGCTGATCACAAAGATCCCGTGCTGCTAACACGGGATCATCGTTAGTTACGAATATATTCATAACTTATAATATGTAAGTTCCTTACTTTCTGGAAGCCATATCAATGAACTTATAAAGTTCTGTACGTGTCTTTTCATCAGCGAGGAAATCACCTGACAGCTTAGATGTAATCATAAAGCATCCATCATGTCTTACTCCACGATTACAAGCGCATGTATGTTGAGCTTTGAGTACAACAGCTACACCTAGATTACCTTCACAAGCGACGTTAACTGCGTCATGAATCTGCACACTCAACCCCTCCTGAATTTGCGGACGTCTTGCGTAAAACTCAACAATACGATTAAGCTTACTAAGACCGATAACCTTACCTTCTGGGCTCGGTATATACGCTACATGAGCAACACCAGAAAAAGCTAAGTGATGATGGGAACAAAGTGATTTAACTGGAATATTGCACTGTGCAACAATACCGTCATAACCATTATTCGGAAATGCAGTGACATTAGGCTGATTATCATAACAGCCGGTTGCAATATCATTAACGAAAGCCTTAGCGACTCGCATTGGAGTATTATCCGAGTTAGGATCATTTCTCCAGTCAAATCCAAGAGCATCCATGTATTTTTCATAAGCCTTAGCAGCTCGTTTAATAATAGCTTGCTTTTCCTTTTCTGTACGGGGAGCATTACCGTTAGCATATGGTAGCTTAACGATATCTCCAATTTCGGTATTTTCAGAATCATCCATAATCAGATTATAATATCGTATATTCATAATATCAACTATAAATATAGATATGCATAAGCTTTCACAGTTGAAATTATTAGAACAAGGATTTTTAAATAAGATAAGAACTGCAGGTCGAGCTATGAAAGCGGTTGGAAAAGGTATATATGCATTAGATCCAGAGGGGTTTAATACACTAACAGCACCACTTAAGACAATATCGTCACCAGTAACGGGTATAGCTAAAGGTTTATATGAACTAAGGCCGAATGCATCCCCAATTACGGATCCAAAAAAATTCGTCTTACAAGAATTAAAAATATCATATTACAAAACCTTCAACCCCAACAGTATAAAGGTTTTAGAGGTTAAAAAAGATACAACTGCATCACAAAATGTTCAATATTTACCCAAAGTTAATACAAATACAAATAGATTTATAGTTAGTTTTAAAGCAGAAAGATTTAAACCATCAGGTGGCTCGTCGCCATCAGAAATATATTATGCTTATGTTTTTAGGGGTGGGAAAGAAAACGAACTTTCAATGGATGTAAGAGATGCAAAGGGTAATCAGGTACAAGGTGAAAAAAGTAAAAAAAATAAAAAATCTGAAACCCCCACGTTTGAAAGTATTATAAAAAAATACCAAGCTAAAGGTACTGCTATTACAGTTGCTTTATTATCAACTATTATTACCAAAAATCTAGGTATTAGTGAACAACAATACGCAAATAAGCTATCACCAGGTGCGACGGACATGGATGGGGTTATTATGGATATTACGAATAAAACAGCCGTTCAGGATGTACTTGACGTAGATGATATTAAAAGTGTTTATCAAGTATTACAAACACGTGGATTAACAGAAAAAGTTAAAGTATCCCAAAAAGTTTTACTCGAACAGTTGACTAAGCTATTATAGTAATTACAATGTTGATATGAAACCTGTTTTTCAGTCAACAAAAGTAATGGAGCTTGGCTCCTGTGCATTTAGACAATGGCGTGCATCTCATTCACATTGTCGTTTTCTTCATGGATATCAGCTAAAAGCTAAACTATGGTTTAGTTGTTCATCCTTAGATGATAAGGGGTGGGCAGTAGATTTTGGAGGATTAAAAGAGCTTAAGGCTACACTTAATAATCTTTTTGATCATACTACTACCATTGCAGCAGATGATCCATCACTAGATATTTTCAAAGATCTTGATAGTCGTGGACTTATTCAGCTTCGTATTATGGATAAGGGTGTAGGTATTGAGCGTGCAGCTGAGACTGTATTTGAACTTGCAGATAAACATGTACGTAGTCTTACTGACGGTCGGTGCTGGGTTAATAAGGTTGAAGTCTTTGAACATGAGGATAATTCTGCTGTATATACAGAGTCTAATAGTGCTGTAGAACAAGAGACAATCAAGACAACATATAGTTTTAATGCAGAAGCAGATTTACAACCCGCTGTAACGACCCCCGTTGAGACAGTAACTCAACAGCAGTCCGCTCCAAATAGAGGAGCTGCTGTTGGTAATGGAGTTTCACAAGGAATGAGTAATCCCTTTGCAGGTACATCATGGGGTGCTTAACGCTGCTTAGCTTCTAGTACCTTAACGATAAACTTGAGAATCTTACTTCTAACGATTTCTGATTCTCCAAATTCGAATGCGTGTATTTTATGATCCACGCATTCGTCTGTATCGAAACGTTCATAAACTTCTTTAAAGCCGGACAGTTTGCCGATATCACTTTGATTTAAATCGCCGCAAATAACATACTTTGTATTTTTACCAAAGCGTGTTAGAATTGTTATAAGTTCGCTCAAAGATAAATTTTGTGATTCGTCAACAATAACTAAAGCATCGTTAAATGTGAGACCTCTAACAAAGTTAACAGGTACAGCGCGAATAATCTCATTTGTTTTAAGGTTATTACACGTACTAGCATCTGTAATTTCTGTTATTTTTTCAATAAGAGGCATAGCGTACGGTGAGAACTTGTCATCTATCTCTCCCGGTAGAGCTCCAATGCTACGTGATGCCGATTCAATAACAGACCTAATGTATATAATACTTGTTATTTTCTTCTCCTTGAGTAATTCAAGTCCTGCTAACACAGCAATATATGACTTAGCAGACCCTGCCGGTCCAGCTACAAAAGCCATATTTGTATCATCGTGCTTTATACTATTAAAGAACTGTTGATGATTAGTGTTGAAGTGGAAAGGTTTCTTGATTTTAAAATCAAGGATCCAGTTTTTTTGAAAAGAAGCTTCAATATCTGAAATTTCCTCCAAACCAGCAGGCTTGCGCTTTCGCGCCACTTTACGGGTCATGTTAATAATATTTAATCAAAATGCTTGATTAAGATATGTCTTATTTTATAATTAATATAATTATGAGTATCGATTGTGATAAAGAAACATTATTTCTCTCTAGCGACAAAGTCTTCTATACGATTGAAGGGGAGGGAGCGTTTGTTGGGAAACCTTCTGTTTTTATGAGGCTCGCTAGTTGTAACTTAACTTGTGCTGCATTTATTTCTGAAGATTCACCTAATGGCTGCGACTCGTATATTTCGTGGTCAGTAAAAAATAAAATGACCTTTAATGAAATCTTTGTGTTACTTGAAACAGGTAATCATATTAATCATCTTAGAGAAGGTGCAATTTTTAAGCTTACAGGAGGTGAGCCTCTTGTATCTGGTAAGCAACTTATTAAGTTTATTGAGGCTTTTGTGATAAAGTATCAGTTCTTACCTCAAATAGATTTTGAAACAAATGCAACTATTATGCCTGATCCTAGATGGGTAACAGAATTCAAAGCTACGTTTACTACCTCACCTAAGCTAACTACAAACGGCGATCCGGAAGAAAAAACATATAAACCTGAAGTTCTCAAATGGCATAAGGAAAATGGATCTGGTTTTAAGTTTGTTATTACATGTTCAGAAGATATTGATGAAATCTGGCGTAAATATGTCTTAGATGGTAATGGAATTAACGTACCTCTAAAGCGTATTTGGTTTATGCCTTGTTGTGGATCACGTAATGAGCATATCGAAAGAGCACCGGCTGTTGTTGAATATGCTAAGGCAATGTGTGTTAATTTTAGTCCTAGACTACATCTACTTGTGTGGGACAAAGCGTTATCTGTTTAATGAAAAGTAAAATACTAGTATTAAATAAATACTACTTCCCTATTGCCGTAGAAGATATTGAAAGAACCTTTGGTAATATATTTTCAAAATCTGTAATTCCGCTTGATATTAGTTATGAAACTACAGATGAAAATAAAATTAATCAGGAGGTTATAGATTACTTTGTACCTATCCCGAGTGTAAAAGAATGGTTAGAACTACCTATAAGACCGTTTGACGAATATATTCAAACAGCCCGTGGACCTATTCGTATTCCATCCGTGGTAGTATGTGCTCGATATGATAAAATCGTATATAATCGTGTATCATTTCCTACCAAACAAAATATTCTTAAACGCGATAATTTTACATGTGTATACACAGGTAAAAAACTTTCTAAAGACGATCTTAGTGTTGACCATATTATACCTAAAAGCAGAGGCGGTACTGATACATGGGAAAATATGGTTTGCTGTTGTCGGTTAACCAATTCACGAAAAGCATCTCTTACCCCCGAACAAGCTGGGTTAAAGCTTAAATATAAGCCTTATAACCCAAATAGGGGGTTATCTTTTGATATTTACAAGGATGAATGGGCTTCGTTCTTGAAAAATATGTAACATAAACTATATATAAGTATGAGAATCGCAGTTTCAGGTACAGCTAACACCGGTAAGTCCACACTTGTTGATAATATATTGGCTGTTTGGCCTAACTACAAAACACCCTCTAAGACCTATAGAGATCTTATTAAAGAAAAGAATTTACCTCACTCATCCGGTACATCAATTGATACACAGTGGGATATTCTTAACTTTATGTTAGATCAATTACAGTCTACCGACGCTAACTCTAACATTGTATTTGATAGGTGCCCACTTGATAATCTTGCGTATACTCTCTGGGCTCATGATCATGAGGTTGAAGGCTTTACAAAAGAATATGTAGATAAAGCAATCAAGCTTACTAGAGAGTCAATGAGACACTTAGACCTTATTTTACTTCTAAAGTATGATCCAGCTATTAAAATCGTTGATGATAGTCTTCGTGAAACTGATGAAACATATATAAAAGAAATTGATGAAATATTTGATGCGCTATATATTCAATATCGTCAAAACTATGATGCAGATATTTTCTACCCTAAAGATGATTCTCCGGGTATTATTGTGCTACCTACAAGTCCACAAAAGCGTATTGATATGATCTCGGATTATCTCACACCTACTGGCGAATTATATGGTGATGAACATTCTATCTTTAATTCTGATAATCTCTCTGAACTAGAAACACTCGTTAAACAGCAAAAAGCAGCTCTTGAAGCGGAAGAAAAAGAAAAGGAGCTGTTTAAGAAATTTAGTATACCGGTCAAGCAGTCTGACCGCCCACTATTCTAATAGTAGCACGCTCAGTGAGCGAGTTATTATTATAAAATCTATCCTTTATATAGATATTAATATAATCCGTAGTAATATCACTAAGTGAATCAGGACCAGCAATAGTAGATAATTGTGTATTTATAGTATATCCATAATTACTATCTAAGAAGCGATTATTAAAGGTTATTTTTACACTAGATAAGCTAGGAGAAACCTGATTGACTTGTAGAGAGTAAATATTAGAACCTCTTAAAAGTTTGAGACCATTATTATTATACCCTGATAAACTAAATACAGCATATGTATCTGTTGCTGTTGTAGATGTAAGAGCTGTAACAGCAGAATTTAGGGTATTAAATTGAGCTGTAACAGCAGAATTTAGCGTATTAAATTGAGATACAGTAGCTGATGAGCTACTTAGAGATGCTAAATCTGTACTAAGAGTAACAATATTTGTTGTATTTGTTGTGATCTGGTCCGCAAATGTAGTATTATCTAGTGTTACGAGGAAATTTTGATAATCTAATATAGTTGTACCGTTAGTTGTTTCTACAATTAAAAAGTCACCATTATTAATATCACTTATTTCGGGAAGCTCTTTTATATTAACGTATGTTTTAGTACCATTTGTGCACGCCATATATGTATTTATTACAGTTGATCTTTTATTAGTGGAGATATAATTAACAATGTAATGAGCGATGTAAGAGGTAAGGTAGGCGTTGGTATAATTACGTGTAATCGACCCGACTACCTACGTGGATTACTAGATACATTAATTAAGTGTAAGACTTCTATAGATAAACTGGTTATTATTAATGACGGCTCCCCTTTAGAAAATTTTAAATTACCATTCGGAGAGTGGGTAAATAACGAAGCTAATATAGGTGTAGGTAAATCAAAAAATAAAGCTATGCAGCATCTCTTAGATAAGGGTTGCGATTATATTTTTATAATTGAAGATGATATGCTCATTTTAGATCCTACTATTTTTGATAGATATATTGAAGCTCATAAAGCTAGCGGTATACATCATTTTAACTATGGTCCTGGTTCACCATTCAATCGTAAGCAATCAATACAGAATTTCGATCTACACAATAGACATTTACTAGATCAACATACAGAACCAAATCCTAAGCTCATTATAGACTACGGGGATATAAAGGTATCCCTATTTGAACATACAGTCGCTATGTTTTCTTTCTTTACCAAAGAGGTACTGGAGAAGGTAGGGTTTATTGATGACGATTTCTTTAATGCATGGGAGCATGTTGATCATACATATCGAATTATTAAAGCAGGTTACCACCCACCATTTTGGTGGTTTGCAGATTTACACGATAGTCACAAATATCTAACTGAAGCGCCTGATGCTATTAATAATTCATCTATTGCTAACGATAATGAACAATGGCATAAAAATGTATACGGTGGTAGAGAAATTTATAAACAAAAGCACGGACATTACCCTAATGAACCTCCGCATGTTACAAAGGAGCAAGTTATACAAATAATTAAACAACTTAAAAAATGAAAATCGCTATTTTAGTACCAACACGAGAAAGGATGAATAATAGACTTACGCTATTATTCTCGATATTAACAACAGTTAATGATATTAATAACATTACCGTATATTATGGTGTTGATAAAGATGATCCAACTCTTGAAACAATAAAAAAAGTATCAACCGCAATCCCCTGCTTAAAAGTTATAGAGATTGAAAATGAAGGAAAATTTCTCGGTCTAGGTAAACTATGGAATATACTAACAGACGAATCTACAGAAGATATTATATCTATGATTGGCGACGATATGGTCTTTAAAACCAAAGACTGGGACCTCGAAATCCTAAAAGAGTTTAAAGATGCACCTCTTGATAATATTAAAGCTGTTCACTGTAATGATGACTGTCATGGTGCTAAGCTAGCTGTCAACCTCTTTTGCCATAGAAAATATGCAGAAGTGTTAGGCGGGTTTATGAGAGAAGAATTTAAAATTAATTGGGTTGATCAATGGTTACATCAGTTATTTAGTGCTTTTGATAGACTGGTATATCGAGGTGATATTATGATTGAACATAGACACTGGGTTCTTGGTAAAAGTGCTCATGATAAAACAGCAGAACGTATGGCTATTGCTGATGTTAATAAAATAAGTGATAAGCTCTGGTATTCTTTAAAGGATAAAAGAGTAGAGGATGTAAAAAAACTAGCTGCATACCTTAATGCTACTCCGGATTGGACAAAAGTAGATACAGACGATATAACATTATGATAGTACAAATGACAATGACCAGAAATGAATGCTTTTTAATAAAAGAAATGCTGCCTATTTGGTCAAAATATGTTGATGGTTTTGTTTTTTTGAGTGATAATTCTACCGATGATACAGTTGAATATCTTAAAGCAAATAAAGAAAAGTATAATATACTTGAGATTATTGAAGCAAAAACAGCTGATGATATGGGTGAATGGGAAACAAGTATGAGGCAGCAGCTATTTGATGCAGCATATAGTTACTCCAATAAAGTTATATGTTTAGATACTGATGAGTATCTTGACGGTAAAGCTACAAAAGCGGAGCTTGAAGATATATTAGATAAGAATTTAGATACAGTCTTTATGTGTCAGTGGATTCAATATACAGGTAAAAATAAACGCCGTGTTGATTCTTTTTGGAGAGATTCGTTTCATGATAGAGTAGGTAATTTTATACCAAATTCTAAATTTGGTAAGACTTTTAGTCATTCCTCTCATATGCCTTCTGTTTCAAAAGGTACTCGTATCGATCCTTCGGATCTTTTTATTGCACACTTGCAGTGGTTAGATAAACGATGGGTAGGTATAAAGCAGTATTATTGGAAGGTTTGGGATTACGTTAATAATCTTGAACATGGTGTTGGTATTATTAACGTAGGTGATTATGATATTTCTGTTAATAACTTTGCATGGCTGTATGAAGATTTTGACGTAACTCTTAAAGTAAGGGAAGATATATACTCAACTGAAAACGTTAAAGATAATTATAAACTTTTATACATTGTAGAGCAAACTAAAAAACATAACATACCTAATCTCGGTGATTGGAGGATGGGTATACATGATTTTGCAATAAAATGAGTTGATACCAATATAAAACATATTATAATTAATTTGTAATGTCGAAAAAAGAACAAATCTTAGCCCTCGTTAAAGAATATATCCACGAACAACAGGCAGCAAAGCAATGGACAGCAGGTAAAGACTGGGTTCAATATGCTGGTCCACTTTTTGATGATAATGAATATACTTCATCTATTGAAACGCTACTTGAAGGTTGGTTGGTTCTAGGTAAAAAAGGTATTAGCTTTGAAAATAAGTTTCCAAAGCTTGTAGGTAAAAATTACGGTATCTTAACTAATAGCGGTAGCAGTTCTAACTTACTGATGATGTCTGCTCTCACATCTAAGCGATTATATAATCTTCAAAAAGGTACTAAAGTAATTACTCCAATCGCAGGTTTTCCTACTACTATTAATCCTATTTTTCAACTGGGGTTTGAACCGTTGTTTGTAGATATTGATCTCGATACTCTTAACTTAAACCTTAAACAAGTTGAAGAGCAAGCCAAAAAAGGAGCAAAAGCAATTACATTTGCACACGTGTTAGGTAATCCTCCCAACATGGATGAATTGATGAGAATTGTAGAACAATACGAGCTTATTCTTCTCGAGGATTGTTGCGACGCTCTCGGCTCAACATACGACGGTAAACCTCTCGGTTCATTCGGTGAGTTTGCTAGCTGTTCTTTTTACCCTGCTCATCATATTACAATGGGTGAAGGTGGTTTTGTTGCTTGTAAAACTCATCAGCAAGAAATTGTAACACGTAGTTTTAGAGAATGGGGTCGAGGTTGTTACTGTATTGGAATGAAGGCAGGGTTGCTTAAAAATGGTACATGTGGTAGTAGATTTGATAATTGGTTGCCATCCTTACCTGATGAAATTTTTGATCATAAGTATGTATATGACGAGATTGGCTATAACTTAAAACCTATTGAAGTTCAAGCAGCAATGGGTCTTGAGCAAATTAAAAAACTACCTTATATCAATGAAAGACGTAAGCATAATCATAAGCGTTTATGTGAAATATTTTCTAAATATGAAGAGTATTTTATTATACCTAAAGCTACTGAAAAGAGTGACCCGAGTTGGTTTGCTTTTGCAGTAACAATTAGAGATAATGCTAACTTTAAACGCCGTGATATTATTAATCACTTTGAAAGTAATAAAATTCAAACACGACCATACTTCGCAGGTAATATTATGTTACAGCCAGCGTACGAAGGCTTAATGGATGTAAATGAGGTTATTAAGAACTACCCTAATGCTAGAAAAGTAACAACAGATACCTTCTTCCTCGGAACCAGTCCAGTTATTACAGATGATCAATTAGATTATATTGAGGAAATTTTAACCAGCTTTTTTACTACAAAATGAAAACTCTAATACTAACTGGCAGTGATCAAAGTATGATAGATGTACTAGATTTAACACTACCTTCAAAGCAAGAATATTGTAAAAAGCATAATTATGATCTACTGGCCCTTAGATCTTTTGCTGCAGATACGGAATGTAATTTTAATTCGTCACATGTAGGATTTTTACGTGCTGTGATGGCCTTTAGGCAGTTAAGATTTTACGACAACGTAATGTGGATAGATGCTGACTCTATTATTACAAATATGGATTATAAAATTGAAGATTTTATACAAAACGAAGCGTGCTTTATTGCATCGTATGATTGGATGCACTTTAATAGTTTTAGTACAGGTAATTTTATAATTCGTAAAACTAATGATACACAAAATTTGTTTAACAGATTTCTTGCTGTGAGTCAGTATAGACTAAATGATATTATGGCTGAGCAAGGTACATTAAATCAGATCTATAATGAACTAGATAGCAATAAGACAATGTTTAATATATTACCACATAAATTTTTAAATAGTGTACCAGAATTTCTTGTTGATACAGGTACATGGCGTAACGATAATAACCGATCAGGTATAATTAAACCGTGGACGCCTGATTGCTTTTTAGCGCATTTAACAGGTCTCTCTACAGCAGAACGTGTTAATATACTATCTAATAATAAATTAAATCTTTAATAATGAACTATAAATTTGTACAGTATGTTAGCTCGGGATTTTTCTCCGATTTTAATGTTATAATTGGTTGTCTGGATTTTATTATAAAACATAATATTACCAATTTTAATTTTGTGTGGAATAACGTATACTATCAGAACAACAATGAAAATTTATTCCATAAATTTTTCTTTAAAACACCTGAATATAATAGTTACGATCACGAATTAACAGCAATATCAATTGGCGCTACATACTATCAACCGTTTAATGAGAGAGAGAAATTTATTAACTCCAATAATATTCTAGCACATTTTAATTACTTTAGTAACCCTATATACATACAGTTAAAAAATTTATGCGCTAAAGCAGATAACTGCCTCGGTGTGCATGTAAGAGGTACAGATCACTGGCAGCACGGTCCATTAATTAATTTAGATGAATATTTTAAACATATTGACGATAAAATAGAATTAGGTATATATACTAAAATATTCCTTGCTACTGATGAAGCAAGATACGTTGAAAGTTTTCAACAAAGGTATGGAGATAAGGTTATTATTAACGATAATATAACACGTAGTAATACGTCGATTGCTATTCACAGTAGTGGGGTTGATAACAAAGAAAAGCTAATTACTGATGTTATGTTGGATGCTATCTCACTTGCGCAGTGTGAGGAAATTATCATTACATCAAGTAATGTTTCTGCCTATACTCTAGCTATCAATCCGCATATAAAATACACATTTATAGATTCACCACATTGAAAAATTAAAATACGTATATAAATTATTGATATGAAAAAAGTTGTATACGTGACTGGTTGTCTCGGGTTTATCGGATCATATGTCACAAGAGCTTGCCTCATGAGAGGGTGGTATGTTAAGGGTGTAGATAAAATGACATACGCGGCTAATAAATCCTTACTAGAAGAATTTAAACAACACTCTAATTTTTCATTTGTTAATTGCGATCTGAATGAATTAAAATTTCTCTATGAGTGTGATTATATTATAAATACAGCAGCTGAGACGCATGTAGGTAATTCAATCGCTAACAGTGATGAGTTTGTTAGTTCGAACATCACCGGTGTACATAATATTCTCGAGTTAATTAAAAACTATAGACAAGAGACCAATAAGAAACCAGTACTGTTACATTTTAGTACGGATGAAGTTTATGGTGATATCATTGAAGGTGCTCACACGGAGGTAGATTTGCTAAAACCTAGCAACCCCTATTCAGCTACTAAAGCTGCTGCAGATATGTTAGTACTAGCATGGAACAGAACATATAATATACCTTATGTTATCGTAAGACCAACTAATAATTACGGTATAGGGCAGTATGTAGAGAAGTTAATTCCTAAAGCGTGTAAATATATAGAACTTAATAAGAAACTTCCATTACACAACAACGGTACACCTATACGTAACTGGCTACATGCTCGTGATACAGCAGAAGCAATTATCACAATTATAGAGAGTGGTGTAAGGGACGAGATATTTAACATTAACGGCGATTACGAGCAGAGTAACTATCAGACATTTGATAAGATAGTTAAGCTCTATGAAAATAAAAAGACTGAAGATTATATTGATTTCTCATATAATAGAGAAGGTCAAGATCTTAGATACGCTCTCGATGATAGTAAATTACGCTCGCTAGGATGGTCACCTTCAGCAGATTTTGATGTTGAACTTCCCATGATTGTAGATTATTATAAGGAAAAGTATATATGGTAACTGTTGAAGAATTAATTAAGTTTGAACGTGAAATAGGTGATACGTTTGATAGCGGTGCGATTAGGGCTCCTGTCCATTTATACCATGGTAACGAATCTATTATGATTGATATTTTTAAAGATATCAATATAAATGATGATTGGGTATGTTGTACGTGGCGTAATCATTATCAAGGATTATTAAAAGGTATACCAACAGAGGTTCTTAAAGAAAATATTGTCAGCGGTAAATCAATGGTAGTAACACTCCCAGAGTATAAATTTATTTGTAGCTCAATTGTAGGTGGTATTCCATCTATTGCAGCTGGTATTGCTTTATCTATTAAGTTACAAAACAAACCTAACAAGGTATGGTGCTGGGTTGGAGATATGAGTGCTGAAACAGGTGCATTTCATGAAGCATACAAATATAGTGTTAATCATAATCTACCTATAACATTTATTGTAGAGGATAATAAAAAATCTGTATGTACTCCTACAGCTCCTATATGGGGTAGAGAGACACCATACTATCTTAATGAAAAATATAAAGGTGGTATAACAAGACAGCAAAACCTTATTTACTATCAATACGACAATACAATGTACCCGCATGCAGGAGCTGGTAAACGTGTACAATTTTAATATATATGAAATATTTTAATGAACTACAAAAAGCAATGACATTGCTTGCTGAGCATCCTGATACAATCTTTATAGGTCAAGCTGTTGAATATGAAGGTACAGGACTTTATGAATCTCTAGCACATCTACCTTCACATAAAAAAATGGAATTTCCTGTTGCCGAATATTTACAATCAGGTATTGTAAATGGTATGGCTATAGAAGGGATGATACCAGTATCTATTTTTCCAAGATGGAACTTTTTGCTGATGGGTACAGATCAGATTGTAAACCACCTCGATAAATTTGCTTCAATGTCGCGAGGTAAATGTACACCAAAAGTTATAATACGTGTAGCGGTAGGAAGTGAAAGACCTGTCGATCCACAAGATCAACATAAAGGTAATTTTGCAGAAGCCTTTAGACATATGTGCAAAACACTCGATATAATCGAGCTTAATGAACCAGAGGATATTATACCTGCCTATGAAAAGGCACTAGACAGAGTTGATGGTAGGAGTACTATGCTAGTTGAGTTTGGTGATTATAATAAGGAAAAATAAAAATGAATATACTCATTACCGGCAAGACAGGGTACTTATCCAAAGCACTTGTACAATTCCTATCTACCGATCATAATATTACATGTATTGGGAGACAGGACTTATTGTTAACTGATAAAGCCGCTGTCAATAAATGGTTTGAAGGTAAACATTTTGATATTGTATTACATACAGCTATTACAGGAGGAAACAGACTAATACCTGAAACGGATAATATATTATCTGATAATATAAAAATGTTTTTTAATCTTTTATATCAAAAAGATAAGTATAACAAGTTTATAAGCTTTGGTTCAATAGCAGAGTATGATTTATATAGTAGTGTTTATGGCTTGAGTAAGAATATTATAGCACAATATATTAAAGATGAACCTAAGTTCTATAATCTAAGAATTTGCGGGTTATTTGATCACAATGATATAGATACGAGATTTATAAAAAACAATATTAATAATTATAGGTTATATAGAGATCAAGTTATATATAAGGATAAATATATGGATTTTATATATATGGAAGATCTACTTTCTATAGTAAGATTTTATATTGATAACACTAACCCACCAAAACTTACCGATTGTGTTTATAAGGAAAAATACTGGTTAAGTGAAATAGCGGTAATGATTAATAAATTAGACATACATAAAGTGCGCATTCAAATAAACGATACAGTTAAATGTACACCGTATATCGGTACTGAATGTAAACTACCTATTACGTTCTTAGGATTACAGGAAGGTATTAAACGAACATATCTTAACCTTAAAGCTTGAAATAATATTTAAATATTATATAATAATCGTATGATTATTGAACATCCGATTTATAATGGGAATTTAATTCACTCCCGCTTTGCATACCGCTTCTTTAATAAAGAAGTGTCACCTTACGGTAATATTGTTGCATTTAGAGCGCCAATGTTCGTTAGTGATAACCTAATCGATCTTGAAGATTCGCTTACTAAAGATTATATTTTTAGTGACGACGCTATTAACTTCTGTTGGGAGATTCCTAATCTTTGCCCTATTGGTGCTGTAGCTTTTCAACGTCTACTTAATACAGCTATTGCAAACGTATTGTCACATATTATTCAAAGACCTATTCAGATGAAAGGTGATGATCTTATGGTTCATGATAAGTTTCTTGGCTCAGATAAAACTGAACGCGAGGTAGGTAAGGTAAGTGTATCTATTACATATTCAAAGGATAATGTAGCGATTGGTCATACAGGCATTAATGTTAATGCTGGTAAGAAAGCTCCAGGCTTTGCATATAGCTCTAATCTTAGTGATGAACAAATCGAAGTATTTATTGCTAAGGTAGTTAACTACTTCAATAATGAAATTAAGGATCAACAAATTGCGACGACAAAAGTGATTGTATGAACTTCTTTGATTTACTAAGAAAATTAGTTTTTAGTAAAAAGACAAACGCTGAAGATCTCGACTACGAAGGTCTTCAAGCGTTTGTTCCTTATATGCTAAATAGATGGATTTCATTTTACGATAAGCCTCAAGCTGTTTTTGTGAATGAAACATTTAATAGGTTTACAGGTTTATTCGATGATAAAAATGAACAATACAAATTATATCATCACTTACTACCTACGTGTAAATATAAAAAGATTTCCTACGTGAAAAAGAAGAAAGAGAAAGAAGAAAAAGAAGATACAAATATTCCTATCCTTGCTCGGAATCAAATGATATCACAACGTGAGGTGAGTATATACCTTGACTTTATTAAAACTCTACCTAATTAACTATATGGCATCAAGAAGTATCGACACACTAGCGCCGATGAGAAGTCTCATCGATCTTTCATCACACTCAGACGGAGATTTCGGTTTAGAGGATTTAGAGCTAACATTTATCTTTGACGATATTGTCTTAGTAGAATATGTAGATTTAGCTCCTGATAAAGACGGAATCCTAAGAAATGGAATTTATATTCCAACAAATACAATGTCAAAGGCGTGGAGAAAAGCAAGAGTAATTCTCGTAGGACCAGAAGTTAAATATACTAAGGTTGGTGATATCGTTGTGTTTCCAAGTAATTTAGGTATTACTATCGCTAATATGGCAATCAAAGATTATGGTATTGTAAGTAACGGTGTATTTTTAAACGAAAATAGAATCTTCGGAATTTGTAAAGCAAAAGAAAATGATAGTAACGCGACAGACTCTTGAAACATTATTACTTAATAATGTACTTGATTTAAGATTTACAAGACGTATTAAGTCTGCTGATAAATCACCAACAAGAAGAATGATTTGTACAAAATCATTCGATCTACTTAATTCTACGAATGGTAAAATTGTACTGAATTACAATCCTCCAAAGCATCAAAAACAAATAAATGAAGCAGTAAAAAATGTTTGTGTTGTTTGGGATATATTAATGCAGAACTATAGAATAGTTTCAGCGGATCAAGTAGACGTATTAAGAGAAATGCCAGCAAACGATGAATTCTGGAAGACATTTAATAATGAGATATACCCTATGTCAACAGATCAAAAAATACAATTTATGAACTCATGAGTTTAGAGCACTACAATAAAATACTACAAAACTTTTTACAATCAAAAGTTATATTTAAATGTGATAATAAAATTTTAAAAACGGGTAAATTAAAATTGTTTAATGTAAAGCAGTATTTTATTAAGTTCTATATTGAAACTGATAAAGGTGAAAGTAAAATTCTTGAGCTACCATATCCGTTTTCTATTGATTATACCGATGCAGGTAGATGCACTCTTAACTATAAAGTTAGCTCATTGTGTAATAATACGCAACCGGTAATAGGAAAATTAAAAACCTGTAAAATAAATTCGTCGCATAAAATATATGATAATGTTGTTAGTCTTACCTCTTTAAATTAAAGGGAACTTCTATATCATTATCATATATGCTTACTGGTCTACTTAGTAAATTCCCTGGAACATTCACCCCTAATAAATCGCAAGTTAAACTCGTAAAGAGTCTAGAACAAGCATTTGAGGAAGGTTATAAATTTGTTGTATGTAGTGCTCCTACCGGTTCGGGTAAATCGTTTATTTCTAAGACTCTTGGTAACGATTCGACGGAGCCTTCTGTAGAATTTCAAGATCTTGTAACATCTTATCAGATATACAAGCACAACAATCTCGGTGGATATCAAAATGCAGATGAAGCGGCAGAAGAAAAGCCATTCGGAGCATTTGCATTGACAATCACTAAGGCTCTACAGGATCAATATAAAGAATTGTTTAACGAAGTAGATGTATTAAAAGGTAAGTCAAATTATCAATGTAGCTACGATAATAATTTTACTGTAGAAAGTGCACCATGCGTGCATATTAAATCTCTTAAGGAAGATTGTTGGAAGCGTAACTCCTGCCCTTATTATAATGCTCGTAATAAAGCAATCATATCTAAGTTTGCAACCCTCAACTATAATATGTTTTTTGCATTACCAGATCACGTAAAGCGAAAGCAATATCTTATTTGCGATGAAGCTTCCGAGCTTGAAGACCAGCTTGTAAAAGCATTTTCATGTCAAATTAATTTTGATTTTCTTAAGAAATCTATGGTTATTGTGAGACCGTTTCCAAGTAATACTGACTACGGTAAAGTAGGTAAATGGGTAAATACTCTCTGTCAGGATATTGAAGATCAAGTCGAAGATCTACGTGATGCTATTGCTAAAACAACAGGTAAGGTTATTACAGCTACAATTAACGAGAAGAAAAATGAAGTGATTCAACTCCTAACTCTACATAGCAAATTACGTGCTATTGTTGATACATGGCATGATAGTGAGTACCTTTTTGAACGAACCGCAAAAGGTATTAATTTTATGCCTCTTAAGGTTGATCAATTATCTAAATATCTTTTTAATTTTGCTGATAAAGTAATTCTTATGTCGGCAACTATTATCGATCCAGTTAATTTTTGTAAGACGTTAGGTATTGATAAGTTCAAATATATTGAGGCAGAGTCAACGTTTGATCCTAAGAAAGCTCCTATATATGCAAATACAAAGATTAAGCTAAATTACAGTAATATGCAGGCAAATCTTCCTAAGATTGCTGAACAAGTAAGACAAATTTGTGAGCATCACATTAACGATAAAGGACTTATTCATACGCAAACAAATACAATTACAAAATATCTGCAGGATAATGTTAAATGTTCGCGTATTTTGTACCGTGAACCAGGTGTTAGAAATGAAGAGTTATTAGATATACATTACAATTCTACTGAACCAACTATTATGGCATCACCGTCTATGTCACATGGTGTTGATTTAAAAGACGATCTAGCACGCTTTCAAATTATTATTAAGGCACCTTATTTACCTACAAATGATAAGCGTGTAGAGCGAATGATGAAATTAGACTTTAACTGGTATACAAATAAAATGCTTAGTTCACTTATTCAATCATGTGGTCGTGGTGTGCGTTCTAATAAAGATCATTGTATTACATACATTCTTGATGCAGCTATTGTTGAAAATATTGTAAAGTATAAGCATAAGATTCCAAAATACTTTTTAGATAGATTTGCGTAGACTAAATACATATGGATGCGTAATTATACATATAACTTCGAAGTAAAAGATTTACTCACGCAATTTTTATGTGCTTTTAATGATGTAGTTGTAAAACGATACGACAACGATAGAAAAGCACGCGAAGATATAGAAGTTCGTTATGTCTTAGCGCCTAAGCAAAGGGTAATGTATGACATTGTTAATAAAGCGCAAAATCTTACATTACCTGTTGTTGCTGTTACCGTAACGGGTATATCACGCGATACAGCGAGAGTATTTAATAAACTTGATAATGTCTATAACCCTCTTAGTGAGACTAATAATAGTACTATAAAGACACCTGTACCGATTAATATCGAGGTAAGTATGTCAATTATAACGCGTTATATGCAAGATATGGATCAGATTCTTTCGAATTTTATACCGTATAATAACCCGTATATTATCTTATCATGGAAAGAACCGTCTGTTGATCCATCACAAATTGTTGAAATACGCTCTGAAGTACTGTGGAGCGGTAATATTGGACTTACTGAACCAACGGATATATCATATTCAGAAAAATTTAGAGTTGTAGCTGATACAAGCTTTACAATAAAGGGATGGCTTTTTAAAGACAAAAATGATGTATCAAGTCGAATATATTTTATTGATTCTAACTTTATACCGGTTAATAAGAATATGATAATTGATGAAGACAATTATAATAGTTTCTTTGCAGCAACATCTGGGATTGACAATATAGAGACAGTTAGCTTATCTGCAATACCTACATTTTCAAACATATATTATAATCTTTCTGGTCAAGGTAAGTTGCATGAAATAGTTTCTAATTTTAATATTAATAAGAATTTCACTAATAATTTTCTTATATATGGGACTAATTTTAATCATACAACAGCGATATTACTAAGCACAACAAGCAGTATTATAGGTACATTAACAGGTATAAATTCCGAATATACAGGGTCTACCACAGGTTATATTCTCAGTAGTCAATATTATAATATATTATCCGATAATATGTTAACAATTTCATTACCCACACTTACAGGTGCGTGCAATTTTAATTTTATTGTAAATAATGAAGCTGGGTGGTCGAGCTCTTATAACATAAATAACTTTACTTTTACGAACATGTGAATAAATATGTTGTAGATGGATGGTACAACTTCGAATCAAAATAAGAACTACACAGGCAATGACGGTCGCTCGTCAACATTTGGTAGAGGTTTAGCAGCATTTATTCAAAATAAACTACCGTATGCTAATATTATTGATACAGATAATAATCAGTTAAATCCAAAATATAAAATCTTTGCGGATGCGGGATTAAGAAGAACAGAAGCTCTAGCTAAAAATTCGATTTCTATATCGAATGAATATAATAATCTACCTATTGGGTCCATAGGTAAAGATTCATCTTTCGGTCAGGTGATGTATGCAAACATCCAGGAGAATAAGGGTGGTAGATTACGTGATTATAGGATGATAGCCGCATATTCAGATGTAGCAGATGCATTGGATGAGCTTTGTGATGAGACTATTAATACAAATGAGAACGGTGAAGAAGTAATACTTAAACTACGCCATACAGATTTAAGCTCGCAAGACAAAACTAATCTCGATGAGGAGTTTAACAAATTTGCTGAATATTTTGATCTTAAAAACAAAGGTTGGCAATACTTTAGACAGCTACTTGTTGAGGGTGAACTTTTCTTTGAACTTATTATACATAAGGACCATATTCAAGAAGGTGTTCTAGGTGCAATTAATTTACCTGCTGAATTAATTGACCCTGTATATAATAATATACAAAACATGATGGTTCGTGGATTTATCTATAGAAAGCCAATTTTTGATCCACGTCACCCTGATAAGCAAGAAAAGGTTGAGCATATACCTCTTGATCAAAATCAAGTTATATATATTAATTCTGGTGTTATGAATGAATCTAAGACAATGGTTTTACCATTCTTAGAAAATGCTCGACGCGCTTATAGACAGCTTTCACTTATTGAAGATGCTATCGTTATCTATAGATTGGTAAGAGCGCCAGAACGTCTTGTATTTAATGTTGATGTTGGTAATATGCCTGCACCTAAAGCAGAAGCTTATCTTAAAAAGCTTATTAGCAACTACTGGTCAAGTAAAACGTTTGATATTGATCAAAATGATGTTGTTAAAAAGTTTAATCCACAATCAATGCTTGATGCTTTCTGGTTTCCAAAAAGACAGGGCTCAGAAGGCTCAAGTGTAAGTCAGCTTGCAGGTGGACAAAATTTAGGTGAATTAACTGACTTGATGTATTTTATTAAAAAGCTTTACCGTTCGCTTAAAGTACCGACATCTAGATTAGACCCTGCAGATGCATTTAGAGATGGTGCTGAAATCTTAAGAGAAGAACTTAAGATGGCAAGATTTATTATTAGACAGCAACAAAGATTCGCTACTGGTATAAAAAGAGGATTTATTACACATTTACAATTAAAGGGACTGTGGGATAAGCTTGAACTTACAGATAATAATATCGTTGTTGATTTTAATGTACCTACGAACTTCTACGAGATGCGTGAAAGCCAGCGTCTTGAACAGAAAGCAGGTAACTTTGCATCAATTGCATCTAACGAATTTGTCTCTAAGACATACGCACAAAAGAAATATTTACAATGGAAAGATAAAGATATTCTCGCTAATAGAGAATTTTTACGTAAGGATGCTGAGCTTCAATGGGAGCTACAACAGATTGCTTCACTTGGACCTGCATGGAGAGAGCAGATTATTGCTGCCGATATAACTGGCGGTGCTGAAGCCGGTGGTATGGGAGCTGAAGCGGGTGGTATGGAAGGTGGTGGTATACCACCAGCATTTGGTGGCGGTGAAGCTGCACTAGGTGGCGCTCCTCCTGAGGCTGGTGCAGCTCCAGCTGGTGGTGGTACTCCAGCACCAGAAACTCCTCCTCCAGCAGCATAATAGATAAATACTTATATGGCTCTAGCTTGCGAAGTATTACCTGTATCAGCGTTTCAATCAACTAATTTAAATAATAAACTTGAAACATTTGGCGATTTATCTGATAGAATTAAAAGAGCTCTTGGTTATCCTCTTATTACACTTGAGGTTCATCAGGATCAACTATTTCAAAATATTCAGATCGCCTGCGAATATTTTTCTAAATTTGCAGGATTTACAACTGAATATCTTATTTTTAGTTCAGCGTTATACGAAAAAAATAAAGGTATAAGACTTGATCATCTGTTTACTCTTTCTAAGGCCGGTCTTACTGATCAACAAAAAATAGCAAATGCCCCTGTATGGACGGGAGCTGATTTTACTATAGAGGAGCCGTCTACTGTATATGTAGCTACTTCAGCGTTAAGTACATCAACATTTACAGGTTCATCTGCTCTCTCAAGTGTATTTAGTAACGGATTAACAGAGTTTGAAATAGTAGATCTACCACTATACACAAAAATTGTTACATTCAGTCCTATATTATCTACAATATTTAAGGAGTCAGTTTCAAATAAAATATCACTTCAATCACAGGAAGCAACAGCAACACAATACTCTAATGTATTTGACTACGATGTAATGGATTATAGAAAAGTTACTGCTGTAGTAGACTTCGAAGAAGGTTCTAACCAAGGTATTAACTCTTTATTTACTTTAGAGCAAACGTTAGCGCAGCAAACCTATTTTAGTTATTCGATGGGTAATTATGGTTTCGATCTTGTATCATGGTACACAATGAAAGAGTGGATGGATACGCGCGAGAAAGTCCTTGCAACTAGACGTGATCTAAAGTTTGATGCAAGAACGCAATACTTGCAAATGTATCCACAACCCGGTTCGAGTCAGTTTTACGGTGTTATTTCATGTTACCTCGAGAGACCGTTACGTGATCTTGTTAAGGAGCAATGGGTATATGAGTACGCACTCGCGTTAACAATGATTGTTATTGGTAGAGTAAGAGGTAAGTTTGGTGGTGTAGCTATATTAGGAGGCGGTACACTAAATGCAAGCTTACTGGAAGAGGGTACTGCTAAGAAAAAAGAACTAGAAGATATGCTTACTACCGGTGCATCAGCAGGTTTCGGGGATTCAGATCCATGTATGTTTTTTTGTAATTGATATTATATTATTAGTAGATAAGAACTAAGTGGATTACTGTCACCGTAGCATAAATATATGTATGGGTAAAAAGTATTTTCTTTTATTAAAACAACATACTGTGACAGGGTTAAAATATCTATGTTTTCACCACGGCACAAGGGATAATTGCTTTAAATATAAGGGATCAGGTACGTATTGGACTAGTCATTTATCAAAGCATGGGAATAGTATTAATACTATTATTCTTGAGATCAAGGATACAAGAGAAGAGCTGGTTGAGTATGGATTAAAATATTCGAAGCTGTGGGATGTAGTTAAATCAACGGAATTTGCAAATCTTATTGATGAAGATTGTAATTCTACAAGCGCACCTCTACAGCGTGAAGATGTTCGTCTAAGACGAAATAAAGCGTTTAGTGATAGAGTTAGATTGCATGGCCAGACTGATAAAGAGAAAGCAAGAAATAAAAAAACATCAGTAATATTACAATCTACCGAGATACGAGAAAGAGCAGCTAATACGCTTAGAACAAGACTAAATACAGGTCACCGAACAGAAAAAGAACAACAAAAAGGAATAAATCAAAGTAATCGTATTAAAGAGTGTGGATTTACGGAAGCAGAGCTTAAAGCTCAAAAAGAAACAAGTTTACGTCAAGTTAGTAAAACAATGAAAGAGCGGCTTAACAATCCTGACTATATTGACTCACGTAAAGGCAAATCAGCAAAGGAAATATTTGGTGATACGTATAAAGGACCGTGGAATAAGGGTAAGACAGTAAATGAATTAAAGGGACAAGACTATATAGATCCGAGATGTAAACCGTTTACAATTACATCACATTTAGGTACATACAAATATAAAAATGAACGAGAATTTTTAACAGAGACAAAATTCTCACAACCAACACTAACAAAATTAAAACGTAACGGTAAATATGTAGTGAAGCGTCAATCTAATACTCTGCATAATTTTAAGCATGGCGAAACAATTTTTTATAGCGAATTAAGATGAGTTCTAAAAAATATAGACAAGGTGTATTTACACCTATTAATAAAGCCAAATTTATAGGTACAACCGCGTTTTATAGATCTGGACTAGAACTTAAATTTATGCGCTTTTGTGATAATAATCCAAATGTAATAAAATGGGGATCTGAAAACGTTATTGTACCGTATATAAGTCCGATAGACGGTAGAGCTCATAGATATTTTGTAGATAACTTTGTATCGATAAAGGAAGGTAATAATGTAAAACATTATTTAATTGAGATTAAACCTTCTAAACAAACACAAGCTCCAAAGACGAACTATAAAAATAAGGCTCATCTAATATATGAGCAGTCAGCGTGGATGGTAAATCAAGCAAAATGGATTGCAGCTAAAGAGTTCTGTAGGAGAAAAGGTTTAGATTTCCTAATCCTTACTGAAAAGCACCTTATTTGATAGATTATATTAGTACTAGCATAAATATACATATGGCATTAAAGCTTAATCTATTAGTAGAAAAACCGGCCCTTAACGATCAATTTGAATATGTTGTTGAGGAAAGCAATAGAAATGCACCATCAACTCTTTTTATTAAGGGTCCTTATATGATGGCAGAAGGTGTTAATAAAAATAAGCGGCTATACCCTATTGATGAGTTACGCCAGGAAGTACACCGGTATAACGAAGAGATGATTAAACCAGGTAGAGCTATGGGTGAGCTTAATCATCCAACGACTGCTGATGTTGATCTAGAACGTGCCTGTCATATGGTAACAGAAATGTATGAAGATAATAATGTATTCTTCGGTAAATCAAAAGTACTTTCTACACCTTGCGGTCTTATTGTTAAGTCACTTATTAATGATGGGGTAAAGGTTGGTATGTCATCTAGAGCTTTAGGCACACTTGAAGAAGGATCTACCCATAATACAGTTAGAAATCTTAAACTTGTTGCTGTTGACTGTGTAGCAGACCCATCGTACCCAAAAGCGTTCGTTAATGGTATACTTGAATCAAAACAGTGGGTTGTTGCTGTAAATGGTAAGTATGAAGAAGTATACGAAGGGTTTGAAAAATCAATTTCTAAACTCCCGCGTAAGGATATGGAGTTTTTTCTAAGAGAACAAATCTTAAAATTCATACAATCTATATAAATAATAATATGGCAAAGAAAACAGCTAAAAAAGATTACGATAAAGACGGTAAGCTAGAATCGCCTAGTAAAGAATATGAGGGTGTAAAATCTAAGGCTATTAAAAAAGCTACAGGTAAAAAGACACCTAAAACAAAAGGTAAAGGTAATCCCTTCGCTAAAAAGGAAGATGAAGAAATGGTTTCTGAGTCTTCTGGTATTGCTAAATTTATCAACGCTATTTCTTCTAAAAACTACGCACAAGCCAATAAATATTTAAAAGGTATAGTGGACAGCAAAATCGAAAACAGAATTAGTGCATCCCTTAACGAACCTCTCTTCTAATATGAAAGTCAAGAACATACTACCCGACGAAGCAACGCAGATTCTCTCAGAAGAATCTTTACAAGTTATTGAGAGTGCTTTCAGTAAGAAACTTCAATTAACTGTTGAAGCTGCTCTTACCGAACAGGACGATCTTTACTCGAAGAAACTCGAACAACTTATCACTGCTATTGACAAAGACCACACAACTAAATTAAAAAGAGTTGTTGAAGCTGTTGATAAGAGCAACGCTGGTAAGCTTGTTAAAGTTGTTAAAAAATATGAGCGTGAGCTTACAACAGAAGCTAAGCAATTTAAAGCTACCCTTACAGAAGCGATTTCTAATTACTTAGAAGAATTTCTTGATGAAGCTATTCCAACTCAAGCAATTGCTGAGGCTACTAAGAATAGAACAGCAAGAGAAGTTCTCGGTAATCTTCGTAAGGTATTAGCTATTGATTCAGCTCTTATGAGTGAGTCAGTACAAGATGCTGTTATTGATGGTAAGAAACAAATTGATACACTCACCACACAAGTATCTGAACTTTCAAAAGAAAACGCTCTTATTAGAGAGAGTTATTTTAAGACAAAAGCTTCCCTTCTTATCGAAACAAAGACATCAGGTCTTTCAGATAAAAAGAAAGAATATATAAAGAGAGTTCTTAGCGATAAATCACCTAAGTTTATCGAAGAGAATTTTGACTACACACTTAGATTGTTCGATAAGAAAGAAAAGGAAAATATCGACATTATAAGAGAAGAAGCTTTTAAAACAAGAAGCGTTAAAGCTGATGCACCTGTTTTAAAAGAATCTACAGAAAACAAACAAATTTCAGGAAATCCTTACTTATCTGAGCTCCAAAAGTATAAATAATAAGGTAAAGAGTTTTTAACCCTGAACAATGAGGCCCATACTAGTGGCCTGAGTTAATCGAAAGGAAAAATATATAATTATGAGAAACATACGTCCAACACAATCATTTGTCGACAAGACAAGAGCAGACCAACTTCTTGAGAAGTGGGCCCCTATTCTTGACTTTAAGTCAGATTCCGTAAGAGAAATTCGTGATGAAAATACCCGTTTGAACACAGCTATGCTACTTGAGAACCAAGAAGCATGGTGCATCCAAGAAGCTAACACCAATGGTGGTGGTGTTTTTGGTGCTACAAGCCAAGGTAACTACAATCCAGGAACAGGTGCAATCAACTCAGCCGACACATATGCGTCGGGTGATGCACGTCTTCCAAAGATCCTCATCCCGATGATCCGTCGTACATTCCCAGAACTTATCTCGAACGAGATTGTTGGTGTTCAACCAATGTCTGGTCCAGTAGGTCTTGCCTTTGCACTTCGTTATACCTATCAATCACAGAACCTTGGTTCCGGTATTGATGGTAGCAGCATTGCAACAGGTACCGGTGGTGATGGTCAACGTGCTGGTTATGCCGGTACAGTTGCTAACAGAGAATTAGGTTATCAATATCTTGATACCCGCTTCACTGGTGCATCGTCACAAAGACTTAGTGGTAGCACAGCTGCTGGCTGGACTTTTGCTGACCAAGATCAGGGCGTTGCCCAAATCTTATCAGCATTTGAAATCACTGGTAACATCCCACAAATCGAAGTCAAGTTTGAAAAGACAGCTGTTGAAGCTGGTACTCGTAGACTTGGCGCTCGTTGGTCCGTTGAACTTGAGCAAGACCTTAAGAATATGAATGGTATCGATATCGATGCTGAAATCACAAACGCTATGTCGTATGAGATCCAAGCTGAAATCGACCGTGAAATGATCATGAGAATGATCCAATCCGCCCTTAACGGTGGTTCATATTCGTTCTGGTCCCCTGCTTCTGCAGACGGCCGCTGGCTCGTTGAGAGAAATAGAGACTTCTATCAAAAGCTTATCATTGAAGCAAACAGAGTTGCTGTCCGTAATAGACGCGGCGCTGCTAACTTCATTGTTGCAACACCACGTGTTTGCGCCATTCTTGAAATGCTCCCTGAATTTCAGTGGGTACCTGTTCAAGGTGACGTATCAACACAACCAGTTGGTATTGCCAAGGTAGGTTCAGTTGGTGGAAGATTCGCAGTCTACCGTGATACACGTACTGAAGTACAGAACACATCACAATATCAAGGATCCGGCTACACCACAGGTGGCGCTAACTCCGGTGGTATTGAGTATGCCCTTCTTGGGTATAAGGGTTCTGAATTCTATGATACAGGTATCATCTACTGCCCATACATTCCTATCATGGTACAAAGAACAATCGGACCGAATGACTTCGCTCCACGTGTCGGCTTGCTTACACGTTATGGTGTCGTTGATAATATCTTCGGTGCTAATCTTTATTACCACGTTGTAATTGTTCAGGGTCTTGGTATTGCGTTCTCACCAGCAAATCAGTCGGTCTATTTTTGACCTATTGAGTCTTAATGAGTTAGCTTATTAAGATCTGGTGTTCTAAGAATCAACACAACAAACTAAGAACCGCAGGTGCCGAAGCGCCTGCGGTTCACTTTTGGACTAAACTAATTATTATTTTTATTAGGTTGATAATATATTCGGTTTGATTAAATAATATTATAGTGAGTGAGTTTAGACGTAATAAGAAGTATACTGATACTGAGAAGCAAGAAATTATTGCTTATGCGCAAAAGCATGGTATACAGACTGTGAAAGAAAAATTTAATGTTTGGCCTGAGAATGTACGGTATTGGCTCGCGTCAAAAAAGGTAAAGCAGGAGATATCAGAAAAAGGTAAAGAGAGACATCAAAAAACAAAGCTCGATAAAGAGGTACAGAAGAGAAATAAAGAGTATAGAGAATACCGTAAGTTGCAGGGTATAACACCAAAGAAGTGGAAGGAATGGTATGAAGGACTGACTGCAGAGGCGCGAGTAAAGCTTAATGAGAATGTCAAACAACACAGACACGATAACAGGGCGCATTATTTAATAAAGTCAAAGAGTCGGTATTTAGAGGATAAAACAAAAGGTGTATTTCGAAGAAAGTATAATGAGGATCCTCTATATAAGTTAAGATGTAATATACGTGAGCATGTACGACAAGCTGTAAAATATTCTGATGTATCTCGCTCACACCCATCAATAAAGTATCTTGGTTGTTCGATAGAAGAGTTTAGAGTGCATATAGAAAGTCAATTCGTTGAAGGTATGTCCTGGGATAATCATGGTAGAGGTGATCATTGCTGGCATCTAGATCACATTAAACCACTCGCAATGCTTAAGGAAGTTTCTAATATGGATCTACTTAAAGAGATTTGTCACCACTCAAATTATCAACCTCTATGGGAGAGAGATAATTTATCTAAGCAAGCAAAATATGAAGTGTAAAGATCTCAGAGATGCTGTAGTTGAATATGCAAGTAAAAATACTGTAACGGAGTGTGCAGAGTTATTTGAAGGTATTGTATCATTAAATACTGTTTATAAGTGGTTGCGAGATAGTAAAAATCTCACTTACGCTTACACACACGATCAATGCAGACATGAGCTAGAGTTATATAAGTTACGTGAGGCAAAATACACGTGTAGTATAGGAATGAATCGTCTAGTTCATACGTTTCAACCACACTTTTTCGATGTAGAAAGAGAATTGTGGCAGGATAAGATCATACAACAGAAGCTGAAAGAGAATAGAAGAAAATATCTAAATAAAGACACACTAACAGACCGTGAGATTTTAAGAGGCTTTAAGATATCAGGTATACACACCGGTTATTCACACTTCTCTCCTCTATGGCTAAAGAAGTATGCTCATGAAGAAGATGTATCGTGTATATATGACCCGTGTGGTGGTTGGGGGCACAGACTAATAGGTGCGTATCTTTCTGATATTGATTATATCTATAATGATATGTGGGATAAGACGTTCATGGGTAGCAATACTATTGCTAAGTTTATTAATTATAAGTGTACTCTATATAATAATGATTGTACAAAATTTATACCTCAAGAAACCTATGATTGTGTATTTACGTGTCCGCCGTATTATAATGTAGAGAGATATAACGGTAAACTGTTTAAGGATATTGAGGATTATAATAGGTTTATAAACGCAATGCTGGTAAATAGTATTAAACCATCCGTTACAAGAGTTGGTATAGTTATTAACGATACATACGAGCAAGCTGTAAGTGATAACATGGATAGCAGTTTTAAATTAGCAAGCAGAGTTGTTTTAGGTACATCAGCTGCCGTGTCACATTTTAATAAGTCAACCTCATCCAAAAAAGAAGTACTATTAAAGTATCAACGATAAAAATACATTTTATAGAAAGTCGTGCAGATAGTCGCTGATTTATTAAAAATACAACCTAAAGGAATAAATATTAATATGGCAGTCATCGGCTTTAACAATCAGGCATTATCAGCATTTGGAGATAGCCCAGCTAACTTAAGCTGGTCTTTATCGAGTTCTGGTACATTTAAAACAGTAGAACTATTAACAGTAGGTACAGCAGGAACAACACCTGCACTTAGCTCAAAACGAGTAAGAGGTATCGCGTTTAACACTCTACTCTCTTCTGCTGTATCACCCGCATCAGGTACAGGTTCATTCGCAACATTATCTGCATTCTCTGGTACTACATTCAGAGTAGATCGTGCTTATAACGGTGGGACAATGGCTCTATTGTTTACTGACGAGTCTTCATCACTCTTTACCGTACTTACCGGGACAACACAACAATCACTTACAGCAAATGGATTTGATACTTCATTCCCCGAAATCAAAAGACTCTGGCTCTTAGGTTATCGTTAATTTTTAATTCGTATAAATATAAAAAAAGACCTAGTAGAAATACTAGGTCTTTTTAGTTTTAGATTAGCTCGGTCTAAACTATCAATCCGACTCTATCCTTCAACTGATTATTCATATGTTTATAATTCTTTAGCCAGCCTAAACAAATCATCAATTTCTTTAGAAGTTTTTCCTAATGCTGACCCCATTTGGATGACTAAAGGATGTTGTCTATCAATTGTTGTGGCATAATTCCATTCAATTGATGCCGCCTTATTGGATGATAACATTGCTGTAATAGTGTCGGGGTCAATTCCAGACTGTAAAAGCCCTAATCTGAGTTGTCTTTGTGTTACAAAATTTTTAGAGTCATTTACGAAGAAATCATTTGCCA
>Ga0164293_10000277_pt1 | contig 39357 bp, 40 predicted proteins | sample GEODES118metaG_FD_111487 | JGI IMG/M metagenome (GOLD analysis project Ga0164293, IMG submission 111487) | Eutrophic lake water microbial communities from Lake Mendota, Wisconsin, USA - GEODES118 metaG | ecosystem: Environmental > Aquatic > Freshwater > Lake | place: USA: Lake Mendota...
GACAGCAACGCCAAGGCCACCGGTGGCAAACGCCAGATCTGCTACAGGCTCAAGGCCGGTGAAGCGGGCTGGATCCTGAGGCCCACCAGCGGGCTCAAGTTCTAAGGCACGCCTCCACGCCGCTCCCCATGCCCAGGAAGGGCGAGATCACATCCCCGAGGGAAGGCACCCCGCCTGCGGCCCTCACCCATCTGGCGGTGGGCGGCTACCGCTCCCTGCAGCAGCTCACCCTGCCTCTAGGGGGGCTCACCCTGGTGTGCGGCGCCAACGGCTGCGGCAAGAGCAATCTTTACCGCTCCCTGGGACTGGTGGCCGCCGCCGCCCGTGGTGATCTGGTGGCGGCCCTTGCCGCTGAGGGGGGCCTGCCGGCAGTGTTCTGGGCCGGGCCGCAGCGCACCTCGGCCGCCATGCGGCGCGGTGAGCAGCCGGTGCAGGGCAGCAGCGCGGGGCGGGCGGTGGCGCGGCTGCGGCTGGGTATCGCCGGCGACTCCCTCTCGTATGCCATCGAGCTCGGCTACCGGGCCGACGACCAGACCAGCGCCTTCGTGCTGGACCCCGAGATCAAGCGGGAGTGGATCTGGGCCGGAGGGCCCTTCCATCCCCGCAGCCTGCTGGTGCAGCGCACCGGATCGGTGGTGGAGCGCTGCAGGGAAGGGGGGCGAACGGTGCCGATCGCCCTGGAGGTGTCTCCCCACGAGAGCCTGTTCACCGCCGTCTCCGATCCTCTGGAGGCCCCGGAGGTGTTCCAGCTGCGGCGCACGATTCTCGGCTGGCGCTTTTACGACAGCTTCCGCACCGACCGGCAGGCCCCCGCCCGCAGCGGGCGCATCGCCACTCGCACGCCCTCACTGGCCGGTGATGGCGGCGACCTGGCGGCGGCTGTGCAGACGATCCTGGAGATCGGCGACGCGGATGCCTTCCAGACCGCCATCGCCGACGCCTTCCCCGGCTGCCGGCTCTCGGTGGAGACCAGCCAGCCGATCTTCCGCCTGCAGCTGCAGCAGCCGGGATTGCTGCGGCCGCTCGAGGCCACGGAGCTCTCCGATGGCACCCTGCGCTATCTGCTGCTGGCGGCGGCCCTGTTCAGTCCGCGGCTGCCGCCCCTGCTGGTGCTCAACGAACCGGAGAACAGCCTCCACCCCGATCTTCTGGCCCCCCTGGCGCGATTGATCGCCGTGGTGGCCGAACGCACCCAGGTGTGGGTGGTGGCCCACGCCGAGGCTCTGATCTCTGCTCTGGAGGCCACCCCCGGCTGCCGGTTGCTGCGGTTGGAGCGGGAGCTGGGGGCCACGGTGCTGCCGGGCCAGACGGTGCTGGAGCGGGCCGCCTGGCGCTGGCCGGGGTGATGGTGGCCCCTGGGCTACCAGCGACTCGGGGCGATCAAGAATGGGCCCAACCATCCTGTCGCCCGGAGGGCCGCGCCCATGACCGACCCTGCTGATCGCCTCATCCTGGCGTTGGATCGTCCCGACCTTGCCCCGGGCCTGGTGGAGGCCATCCCCGACCTGCGCTGGGTGAAGGTGGGTCTGGAGTTGTTCGTGGCCGCCGGCCCGGTGGTGGTGCAGCAGCTGCGAGACCAGGGGAAACGGGTTTTCCTGGATCTCAAGTTCCACGACATCCCCGCCACCATGGCCGGTGCCTGTCGCAGCGCCGCCCGGCTCGGGGCCGAGCTGATCACGGTGCATGCCTGCGCCGGCAGCGAAGCCCTGCAGGCGGCCCAGGCCGCGGCGACGGAGGGGGCGGCGGCGGCGGGCCTGCCGGCCCCCACCCTGCTGGCGGTGACCGTGCTCACCAGCTGGGACGCCGAACGCTTCCGCAGCGAGCTGGCCATTGATCAGCCCCTCGACGCCTACGTGGCCAGGCTGGCCCGGATCGCTGCCGGGGCCGGGATCGGTGGCGTCGTCTGTTCCCCCCTGGAGGTGGCCGCCCTGCGGGCTGCCCATCCCCTGCCCTTTGTGCTGGTGACCCCCGGAATCCGGCCCGCCGGCGCCGTTCGCGGCGACCAGCAGCGGGTGATGACCCCGGCCGAGGCGATCGCCGCCGGTTCGAGCCAGCTGGTGATCGGTCGTCCGATCAGCGCCGCCGCCGATCCTGCCGCTGCCTTCGCCGCCTGTTGTGCCGAACTGGCAGGCCTTCCCTAGAACGCGTTCGCTGCATCCCGCCGCTGCCGCCTGCGCCATGGCCCTTTCTCCTCCCCTGGCTGCCGGGGTTGCCCTGCTCACCTCCCTCGGGCTCTGCCTGGCTCCGCTGCAGGCGGGGGTGGCGGCTCCGCTGCAGGCGGTGGAGCAGCCCCTGGCCATCTACCACGCCTTCCACCAGCCCTACCGCCAGCTGGGCAGCCAGGTGTGCGGCCTGGCCCGCCAGGGCTATTCCCATGTGCAGATCTCGCCGGCCCAGCTCTCCTCCCGCGGCAGCGAATGGTGGCGGCGCTACCAGCCGATCGACCATTCCCGGCTCGAGGGCCTGGGCACGGCGGAGGAGCTGCGTCAGCTGATCGACCGGGCCCACGGCTGTCGGATCAAGGTGATTGCCGATGTGGTGTTCAACCACATGGCCGATCTCGACGGCCGCCCGGATCAGGAGGATCTGCGCGCCTTCCCCGGCCTCAGCAGCGCCGATTTCAACGCCCTGTCCCGCCCAGGCGACCCGCTGATCCGCCGTCCCTGCGAACCCGACTACGCCAACAACGAACGTCGCAGCGAGGTGGAGTGCTGGCTCGGCACCCTGCCGGATCTCAACTTCTCCGCCAATGTCAGGGCGCGCCACAAGGCCCACCTGCGGGCCCTGCTGGCCCTCGGCATCGATGGCTTCCGGTTCGATGCCGCCAAGCACATGCCACCGGCGGTGGTGAAGGAGTACATCGACTACGTCAATGCCCAGAGCGCTGGACGCAGCTGGAATTACCTCGAGGTGATCGAAGACCACGACACCCGCGCCGAGGAGTACAACGGCATCGCCGCCGTGAGCGATTTCCGCCTCTATCGCTCCCTGCGCCGTGCCTTCCGCTACGGCGGCGACCTGCGCAGCCTGCCCCCCGAGGCGCTCAACGACTCCCGCAGCGTGGTGTTCGGCCAGAACCACGACACGATCCGCGCGCTCAACCCCCAGCACGCCCTCGACCCCTACGACGATGAAGGCGATGCCTACCTGGCCACCGCCTACGTGCTGGCCCGCGAAGCCGGCACCCCCCTGGTGCTCAACCGTGACCATCGCCGGGCGGCCTACATCCCCTACGGCGTGACCTTCCGCCGGATCATGGCTGCCCGCGGCAGGGAAGGCAGGAACGTGCGTGAGACCGTGCTGCGGGTGATCGACAGTCCGCTGGTGCTGGTGATGGAGCGCGGTGCCGAGGGGTTCTTCGTGGTCAATAAAGGCAGCGGCCGCTGGGATCAGCCGGTGCTGGATCTCACCCTCACCAAGCTCGATGGTTGCTATCGGGAACTGCGCAACGGCTTCACGGTGGCGATCGAGAAGCGCCAGGGGCGCAAATTCGTGACCCGCTGGGGGCGCTGGTCGCGGGGCGGAATCGAGCTGCAGGGGCGGGATGCCCTTTACTTCATCCGCGAGCCCTTCGATCAGTGCAGCGCTCCATGACCGCCTCGCCCTCCTCCGGGAATGCCTTCCGCCTGCAGCGCCTCGATCAGGCCCTGTTCGATCGGGTCGCCGCCGAGGCCCGGCAGCTTCCCCGCCTGCGGCGCAACCACAACCTGCATGCCGAACCGGACGCGGTGCAGCGCTTTCTGAATGTGTTGCAGCCGGGCACCTACGTGCGTCCCCATCGTCACCTGAGGGACCATCCCGGCACCGGTTTCGAGTGCTTCGTGGTGCTCCAGGGGCGAATCGGTCTGCTGCTCTTCGATGCTGAAGGGGAGCTGGGGTCGTTGGAGCGGCTGGAGGCGGCCGGTCCGCTGCGGGGCATCGAGCTGGCCGAGGGGCAGTTCCACTCCCTGGTGGCCCTGGAGCCCGATACCGTGATGATCGAAATCAAGCAGGGTCCCTACGTGCCTGCCGCCGACAAGGACTTTCTTTCCCGCTTCCCCGCCGAAGGCACGCCGGAGGCGGCGCTGCAGGAGCGTGCCTGGCGTGCGCTGTTCGTCCCGCAGGTGCAGCCATGAAACGGCCTCTGCTGGCGCTGCTGCTGACCCTGGCCAGCGTTCCTGGCCCGGCCGCTGCCACCCGTGCCAATGCCTCGTGGCCGCTGATCCGCGATGCCTTCCTGCAGCGCGGCTTCAAGGTGGTGGAAATCCATCCGCGCTGCCAGGAGAAGAATCTCTTCGGCCTTTACGAGCGCCTCAGCCGCACCATCATTGTCTGCCCCCGCGGCAACCAGACGGACACCCTCCTGCATGAGGGCTGGCATGCGGTGCAGTCCCGTTGTCTGCGCGGCCGGCCGGTGTTGACGGTGGACCAGCTGAACCAGGGACTCAGCCGCGCCGATCGCCGCGATCTCTCCCTCTATGACGCCCGGCAGCAGGGCAGGGAGGCGGAGGCCCGGGTGATGGCCCGCCTGCCACCTGATCGCTACTTCACGTTCGTGGATCGCTACTGCGCCCCGGCGGCCCCCGGCGGCGCCACGGCCCCGGTGGCCGCCCAGGAGGCACCCCCTGCCGCCCCAGCCCCTGGCCCTGCCCAGGGGCGCGCCCGATGACGATCCGGCCGATCCTGCATCACATTCCTGTCTGTCCTTTTTCCCAGCGGCTGGAGATCCTGCTCGACCTCAAGCAGGTGCGGGAGCAGGTGGAGTTCCGGGAGGTGGACATCACCAGACCCCGGGATGAGGGCCTGCTGCGCCGCACCCGGGGGCGCACCTCCCTGCCGGTGCTGGAGCTGGCCGACGGGCGGCTGCTGCGCGAGAGCCTGGTGATCCTCGGCTACTTCGATGCCCTGTTTCCCGATCCCCCCATTGCCCGGACCGATCCATGGGAGCGGGCGGTGGAGCAGTTGGTCTGTGCCCAGGAGGGCCCCCTGACCCAACGCGGTTTCGCCCTGGGCATGAATCAGGACCCCGAGCGCCGGTCAGCACTGCTGGACTCTCTGCTGGCCACCTACCGGGAGCTCGATGCCCTGCTGGTGGAGCATGCCCCCCGGTCGCCGTTTCTGTTTGAACGGTTCGGTTGGGCGGAGGTGGTGTTCACGCCCCTGTTTCAGCGCTTCTGGTTTCTCGAGCATTACGAGGATTTCCGCCTGCCCGCCGAGCCGGCCTACGCCCGTGTGCAGGAGTGGGTGGAGGCCTGCCTCCGCCATCCGGCGGCCGCTCAGGTCAGTGCCGAGCAGGTGGTGAAGCTTTATCACGACTACGCCTTCGGCGTCGGCAACGGGGCGCTGCCGCCCGGTCGGCTGCGCTCTTCCTTCGTGCTGGAACCCCACTGGCGCGATCGACCCTGGCCGGCCCGGGGCAAGCAGGGGCCGCCCGCCACCGACGCCGACCTCGGTCTGCTCTGAGCCATCGGCCCCCGGGCGGAGGCTGGGGCAGGGTCAGGACCGCCGAGGATCGTCGGCAACGCTCCGTTCCGCGAGGGCGGAGCGGCGGCAGAAGCTGCAGTGGCCCCAGCGGGCCATCTCCCCGGCGGGGGCCGGCCGGCCGCAGGCGGGGCAGTCGGCCAGGCCGTGCACGTCGATCCGGCTCGGATGCACCGCCCACACCTCCGCTTCCGCCAGGCTGCCGGCCCCCGGAGAGGGAGCGGCATGGTGCTGCTGCACCCGCAGGTCGCGCACCGGAAAGCCTGCCCCGCGCAGGGCGCCGAGCAGCTGGTGGCGGTTGTACTGCAGCGCCTGCAGCCACGGACCCGGCGCCGCCCCCACCGTGAGCAGGCCGGCCTGCAGCTGCAGGGGGCGGCAGTGGGGAGCCAGCTGGGGCCCGGCGAGCCGGGGCCAGGCCTGCCACAGCGCCGCCAGGTGACCCTCCCGCTGCCATTGCTGCTGGAGCTGCTCGAGGCAGCGGCCCACGGCACTGGCGGGAGGAGGTGCCGGAGGCAGCAGCACTGAGAGGTTGCCGATGCGGCGGCTCTGGAGCTCCCCCTTCCTGCCTCGGCGGTCGCGGCCGGAGCTGATCCGGCGCCGGCGGCTCGGCGTCGCCGGTGCTGCTGGTGCGTCCGGCGCGTCCGGTGAGGCAGGGGGCGGCAGGTCGCTCTGGGCCATGGTGCGGAGGCTAGGGCCGGAGCGGATGCGAAAGCACGGACGGATCCCTCCGCTTTGGCTAAGGTCTGGGCCTCGCCCCTTCATCCCTATTCATGGGCTTTTTTGACCGACTCAGCCGTCTGCTGCGTGCCAACCTCAACGACCTGGTGAGCAAGGCGGAGGATCCGGCCAAGATCCTCGACCAGTCGGTTGCCGACATGCAGGCCGACCTTGTGAAACTCCGCCAGGCTGTGGCCACGGCCATCGCCAGCCAGAAACGGATTCAGAACCAGGCCGAACAGGCCGAATCCCAGTCCAAGGCCTGGTACGAGCGGGCCGAAATGGCCCTCAAGAAAAACGAGGAGGATCTTGCCCGCGAAGCCCTTTCGCGTCGCAAGACCTACCAGGACACCGCCACGGCGCTGAACAACCAGCTGTCAGGCCAGGCCGGTCAGGTGGAGACCCTCAAGAAGAGTCTCACCGCCCTCGAGGCCAAGATCGCCGAGGCCAAGACCAAGAAGGACATGCTCAAGGCCCGCGCCCAGGCGGCCCAGGCCCAGGAGCAGCTGCAGAGCGCCGTCGGCAGCCTCGGCACCAATTCCTCCATGGCCGCCTTCGAGCAGATGGAGGAGAAGGTGCAGGCGCTGGAGGCCCGCAGCCAGGCGGCGGCCGAACTCGCCGGCGCCGATCTCGAAAGCCAGTTCGCCGCCCTCGAGGGTGGCAACGATGTGGACGACGAACTGGCGGCGCTCAAGACCCGGCTCGATGGTGGGCCCAATCCGATCCAGCTTCCCGCCCCCGATGCCCCCCTGCCCCAGCTGGAGCCGGTGCAGGTGGCTGAGGTCAATGCCGAGCTCGAGGAACTGAAGAAGTCGATCGACAAGCTCTGATCGCCGGCCGTTCCCGGGGGCTGCGCGCCGGATCCTGCGACGTTCCGTTTTCCTTACAATCGCCGCAGCGATCCGTGCACCCCTTGGCCGCAGCTGTCACCGTCAACGAGCTCACCGATGCCAATTTCGAGGCCACGGTGCTGGAGTCCGCCATCCCCGTTCTGGTGGATGTGTGGGCTCCGTGGTGTGGCCCCTGCCGCCTGATGGCCCCCCTCATGGACTGGGCTTCCGAGGAGTACGCCGGCAGGTTGGTGGTGGGCAAGCTGGAGGCCGATGGCAACCCCTCCAGCCGCGATGGCTACCAGATTCAGGGCCTGCCCACCCTGATCCTGTTCCGGCAGGGTCAAGAGGTGGCCCGCCATGAAGGGGCGATGGCCAAGCCCCAGCTCAAGGCTTTCTTGGATGCCCATCTCTGAGCGCCTGGCCCGGCTGGGCAGCGGTGTCTTCGCCCGCAATGATCAGCGCAAGGCGGCCTACCTGCGCCGTTTTGCCGTAGCCGAGATTCAGGGGGAGCCGCTTCCCCCCCTGCTGGATCTCTCCCTTGGCTCCACCGACCTGCAGCCGCCTCCCGTCGCCCTGGCGGCGATCGCCGAGGCTCTGAACAGGCCCGAGAGCGCGGCCTACTGCCTTCACGCCGCCACCTTGCCGTTCCGGGAGGCGGTGGCCGCCTGGGCGGCGCGCCGCTTCGGGGTGACCGTTGATCCGGAGCTGGAGGTGCTGTTGCTGGTGGGTTCCCAGGAGGGCACGGCCCATCTGCCCCTGGCGGTGCTCAACCCCGGCGATCCGGCCCTGCTGCTCGACCCCTATTACCCCTCGCACATGGGAGGGCTGCATCTGGCTTCGGCCCGCCCCCAGCTTCTGCCCCTCGATCCAGGCAATGGCTGGCGGCCCCGGTTCAACGACCTGGACTACAGCCAGTGGGATGCCCTGCGCCTGATGGTCCTCGGATTTCCCCACAATCCCACCGCCACCACCGGCGAGCAGGCCTGGCTGGATGAGGCGGTGGCCCGGGCCCTCCGCCACGACATCGTTCTGGCCCACGACAACCCCTACGTCGATCTGGCCCTCGAGGGAGAGGCGCCTGCCCTGCTCCGGCATCCGGCCTGGCGTAGCTGTGGCATTGAGTTTTTCTCGTTTTCCAAGAGCTGGTGCCTGGGGGGCTATCGGCTCGCCTTCGCGATCGGGGCGGAGTGGCTGATCACGGCTCTGCGCCAGCTCAAGGGGGTGGTGGATTTCAACCAGTCCCTGGCCCTGCAGGCCGGGGCGATTGCGGCCCTGGAGCAGGCTCCCGATTGGCCTGAGCAGCTCAGGGGTGTCTACCGCGAGCGACGGGACCGTATGGCCGCCTGCCTGGAGGCTGTGGGATGGCCGGTGCGGAGCCCCTCAATGGCCCTCTATCTCTGGCTGCAGATTCCCGAACAGGCGCGTCGCCGCGGTCTCGATTCCGAAACCTTCTGCGCGGCCCTGCTCGAGGCCACCGGGGTCTGCCTTACCCCCGGCCATGGCTTCGGCCCTGGGGGGGAGGGCTGGCAACGGCTGGCCCTGGTGCATCCGCTGGATCAGCTCGAGCCAGGCGCCGCGCGCATCGGCGCCTGGCTGCGGGAGATCTGAGCCGCTTGATCGGCCGCCTTCTTGCTGCCCATCGTGTCCTGCAGGCCAGGTCACCGCTCGATCCGCCGCCCCTGGCCTGGCGCCTGCGGGGGATGGGCGTGTGTGCGAGCACCGAGCTGGAGCTGGAACGCTGGCTGGCGCAAGAGAGCAGCGCCGGCGATCCGCTGCTGCCCCTGGCGGTTTTGGCCCGCCACCAGAGCTTCGGCCATGGCCAGCAGGGGCGCCGCTGGAGTTCTCCCCCCGGGGGGGTGTGGCTGAGTGCCGCCCTGCCCTGGCCCCAGGATCCTGCGGTCATCGCTGCCCCCAGCCTGGCGGTGGTGGTGGGGGTGGCACGGGAGATCGAAGCACTGCTGCCTCCGATGCGGCGCCAGGCCCTGCGCATCAAGTGGCCCAACGACCTGCTGCTGGACGGCCGGAAACTGGCGGGCGTGCTCCCCCGTCTGCGCCTGCGGGCGGGGCGGATCCGCTGGACCCAGGTGGGGGTAGGGCTCAACGGCAGGAATCCCGTTCCCCGGGGGGCGATCTCCCTGCAGCAAGTACTGGGACGACATCACCCTGCCGTGGAGCCGCTGCGGCTGGCGGCTCGGGTGTTGCGGGGGCTGGAGTGGGCCGTGGCCCAGGGCGGGCAGCCGGAGCTGGTGCGGCGGGAGGCGGAGCGGCGGCTGGAGCTGCTCCGCGAGCCCCTGATCCATGAAGGCCGCCTCTGGCAGGTGCTGGGCCTGGAGACCGACGGGGCGCTGCGGCTCGGCAGCGGTGACGACCGGACCCTCCTGCGACGCCGGTTCTGAGGCCGTCGGTGCGGTCATGCCCGCTGCCGCGGGAGTCCCTACATTGGCGTCACAATTATTTCCTTTTCGTTTCCCGCCTCGCTTTCCTCTCTCCGATCCATGCTGCTGAAGCCTTTCCCTGCCCTGTTCCTCGCCGCCATCGCCAGCCTTCCGCTGGCTGGTGTGTCCCTGGTGATGGCCCAGACCGCCCCGGAAGGAGCCCCCGAAGCAGCGCCGGAGTTGCCGCAGGTGGTGGCGCCCGCCGCGGCCCCGGCGGCAACTCCGGCCCGGGTGGTTCCGGCGCCGGCGGCCACGGGCACCCCCCAGGCGCTGCGTCCGGATGAGGGGCAGCGGTATCCCACCCCCGTGCTCACCTACGACAGGGCCATCGACAACCTGGAAAACAATGGGGCTGCGCCTCGGGTCCGGGTGAGAGATACCAACAGCCTGCGGGAGGCTTTTGAGGCGGGGGCGATCACTCGCGATGAGCTCAATGGTCGGCGCGTGAGGGGCCGCACCCGTATCGACATCCCGGCCAACGGCGCCCCGGCGGGCACTGCCTCCACGGCCGGAGAATCCAGCGGTTCCGCCGAAGGCGCAGGGCCGTCGATCGGCTACGGCAGTGGTTCCAGCAGTGGTTCCGGCGAGCGCTACGGCATCGATGCGGCCCCCCTGCCGCCGATTTCGGTGCCGGTCACCGCCTTGCTTTCCGGAGCCGGCGGCAGCTTCCGGCTCACCGATGTCTTCCGGGTCACGCCGCGCCCGGCTCCGATCGGTGGCAACGGCAATGCCAGGCTGCTGGTTCCGCTGATCGGCTCCGCCACGGTCACCAGCAATTTCGGCTGGCGTATTCATCCGGTGATCGGCAGCTGGATCATGCATGCCGGCCGGGATCTGGCAGCGCCCGAAGGCACCCCGGTGGTGGCCGCCCTCAGTGGTCGGGTGGTGAGCAGTGGCCTGGCCGGTGGCTATGGCCTGGCGGTGGAGCTGGAACACGATCAGCCCCAGCGCCGCACCCTCTACGGACACCTCTCTGAGCTTTACGTGAAGGAGGGCGAGATGGTGCGTCAGGGGGAGGTGATCGGTCGGGTGGGAAGCACCGGTCTGAGCACCGGCCCGCACCTGCATTTCGAGCTGCGTCTGCCGGAGAACGGCGGCTGGGTGGCCACCGATCCAGGCGATCTTGATCCGGGTGGGCCGATGGTGGCCGGGTTCCCCGGTCTGCCGGGCCTGGTGGGCCTGGGCGGCAGCAGCGCAGCGGGGGAGCGGATCGATGCCGTGGCCCTGCTGATGGGTCAGCTGATTCAGACCCTCGAACGTCCGCGGGCGCCCCTTTCTCCTTCCCCTGACACCCCAGCCGAACCGCCCAGGGGCTGAGTGCGCTCCCCGCGCTGATCAGCCGGAGATCCTGCCGTCGCGGAAGTGCACCACCCGTCGGGCCCTGGCCCCCACTTCGTTTTCATGGGTGACCAGCAGGATGGTCACCCCCTGGGCGTTGAGGTCGTCGAAAATAGCGAGCACTTCTTCGGTGGTCTGGGAATCCAGCGCCCCGGTGGGTTCGTCGGCCAGCAGCAGAGCCGGTTGGTTGATCATGGCCCGGGCCACGGCCACCCGTTGCTGCTGGCCGCCGGAAAGCTGGTTGGGCTTGTTGTTCACCCGTTGGGAAAGACCCACCCGCTCGAGGGCCAGCAGGCCTCGCTCGCGCCGTTCGTTGGCCGGAACACCCGCGTAGATCATCGGCAGGATCACATTTTCCAGGGCCGAGAGCTGCGGGAGCAGGTGAAACTGCTGGAACACAAACCCGAGTTCCCGGTTGCGAAGGTCGGCCAGTTGGTCATCGGAGAGTGTTTCCACCGGGATGCCATTGAGCCGGTAGCTGCCGCTGGAGGGTCGATCCAGGCAACCGAGGATGTTCATCGCCGTGCTCTTGCCCGAGCCTGACGTTCCCATCACGGCCAGATAATCGCCCCGCTCCACCGTCAGGCAGAGGTCGTTGAGGGCTCGCACCGTGGTTTCGCCGCTGCCATAGACCTTGGACACGTGCAGAAGTTCCGCCACCGGTGGGGAGATATCTCCGGACGATTCACCGGAAACGGAGGGGGTGCGCTGGAGAGGAATCACCCCGGATCGGGTCATGGAGGGGAGGCTGTCAGCCCAGGGGAGAAAGGGAGGTTGCGGTGGCGATAGCCCGTTGCAGGATCGGGGTGCCGGCCACGGTGGAACTGGCCCAGTTGAAAAGGGGGCTGGAGAGGATGCCGCCGACGGCGGTGACCAGCACGCATCCCACCAGGGCGGCCCGCAGGGGCTGCATGCCTGCCAGGTTCCAGCTGATCGCGGGGTAGTTCTTCACCACATCGGAGGCTTCTTGGGGTTCCTTCACCACCATCATCTTGATCACCGAGATGTAGTAGTAGATCGAAATAACTGAGGTGACCAGACCCACCACCACCAGCAGATATTGGTGGTCGGCCCAGCCGGCGAAGAAAAGGTAGATCTTGCCGAAGAAGCCGAGCATCGGAGGAATTCCCCCCAGCGAAAGCAGGCAGAGGCTCAGGCCGAGGGTGATCAGCGGATCCTTCTGATAGAGGCCGGCATAGTCGGCAATGCGATCGCTGCCGGTGCGTAGCGAGAAGAGAATGATGCAGGCAAAGGCGCCCAGGTTCATGAACAGATAGGCCGCCATGTAGAGCACCATCGAGGAGAAGCCTTCCTCGGTGCCGCACACCAGCCCGATCATCACGAATCCAGCCTGGCCGATCGATGAATAGGCCAGCATCCTCTTCATCGAGGTCTGGGCGAGGGCCACCACGTTGCCGAGCACCATGCTGAGGATCGCCAGCACGGTGAACAAAAACTTCCACTGGGCATCGAAACTCTCGAAGCAGCCCACCAGCAGGCGCAGGGCCAGGGCAAAGCCTGCTGCTTTCGAACCCACCGAGAGGAAGGCAACCACCGGCGTGGGGGATCCCTCGTAGACGTCAGGAGTCCACTGGTGGAAAGGAACGGCCGCGATCTTGAAGGCCACCGTGGCCAGCACGAACACCAGCGAAAGGGCGGTGATCGGGGAGGCGCTGGTCTGCAGGGCGAGACCCACGCCCTCGAGGCTGGTTGAGCCCCCGCTCAGGCCATAGAGCAGCGAGGCGCCATACAGGAACACAGCTGCCGCGGCCGAACCCACCAACAGATATTTCAGGGCTGCCTCTGAACTGCGGGCATCCCGCTTCATGTAGCCCGAGAGCAGATAACTCGAAACCGAAAGTGTTTCCAGGGAAACGAAGATGCTGATCAGGTCGGTGGCCCCGCACAGGAACATCGCTCCAAGGGTCGCGGCCAGCAGGATCGCCGCATATTCCCCCACCGGGGTGCCGCTGCGTTCCACATAGCGCCAGCTCAGCAGCAGCGAGATCAGGGTGGAGGCCGCCACCACGGCCCGGAAGGCGATCGCCAGGTTGTCGGCCAGGAAGGCCCCGAGGAAGGAGGGCTCCAGGGGCCCGTTCCACTGCAGGGCCAGCAGCACCAGGGCAGTGCCGAGCCCTCCGTAACAGATCGGAGGCACCCAGCGGCTCGCTGCCTTCTCGCCGGCCAGGTCCACCAGCAGGCAGGCCAGCAGCGCAAGCAGAACGGCCGCTTCGGGGGCGATGGCTCCGGCGTTGAGCTGCAGGTTGAGGCCGCCGGTGCTGAGGCCGGAGGCAATGGCGGAAGTGGCTGCTGCCGCAGCGGAGCTCGCGGCTGTTGTCACGTCGGCCACTGCGATGAAAGTCCAGTGGTGCGGACTGTAGCGGCCTTGCCGGGAAGGTTGGTCACCTGCTTGCTTTCCCTGCTCGCCTGCCCTGATCTTCTCTGCAGCTCGTCACCAACCCTCGTCGTCCTGGCCGCCGATGCGATAAAGAAGGAAGCGGTTCACCACCTGCCCGTGGCCCACACGCTGGTCATCGTCGAGAGTCCCACCAAGGCCCGCACCATCCGGGGCTTCCTGCCGAAGGACTTCCGGGTGGAGGCCTCGATGGGCCACGTGCGTGACCTCCCCAATAACGCCAGTGAGATCCCCGCCGCCCACAAGGGCGAGAAATGGGCCAACCTCGGGGTCAACACCGCCAACGATTTCGAGCCGCTTTACGTGGTTCCGAAGGACAAGAAAAAGGTGGTGAAGGAACTCAAGGACGCCCTCAAGGGGGCCGATCAGTTGCTGCTGGCCACGGACGAGGACCGGGAAGGAGAGAGCATCAGCTGGCATCTCCTGCAGCTGCTCGCTCCCAAGGTGCCGGTGAAGCGGATGGTGTTCCACGAGATCACCCGGGAGGCGATCGGGCGCGCCCTGGACAGCACCCGCCAGCTCGACATGGAGCTGGTGCACGCCCAGGAGACGCGGCGGATTCTCGACCGCCTGGTGGGCTACACGCTTTCGCCCCTGCTCTGGAAAAAGGTGGCCTGGGGCCTCTCGGCAGGCCGCGTGCAGTCGGTGGCGGTGCGCCTGCTGGTGCAGCGGGAGCGCGCAAGGCGGGCCTTCCGAAGCGGCAGTTACTGGGATCTGAAAGCCAGGCTCGAACAGGCGGCTGCGCCCTTCGAGGCCAAGCTCACCCACCTTCGGGGCGAGCGGATCGCCGGCGGTTCCGATTTCGACGAGACCACCGGTGCCCTCAAGGCCGGCAGCAAGGTGAAGCTGCTCAGCGAGGCCGAGGCCCGGGAGCTCCAGGCCGCTGTGGAAACCGCCCCCTGGCGGGTGGCGACGGTGGAGGAGAAGCCCACGGTGCGCAAGCCCGTGCCTCCCTTCACCACCAGCACGCTGCAGCAGGAGGCCAACCGCAAGCTGCGGCTCTCCGCCCGCGAGACGATGCGCACCGCCCAGGCGCTCTACGAAAAGGGCTACATCACCTACATGCGCACCGACTCGGTGCATCTTTCCGACCAGGCGATCACGGCGGCCCGCAGCTGCGTTTCCGAGAAATACGGCAAGGAATTCCTCAGCCCGGCGCCGCGTCAGTTCAGCACCAAGGCCCGCAATGCCCAGGAGGCCCATGAGGCGATCCGGCCGGCGGGGGAGTCGTTCCGGACCCCCGCCGAAACCGGTCTCGATGGCAGGGATCTGGCGCTCTACGAACTGATCTGGAAGCGCACCGTGGCCAGCCAGATGGCCGATGCCCGTCTCACGATGCTGGCGGTCGACCTGGAGGCCGCCGGTGGCACCTTCCGCGCCAGCGGCAAGCGGATCGACTTCGCCGGCTTTTTCCGCGCCTACGTGGAGGGCAGCGATGATCCCGATGCGGCGCTGGAAGGCCAGGAAGTGCTGCTGCCGGCCCTGGCGGTGGGTGACAGCCCCGCCTGCCGGGGGGTGGAGGCCCTCGGTCACCAGACCCAGCCCCCCGCCCGCTACAGCGAGGCCGCCCTGGTGAAGATGCTGGAGAAGGAAGGCATCGGCCGTCCCTCCACCTACGCCAGCATCATCGGCACGATCGTGGACCGGGGCTACGCCACCCTCCAGAACAACTCCCTCACCCCCAGCTTCACAGCCTTCGCGGTGACCTCCCTGCTGGAGGACCACTTCCCCGACCTGGTGGATACGGGCTTCACCGCCCGGATGGAGAACACCCTCGATGAGATCTCTACCGGCAAGGTGGAGTGGCTTCCCTACCTCGAGGGTTTCTACAAGGGCGAGAAGGGCCTCGAGACCCAGGTGCAGCAACGCGAGGGCGACATCGATCCAGGCGCGTCGCGCACCGTGGAACTGGAGGGTCTTCCCTGTGTGGTGAGGATCGGCCGCTTCGGCGCCTACCTGGAGACCAAGCGGGTGGCCGACGACGGCAGCGAGGAGCTGCTCAAGGCCACCCTTCCCCAGGAGATCACCCCCGCCGATCTCGATGCCGAGAAGGCGGAACTGATCCTCAAGCAGAAGGCCGATGGACCCGAAGCCCTCGGCGAGGACCCCGAAACCGGGGACCAGGTGTATCTGCTGTTCGGTCAGTACGGCCCCTATCTGCAGCGGGGTCAGGTGAGTGAGGACAACCCCAAACCCAAACGGGCCTCTCTTCCGAAGGGCATCAAGCCCGAAGAGATGACCCTGGAGGATGCCCTCGGCCTGCTGCGGCTGCCCCGGCTGCTGGGAGAGCACCCCGATGGCGGCCGCATCCAGGCTGGCCTGGGCCGCTTCGGGCCCTATGTGGTGCATGACAAGAGCAAGGGGGAGAAGGACTACCGCTCGCTCAAGGCCGAGGACGATGTGCTGGCCATCGGACTGGGCCGCGCCCTGGAGCTGTTGGCCCAGCCCAAGCGCGGGCGGGGGGGACGAACGGCCCTGCGCGATCTCGGCACTCCGGAAGGGGCGGAAGAGGCGGTTCAGCTCTTCGATGGCCCCTATGGCCTGTATGTGAAACAGGGGAAGGTGAACGCCTCCTTGCCCGAGGGCACCACAGCCGAAACGATCACACTCGCCCAGGCCGTGGAACTGCTGGCCGCCAAGGCAGCCACGGGCAAGTCCTCCTCCAGGGCTGCGGGTAAGACCGCCGCCAAGGCCACCGGCAAGACCGCCGCAAAGGCTTCCACGAAGGCGGCGGCCAAGTCCACCAAGGCGGCAGCCAAGCCGGCGGCCAGCCGCAAGGCTCCGGCCACCACCAAGACCGGGCGGCTTCGGGCCAGCGCGGTGCGGGTGATCAAGGCGGCCGACAGCTGATGGGTCTCCCTTTCCGCTCCGGGGCGGTGCTGGTGCCGCTGCTGGTTTTGCCCCTGCTGCTGGCCGGCTGCAGCGGCACCCCGTTCGGAGAGGCCCTCTCCCGCAGCTTCCCTCCCGGGGGCGGCGAGCCCCAGCCAGGTTCCTCCCCGGGCTCCTCCGAGGGCACCGCCTCTGGTTCGGCTCGTCCGACTCCCGCAACGGATACCCAGAGCCCTGGCGCCGCCCCCACCACCACTCCGGCGACCCCATCCGCAGCCGCCGGCACCGGCTCTGCCACTGCCACCGCCAAGGGCACCACCGGCGCCTCCGGTCGCCCGGCCGGCAAGGCTGGCCCTACTCCCGGTACTCCAACTACGCCCGCTTCCCAGCCGGCCAGCGGCCGCCCCGGCGGCAGCCCGGCGGCGGCACCGGTGGTTCCCCGGGCCAAACCGGCCACCCCTGCTCCCTACCGGGTCACGATCCGGTTGCCCCAGGCCGATCCTGCGGCTCCGGCGGAGGTGGTGACCCAGGCGCTGCGGGCCGCCGGTGTGCCGTTCGAAGTGGAGACGATCGAGCGCATGCCCGCCGCCAGTGGCGCCGCAGCCGCACCGTCGGCCCCCACGGTGCGGCCGGTGCCGGCGCCGCCCTGAAGCCATGTCCCCTTCCTCCCGGTATCGCCTCAGCGCGCGTCAGGCCCGGCAGCTGATGGACACGGCTTACCTGGCTTCGGCCACCGCCCTGCTCTGGGTGGCGCTCTACTACCTGCCGGTGGGTAGCCCCCTGTTTCGGCTGGCCCTGCCCCTGCCGCTGGCGCTGCTGCAGCTTCGCCATGGCTGGCGTTGTGCTTTGGAGGGGGTGGTGGTCACGGCCCTGCTGCTGGTGGCGTTGATGGGGCCGATCCGGGGGCCGCTGGTGCTGTTTCCCTATGGCCTGCTGGCGCTCTGGTTCGGCTGGGGCTGGCGTCGCCGCAGCAGCTGGTGGATCACCCTGCCGGTCGGTGCCCTGATCGGGGGCTTTGGCTTTCTGGTGCGGGTGGCGGTGCTTTCGGTGCTGGTGGGCGAAAACCTCTGGGTGGTGATCACCACGGCAGCCGCCGGCCTGCTGGAGCGGTTCACGTCGCTGATCGGTTTTGGGGCCGGCTTCGATCTGCCCCAGGTGCAGGCGGTGGCCCTGCTGCTGGTGCTGATCCAGAACCTGCTGGTCTCCCTGGCCCTCCATGCCGTGGCCTACTGGATCTTCCCCCGGATCGGGGCGCCGATCAGCGAACCGCCAGCGCTGCTGCGCTCCCTGGTGGCTCTCGACCCCCTGTGAAGCTTCCCCTGGTGGGTGGGAACGCCGCCGCCTGCCGCTGGCAGGACCGCTGGCGGCAGCATTGGCACGAGGCTCAGGTGCTGCTGCTGCTGGCCGCCACCGAAACAGCAGCGGTGGAGGGCATTTCCGCCGCCGGATCCACCGCATCGGCCCGCCGTCAGACCGCTGCGGCCGATGCGGAGCTGCTGCTGCTGGGGCCCCGGCAACGCGGCCCCCATGCCTTGCCGCCGCTGCCGGCTGGAGTCTCACCGGCGCTGATCAGCCAGGTGGTGCTGGAGCACCTGGGGCTGACGCCCCTGGTGGTGGATCTGGGCTGTGTCGTGGCCCCCGCCGTGCCCCACCTGAGGTTGCCGCCCCCCGCCGACTCCGGGCCCTCCCGTTGTCTCAGCGGCGGCCAGGCCATGGCGCCGGCCCGGATCGAGGCGCTGTTGCTCCAGGGGCAGCGCTGGGGCAAGCGGCTTGCCGCCGGGCGGCCCGCCCGTCCCCTGCTGCTGGCGGAATGCGTGCCGGGGGGAACCACCACGGCCCAGGCCCTGCTCACCGGCCTGGGGGTGGAGGCGGCGGGGCTGGTCAGTGGCAGCCTGCTGCAGCCCGCCCATCCCCTCAAGGCTGCCCTCGTGCAGCAGGGGATGGCGGCGGCCGCGCTGGCGGGGACGGGCGGTGAGCCGCCCCGGCAGGTGGTGGCGGCACTGGGCGATCCGATGCAGCCCCTGGCGGCAGGTCTGCTGCTCGCCGCCGCCGAGGCGGATCTGCCGGTGCTGCTCGCCGGCGGCAGTCAGATGGCGGCGGTGCTGGCCCTGGCCCTGGCCCTGGCTCCGCCGCCGCTCCGCCCCCGGCTGGCGGCGGTGGCGGCCGTGGCCACCACCGCCTGGGTGGCGAAGGAAGCGGGCAGCGATCTGGCCCTGCTGCTCGAACGCATCGGCGCGCGCTGGGGTGTGGAGCCGTTGGCGTTTGCCGCCGATCTGCGGTTTGAGGCCCCGGACCTCCACCCGGCGCTCCGCGATTACGAGCGGGGCTACGTCAAGGAGGGGGTGGGGGCCGGCGGGCTGGCGCTGCTGTGGCAGTTGAGCGGTCGCCCTGCCTCCGCGCTGGCCCAGGCCTGCGACCTCGCCTGTCGCCAGTTGCTCGGGGATGGGCGGCTACCGTCCGGCAATGGCTGATCCCCGCTTCTCCCCTGCCACCGCTTTCCCGGGTCCGGAGGGTGGTGTGCGGCGCCGCCTGGTGCTGCGGCTCGGGGCAGGCGTGGCCCTCGGAGGGGCCTTCGGAGGCCTGGGGCTGCTGGCGGGCTGCAGCCGCCAGGTTCCCCAGCTGCTCTCCAGCCGCGGCGAGCTGCCGCTGCGCTGGGGCGCGGCGCTGCCCAAACCCTGGAGTCTCCGCAGCCTCGACAGCCCTGCCGAGGTGGTGGCGGCCGGGCGCCGCCAAGGCGGCGGCGTCTCTCTGCTGCAGCTGAGCGATGGCTGGGCGACGGAGCTCGATCGCGCCTCCCTCCAGCCCATCGGCACCCCGGCCCTGCTGAACCGACTGGTGCCGATGGCCCGGTCCGTGAGTCGGTTGTATGCCCCCGAAGGATCGCCCGTACTGGCCTTCCCCTGGGCCTGGTCCCCCTGGGTTCTGGTGCTCCGCAACCGTTCCGACCTGCTGGAACGGGCAGAGGAGGGCTGGGATCTGCTGCTTGATCCCAGCCTGCGGGGGCGCGTGGTGCTGCCCTCGAGTCCGCGGCTGGTGATCGAGCTGATCGACCACGATCCCCAACGCTTGCGCCGGCTGCGGGCCCAGGCCCTGGCCTACGACGAACGCGATGGTCTGAATCTGTTGCTGGCAGGGGAGGCCGAGGCGGCCGTGTTGCCCCGCCAGCGGGTGATTCCCCTGCTGCGGCGCGATTCCCGGCTGCGGGCCCTGTTGCCGGAGCAAGGGGCCCCGATCGGCTGGAATCTGCTGCTGCGGCCGGCTGCCGCTGCGGCGGAACCGCCGCTGGACTGGCTGGCCGAACCCCTGCAGGCCCCCCTGCTGGATAATCTGCTGGCGGCTGGCTGGGTGCCGCCCCTGCCGCCAGAGCAGCTGGACCCAGCCGTGCGCCGTCTGCCCGATGCCCTCGGGGCCCTGCTGCTGCCTCCGGCTGCGGTGGTGGCCCGCTGCCGCAGCCTGCCGCCCCTCAGCTCCGCCGAGCGCGATGCCCTCCAGCAGCTCTGGGACCAGGCAGCACCCGAGGCGGCAGCGGCAGCCGGCGCCTAGCTCCAGAGCCGCCGGCGCGGCGCGGCCGCCAGGCGCCGATGGGTGTCGGCCAGGAGCTCCGGAATCTCCAGGCCGTGGGGACAGCGGGGCAGGCAGTCGCCGCAGCCTTGGCAGGCCTCCCCGTTGACCTCCTCCCACCAGTGGCCGGCCCTGCCGATCAGGTTGTAGCGCTCCGCGGCGAAGGCCTCCATGCCATGGCCCACGGCCAGGTTGCGCAGCCGCAGCAGGGAGGGGATCGGCACGGCCATCGGGCAGGGCAGGCAGGCCCGGCACTGGCCGCACCAGTCGCCCCCCAGGCGCTGGCGTCCGGCCGCCTCCAGACGCTCCAGGGCCTGCAGCTCGCTGGGTTGGAGGGGCTGCCCGGCCGCGGCGAGCCTGCGGGCCCAGGCCAGATCCCCGGCTTTCTCTGCCCCCAGGGTGAGGGTGCTGATGCCTTGGGAAAGCAGAAACCGATAGGCCAGCTCCAGCGGCTCGAACGGGGCGCAGTCGGCCTGCAGGCGGGCGGGCGGGTCGTACAGCCGCCCCCCCTTGTCGGCCGGCGAGATGGCCATCACCCCGAGGCCTGCGGCCAGGGCCGCCTGGGCGATCGGGAGCCGTTCGCGGTCGAACAGGTGCAGGTGCAGGCTGCAGAAGCTGAAGGCGCCGCTCTGGATCGCTTCCTCGATCAGGCCGGTGCTGCCGTGGCTGGAAAACCCCACCTGCGCCACCAGCCCTTCGCCGAGGGCCCAGCGCAGCAGCTCGGCCCCCGCGCCGCGCAAGGCCCAGTCCAGGTGCTCCGGTCGGTTGAGGCCATGCACGGCGAGATTGTCGAGCTGGGCTACGCCCAGCCGCTGCAGCGAGCCGCGCAGCTGCTCCTGGCCTTGCTGGAGGTCGGGGCCCGGCAGGATCTTGCTGGTGAGCACCGGCGGATCCGCCGCGGCTGCGAGTCGGCGCAGGGCCTGGCCCAGAAAGGTTTCCGCCGGTCCGTAGGCCGGGGAGGTCTCCAGGTGGTTGATGCCTGCATCGAGTGCTGCCCGCAGCACCTCCTCCATCTGGGCCGGCGAACCCAGGGCCCGCATCGTGCCGAGCGTGAACAGCGATACCTGGCGGCCCCGGCCGAAGGGGCGGCGGCTGGGGGCGGTGGCGTCAGTCGCCGCCGTCGGAGTCGCCATGGCCGTCTTCCGGGGGCTCGCCTTCGCTGCGGGAGTCGGGCGGAGGAGATTCGTTGCGCAGGTGGCGGATCAGTTCGGCGGGACTGGTGCGATCGAGGAAGCGCCGGAAATCCTCCTGGTCCTCCGCATCGGCCTCGGCATCCACCGGAATCGAGGCATCAGCCACCACTTCCTCCAGCATCCAGATGCTGCTGTCGGTGCGCAGGGCGAGGGCGATCGCGTCGCTGGGCCGGGCGTCCATCTCCATGGTTTCGCCGCTGGGGTTGGTCAGTTTCAACACGGCCCGGAAGGTGTTGTCCTCGATCGTGTGAATGATCACCCGCTCCAGCTGCAGGCCCCCGGCCTCCAGCAGGCTGGCCATCAGGTCGTGGCTGAGAGGCCGGGGAGGTCGCTCCTGGTTGATGCCGGCCAGGATGTTCTGGGCCTGGGATTGATCGATCCAGATCGGCACCTGGCGGCGGCCCGAGGGGTCCCGCAGCAACACGATCGGGCTGCGGCTCGCCGCATCGAGGGCGATTCCGGCGACGCGCATCTCCACCATCGCTGCTTCGCTCCTCTCTGCTTCCGGACGGGCCCGTGGAACGATTATGGCCAGAGGATCCACCCCCTACGGAATGTTCACCGGACTGGTGCAGGCGATCGGTCGGCTGGAGCGTTGCCCGGCTGGGGTGCGGGTGCGGATCGCCGCCGACGCGGGCCTCGATCCGGCGGGGCTGACGCTGGGGGAGAGCGTGGCGGTGGATGGGGTCTGCCTCACGGTGGCGCAACGGTTCAGCGATGGCTTCCGCGCCGATGTGAGCGAGGAAACGCTCAGCCGCAGCACCCTGGGGGCCCGGGCCGCTTTGGGGGGCTGGGTGAATCTGGAGCCGGCGTTGCGCCTCAGCGATCGCCTGGGGGGGCACCTGGTGAGCGGTCATGTGGATGGCGGCGGAACGGTGCTGGCCATTGCCCGGGAAGCCCACGCCTGGCGGCTGGAACTCGCCTGGGACGACCCTGCCTATGGCCGCTACATCTGCGAGAAGGCCAGCGTGGCGGTGGATGGCATCAGCCTCACCGTGGCCGGATGCGGTGGCGATGGCCAGCAGTTCTGGATCGCCGTGATCCCCCATACCTGGGCCAGCACCACCCTGGCGAGGCGTCGGGTGGGGGATGCGGTGAACCTCGAGGCTGATCTGCTGGCCAAGTACACCGAAAGGCTGCTGCGGCCGGCCGGCACCGCGCCCTCCGAGGAGGCGGAGGCTGCCATCGATGCGGAATGGCTGGCCGGGCATGGCTGGTGAGCCGGCCGCGACGATGAAGGCCGTTGCCCTTTAGGTAGTCAGACGCCTTTCCCCTGCCTAACTTCCAAAGGAATTGCCGCATCGGCCCCCGCCATGGCCTCCGAGCTCTCGGATCTCGTTTCCCGTCGCACCTCCCCTGGGGAGCTCTCGCGCCTGAATTCCGCCCTGCGCAGCTTCACCCTGGCTGAGGGGATCGTGATGCTGGTGCTGGGCCTGCTGGCCCTGCTCTTCCCTCTGGTGGCCTCCACCTGGGTGACGGCCGTGGTCGCCATTTCCTTCCTGGTGGGCGGCATCGTCGGCTGGGTGAACACGATGGCCCGCACCCACCGGCTCAGCCGCATGCTCAGCTTCTGGCGGCTGGTGGTGGCCACCCTCTTCCTGGTGGCGGGCATCTGGATGATCCAGCAGATGGCTGCCGGCCCCGCCAGTGCGGCCCTCCAGGTGGCGGCCCTTGCCCTGGCCGTGGGTGTGGTGTTTCTGGCGGAGGGGGCCTTGAGCACCGTGGTGGCGCTCACCCACCGTCACGTGAAGGGCTGGGGCTGGGGCCTGATCAACGGCATCGTGACCCTGATCCTCGGCCTGTTGATTCTCACCATGAAGGGCCCGAATCTGCTCTGGGTTCTGGGCACATTGGTGGGCATCAGCTTCCTGTTCAGCGGCCTGGATCTGCTCACCTTCAGTGCCAGCTTCCACCGCCAGGCCCATGAGACCGGTGAGGGCGACCCCATCGATAAGGCCTGACTTCTGACGCCGGCCCTGCCGGCTATCACCCTTCGGTTTCCGGCTCGAGCGGCAGCAGCCAGATCGAGCCGGTTTCGCGGTGCAGTTCGATCCGGAATTCTTGGCCGGGTTCCAGCCCCATCTTGCGGGTGTAGGCCTGGCCGATCAGCAGGTTGCCGTTGCCGTGCACCCGGGTGCGGAACTCGGCCTGCCTGCCTTTGCTGACGCTGCCATGGCCGCTGCTGGAAGGCAGCACGTAGCCCTTGGCCGCCACAAGGGCGCGGTAGAAGCTTTTCTTGAGCACCCGACCGCTGGGCCCCACGTAGCCGCAGGCCCTGGCGATCTGGTCTTCCGGACGATTGCTCAGGGACCGGGCCTTGTCGAGCAGAGCCTTCCCCTCGAGCATCGGCGCGGTGCCGTTGCCTTCGGTGTGGGTGCCGTTCGAATGGCGAGGATTCGAAGCACCGGATGTTGTGTAGGGGGCCATCTCAGCCTGCCCGCAGCATTCCTCTGAATTGTGCCGATCCGATCGTGAAAGCGGCAACCATTGGCGGGCTGAGGTCAGGAGTCCGTGGTCTGAAGTCCTGCCTGAGCGCTCGGGTCTCTGCTCAGAGCAGGTAAAGAATGCCGAACAGCACCACCCAGATCCCATCTACGAAGTGCCAATAGAGCTCCGTGGCTTCGAGGCCGAAGGGGTTGGCGGTCGTGATGCGTCCGCCTTCCCGGCTCTGCCACCACACCAGCAGCATGCAGATCACCCCAAGGGTCACGTGCAGGCCATGGAATCCTGTGAGGGCGTAGAAGGTGCTGGCGAAAAGGTTTGAGGTCAGTCCGAAGGGAAGGTGGAAGTACTCCACCATCTGACCGGCCAGGAACAGCACCCCGAGGGCGATCGTGGCCAGCAGCCAGTTGCGGCTGGCGCTCCGCGCTCCGGCCAGCAGATTGCGACCGGCCCGATGGAAGGTGAAGCTGCTGATCAGCAGCAGCACGGTGTTGATCGTCGGCAACAGCAGCTCCAGTTCGTAGGTGGAGCCTGCGGGCAGGGGGTTGACGGCCCGGAAGGTGAGGTAGGCGGCGAAGAAGCCGGCGAAGGTCATGCCGTCGGCCACCAGAAAGGTGGCCAGCCCGAACAAGCGGTAGTCGCCATGGCCCTCGCCGGCTCCACTGCCGTGGGGGGCGGCTTCGATGGTTGCGCCGACGTCGGTGCTGGGGGCGAGGCTGGTCATGGGGAGCCTGGGGGAATCGGGAGGGAATCGGGAGGGAAGCGGCGGTGAGGAGCCGGGTGAGGAGCTGTCTGGGGAAGGGAGGATCAGCGGCGGCTGCCGGACCAGATCTCCTGTCCTGTGGTGGCCTCGAGGTCGAGGCGTCCCTGTTCAGTGCCGTAGCCGTAGGGGTGCTCCACGAGCGGGGCTTCCCCAAGCCAGTTCTCAACAGGCGGAGGCGAACTGGTGAGCCATTCCGGGGTGAGGGCTTTCCAAGGGTTGTCACCGGCCGGCTGCCCCCGCAGCGCGCTGACCACCACATTCACCAGGAAGGGAAGGGTGCTGATCGCCATCAGCAGGGCTCCGACGCTGCTCACCTGATTCCAGAAGGCGAACTGGGGGTCGTATTCCGCAACCCGCCGCGGCATGCCGTTGAGTCCGAGCCAGTGCTGGGGGGCAAAGCAGAGGTTGAAGCCGATGAAGGTGAGCAGGAAATGCAGGCGGCCGAGATGTTCGTTGAGCATCCGCCCAGTGAACTTCGGGAACCAGTGATAAACGGCACTGAAGATCACAAAGACCGTGCCGCCGTAGACGATGTAGTGGAAGTGGGCAACCACGAAATAGGTGTCATGCACGTGGATGTCGAAGGGCACCTGGGCCAGGGCCACCCCGGTGATGCCGCCGAACACGAAATTGACGATGAAGGCACAGGCGAACAGCATGGCGCTGTTCAGGGCGATCTTGCCTCCCCAGAGAGTGGCGAGCCAGTTGAAGAACTTGATGCCGGTGGGCACGGCGATGAACGAGGTGGCGATCGTGAAGAACAGGCGCATCCAGGGGGGCGTGCCACTGGTGAACATGTGGTGCGCCCATACGATCAGTCCAAGCACCACGATGCCGAGGATCGAATACACCATCGTGGTGTAACCAAACAGGGGCTTGCGGGCGTGCACCGGCAGAATTTCGCTCACCAGGCCGAAGGCCGGCAGCACCATGATGTAAACCGCTGGGTGGGAGTAGAACCAGAAAAGGTGTTGATAGACCACCACGTTTCCGCCCAGGGTGGGATTGAAGAATCCGGTGTGGGCAATGATGTCGAAGCTCAGCAGGATCAGAGTTCCTGCCAGCACCGGAGTTGAGAGCACCACGAGAATGCTGGTCCCCAGCATGGCCCAGCAGTACATCGGTAGTTGCATCATCTTCAGGCCAGGTCTCCTGAGCTTCAGGATCGTGGCGATGAAATTGATGCCTCCGAAGATTGAGCTTCCCCCCAGCAGCAACACGCTCAGGATCCAGATCACCTGGCCGATGGCTGGCGTGGAGATGCTGAGTGGTGGATAGGCGGTCCAGCCGGACTGGGCGGCTCCACCGGCGATGAAGTAGCTGCTGATCAGCAGGATTCCGGCTGGCGGAATCAACCAGAAAGCCACGGCGTTCAGCCGGGGAAAGGCCATATCTCTGGCTCCCACATAAAAGGGAATCAGGTAATTGCCAAACGCCCCATTCACCACAGGCACGATCCAGAGGAAGATCATGATCGTGCCGTGCAGGGTGAGAACCTGGTTGTAGGTTTCACGGCTCACGAAATTGCTGATCGGGCTGGCCAGTTCGGTGCGAATCACGCCAGCCAGGGCGCCACCGATCAAATAGAAGAGAAAGCCACAGACGAGATATTGAATCCCGATCACTTTGTGGTCGAGGCTGAAGCTCAGGTAGCGAAGCCAGCCCTGTGGTTGCAGGCTCTCTGGTTCGAAGTCCCTGGGGGAGGCGAGGGTCATGGTGGCGGCTGCGGACTGGGACGAGAAATCGGGATCAGGCTTTCGAGGGGGGAGCTCCGGCGGCTGGTGCCGAAGTTGAGGCAGTGGCGGCGCCGCTGGCGGCGGGCAGAGGGGGAGGGGCCGGTCGGTTCTTCTCCAGCCAGGTGTCGAATGCTTCTGGCTCATGCACCACCACGTTGGTGCGCATGCCTCCGTGGTATGGGCCGCAGAGTTCGGCGCAGACAATCGGGTAGGTGCCGGGCCGGGTGGCCGTGAAGGTGAGCACCGTGGGCTGGCCGGGGATGACGTCCTGCTTGAGCCGGAACTGCGGCACCCAGAAGGCATGGATCACATCGTTGGCCTTCATGCGCAGTTCAATCGGACGGTCGGCGGGAACGTGCAGTTCTCCACTGGTGATGTCGCCATCCGGGTAATGAAAGATGAAGGCGAACTGCATGGCGGTCAGTTCCACCGGCAGGGCTCCCGCCGCCACCTCGGCTCCATTGATACCCCCCCAGACCCTGGCGGCGGGCACGGCTCCCTTTTGTCCTTCCGGGGCCATGGAATCCATCGAGGCATCCTCCATGGAGGAGCCCATGGAAGAGTGCATGGCGGAGTGATCATTGAGGGGAACCATCCCGCCCATCCGCTCATAGATGTCGTAGCTGTAGATGCCAACAAACAGCACGACGATTGCGGGGATGGCCGTCCAGACAATTTCGAGCGGTAGGTTACCTTCGATCGCTTCCCCATCACTGGTTTCCCAGCTGCGTCTGCGGAAGCGGATCAGGCTGAAGATCAGCAGACCAACGATCCCTAGAAAGAGGATGGTTCCGATGCTGAACAGCACCCGGAATAAGGAGTCGTAGACAGGTGCATTGCTGCTGGCATCCACCGGCAGCAACGAAACGTTCTGGCCCACCCAGAGGCCGGCGAGCACAAGTGCCATGCCCACCAGAAGGGTGATCAGGGCTGGAGGAATCGTCACGGAGAAGTGCGGTGGTGCGGAGGTGGACGCAGATCGGCAGTGCCTGGCTTCCAGCCTATGGGTGACAAACACGGTGCGGGGCCGTGGGTGTGATCACCCTCGCTTTTGCCGCCAAATTTCACATTTGCTACCGAGATGTGCGGGATTCCTCATCTGCACAAACTCGCTAACTTGAGACCCCGATTACAGCGTCGGCGATGTCTCTGGCGCCCTCTCGTTTCATTCAGGTCTTTTCCAGCGAGCGCCCCCCGCGTCTGCAGGCATGGCTGCGGCTGCTCACCTCCCATCTGGTGGTCGCCCTGGTGGCCCTGGTGGTGATCGGTGGGGCCACCCGTGTGATGGAGGCAGGGTTGGCCTGTCCCGACTGGCCGCTTTGTTATGGATCCTTCCTGCCTGGCGGGCGCATGAACCTGCAGGTGTTCCTGGAGTGGTTCCACCGGCTTGATGCCTTCCTGGTGGGGATAGCCCTGCTGGTGTTCCTCGCCCTGGCCTGGTGGGGGCGCTCCAGGCTGCCCCGCTGGTTGCCCTGGACGGCGGGCCTGGCCCTGCTGCTGGTGGTGCTCCAGGGCGGGCTCGGGGCGCTCACGGTGACCGGTCTGCTCGCCGCCCCCACGGTGACGGCCCACCTGGGCACGGCCCTGCTGCTGGTCCTGCTGCTCAGTGGCATCCATCAGGCCATGGATCAGGCCATGGAGAGCCGGCCTGACCCGGCGCTTTCCTCCCCCTCCCTGCCGCCCTGGTGGTTCGCCCTGGCGTCGCTGGCCGCGGTGCTGGTGCTCGGCCAGTGCCTGCTCGGGGGCGCGATGGCCAGCCAGTGGGCTGCTGATCGTTGCCTGGCTGCCGGCGAGGGCTGCCGTTGGCTCTTGCTGCATCGGCAGGGGGCCTGGGCTGCGGCCTGCGGCTCCCTGCTGCTGGCTCCTGCCTCCCTGGCACTGCCGGCGGGCCGGGGGGCGTTGCGGTGGCTTGCCTTCGCGATGGCAGCCCTGGTTCCTGTGCAGATCCTGCTCGGGGTCTTCACCCTGCGGCTACAGCTCTCGATTCCTGCCGTCACCGTGGCCCACCAGTTGCTGGCCGCCCTGCTGGTGGCCCTCATCGGCGCTGTCTGGGGTCGCAGCCTCGGTGCCGTTTCCCCGACCCCTTTTTCTGCCGACCCGGAGGTCGTTCATGGTTAGCACCAGCACCAGCGCCGCCGCTTCCCTGCCGCTCGCGACCACCGTTCCCCCGCCTGTCGTTCGTCCCTCGGTGCGCCTGCCGGCCTGGCTGGAGGTGGCCAAGCCCCGCCTGATTCCCCTGTTGCTGGCCACCACCATTGGCGGCATGGCCATGTCCGCCGCCTGGCCCCTGTCGCCGTTGCGGGTGTTCTGCACCTTGTTGGGAGGCGCCATGGCGGCGGCCGCCGCCGGGGTTCTGAACTGCCTCTGGGAGGAGGAGCTCGACGGCCGCATGCAGCGCACCAGCAGGCGCGCCCTGCCCTCCGGGCGCCTGGCCAGGCGCCAGGCCTTCGCTCTGGCCGTGCTGCTCACGGTTGCTTCGGTGCTGGTGCTGGTGCTGGGGGTCAACTGCCTGGCCGCTGGCCTCGCTTTGCTGGGGCTCTGCAGCTATGTGCTGCTCTACACGGCCCTGCTGAAGCCACGCACCACCCAGAACATCGTCATCGGTGGTGTGGCCGGCGCCATCCCGCCCCTGGTGGGGGCCGCGGCCGCCGGTGGTCAGCCGGGCTGGGGGGGCTGGTGGCTGTTCGCCCTGGTGATGGCCTGGACCCCCGCCCACTTCTGGGCCCTGGCCCTGTTGCTCCGCGAGGATTACCGCTCGGTGGGCATCCCGATGCTGCCGGCGGTCAAGGGAGTGGGGATCACCGTACGGGCCATCGCCCGTTACAGCTGGCTCACGGTGCTGCTCAGTGCCCTCGGGGTCCTGGTGCTGCCGAGTGGCGGCTGGCTCTATGGCCTGCTGGTGATTCCGTTCAACGCCAGGCTGCTCCAGCTCAGTGGGCAGCTGGGTCAGCAGCCCGAGGATCCCCAGAGGGCCCGCAACCTGTTCCGCTGGTCGATCCTTTATCTGTTCGGCATCTGTCTGCTGCTGGTGCTGGCCCGCACCCCCCAGGCGGCCGGTCTCGACGCTGCGGCGCTCACCCAGGTACTGACCCTGCCGGTGCGGCTTCCCGTCTCCGGCAGTTTCTAGGATTGGAGCACGTCTTTTCTATAGGAGTTTCCCTGGCTTGATCGAGCTGCAGCACCTGAGCAAGCGGTACGGCAGCCGTAAGTCCCAGCCGGTCCAGGCCCTCGACGACCTGAGCCTGAGTGTGCCCCAGGGCGCCCTTTATGGCCTGCTGGGACCGAACGGAGCCGGCAAGACCACCGCCCTTCGCATTCTCTGCACCCTGCTGGCCCCCGATGCCGGCACGGTGCGGGTGAATGGTCTTGATGCCCTGGCGGATCCCAGGGCAGTTCGCCGGCAGCTCGGCTACGTGGCCCAGGAGGTGGCGATCGACAAGATCCTCAGTGGCCGCGAGTTGCTGGGCCTGCAGGGAGATCTCTATCACCTGCCCAGCAGCAACCGTGATCGCCGCATCGCCGAACTGATCGAGCTGCTCGGCATGGACGACTGGATCGACCGGCGCTGCGGCACCTACTCGGGCGGCATGCGTCGCCGCCTCGATCTGGCCGCCGGTCTGCTCCACAGTCCGAGGGTGCTGGTGCTGGATGAACCCACCGTGGGCCTCGACATCGAGAGCCGCTCCGCCATCTGGCAGGTGCTGCGGCAACTGCGGGATCAGGGCACCACGGTGCTGCTCAGCAGCCATTACCTCGAGGAGGTGGATGCCCTCGCCGATCGTCTGGCGATCATCGAATCCGGCCGGGTGATCGCCGAGGGCCCCCCCGCCGAACTCAAGGCTGCCCTGGGCGGCGACCGGGTGACGCTGCGGGTGCGGGAATTCAGCGATGCCGCTGAGGCCTCAAAGGTGCAGCAGTTGCTGCAGTCCTGTGAAGGGGTGCGCCAGGTGGTCGTCAACCGTGCCCAGGGTTACTCCCTCAATCTTGTGGTGGAGAACGAGGGCGTCGTCGAGCGGCTGCGCCGCCAGCTCGAGGAGGCCCGGCTGCCGGTGTTTGCCCTTGCTCAGAGCCGGCCCAGCCTCGATGATGTCTATCTTCAGGCCACCGGTCGCACATTGATGGACGCGGAGCTTTCGGTGGCCGGCCTGCGGGATCCGAAGGCCGAACGCAAGCAGTCCATGCGCTGAGCCCCCGTTTCGTTGCCGCTCGCCCATCCTCCTCGCCGCCCCACACCCCCTGCCATGACCAGCGCCACCCCTTCCCTGAGCCCAACGGCGGAGGCCCAGCGGGAACCCTCCGCCTTCGCCGAGATCCGCCAAGAGACCCTGGCCCTCACCCGCCGCCTGTTCGTGCAGTTGGCGCGCCGCCCTTCCACCCTGGTGGCGGGGGTGCTCCAGCCGCTGATCTGGTTGATCCTGTTCGGGGCCTTGTTCGCCAAGGCGCCGGAGGGTCTGCTGCCTGGCGGCATGAGCTACGGCCGTTTCCTCGGGGCGGGGGTGATCGTGTTCACCGCCTTCAGTGCCGCGCTCAATGCCGGCCTGCCGGTGATGTTCGACCGGGAATTCGGATTTCTCAATCGACTGCTGGTCGCCCCCCTGCGCTCCCGCAGTTCGATCGTTCTGGCCTCCGTTCTCTATATCACCAGTCTCAGCCTGATTCAGAGCCTGGCGATCATGGTCACCGCCGCCCTGCTCGGCTACGGCTGGCCAGGGGGGCTGGGGTTGCTGGTGGTGCTGGTGACCCTGCTGCTGCTGGTGTTTGCGGTCACGGCCGTGAGCCTTGGCCTGGCGTTCGCCCTGCCGGGCCATATCGAACTGATCGCGGTGATCTTCGTGGCCAACCTGCCGCTGCTGTTCGCCAGCACCGCCTTGGCACCGATTTCCTTCATGCCGGCCTGGTTGGGCTGGCTAGCGAGCCTGAATCCCCTTACCTTCGCGATTGAACCGATCCGCGCCGCCTATGCGGGAACCTTCAGCTTCACCGAGGTGGTGCTGCAGGCCCCGTACGGCTCCCTGAACGCCGCCACCTGTCTTGCCATCCTGGCGGCCCTGGCGGTGGGTCTGTTCCTCGCGATCCGCCCCCTGCTGGATCGCAAACTCACCTGACACCTCCCGTCGTGTCCCAGCCCCTGCGAGCCTCCTCTGCCGTGAAGTCTGCCCCTTCCGATCTCCCGGCCCAGTTGCTGGAGGCGGTGCATCGAAGGGATGCGGATGCCAGCCGGAGGCTGGCCAACCAGTGGGCCCACCGCAGGGGGGTTGCCTCGCTGGTGGATTTCGTCACCACCACCCTCGGGCAGGCCCAGCCGGCCGATGCGGTTGCCTGGCTGGAGCAGCTGATCGATTGCCCGCTCGCCCACCAGCCGCAGCTGGCTGCGCCGGTGCTGGAGTTTGCTCCAGAGCTGCAGGCTGTGCTCCCGATCGTTGCGGAGCAGCCCGAGGAGCTTCCGCCCCTCTCGGTGCCGGTGCCCCTTTTCAGTGAGAACCCTGTGCCAGAGGCCCTTTTCGAGGTTGAGCACGAGGGCGCGGTGCTGGTGACCATCTCCGAACCCCATCAGGGCTGGCCGCCGGCTTCCGCTTTGCCGGCTTCCGTTTCGCCGGCTTCCGTTTCGCTGGAGGCCGTGGTGGAGTCCACGCTCGATGAGGCCATGGTGGCCTATTCCCTCACCGAAAACCCAGCTTCCGGCCTCTCCGCCACGGAAACCGCGGATTCCAGCCCGATCGTCAGCCCATCTGCCGGCCCTTCCGGCCCATCCGGCAGCCCTGCTGGCCTCGCTGGTCTGAGCGCCGAGCCTCCGCTCCTGTCCCCTGATTCGTCCGTGTTCTCGTCGGTTTCCGGGGCGTTGCGCAGCCAGGGGCTGAGCCGCGTCGGTCTCCACCTGGAGCCGGAGGTGCCGCTGCAGGCGGAGGTCCCGCTGGCGTCGGAGGTCCCGCTGGAGTCCCGTTCCTCCACTGATAGGGGGCCTCTGACCCGTCTGAGGTTGCGGCTGCGGCATGCGCTCGACACTGCCATGGCCCCGTTCCAGGCCTCCGAGGAGCCCGAGTCGTTCGAGCCCGCCACCGCTCCGATCGGCGAGGCACCGATCGGTGAGGAGCTTCCCCTGGCTCCAGCCCCGTCCAGCCCCTTCGCGGAGGCCATTGCGCCCGTTGCTGGGGAGTTCGAGTTCGCTTTCCCCATTCCCGGTTGGACGGCTGAACTGCCTCCCGACCAGACCCCCGACCCGAACCACCGGCTGAAGATGCCCTCCCTGCCTCGCAGCAATCGCCCGGCTCCGGCCCCGGAGGCATTGGCCGATCTGCGCATCTGGTTGCCCGATGCCGCAGAAGATCTGCCCCGGGCCTCCTGATGGCGGCCGTTCTTCCTGATCGCGCCGCCTTGCGGGGGGGCTTGATCGTGTCGGTGCAGGCTCCGGAGGGTTCCCCCATGCGCGATCCGATGGTGATCGCTGCCATGGCGGAGGCCTGCCTGCTGCGCGGGGCCCTCGGGGTCCGGCTTGAGAGTCCCGAACACATCGCTGCGGTGCGGCGGCGCTGCCCCGATGCCCTGATCGTGGGTCTGTGGAAGCGCACCTTTACCGACAGCCCCGTGTACATCACCCCCGGCTGGGAGGAGATCGTGGCCGTCCGTGCCGCCGGTGCCGATGTGGTGGCCCTGGATGCCACCGATCGTCCCCGCCCGGCGGGCCAGAGGCTGGAGGAGCTGATCGAGCGCTGCCACCGGGAGCTGGGGGTGCCGCTGATGGCCGATGTGGACAGCGTGGCCCATGGCCTGCGGGCCGCCCAGCTCGGCTGCACCTGGATCGGTACCACCCTCTACGGCTACACGGAGGCCACGGAGTCTCTCCAGCCCCCTGGCTGGGAGCTGCTGCCAGGGCTGCGAGCGGCATTGCCCGAGACGGTGACTCTCGTCTGCGAAGGGGGCATCTCCTCCGGGGAGCAGGCGGCCCGCGCCCTGGCGGAAGGGGCCGATGCCGTGGTGGTGGGCACGGCGATCACGGGCTTGGACCTTCAGGTGGCCGCCTATGTGCGGCGCATGGCGGATCCCAAAATTTCCTGAAGCAACCCGTTTTCCTACCGCTTTCTGGCCAGCATGGAAAGGCCTTCGGTTCACTTTGGTGATCGGTTAGTCGCTGGGGGAAGTCATGGGACCAAATTCTTCACCGCTGCTGCCGCGGGTGGCCGGTCGGTGGTTGTCAATGCTGACCGGGCTGGGGTTCTGCGGTTCGATGGTGCTGGGGATTCCCTTGTTCGGGCTGCCGATGAACAGCCAGCACCTGGCCCAGTTCCAGGCCCTCAACCGTGAGCTGGGCAAGCTCTGCAGCAACCCACCCCGTCAGGCGCTGAGCGTGTGTCGGATCCATGCCCGTCTGGTGAGCGCGCTCTGAGGAGTGCTCACCAGACGGGTGCGTGCACCGGAGCTCACATCATCCCGGGCATGCCCATACCGCCCATGCCACCCATACCGCCCATTCCTCCCATGCCGCCATCGCCTGCGGGAGGGGCAGCCGGTTCGGGTTTGTCGGCGATCACGGCTTCCGTGGTGATCAGCAGCGAGGCGATCGACACCGCATCCTGAAGCCCCAGCCGCACCACCTTGGCCGCATCCAGGATGCCGGCGCTGAGCAGATCTTCGTAGGTGCCGGTGAGGGCGTTGAATCCCAGGCCGCGCACCCGGATCTCGTTCACCACCACGTCGCCGTTGACGCCGGCATTGATCGCGATCTGCCGGGCCGGTGCCGAAAGGGCCCGCTGCACGATCTCCACACCCGTGCGCTCGTCGCCGCTGCAGGCGGCCGCAACCGCGTCCAGCTCGTCCGCCACCTGCAGCAGGGTGCTGCCACCCCCGGCGATGATCCCCTCCTCAATGGCGGCGCGGGTGGCATTGAGGGCATCCTCGATCCGCAGCTTGCGGTTGCGGAGCTCGGTTTCGGTGGGAGCACCCACCTTGATCACTGCCACCCCACCGGCGAGCTTGGCAATCCGTTCCGAGAGCTTCTCGCGGTCGTATTCCGAATCGGTGGCCTCCAGTTCGCGCTTGATCGCGGCGACCCGATCGGCCACCGCCCCCTTGAGGGCCTCGTCGGCCACGACCGTGGTCTCGTCCTTGCTGATCGTGATCCGATGGGCGTGGCCGAGGTCGTCGAGGCCCACCTTGTCGAGGGTCATGGCCCGGTCCTCGCTGATCACCTGCCCACCGGTGAGGGTGGCGATGTCCTGCAGCATCGCCTTGCGGCGGTCACCGAAACCCGGAGCCCGAACGGCGGCCACCTGAAGCACGCCGCGGGTCTTGTTCACCACCAGGGTGGCGAGGGCCTCCCCCTCCACCTCTTCGGCCAGGATCACCAGGGGCCGTCCGCTGCGGGACACCGCCTCCAGCACAGGGACCAGATCGGTGATGGCGCTGATCTTGCGGTCCGTGATCAGCAGCAGCGGATTGTCGAAGCTGCATTCCCGACGATCCTGGTCGGTGATGAAGTAGGGCGAGGAGTAGCCCCGGTCGAAGGCCATGCCCTCGGTCACCTCCAGCTCGGTGGAGAGCGACTTTGATTCCTCCACGGTGATCACGCCGTCGGCGCTGACCCGGGCCATGGCCTCGGAGATCATCCGGCCGATCTCTTCGTCGTTGCCGGAACTGACCGCGGCCACCTGGCGGATGGCTTCCCCCTCCACGGCACGGGCGCGGCTGCGGATCGCCTCGACCACCGTGAGCACCGCCTTCTCCATGCCGCGGCGCAGGGCCACGGGGCTTGCGCCGGCCGCCACGTTGCGCAGCCCCTCGTGCACCATCGCCTGGGCGAGCACCGTGGCGGTGGTGGTGCCGTCACCGGCGGTGTCCTTGGTCTTGGAGGCCACCTGTTGGATCAGCTTGGCTCCGATGTTCTCGAACGGATCCTCGAGTTCGATCTCCTTGGCGATCGTCACCCCGTCGTTGACGATGTCGGGAGCACCGAACTTCTTCTCCAGCACCACATTGCGGCCCTTGGGCCCGATGGTGACCTTCACCGCCTCGGCCAGGGCGTTCACGCCCCGCTCCAGGGAATCGCGGGAGGTATCCGAGAACTGGATCAGCTTGGCCATCGGGCGAAGACAAGGGAAGGAGACCGTTATCCAGGCTCCCATGGAGCACCCCACCGCAGACGAGTGGGGAAACCCGAATCGGTACGGAAGTGGGTACTGTCTGAGGCATGGAGGATCTGCTGCAGCAGACCATCGACAACGCCTCCGGGGAGGTGTTGATCACCGGGACCACCGGCAGCGACGGGATGGTGTTCCTGTTGATCGCCGCGCTCGGGGTGCTGATGGCCCTTGTCTATGTGCCGATCCGGCTGTTTCTCACGATCACGGCACGCAGTCGAAGGTTGCGACTGCTGCAACGGATCCGGCGGTTGCGGGAGGATCTGGCCCAGCCCCTGGAGACGCCGGAGCCGCAGTGAACCCCGGCTTCAGCGCATCACCATGCCGCCATCCACCTGCAGAACCTGGCCGGTGATGTAGGCAGCGGCAGGATCCCCCGCCAGGAAGCGCACGGCACCGGCCACTTCGGACGGCTGGCCCATTCTTCCCAGCGGAATGGCGGCCAGGATGCGCTCCTGGTCGAGTTCGGCGGTCATGTCGCTTTCGATGAAGCCGGGGGCGACCGCATTCACGGTGACGCCCCGAGCGGCGAATTCCGCGGCATTGCTGCGGGTGAGCCCGAGCAGGCCCGCCTTGGCGGCGCTGTAGTTGGCCTGGCCCGGGTTGCCCATCAGGGCCACCACCGAGGTGATGTTGATGATCCTGCCGGCCCTGGCCTTGAGCATCACCCGGCTCACGGCCCGGGTGCAGAGAAACACCCCGGTGAGGTTCAGGTCGATCACGCTCTGCCAGTCGGGGGTCTTCATGCGCATCACCAGGCCGTCTCTGGTGATGCCGGCGTTGTTCACCAGTACATCCAGCCGTCCCTGCCGTTCGATCACCGCCTTCACCATCGCTTCCACTTCGCTTTCCACGGCGACGTTGGCCTGCAGGCTCCAGGCCTGGCCGCCGGCGGCGGTGATCGCCGCCACCACCGCTTCAGCCGCCTCGGGGGAGTGGGCGTAATTCACCACCACCGTGGCGCCGGCGGCGGCCAGTTCAAGGGCGATCGCCCTGCCGATGCCACGGCTGGCTCCTGTCACCAGGGCGGTCTGGCCGGAGAGGGGGGTGGTGGTGGCCATCGGAGGCAAGGCGGCGTGGCGGCGATCGTATGGCGCCATGTCGCCTGGCCCCTTCCGGTTCAGGCCGGCATGCTGCCCACATCCACCAGGGCCGGGCCCAGCAGGCTGCTGAAACGCGTCAGCTGTTCCTTGCTGCCCAGCACCACCAGCAGCTGTCCGGGGCCCAGGCGCACATGGCCGCCGGGATTGGCCACCAGGGTTTCGGATTCGTCCCCGCCGTAGGGATTGCGCAGGCCGGCGGGGGGAGAGGGATTGCGCAATGCCAGCACCATGGCGCCGCTGCGCCGTCCCAGCTGCAGGTCGGCGAGGCTGGCTCCGTTGATCTCCCCCAGGGCGGCCGGGTCGCTGCTGAGCTGGAACTCCTCCACCTCGCAGTCGGATCCCGCCAGCAGCTCCATGAAGCTCACCGCCAGCGGCCGCAGGGCCGTGGCGGCCATGGTTCGGGCTCCGGCCACGTAGGGGCTCACCACCTGGTCGGCACCGGCGAGGCGCAGCTTGCGTTCGGCTTCGGCGCTGTCGGCCCGGGCGATCAGCCGGCAGTCGGGGGCCAGTCCCCTGGCGCTCAGCACAACGTAGAGATTGGAGGCATTGCTGGTGAGGGCCGCCACCAGGCTGCGGCAGCGGTGGATGCCGGCCTCGAGGAGCGTTTCATCGAGGGTGGCGTCAGCCATCAGCACCGGCAGACCCCGCTCCTCCGCCTGCTCCCTGCTGGTCGGATCCATCTCCACCACCAGCAGCGGTACGCCTTCCCGGATCAGTTGCTCGGCGATTTCGCGGCCGATGCGGCCGTACCCGCAGATGATCACATGGTTGTTCATGCGCTTTAGCCAGTGGAGGAAGCGGCGTTCGCTCAGGCGCCGGAAATAGCCCGATTCGGAGAGGGTCAGCAGACTCCGCAAGGTCTGCTGCACCACCACGAGGCCGCCGATCAGGGACAGCACCGTGACGATCCTGCCGGCATGGGAGAGGGGTTGGACCTCTCCATAGCCGATGGTGGTGATCGAGATCGCCACCATCCAGTAGCAGTCCCCCCAGTCCCAGCCCTCGGTGATCCGGTAGCCGAGGGCGGAGATGTTGACCAGGGCGACCAGGGCCACCAGGGGCATCAGCCAGGGTCGCCGGGTGCGGGTGGAGGGCGGTCGGCGCCGCCGACCTGGCCAGGGCACTGCCATGGGGCCGTCAGCCCAGACCGAGGGCCGTGAGCACTTCGGCGTTGGTGAGATCGGCCAGGCCGTTGCGGGCTTCCAGCCCCTTCACGCCGGCCCGGGCCGGCAGGCTGGCCTGGGAGCGCCCCAGGGCCACCAGCGGCACCCCGCAGAGCAGGGCAAGCTCTTCGGTGAGCGGATCGCTGGCCAGCACCACATCACTGGCGGCCACCAGGGCGGCCCGCTGCAGGGTCCCAGCGGCGCTGGAGGGACCCGCCTGGAGGCAGCGCAGGCTGGGCAGGGTGGTGCGGATCTGCTCGGGCAGTTCCTTCCAGCGCTGGTCGGGCCAGTCGCCCGGCACCCCGGCCGGTGCCAGCAGCAGCATCGGGCCATCCCCGGCGGGCAGGCTGGCCACGGCCGCTTTCACGCTTTCCTGGGGCAGCGAGAGGCGGAAACTGCCGGCATCGAGGGGTACCCCGATCGGCTGCAGATAGGCCGCCAGGGCCTGGCTGGGCCAACCGTCGCTCGGCGGGGTCACGGTTTCGGTGGCCGAGAAGCCGCTGGCGGCGATCCGGGCCGGGATGTGGCTCATCGAGAGCAGCAGATCCACCTGCCGACCGCCCGCCAGGTTGATGCAGGCCTGGAAATCGGGCTCCCGCACCGAGCCCAGCAGGTTGGCCCAGTCGGCGAGGGTGGCATTGGCGAAGTTGAAGGGGATGACCTTCTCCACTTCCGGCAGCAGCTTCCACACCCCGGCCACTTCGGGACTGCAGACCACCTGCATCTGGAAGCCGAGCTGGCGCGCCGTGGCTGCCACGGCAGGCAGGCTCTGCAGCTGGCTGACGCCATCGCCCGGAATCAGGAACAGTGCTCGCATGACGCGGGTTGGGCGGCCTGGCGGGCTGATTGTATGGAGGCCAACCCATCTGTTCTGTCCGGAAAGGGGAGTCGCTTGTGCATTTGCTGATCGCCGCCGCTGGAACCGGCCGTCGCATGGGGGCCAGCGGCAACAAACTGCTGCTGCCCGTGGCTGGGGCCCCGGTGCTGGCCTGGACCCTGCGGGCGGCCCTGGCCTGCCCGGAGATCCGCTGGATCGGGATCATGGGGCAACCGGTGGATGCCGAGGCGGTGGCGGCGATCGTGGCGGCCGCCTGCCCGGACCGGCCGGTGGCATGGATCCTGGGGGGCGATACCCGTCAGGAGTCGGTGAGCCGGGGGCTGGCGGCCCTGCCACCGGAGGCGGACTGTGTGCTCATCCATGACGGCGCCCGCTGCCTGCTGGAGCCGGAGCTGCTGGCTCGCTGCGTGGTGGCGCTGCGGCAGGCCGCCGCCGAGGGGGCCGGCATGATCGCCGCCACTCCCGTCACCGACACGATCAAGCAGGTGGATGGCGAGGGATGCATCGCCGCCACACCGGATCGCAGCAGGCTCTGGGCGGCGCAGACGCCCCAGGGGTTCGGGGTGGCACAGCTGCGGCAGGCCCACGCCCGTGCCACGGCGGAGGGCTGGAGCGTCACCGATGACGCCGCCCTGTTTGAACGGCTGGACCTGCCCGTGCGCATCCTGGAGGCGCCGCCCTCCAACATCAAGCTCACCACCCCCTTCGACCTCACGGTCGCCGAGGCGGTGCTGGCGGGACGAGCGGTCCGCCAGGCTGCCACCGGCACCTCCCCTGCCCCTTAAGGGGAAAGCAGTTCCAATGTGCCCCGGTCACCGTCGAGGCGGGCCTGAACCCCGAGTGGCAGGGCGGCATTGCCGGGGGTGTGCCCCACCGGCAGGCCGCCCACCACCGGGATGCCGAGGTCGGCGGTGCGTTCCTCCAGCACCTGCTGCAGGTTGAAGCGCCGTTCCGCAGGCTCCTCGGCCCGGCTGTCGGCCTGCTCGCAGCCCTCGAAGCTGCCGAACCCGATGCCGGCGAGCCCCTGCAGGGCCCCGCACAGACGCCAGTGGGTGAGCATGCGCTCGATCCGGTAGGGAGCCTCGCCCACATCCTCAAGAACCAGGATCGCCCCCGGCAGCGGCGGCAGGTGGGGGGTGCCCAGCAGGTGGGTGGCCACGGTGAGGTTGGCCACCAGCAGCAGGCCTTCGGCCTGGCCGCCCTGCCAGCCTTCCCCCTGCAGGGGGCTCAGCGGTTCGCCGAACAGCAGGCTGCGCAGTCGTTCCTGACTCCAGATGGGTTCGCTGGCGAGGGTGGTGAGCAGGGGGCCGTGGATGGCGCCGCCCTGGCCCCGGGCCACCTGGGCCAGCAGCAGCGAGGTGACATCGGAGAAGCCCAGCAGCCAGGAGTCCGGCAGCTC
>Ga0164293_10000278_pt1 | contig 39300 bp, 32 predicted proteins | sample GEODES118metaG_FD_111487 | JGI IMG/M metagenome (GOLD analysis project Ga0164293, IMG submission 111487) | Eutrophic lake water microbial communities from Lake Mendota, Wisconsin, USA - GEODES118 metaG | ecosystem: Environmental > Aquatic > Freshwater > Lake | place: USA: Lake Mendota...
CTCTTGCGTCGCTCTTGAATAAAGCGGATAACTTCGCGGACCACACCCGCTTCAATGAGCTCAGGAGTAAGGGTGAGATCAAGAGCTACAGACTCACCATCATGGCTTGCCACCATCCAGCCGCTCTTTGGAACTTCAGTAACAACGAGATCGCCTAGGTCTATCTCAAAAGTTCCAATCGTTGCACTCGCTTGGCTACGAAGAGTCTTAACTAGTGCGGTCGCATCGGCTGCGGTGATGAGTTTTGCAACTGCCTGAACATCGGCGCCATATTTTGCACCGAGTGATTTGAAGTTCGCCTTAATTGAGATATCGACAAGATCTCCATCGGCATCTGCGATATCGGCAAGATTCAACACGTTAAGTTCATCGGCGATCTGATCTTTCATCTCACTCGGCAACTTGTCCCATCCAGGGGCCGAGATCAATGCACGTCCAAGTGGTTGGCGAATCTTGATTCCAGATTCTGCACGTGCTGCTCGACCTTGTTCGACCACTCGGCGAGTCATGGCAACTTGAGTACTCAACGTGCGGTTGATCATCTGTGTATTTGCAACTGGAAAATCTGTAAGGTGAACTGAAGCGGCCGCACCAGAGTTAGCGGGGCGAATCAACTCTTGCCATGCATACTCTGCGATAAAAGGAACCATAGGTGCAAGAAGTTGAGTCAAGGTCTCTAAACATTCATGGAGCGTTGCAAGAGCAGCCGCATCTCCATCCCAGAAACGACGACGTGACCGACGTACATACCAGTTAGAGAGATCGTCAATAAAGGCTGCGAGCACACGACCTGCGTGTTGTGAATCAAATTCGGTATACGCCTTATCTACATCTTCAATCAGAATATGGAGCTCAGATAAAATCCAGTGATCCATCAAAGAACGATCCTTAACTGCCGGAGATTGCGCTAGATCAAAGTTGGATGCATGGGCGTAAAGAGAATGGAATGAGATGGTGTTCCAGTACGTCAGAAGCGTCTTTCGCACAACATCGCTGATCGCATCGTGGCCAACTCGGCGCGCAGACCAAGGAGATCCAGCAGCAAGCATGTACCAGCGAACAGCATCTGCTCCGTGTTGATCCATCAGCGCAATAGGCTCGAGAACATTTCCAAGATGCTTACTCATCTTGCGTCCATCTTTATCAAGGATATGTCCCAGGCAGAGAACGTCCTTATATGAAGATTGATCAAAGACTAAGGTTCCAATAGTCATCAACGTGTAGAACCAGCCACGCGTTTGGTCAATTGCCTCGCAGATAAAGTCAGCAGGGTAGGCCGCTTCAAATTTCTCTTTCGAGCCTTCCTTATGCGGATATCCCCATTGGGCAAATGGCATAGCACCAGAATCAAACCAACAATCAATTACTTCTGGAACTCGAACCATCGTGCTCGCGCATTCTGCGCAGGCAAAGGTAATGTCATCGACATAGGGACGATGTGGGTCTAATTCAAGTAAATCTGCCCCAGCTAATTGACCAAGTTCTTTGAGCGAATCAACGCAGATCTCATGTTTATTTTCACAGCGCCAGATAGGTAGGGGAGTTCCCCAGAATCTATTGCGAGAAAGTGCCCAGTCAATATTGTTATTGAGCCAATCACCATATCGACCGGTCTTGATGGTCTCAGGATGCCAATTCGTTTTTTCATTCTCGCGGATGAGTGCATCTTTAATTGAGGTTGTGCGGATGTACCACGATGGCTGTGCGTAATAGATAAGTGCTGTGTGGCAACGCCAGCAGTGCGGGTAAGGGTGCTCATATTGCAGATGCTTATAGAGGACGCCCCGAGATTTGAGTTCTTTCACAAGTGGCTTATCTGCATCCTTAAAGAAGAGTCCACCAACGAGGGCAACCTCAGGCAGGAATGTTCCGTTAGGTGCAATGGGATTAACAACTGGCAATCCATAACTACGACAGACTTGTAAGTCATCTGCTCCAAATGCTGGCGCTTGATGCACAAGGCCGGTTCCATCTTCGGTAGTCACATATGTTGCTAGGACTACAAAATGTGAGTCTGGAATTTCGATGAAGTCCAAAGGACGCGAATATGTCACGCGCTCAAGAGATGAACCCTTAAACGTTTTCAGGATCTCAACATCCCCAGTCAGACTGCTGATGAGCGCTTCTGCTACAACGAGAACTTCTGATGCCTCTTCATGAGTAACTCGGGCTGCTACGTAATCAACATCTGGATGGACCGCAATTGCAGTATTTGAAACCAGTGTCCACGGAGTAGTTGTCCACACGAGTAGTGATGCTTTGAGATCGACTAACTCGCCAGAAGTAATGGGAAAGCGGATAAAGACTGAAGGATCTGTAACGGTTTCATAGCCTTGCGCTAACTCGTGATCTGAAAGTCCTGTGCCACATCGTGGGCAATATGGAGCAACGCGATGGTCTTGAACAAGGAGGCCTTTCTTCCAGATCTCTTTTAGTGACCACCAGACGCTCTCAACATATTCAGGGGACATCGTCCAATACGCTTGATCAAAATCAACCCAGAAGCCCATGCGCTCTGTCATGGTGGTGAATGCATCTACATGTCGAGTGACAGATTCGCGGCACTTGTCATTAAAAGGTGCGATGCCAAACTTTTCGATATCGCCCTTGCCAGAAAATCCCAACTCTTTCTCGACTGCAATTTCTACAGGAAGTCCGTGACAATCCCATCCAGCTTTTCGCGTAACGAACTTGCCCTTCATCGTATGAAAACGTGGAAAGACATCCTTAAAAACGCGAGCTTCAATATGGTGGGTTCCAGGCATTCCATTGGCGGTGGGTGGGCCTTCATAGAAAGTCCATGGAGTGCTGCCTTCGCGCGCCTTGAGTGATCGTTCAAAAATTGATTGGTCAGCCCACAGTGCAAGAATTGAGTGCTCCATCGCAGGCAGGTCGATCTGGGCTGCGAGTGGGCGAAATTGTGAGCTCATGAGGGTGCCGAGTCTAATGCAGGCCACTTCACCTGCCGTAATCGGCGCTTGCGATAAGAGAGGAGCAATATTCCCAGCCTCTACAACGAGTGGCATATTTGGTAGAAGTCGAAAAAGCGCATAAGGTGCGCGGCGTGTCAGCAAAAAAGGTAGTCAAGAAGGCGGCGAAGAAAGCTCCCGCCAAAAAGGCCCCTGCCAAGAAGGCTGCAGCTAAACCAGTTAAAAAGGTAGCCAAGAAAGCTCCAGCAAAGAAAATTGCAAAGAAGGCTCCAGCTAAGAAAGTTGCAGCAAAGAAAGCTCCCGCTAAAGCACCAGTAAAGAAGAGTGCACCGGGTCGACCTTTTCCATCTAAAGCTGGCAAGCCAACGCTCACCGTTGATGAGAAATCACAGACAGTTTCAGTTGCCACAGTGATCGCACCTGTTGCAGCTCCTGTCGTTGAAGAGCGACGACTTGTTATGCCACCTCCACCACGTCCAGTAAAGAGTGGAAAGAAAGTTGCACCACTTAAGCCAATTAAATCTGCCCCTACACCTGTCACCGCGTCAGCTGGGGAGACCCCTTGGAGTGCGGCAGAACTTAAGGCTATTCGCATCGAACTTTCAAAAGAGCTGCTCCGCCTCAAGCATGAACTGGAATTGATTGAGACTGAAATGGAAGAGTTAATCGCAGATTCTGGCGAAGGCGCAGGAGATGATCAGGCAGACTCTGGCACAAAGACCTTCGAACGTGAACATGAGATGTCACTTGTTATTAATGCTCGCGATATGGTTTTGCAGACAGAGCGAGCACTCGATCGCATCGATAGCAAGAGCTACGGAAATTGTGAAGATTGCGCAAACCCGATCGGTAAAGAGCGCCTGCAAGTATTTCCACGAGCAACCCTGTGCATGATCTGTAAGCAGAAAGAAGAGCGACGCTAAAGGTGCCTCTGGCAAGATTCACTTTTCACTGGCAACGACTTTATTTTCTTGCAGCCTTGATCTGGCTCATCGATTACGCCACCAAGGTGTGGGCCCTTAATAACTTAAGCCAAGTTGAGCCGATAAAAATCATCGGTTCAATTCTTCAACTTCGTTTGGTATTTAACCCAGGCGCCGCCTTTAGCTTTGGAACTAGTTTTACATTTATCTTCACAATTCTTGCCGTTATGGCCGTTGCTGTTATCGCCTACTACGCAATCAAGATTGCGAATCGATGGTGGTCGGTGGTTCTGGGACTGGCTCTCGGTGGAGTTCTGGGAAACCTTACGGATCGAATTTTCAGAGAACCATCGATCTTTAATGGCCATGTCATTGATTGGATTGAATTGCCGAGCTTTCCGGTCTTTAACGTCGCAGATATGGCAATAGTCGGCGCAGCGTTAGTATCAGTACTGTTAATCGCTAAGGAGATTCCTCCTTTTGCCCCACCAGGCGCGCAGAAGTAACCGAGGAGAATCGTGGCTAGAGAATTACGTACGCTGAGCGTTCCAGAAGGCGTTGCTGGAGAGCGCATAGATAGCGCGCTGGTTCGAGTCCTAGGTCTATCTCGTTCAGCAATTGTGCGCCTTATAGAAGATGGCGACATCACCTGCGAAGGAAAAGCTCTCGGTAAATCAGATCGCGTCAGCGCTTCACAGGTCATTGATGTGCTGCTTCCTGAAACTATTGAACGTGAACCCATTCCACTGACGCCGCTTGAAGGTTTGGAAGTTGTCTACAACGATGACCATATTCTCGTGATCAACAAACCAGTGGGATGCGCGGCACATCCAAGTCCAGGATGGCATGGGCCTACAGTTGTTGGCGCACTGGCTGCAGCGGGGTACACAATTTCAACATCAGGGGCTGCCGAGCGAACCGGGATCGTGCATCGATTAGATGTTGGCACAAGTGGCTTAATGGTGGTTGCCAAAACTGATCGCGCATTTACTGTATTGAAGGAAGCCTTTCGCACTCGAAGTGTGGATAAGACTTATCACGCACTCATTCAAGGGCATATCGATCCACCAACTGGAACAATTGATGCACCCATTGATCGACATCCAAAAGTTGATCACCGATTTGCCGTTGTTGCAGAAGGTAAAGAGAGCATTACTCATTACGAACTCATCGAGTATTACCGGGCAGTGAGCATGGTCAAGGTTGAACTTGAGACCGGACGTACACATCAGATCCGTGTCCACTTCAGCGCACTCAACCACCCACTTGTTGGCGACACTACCTATGGGGCGGATCCAGTTCTAGCAAAATCACTGCAGATGTCACGACCATGGCTTCACGCTAAAGAGCTACGTTTTGCCCATCCCATCACGCAAGAGCAGATGGAGTTCAAGGCTGAATATCCAGATGACCTTCAGGCTTGTCTGGCGTTGCTATCCGATGCAGTCATTCCTTAAGTGCTAATTTAGCCAGCCTATGAGCGGCAATCCTTTAGATTCATTTGTGCACCTGCACGTCCACACCGAGTACTCGATGCTCGATGGTGCTGCGCGCATTGGTGATTTAGTCAACGAAGTTGCACGCCAAGAGATGCCTGCAATTGCAATGACAGATCACGGAAATGTCTTTGGAGCTTTTGATTTTTACAAGCAGGCTACGAAGGTCGGTGTAAAGCCAATCATTGGTATCGAAGCCTATGTCGCACCAGAATCACGACATGAGAAAAAGCGCGTGCAATGGGCTAGCGGCGGCGAAGATGATGTTTCAGGTGGTGGCGCTTACACGCACATGACGATCTTGGCTGAAAATAACCAAGGTCTGGCAAACCTCTTTCGTCTCTCATCCCTGGCTTCGCTCGAAGGTTATTACTACAAACCCCGTATGGATCGCGAGCTTCTCTCGCGCTATGCAGACGGGCTAATCGCAACGACAGGATGCCCGGGCGGTGAGATTCAAACTCGACTTCGCATGGGTAATTATCGAGAAGCGCTACGAGCTGCAAGTGATTATCGGGATATTTTCGGTGCTGCAAATTTCTATCTCGAAGTAATGGATCATGGGATTGATGTCGAAAATCGCGTTAAGGCAGATCTTCTTAAATTAGGTAAAGAACTCAAGCTTCCCTTACTCGCAACTAATGATCTTCACTATGTATTTCACGATGATGCCCCGGCCCATGAAGCGCTTCTTTGCGTGCAGTCTGGCTCAACTCTGGCTGACCCAAAGCGATTTAAATTCGACAATAGCGAGTTTTATGTAAAGACGGCGGCGCAGATGCGCGAAATCTTTAAGGATATTCCTGAAGCGTGCGATAACACACTGCTCATAGCAGAGAGGTGCAATGTCACCCTGCGCGAAGGCGAAAATCTTCTTCCTCAATTTGAAGTACCTGCGGGACAGACGGAAGATTCCTGGCTACGTAATCTCTCGCATGAAGGGTTAAAGCACCGTCTAGGAGATCGCGTTACGGCCGAACATGTTGCTCGCCTTGATTACGAACTCGATGTCATGATCAAGATGGGATTCCCCGGATACTTCCTCGTAGTTGCAGATCTCTGTTCGCATGCGCGTGAAGTTGGTATTCGTGTTGGTCCAGGTCGTGGATCAGCAGCCGGCTCTCTCGTTGCCTATGCTCTTGGAATTACTGGACTTGATCCAATCGAACACGGGTTACTTTTCGAGCGATTCCTAAATCCAGAGCGAATCTCTATGCCAGATATCGATCTTGACTTCGATGAACGTCGTAGATCAGAGATGATTCGTTATGCAACACAGAAGTATGGTGATGATCGTGTTGCACAGATCATTACCTACGGAACGATTAAATCTAAACAAGCTCTCAAAGATGCCACGCGTGTTCTTGGTTATCCATATGTGATCGGGGAAAAACTCACTAAGGCGTTGCCACCATCTGTTATGGGAAAGGACATCACTCTCGGCGGTGTCTTTGATAAGGATGATCCGCGGCATGGAGAAGCCGGAGAATTCCGAACACTGTACGAGACCGATGTTGACTCCAAGAAAGTAGTCGACCTTGCTCGTGGATTAGAAGGACTTAAGCGCCAATGGGGCGTGCATGCAGCTGGCGTTATTCTCTCGCGCGAACCTTTATTAGATGTCATCCCAATTCATCGTCGTGAAGCAGATGGTGCGATTATCACTCAGTTTGATATGGGTGCATGTGAGGCAACCGGTCTACTCAAGATGGATTTCTTAGGTCTTCGAAACCTCTCAGTTCTAGATGATGCCCTTGAGAATATAAAACTCAACCTCGGCATCGATGTTGTGCTGGAGGACCTTCCACTTCACGATCCCAAAACTTTTGAGCTACTCGGACGAGGCGACACGTTAGGTGTATTCCAACTCGATGGTGGACCAATGCGCGCACTTCTGCGCAGCATGTCTCCAGATTCTTTTGCAGATATCTCTGCTGTGATTGCCCTCTATCGTCCCGGCCCAATGGGTGAGAACGCACATAACAACTATGCAGATCGTAAGAATGGACGCAAACCTGTAGAGGCAATTCACCCAGAACTTCGTGAACCATTGGCAGATATTTTGGGCGATACCTATGGCCTCATCGTCTATCAAGAGCAGGTAATGGCAATTGCCCAGAAGGTTGCTGGCTTCTCTCTCGGTCGCGCGGATCTTTTACGTAAGGCGATGGGAAAGAAGAACAAGGAAATCCTCGACACCGAATACATTCCATTTGAAGCTGGCATGAAAGCAAATGGTTTTGGCGATGCGGCAATCAAGAGGCTCTGGGAAGTTCTTATTCCATTCTCGGATTACGCTTTTAACCGCGCGCACTCAGCTGGATATGGTGTTGTTTCGTTCTGGACCGCCTATCTCAAAGCAAACTATCCGACCGAGTACATGGCGGCCCTTCTTACCAGTGTTCGTGATGATAAAGATAAATCAGCGCTCTACCTTTCCGAATGTCGTCGGATGGGAATTAACGTTCTTCCTCCAGATGTCAATGAATCTAACTCCGAGTACACACCTCGTGGACGAGATATTCGCTTTGGCTTAGCTGCAATTCGAAATGTCGGAGAAGGCGTTGTTGCCTCCATTAAGAGTGCACGTGAAGCAAAGGGAAATTTCACATCCTTCGGTGATTTTCTTGCCAAGGTTGATGCTCAGGTGTGCAACAAGAAGACCATCGAATCATTGATTAAGGCCGGAGCATTTGATGATCTCAAACATCATCGAAAGGCGCTGGTAGCAATTCACCTAGAAGCGATCGATGCAGTAATTGAAAGTAAGCGAGCTGAAGCAATCGGTCAGTTCGATCTATTCGGTGATATCGGTAGCTCTGCTATGAGTGGTCTTGAAATCGAGATTCCCCAAGGCGAATGGGATAAGGCAACTCTGCTGGCATTCGAGCGCGAAATGCTCGGCCTTTATGTTTCAGATCATCCTTTACTGGGCGTGGAACATGTTCTGCGTTCGAATACAGATATGTCTATCAGCGCTCTGGTTGAAGATGGGGGAGCACAGGATGGTTTTGTCACTATCGGTGGATTAATCACTGGAATCTCTAGAAAAGTTTCGCGTACCGGATCATCGTGGGCAATTGTTACCGTTGAAGATCTAGAAGGTTCGCTTGAAGTCCTCTTCTTTGCTAATACCTACAATCAATATGCACTGACCCTGATTGAAGATCGGATTGTCACCATCCGCGGTCGTGTTGATCGCCGTGATGATCAGGTGCGATTTAGCGCAGTGGAGATGTCCTCACTCGACGTTTCTGCCGGTCCAGTTGGACCACTGCTCATCTCACTTCCACTCTCGCAATGCACACCACCTATTGTGGAGAGAGTTAAGGAGATTTTGCGATCACATCCCGGAAAGCGAGAAGTACATCTACATATCGAAGATTCGGGCAAGAGCACGACTATGAAGATTGATGCCCTCGTCACATCGTCACCGAGTTTAAGCGCTGACCTAAAGAGCATTCTCGGCCCAGATTGCCTGGTTCGTAGCTAACTCCAGATATTCACGCCTCATCCGAGGCCTCCCTCAAAGTAGACTGTCCCAGTGATTCGAAGAGTTGATCTGCGCGGTGTACGCCACTCCAAGGCAGAAGTCCAAGACCTCTTGCCTCGTGCAACCCTTGATGTCAACGAAGCGATGACGTTGATCGCGCCGATTTTGAGTCGGGTAAAAAATGGCGGACCAGAGGATCTTTATGCACTCGGTCAAGAATTTGATGGCATTCGTCCACCATCGCTTCGAGTTCCACAATCGGCTCTCGATGCCGCCCTTGCGCAACTTGATCCTGAGATACGTCGCAGCTTAGAAATTTCAATTGAGCGTATTCGCAGAGTGCACAACGATCAAGTGCGACCTTCACACACAACAAACGTTGTAGATGGTGGCAGTGTTACCGAACGTTGGATTCCTGTTGATCGCGTGGGTCTTTATGTACCTGGCGGGCGCGCCGTCTATCCATCTAGTGTGATGATGAATGTGATTCCAGCACAGATTGCACAGGTGCAAAGCATTGCAGTTGCATCTCCTCCTCAGAAAGATCATGGGGGATTGCCTCACCCAACGATTCTTGCAACCTGCGCACTTCTTGGAATTACAGAAGTCTATGCCGTCGGCGGCGCACAAGCAGTTGCCTTGTTTGCATATGGAATGAAAGATCTTTGCGAAAAGTGCGACATGGTTACAGGCCCAGGCAATATCTATGTCGCTGCAGCAAAGCGAGCTTTGCGCGGTGTGATTGGTATTGATTCCGAAGCCGGCCCAACAGAAATTGCAATTTTGGCAGATGAAAGCGCAGATGCTCGAAATGTTGCTGCCGACCTCATTAGCCAAGCAGAACATGATGTGATTGCTGCGGCGGTATTAGTAACGCCTTCAACGGCGCTTGCAGATGAAGTTGAGAAAGAACTTGCCAGACAACTCACTCTCACAAAGCACTCAGAGCGCATTCGTACCGCACTTTCTGGAATCCAAAGTGCAATTGCGATAGTAGATGATCTGGAACAAGGAGTAGATGTAGTAAACGCCTACGCCGCAGAGCACCTTGAAATTCAAACTGTTCATGCGCGCACTCTGAGTCAGAAGATTAGAAATGCTGGCGCAGTCTTTATCGGAGCTTTTACTCCCGTCTCTCTTGGAGATTACTCTGCTGGTTCAAATCACGTCCTACCTACAGGAGGATGTGCCTGCCACAGCAGCGGACTTTCTGTTGCGACATTCCTTCGCGGACTTCACTTTATTGAGTACACCGAAGAAGCCTTTAGAGATATTGCACCAACGGTGATCACCCTTGCCAATGCCGAAGACTTACCTGCACACGGTCAAGCAATGACAGCACGCTTGGAAGATCGATGACAGATTCACGCTGGCCGAAATGGCTGCCTTTGCGAGCATCCCTTGCGCCGTTATCAGCTTACGGTGCTCCACAAGTGGATGCGGAAGCAAGCCTAAACACGAATGAAAATCCATTCTCACTTTCACCTGAACTCGTTGCTGCGATCTCTGCGCGAGTTGCTGATGTGGCAGCAACGCTTAATCGTTATCCGGATCGTGATGCACTCGCGCTTCGCTCTGGGTTAGCTCGTTATATCAATGAATTATCTGGAACATCTTTTGGCGCACCTGAGGTTTGGGTTGCAAATGGAAGTAACGAAATCATTCAATCTCTATTTCTGGCATTCGGAGAACGTGGAGCAATCGGATTCCTACCCTCTTACTCAATGCACCCACTCATCGCTCGCGTAACTGCAACGCATTGGACTGATGGAAAGCGACGTTCTGATTTTTCCTTAGATGTCGAAAGCGTGATCTCTCAGATCGCTGATGTCACACCCGGACTCACTTTTATCACGACGCCAAATAACCCAACAGGTGAGGCTATTTCGTTAGGCGATATCGAGAGAATTGCCCAATCAGTTACTGGGTTACTCGTTGTTGATGAGGCATATGCTGAATTTTCTGAAGAGGCCTCTGCAGTAACGCTTATCGAAAAGTATCCTCACGTGGTTGTAATCCGCACCATGAGTAAAGCATTCTCTTTCGCCGGAGCTCGCGTTGGTTATCTACTGGCCCACCCATCAGTGGTGGAGGCGATGATGTTAGTAAGATTGCCTTATCACTTGAGCACTCTCACCCAAGGGGCGGCTTTGGTGGCACTAGATTTTAAAGATGAGTTGCTCTCAGGTGTTACTCAACTGCGCTCTGAGCGAGATCTTCTCGCTACAGCGTTGCGTGAGATGGGCCTTACCGTCCTACCAAGCCAGGCAAACTTTCTACTTTTCACCGGCTTCCAATCGACGTCACAGCACTTGTGGCAAGAGATGCTTGATCGAGGAATTTTGATTCGGGATGTGGGATTATCAGGGTACTTACGCACCACGATCGGCACCGGCGCCGAAAACAAAAAGTTTCTATACGCGCTACGAGACTGCCTAGCTAAGGAGAAATCATGAGAAGAGCAAAAGTTGAACGCACGACCAAAGAGTCAAAGGTGCTCGTCGAACTTAACCTAGATGGAAGTGGCCAGATAAGCGTTGATACTGGTGTTCCATTTTTTGACCACATGCTCTCGCAACTGGGTAAGCACTCTGGCTTTGATTTAACTGTAAAGACTGAAGGAGATGTCGATGTCGATTCACATCACACAGTCGAAGATACATCGCTTGCATTCGGTCAGGCTTTACGAGAAGCCCTTGGTGACAAGGCTGGAATTCGCCGCTTTGGGGATGCCATGGTTCCACTTGATGAAGTGTTAGTTCAAGCAGCGGTTGATCTATCTGGTCGCCCATACCTTGTGCACCGCCAACCGGAAATCGTTGAGCTCATCGGAACTTTTGATACAACGTTGGGTAAGCACATTTGGGAGTCAATTGTTGCCGAAGCTCGCATCGCTCTTCATATCCGAGTGCTTGAGGGACGCAACGCCCACCATGTATTTGAGGCACAATTTAAAGCGGTGGCTCGTGCACTGCGTGATGCGGTCGCACTTGATGGGCGAGTGAGCGGCATCCCTTCAACAAAGGGTTCACTCTAATTTCAACAATTGCAATTCTGGATTATGGTTCAGGCAATCTCAGATCGGCAGCTCGCGCCTTTGAAACTTCTGGTCACGATGTGATTCTGACATCTGATCCCGATGTCGCACTCGAAGCCACTGGATTAGTAGTACCGGGTGTTGGCGCTTTCGCTGCATGTATGTCTGGGTTGAACCGAGTAAAAGCCGCAGAAGTTATACAGGCACGTTATTCACAATCACGCCCCACCATTGGGATCTGTATTGGAATGCAAGTTCTCTTTGCCGATAGTGATGAGAATGGCAGCCACGCTGGAATCAAAATGTGGCCGACATCGGTAACCAAGTTACACGCGCCGGTCTTGCCACATATGGGATGGAATACCGTTGAGCCAGATACTCAGTCAACGCTATTTAACGGGATCGAAGGAGAAACTTTCTACTTCGTACATTCATACGCGGCGCGTGACTTGCCCGGCGCGGTTAATACCTATGCCACACATGGAGAGAAGTTTTTGGCCGCAACAGAAGATGGCGCACTCTGTGCCACACAGTTTCATCCTGAAAAGTCAGGAAAAGCTGGTCTTGCGCTGATCAAGAATTGGAGCAAAGGGTTATGAGTTTCCTTGAACTTCTTCCGGCAGTTGATGTAAAAGATGGTCGCGCTGTTCGCCTTGTTCAAGGTGAACTTGATCGAGAAAGCATTTACGGCTCTCCGCTTGAAGTAGCCCTTGAGTTTCAAAAATCTGGCGCCCAGTGGTTACACCTTGTTGATCTAGATGCAGCTTTTGGCCGTGGAGAGAACAGCGCTCTGCTGGCAGAAGTTGTTGGCAGACTAGATATTGATGTTGAACTCTCTGGGGGAATTCGCGATGACCAATCACTTACGCGCGCTCTGGCCACTGGGTGTCGCAGAGTAAATCTTGGAACTGCAGCGCTAGAAAATCCTGAGTGGACATCACGTGTGATTGCAGAGCATGGTGATCGCATCGCAGTAGGCCTTGATGTTCGTGGGCATGTTCTAGCAGCACGAGGATGGACCCAAGAAGGTGGCGATCTCTTTGAGACTCTCGCCCGACTTGAATCAGATGGCTGCGCGCGTTATGTCGTTACTGATGTAACTAAAGATGGAACACTGCAAGGTCCAAATTTAGAATTACTCAAAGAGGTCTGTGCTGCTACCAAAAAACCAGTTGTCGCAAGCGGTGGTATTTCTAGTCTTGAAGATATCAAGGCGCTCTGCGCACTCAATGGGATTGGCGTAGAGGGTGCCATCGTAGGCAAGGCGCTCTATGCGGGAGCGTTCACGCTAGAGCAAGCACTTGAGATAACACGATCATGACTTTATCTGCACGAATTATCGCTTGTCTCGATGTTAATGAAGGGCGAGTCGTTAAAGGAGTTAACTTCACTGACCTTATCGATGCCGGTGATCCCGTCGAGATGGCAAAACTCTATGACATAGAAGGTGTCGATGAACTCACCTTTCTAGATATTTCAGCAAGTGTGACAAATCGTGAAACAACCTATGAAGTTGTCAGTAGAACTGCTGAACAAGTTTTTATCCCACTGACTGTCGGGGGAGGCATTAGAACAGTTGACGATGTCGATCGCCTGCTACGAAGCGGAGCAGATAAAGTTTCAGTAAATACTGCGGCGATTGCGCGACCCGAGTTGATCTCTGAGATTGCAGATCGATTTGGAACCCAAGTTTTAGTCCTATCAGTTGATGCACGCCGGGCACGAACAATTTCAGGTTTTGAAGTAACCACGCATGGTGGACGAAATAGCGCCGGTATCGATGCACTCGAATGGATTGAGCAAGCAACTGCCCTCGGTGTGGGTGAGATTCTTCTTAACTCAATGGATGCAGATGGAACACGCGCCGGATATGACATCGGAATGATCTCTAAGGTTCGCCAGATCTCATCACTTCCTCTCATTGCAAGCGGGGGAGCGGGTTCACTTGAAGATTTTGCAGCTGCAATCGAGGCTGGTGCAGATGCCCTATTGGCAGCAAGCGTCTTTCACTTTGGAGTTCACAGAATTGCCGATGTAAAGAGGTACTTATCTGAGCATGGATATTGCGTGCGCACGAGCGCTCTGACCTAAGGCACAATTACCTCGTGAGCATCTCTCTTTCTCCTGCGATTCTTGAACTTCTCAAGAACTCTGATGACTTGATGCCTGCTATCGCTCAAGACAGTCTCTCCGGTGAGGTTTTGATGCTGGCCTATGTAAACACAGAATCCCTTGCTCTCACCATTGAATCTGGTTACGCAACCTATTTCAGCCGCTCTCGAAATCAACTCTGGAAAAAAGGTGAGACTTCTGGTCACCTTCAAAAAGTTGTCTCTATCTCGATTGATTGCGATGGGGATGCAATTTTGTTTCAGGTCGAGCAGGAAGGTGCAGCCTGTCACACGGGAGAATTCACCTGCTTCCATCGCGAGATTTATCCTGCCAAAGACGAGAACAATTAGTACGGGTAGTTATGAATCTTCAAGAGTTTAGAGAGTACGCATCTAAGTACAACGTGATTCCTGTCTACAGAAAACTTCTTGCCGATGGAGAAACTCCACTGGGTGTCTATCGAAAGTTATCGGGAAATTCAGCGGGTTCTTTTCTCCTTGAATCGGCCGAGCACGGTGGTGCCTGGTCACGATATTCCTTTATCGGCGCACACTCACAAGCAACGTTGTCTGAAAAAGACGGGAGCGCACATTGGATCGGAGTCGCACCAGCTGGTGCACCTCATGGGATAGATCCCTTAGAGGCGCTTCGTCAATCAGCTTCACATCTTCGCTCGCCAAAAATTCCAGGACTGCCACCACTTACCGGCGGTCTTGTTGGGTATATGGGATATGACAGTGTCAGAAGGTTAGAGAAGTTACCTTCCTTGGCAAAGAAAGACATACCACTCCCAGAGATCGCCTTTATGTTGACAAGTGATCTTGCTGTTTTAGATCACTCTGATGGAACGATTACTTTGATCGCTAATGCCATCAATTGGGATGGAAGTAACGATCGTGTTGATGAGGCCTACCAAGATGCACAGAAGCGCCTTGATCGAATGCAACAAGAACTAGCTGCCCCACTGGAAGGTCACATCGCACATATCAGCGCGAACAGTGAACCAATTTTTGATCGCAATATGAGTGAAAAAGAGTTCATCGCAAAGGTGGGCCTAGCAAAAGAAGAGATCCTCGCCGGCGAGGCGTTTCAAATTGTTCTATCTCAACGTTTTTCTATGGAGTGCTCAGCCGATGCCATAGATGTCTATCGCATGTTGCGTCTTCGAAATCCATCTCCATATATGTATCTCTTTAGATTTGAAGGTGGAGTCGATATCGTCGGATCAAGTCCTGAGGCGCTGGTTAAGGTAACCGAGGGTCAAGTAATGGTTCATCCCATCGCTGGAACACGTAAGCGTTCTTCTTCACCTGAAGAAGATAAGCGTTTAGGTGAAGAACTTCTTGCAGATCCTAAGGAACGAGCAGAGCATTTGATGTTGGTCGATCTAGGTCGAAATGATTTAGGGCGCATGTGTTCGCCAGGATCGGTCGAAGTCGTTGATTTTATGAGCGTTGAACGATACTCACATGTGATGCATATCGTTTCAACTGTTACCGGAACGTTGGCAAAAGATAAAACTGGAGTAGATGCCCTCTTTGCAACATTTCCTGCAGGCACTCTCTCTGGCGCTCCGAAGCCACGTGCAATGGAAATCATTGAAACTCTGGAGCCACATCGCCGCGGTCTCTACGGCGGCGCAATTGGCTATCTTGATTTCACGGGCAACGTTGATACCTGTATCGCAATTCGCACAGCACTCATCTATGACGGCCGAGCATATGTACAAGCCGGAGCCGGAATCGTTGCAGATTCAGATGCACAATCGGAGAATCAAGAGTGTCTTAATAAAGCCGCAGCGGTTCTGGGCGCAATTAGCGCCGCACATGTCATGAGGTCTGCAGAATGAAAGACCTTCTTCCAATTGTGATCAGCGCAGTTATCATCGGAGCAATAGTGATTCTCTTGAGCAGACATTTTTCACTGTCATCTCGTTATGAGCGCAAGCCGAAGGAACATACTCCGTGGAGCGCGCAAGATCATGGAATCGATCCGACCGAAGAGAAACGTCCATGAGCGTTCTTGATGCAATCATCGCGGGCGTTCGCGAAGATTTGGCGAATCGTCGCCTTCCGTTAGGTGAGTTACGTGAAAAACTAGAATCAGCACCGACTGTTATTGATGCACATCCCGGACTGCGTGGTGAATTGATAAGTGTGATCGCAGAAGTAAAGAGATCCTCTCCGAGTAAAGGGGCGTTAGCAACCATTGCAGACCCTGCCAAACTGGCAGAGCAATACCAACAAGCAGGAGCGAGCGTCATTAGCGTTCTCACTGAGCAGCGGAGATTTGGTGGTTCTCTTGCAGATCTCGAATCAGTGCGCAGCGCGGTCAACATTCCAATTCTTCGTAAAGACTTTATGGTTGATGAATATCAATTTTATGAGGCACGGGCATACGGCGCAGATGTAGTCCTTCTCATCGTGGCCGCCCTCTCTGCCCGTCAGCTCAGCGATTATTATGAAATGGCCACTGAGTTAGGAATGGCAAGTCTTATCGAAGTTCATACTCACGATGAGTTGGAACGCGCAATGGAGATTAACCCACGAATAATTGGAATTAATTCTAGAAACCTCAAGACACTTGAGGTTGATCAGAAAGCCTTTGCCGAACTGCTTCCTGAAATTCCAGCAGAGATCATTAGAGTGGCTGAATCTGGCATCTCCGAAAGAGCCGAGGTTGAGGCTGCCCACATGTATGGCGCAGATGCAATCCTGGTGGGTGAGGCTCTTGTGCGCGCTGGGGACCCAATTTCTGCACTGCAGACCCTTAGAGGTCTCTAGTACCCTGACGTCCATGAGCGTTGAAGTCAAGGAAATCATTGGCCACTTTGGTCCATACGGTGGTCGCTTTGTTCCTGAAGCACTGATCGGCGCACTTGAAGAACTTGAACAAGCGCATATCGCTGCAGCAGCTGATCCAGTATTTGCAGCCGAATTAGATCACCTGCACCGGACCTATACCGGTCGCCCCAGCATCATTACTGAGGTGCCACGTTTTGCAGAACATGCAGGTGGTGCACGAATACTTCTTAAGCGCGAAGATCTTAATCACACTGGTTCACACAAGATCAATAACGTATTAGGCCAAGCACTTCTTACAAAGCGTATGGGAAAAAAGCGCATCATCGCCGAGACAGGCGCCGGACAACACGGAGTTGCATCAGCTACAGCTGCAGCGCTGATGGGACTTGAGTGCGTTGTCTACATGGGCGAAGAAGATACAAAGCGACAGGCGCTCAACGTTGCACGAATGAAGTTACTCGGTGCTGAAGTTGTCCCAGTAACAAGCGGCTCTCGCACGCTCAAAGATGCAATCAACGAAGCGATGCGCGATTGGGTAACCAATGTTGAGACGACACATTATTTGCTTGGAACCGTTGCCGGTCCGCACCCATTCCCAACCATGGTGCGCGATTTTCATCGCATCATCGGTGTTGAAGCACGAGCGCAAGTTTTAGAGTTAACTGGCAAGCTTCCAGATGCAGTGCTTGCATGTGTAGGTGGCGGATCAAATGCCATTGGAATTTTCCATCCATTTATCGACGATGTTGACGTTGCTCTCATCGGACTTGAAGCTGGAGGCGATGGAGTAAGTACTGGCCGTCATGCGGCGACAATTACGGGTGGAACACCAGGAGTTCTGCATGGAACCCGCTCATATGTTCTGCAAGATGAAAATGGCCAGACAGTTGAGTCACATTCAATCTCTGCGGGTCTTGATTACCCAGGTGTTGGTCCAGAGCACGCCTACCTTCACGACATTGGTCGCGCCCAATATCGTGCGATTACAGATGCGCAGGCGATGGAAGCTTTTGCATTGCTATGTCGCACTGAAGGAATCATTCCTGCCATTGAGACAGCGCACGCACTTGCCGGAGCAATGCAGGTTGGTAAAGAGATGGGTCCGAATGCCACCATTCTCATTAATTTATCTGGTCGCGGGGATAAGGATGTTGCAACTGCTGCAGCGTATTTTGGAATTGAACTGTAGAAATGGTTCTAGATACCCCGCTTGATCGCGTCTTAGCCAAGGCGAAAAACGAAAATCGCGCAGCACTTATCGCCTACATCCCTGCCGGCTTTCCAAGCCACGAAGGTTGCAAGAAAGTAATCGCAGCTTTTGCCGAAGGCGGAGTCGATGCCATCGAAATCGGATTTCCTTATAGCGATCCAGTGATGGATGGTCCAACTATTCAAGCTGCTGCGGTGCAATCTCTGAGTCAAGGCACCGGCGCTAAAGAAGTTTTTGAATCACTGCAATGCGCACATGATCATGGTGTTGCTGCTGTGGTGATGACATATTGGAATCCGATTGAGCGCTACGGAGTGGAAAAGTTTGCACAGGCGATCGCCGATCATGGTGGTTCGGGCGTGATTACCCCCGATCTCACAGTTGAAGAATCGCAAGGGTGGATTGCCGCAACAGATTCCTCCAAAATCAATCGAATCTATGTGGTCGCACCGAGCACCGCAGATTCTCGGCTTCCACTGGTTACTAGTGAATGCGGTGGTTTTGTTTATGCCGCAAGCTTGATGGGTGTAACCGGGACAAGAACCAGCGTTTCTTCCTCGGCTTCAGATTTGGTCGCTCGCGTTCGCAAAACTACCGATACTCCAATCAGTGTTGGTCTTGGCGTATCCACTCGCGAACAGGCACGCTCTGTTGCAGCATATGCCGATGGAGTTATTGTGGGATCAGCATTTATCAACGCACTTCTTGAAGCACCAGATGAAGAAAGTGGATTACGAGCCGTTAAAGAGTTAGCGCAAGAACTTGCATTAGGAGTTCGTGAAGGACGATGAAGAATTTCCTTGTAGCAAAGCAAGAATGGATAACCACAATTTTTCGTGTTGGATTCGGTGGCTTTCTCCTTTATGCCGGTGGAATCAAAGCTTTTGATCCCGCAGCCTCTGCTAATGCCACGGCTGCCTATAAAATTCTTCCAACCGATATTGCCCATCTGGCTGGATACATCTTGCCGTGGTTTGAAGTAGCGCTGGCAATTTTCCTTATTCTCGGAATCTTTATCCGTCCGGCAGCTATTGCTAGCGCCCTTTTGATGCTTATGTTTATCGGCGCTATCGCCTCCGTCTGGGCGCGCGGGATGTTAATCGACTGCGGTTGTCTTGGTGGCGGGGGAGCGATCGACCCATCGAAGGCGACAGAGGCTCGCATTAAGTACGCGATAGATATCCTTCGAGATATCGCCTTTGTGGGTATGTGCCTTTACATCTTCAAGTACCCTTATGGAAAACTTTCTCTAGATAAGAAGCCAGAAACCACGACCCAAGCTAGTGAGGATGCGCAATGAGCAAGCCAAAGAAGAATTCTGTTAAGTCACAAGGCGGAGATCCATTTACTCGCTGGCTTGTCATCGGAATGGTGACATTGGTTGTCGTTGTCGGCGCTGTCTTTAGTTTGACCAGCGAGAACAAGGCAAAGGATGCAGCATTCACCGCCCTTGATTCATTTGAATCAATCGGTGCAATCCCTGCAACTGTGGATTCTGCCGAAGGGGATGGAATTGTCTTTAACCCAGGACTTGCCACAAAGATCAATATTTTTGAAGATTTCCAATGCCCAGTCTGTAAATTATTTGAAGATCCAATCGGTGGATATTTAACTTCACTAATCACGGAGAAGAAGGCGCAAGTTACCTATCATCCACTCTCATTCCTCGGTAATGGAAGTAAAGATGATGAATCTATTGCAGCCTCTAATGCCGCATATTGCGCCGTTGATGAAGATAAGTTCCTAGATTTCCACAAGGCTCTCTATGATGTTCAATCACAGGTAGAAAATTCAGGATTCCTCAATAGTGAGAATCTCATCAAGATTGGCAAAAAGGTTGGTATCACCTCGACTACTTTCGCAGATTGTGTAACCAATAAGTCCAAGCTGGTAAATGTGGTCACCGCAACTCAATCAATGGAACGTTACGGCGTTAAGGGAACTCCTACCGCAATCATCAACGGTAAATTGTGGGAGCGTCAGTCTCCAGGCTTTGATCTCAATGAGTTTAAAGCCGCAGTCGAAGCCGCAGCACAGTAATTTCTGATTCCTTGATGTTTGGAACTCAGATGTTTCCACGCTACATACCTTCTCCGCCTCATTCATCTTTTGAGGTAGGGCCGCTAACTTTTCATTTCTATGCTCTCTGCATCATTACCGGAATTGCAGTTGCGATTTGGTTGGGCGATAAACGTCTACGCGCCTACGATCCTAGTTTGATTACAGTGGTTTCAGATGTTGCCATCTATGCGGTGCCATCAGGAATCATCGGTGGTCGCATCTATCACGTTCTCTCTTCGCCGAAAGATTTTTTTGGTAGTACGGGATCAATTCTTGATATCTTCGCTATCTGGAAAGGCGGGCTGGGGATTTGGGGCGCCATTTCTTTAGGCGCACTTGGTGCATACCTTGGCTATAAAAGAGTAGGTCGCAAGCGAACTGATATCACCCTTCCACACTTTCTCATCTTCCTTGATGCCCTAGCTCCTGGAATTCTCTTGGCACAGGCGATCGGCCGCTTTGGAAATTGGTTTAACGTTGAACTTTTTGGAAGACCACTTGATGCGTGGTGGGCGCTGGAAGTTCCGATTCTAAAAAGACCCTCGGATTTGCGGGCATTTGAAACATTTCACCCCACATTTCTATATGAAGCAATCTGGTGTTCTCTTGTCGCACTGATTGTGATTGTGCTTGGTAAGCGACTTCTTCCAGGTCAAGTCTTTGCAATCTATATCGCGACCTATTGCCTGGGTCGCTTCTTTATTGAAAGTATTCGCATCGATTCAGCTCACGTCTTCTTCGGTCTGCGCCAGAACGAATGGGTGAGCGTGGCTATCGGAACCCTCGCCCTCACCGCCTTCTTACGAATTCGTCAAAAATATAAGAGCCTCGGGTAGGATTAAGTTATGAGTCTTGATTCTGTCTATCAACGCAATCTTCACCATCGCGCCCATCGCGCAGGGTGGTTGCGAGCGGCAGTACTCGGAGCAAATGACGGTTTGGTCTCTACCGCAAGCTTGATGATCGGTGTTACTGCAGCCAATCCTGGGGAAAATACTTTTTTGATTACGGCAGGAGTGGCGGCCATTGTCGCCGGTGCAATGTCAATGGCTGTTGGTGAATATGTCTCGGTCCGCTCACAAAATGATGTTGAAGAATCTGATAGACAGATGGAGATCGATCACTTAGCTGCAGACCCAGATGGTGAAATGCTGGAGCTTGCTCAGATTTATATCGAGCGCGGATTAACGCCTGAGCTTGCCGAAGAAGTTGCGCGTCAGATGCATGCCCGCGATCCGCTGGAAGCGCATTTGCGAGATGAGTTAGGACAGACGCCGCAGAATAAAGCTCGTCCCATGCAGGCAGCACTTGCATCTGCGGCAAGTTTTACCGTTGGCGGGTTGATTCCATTTGCAGGAGCTTTTGCCCCAACTCCAGGAACTGTTGCTCTGAGTATCGTCGGCTTTGCTTTAGCGGGACTTCTTGTCACAGGAATCTTGAGCGCCAAAACCGCCGGTAAGGCAATCTTTGGCCCTACCGTGCGAGTCATGCTTGGAGGCGCCTTCGGTATGGCAGTCACCGCTGGAATCGGACGCCTTCTCCATATCAATCTGGGGTAGTTGGTCTAGATCACCATTTTGATCTTTCACTCTGGGCTAGCAGTTGCTACCCTGAGCATGGGTCAGCGTTGTCCCGTTGAATTCACACGGTAACCGACAACAGGAGATCTTCTTCGATGGCTCTTCCATCCTCTTATCCCGCAGCGCAAGGGTTATACAACCCTGCCAACGAGCATGATGCATGCGGCGTTGCGATGGTTGCCACTCTCAACAAAATTGCCACTCATGACATTGTTGCCCAAGCACTTACCGCTCTACGCAATTTAGAACATCGCGGTGCAGCAGGAGCTGAACCAGATAGCGGTGACGGAGCAGGAATTCTCATTCGAGTTCCAGATGCTTTCTTTCGCGCAGTCACAACTTTTGATCTACCTGTAGAAGGAAGTTATGCAACAGGTATCGCATTTATCCAACCTGGTTTTGATCCGACCGCGTTAATCCAAACACTTGCAGCGCAAGAGGGTCTTGTAATCCTAGGCTGGCGCGATCTGCCTACCAACCCGACTTCAGTTGGAAAAACTGCACAATCAGTTATGCCAATCTTTAAGCAACTCTTCGTCAAGGGCGCTAAAGGTGAAAACGGTATCGAACTCGATCGTTTAGCGTTCGCGCTACGCAAGCAGGCAGAACATGCGGGCGAAATCTATTTCCCTTCTTTTTCATCACAGACAATTGTTTACAAAGGAATGCTTACAACCGGTCAGCTTGAAGAATTCTTTCCAGACCTCAGTGACGAAAGAGTGGTCTCACCTTTAGCCCTTGTTCACTCACGTTTTTCCACCAACACCTTTCCTTCTTGGCCGCTTGCACACCCATATCGCTTCATCGCGCACAATGGTGAAATTAATACGGTTAAGGGCAATCGCAACTGGATGCGCGCCCGTGAAGCACTTCTCGCCAGCGATCTAATTCCTGGAGATATTTCTCGCCTCTTTCCCATCGTAGAAATGTCTGGAAGTGACTCGGCATCATTTGATGAAGTGCTCGAACTTCTCTATCTCGGTGGACGCTCACTTCCACATTCAGTTCTTATGATGATTCCAGAGGCGTGGGAGAACCACGCCACAATGTCCAAGAAGCGTCGCGAGTTTTACGCCTTCCACTCGTCACTTATGGAGCCATGGGATGGCCCAGCATGTGTGACATTTACAGATGGCAATCAAGTAGGAGCAGTTTTAGATCGCAATGGATTGCGCCCATCTCGATTCTGGGTAACTCATGATGGATTGGTAGTCCTTGCATCTGAGGCGGGAGTTTTAGATTTTCCTGCCGACAAGATTGCGCGTAAGGGTCGCCTGCAGCCGGGCAAGATGTTCCTTGTTGATATTCAAGCAGGACGCATTATTGAAGATGATGAAATCAAAGATTCACTGGCCGATGCCGCCCCTTATGGGAAATGGGTTGAAGACGGTGTTGTAAAGCTCTCAGAGCTCCCAGCTCGCGAGCACATCATCTATCCGCACTCTTCTGTGGTTCGTCGCCAACGAGCATTTGGTTATACCGAAGAAGAGCTTCGCATCATTATTACTCCGATGGCCAAAAATGGTGCAGAGGCGCTTGGTTCTATGGGAACAGATACACCAATAGCTGCCCTTTCAAATAAGCCACGAGTGCTCTTTGATTACTTCACACAATTATTTGCCCAGGTTACAAATCCACCGCTAGATGCGATTCGTGAAGAGCTCGTCACCAGCCTTGCTGGATCAATTGGTCCAGAGCACAATCTTCTCGATCCAGGTCCACAATCGTGCCGTCAGATTCTTCTGCCATTTCCGGTTATCGATAATGATGAACTCGCAAAGATCATCCACGTAAATGCAGATGAAGATTATCCGCAGTTACAGTCATATGTAGTTCGCGGCCTCTTCCCAGTCTCTGGAGATGGAAACACTCTTCGTAAACGACTAGAGGAGATAAAGGAAGAAGTAAGCCAGGCTATTGCCGATGGTGCTCGCATTATTGTTCTCTCAGATCGCAATGGCGATGCAGAAGACACACCAATTCCATCACTCTTGCTCACCGCTGCAGTTCATCACCACCTCATTCGTCAGAAAACGCGCACCAAAGTTGGTCTTGTTGTAGAAGCTGGCGATGTACGCGAAGTTCATCATGTCGCACTTCTCATCGGTTACGGCGCAGCAGCTGTAAACCCATACCTTGCGATGGAGAGCGCGGAAGATCTTGTGATCCAAGGCGTCATCACCGGAATCACTCCAGAGAAGGCCGTACACAACATTATTAAGGCTCTTGGTAAAGGTGTTCTTAAGGTGATGTCAAAGATGGGAATCTCAACAATCGCCTCATATACCGGAGCTCAAGTTTTTGAAGCGATCGGAATTGCCCAAGATGTTGTCGATGAATTCTTTGTTGGGACAACATCTCGCCTTGGTGGAGTGGATCTGGATGTGATTGCCGAAGAGACAATCAAGCGCCATCACATTGCCTATCCACCTGGGGGAGAAGTTCCTGGAACAAAGCGTCTTCCTATCGGAGGCGAGTATCAGTGGCGTCGCGATGGTGAGCCGCATCTATTTAATCCTGAAACAGTCTTTACTCTCCAGCACGCTACCCGTTCCAAGCGCTATGACGTTTTCAAGCGTTACACCAAGGCGGTTGATGATCAGAGCAAAGCGTTGATGACTCTGCGTGGACTCTTTGAATTTAGCGCCGCAGGACGCGCACCAATTTCTGTAGATGAGGTTGAGTCAATTGCAAGCATTGTGAAGCGTTTTTCTACCGGAGCGATGTCATACGGTTCTATCTCTCAAGAGGCTCACGAGACTCTTGCAATTGCGATGAACCGCTTAGGTGCTAAATCAAATACCGGTGAAGGTGGAGAAGACCCAGCGCGCTTTACCCCAGAAGCAAATGGTGATTCCAAGCGAAGCTCAATCAAGCAAGTTGCTTCTGGCCGCTTTGGAGTTACCAGCGATTACTTGGTTAATGCAGATGATATTCAGATCAAGATTGCACAAGGTGCTAAGCCTGGTGAAGGCGGACAACTTCCTGGCAACAAGGTATATCCATGGGTAGCAAAAGTTCGTTATTCAACTCCTGGCGTTGGACTTATCTCACCGCCGCCGCATCACGATATTTATTCGATTGAAGATCTTGCACAACTTATTCATGATTTGAAGAACGCGAATAAGAATGCACGTATTCACGTCAAGCTTGTTGCAGAAGTCGGAGTCGGTACAGTTGCAGCTGGAGTATCAAAGGCTCACGCAGATGTTGTTCTCATCTCGGGTCATGATGGCGGTACCGGTGCTTCGCCACTTACATCACTCAAGCACGCAGGTGCGCCATGGGAACTCGGACTAGCTGAGACCCAACAGACACTTCTTCTTAACGGTCTGCGCGATCGTATTGTTGTGCAGGCAGATGGTCAGCTCAAGACTGGTCGCGATGTTGTAATTGCAGCCCTCCTTGGAGCTGAAGAATATGGATTTGCAACCGCGCCTCTAGTTGTCTCAGGCTGCGTCATGATGCGTGTCTGCCATCTTGATACATGTCCAGTTGGTGTTGCAACACAAAACCCAGAGCTTCGAAAGAGATTTTCTGGAAAGCCTGAATTTGTGGAGACCTTCTTTGAATACATTGCAGAGGAAGTACGCGAGATCCTGGCATCTCTTGGATTTAGAACACTGCAAGAAGCAATTGGCCATGTTGAGTTTCTTGATACGCAAAAGGCGGTTGCGCACTGGAAGGCAAGCGGACTTGATCTCACACCATTGTTGGCTCGTCCCGATGTCGAGAGCTCGCTCTATCAAACCACGACGCAAGATCATGGCTTAATTCATGCACTCGATAACCTCCTCATTGAAAAAGCTCAGCCAGCCCTCACATCTGGAAGTAAAGTTTCGATTGAGTCACCTGTTCGCAACGTCAACCGCACAGTTGGCACAATGCTTGGCGCAGAGATCACACGTAACTTTGGGGGAGCGGGACTTCCTGCAGATACCGTTCACGTAACTCTTCGTGGATCTGCCGGACAGTCACTCGGAGCCTTTATTCCATCAGGGCTTACCTTGAAGTTATTTGGTGATTCAAATGACTACGTAGGTAAAGGAATCTCTGGCGGCCGCATCATTGTTCGCCCTGATGAGAACGCAACATTTGAATCTGAAAACAATGTGATCGCAGGAAATGTTATTGGTTACGGTGCAACATCAGGTGAACTCTTCTTGCGCGGAGTCGTTGGCGAACGCTTCTGTGTCCGAAATTCTGGTGCAACTGCAGTTGTTGAAGGCATTGGCGACCATGGATGCGAGTACATGACTGGTGGCACCGTTGTAGTTCTTGGTCGAACTGGTCGTAACTTTGCAGCAGGCATGTCTGGTGGCCGAGCATTTGTACTCGATCTCGATGCAGATTTAGTCAATACCGACATGGTCGATGTGTTGGCAGTACCTGCAGATCAGAAAGAGCCACTCAGAGCAATCGTTACTTCTTTCTTTAACGATACAGAATCTCAAGTTGCTGGAAATCTCCTTCTAGATTGGGAGAGTTCTTTATCTCGATTCTCACTTGTCATGCCTCGCGATTATGCGCGCGTACTGGCAGCCATGGAGAAGGCGACCCGAGAAGGTCTGCCGGTAGATCAATATGTAATGGAGGTTGCAGCACATGGCTGATCCCAAAGGTTTTATGACTACACCGCGTGAGACTCCTAAGCGACGCCCTGTTGATGTGCGCATTAAGGATTGGCGCGAAGTTTACGAGCCCCAAAGTATGGAACATCTGCAAAAGCAAGCAGGGCGTTGTATGGATTGCGGTATTCCGTTCTGTCATTCTGGCTGCCCACTTGGCAACCTCATTCCTGAATGGAATGACCTCATCTATCGCGGCGATACAACAGAAGCTATCGCTCGCTTACATGCAACAAATAACTTTCCAGAGTTCACAGGTCGCCTCTGTCCAGCACCATGTGAAACTGCCTGCGTCGTCGCAATTAATGCTGAAGCAGTCACTATCAAACAGGTAGAACTTCGCACTATCGAAGAAGCTTTTGGTGCAGGAGATGTAAAGCCGCTAGCGCCAGATCGCCTCACCGGTAAGACAGTTGCTGTGATTGGTTCTGGCCCTGCAGGCCTTGCCGCCGCCCAACAGCTCACTCGCGCTGGCCACACAGTCGTTGTCTATGAGCGCGCGGATAAGATCGGCGGCCTTCTTCGCTACGGAATTCCTGAATTTAAGATGGAGAAGAACATCATCGATCGACGCCTTACCCAGATGGAGAAAGAAGGCACACGTTTTCGCACAGGCATAAATGTCGGAGTCGACATCACCGGTTCTGAATTGCGCCAGAAGTACGACGCTGTTGTACTCGCTTTAGGTGCTACTCAATGGAGAGATCTTCCAATTAAGGGTCGCGAGAATAAAGGTATTTACCAGGCGATGGAATTCTTGCCTTGGGGAAATAAGCAAGCACTCGGTGAAGTAACAAATCCTGAAATCAATGTTGCAGGAAAGCACGTCATCATTCTTGGTGGCGGCGACACCGGCGCAGATTGCTTAGGTACTTCAGTGCGACAAGGAGCTGCCAGTGTGACTCAACTTGAGATCATGCCACGTCCTTCCGATGAACGTCCCGGCTCTCAGCCTTGGCCGATGTACCCAATGATTTATCGCGTCTCAAGTGCGCATGAAGAACTTGATCAACGAGTCTTTTCTGTTAGTACCGAAGAATTCATCGGTGATGGAAATGGAAATCTCAAAGCTCTTAAACTTGTTGAGACTCAATTAGTTGATGGGAAATTCCAACCAATCCCAGGATCTGAGCGCGAGATTCCTGCCGATTTCGCCTTCCTTGCGATGGGATTTACTGGAACAGAAAGTTCTCCACTCTTTGACCAACTTGAAGTTGAACTCGATGATCGCACCAATATAAAACGAGATGATTCTTATCAATCTACTTCCGAAGGCGTCTTTGTCGCAGGAGATGCCGGACGTGGGCAATCACTTATTGTGTGGGCAATTGCTGAAGGTAGAAGTGCCGCTGCAGCTGTCGATATTTATCTAGAAGGAGATACTCAATTACCTTCACCCATAGCACCAACTGCACGACCGTTGATGGTCTAACTATCGACTCACCACATTCCCAACTCGGTAGTAATAGATAAAGTTAGGTAAGGTAAGACTATGCGCCGCGCGAAAATTGTTTGCACACTTGGACCTGCTGTTGAGTCACCAGAGAAGGTGCGAGAGTTAATCGCGGCTGGAATGAATATGGCCCGCCTGAATCTCTCACATGGTGGTTACGGCGAGCATCAACATCGTCTAGATCAAGTGCGAGCAGCGGCAGCGGAAGCGGGAGTTCCCATCGCAATTTTAGTAGATCTGCAAGGTCCGAAGATTCGCCTGGCCCGCTTTAAAGATGGTCCACATGATTTGGCTCGCGGAGATGTCTTCACAATAACAACAGATGAAGTCGAAGGAACAAAAGAGCGAGTAGGCACTACATATAAAGGACTGCCAGGAGATTGTAAAGCTGGCGATCGTATTTTGATCGATGATGGAAAAGTCACGGTTGAAGTAACTGCAGTCAAAGGAAACGATGTCGTAACTAAGGTCATCGAGCCAGGTGCGGTCAGTAACAACAAGGGAATTAATCTTCCAGGTGTTGCAGTCTCTGTGCCAGCACTTTCTGAGAAAGATATGGACGATCTTCGTTGGGGCCTTAAGGCTGGCGCGGATTTCATCGCACTCTCATTTGTACGTAATGCTGATGACATCAAGGATGTACATCGCATAATGGATGAAGAAGGTATCCGTGTGCCGGTCATTGCAAAGATTGAAAAGCCACAGGCTGTAGATAACTTAGTCAGCATCGTTGATGCCTTCGATGGCATCATGGTGGCACGTGGTGATCTTGGTGTTGAACTTCCAATTGAAGATGTTCCACTTGTTCAAAAGCGTTGCGTTGAGTTAGCTCGCGATGCCGCCAAACCAGTGATTGTGGCTACGCAGATGTTGGATTCGATGATTACAAATTCGCGTCCGACTCGCGCCGAAGCAACTGACTGCGCCAATGCCGTTCTCGATGGCGCAGATGCGCTGATGCTCTCAGGAGAGACCAGCGTGGGTGAATTTGCGATCGAAGCAGTCCAGACTATGTCTCGGATCATTCAAAGAACTGAAGAAGGCGGATTAGAGAGAATTCGTCCCCTCAAGCATGAGCCTCGTACTAAAGGCGGAGCAATAACAAAGGCTGCTGTAGAAGTCGGAGCAATTGTTGGCGCGAAGTTCCTTGTTGCATTTACACAAAGCGGAGATTCAGCTCGCCGCATGTCTCGTCTTCGTTCACCAATTCCAATCTTGGCATTGACTCCAGATCGCGGAACCTATAACCGTCTTGCACTCTCATGGGGAGTCGAGCCGATGATTACACCGGTGGTTTCACATACTGATGAGATGGTCAAGCAAGTCGATGGACTCCTCCTTGAGAGCAAGCGCACAACTATCGGCGATAACGTGATTATTGTGGCGGGCTCACCTCCAGGAATTCCCGGCTCCACAAATGCAATGCGTGTTCACCGTATGGGTGATGCCGTTGCTGGTGCAGCTCCTGCCTATCGCTAACGCTAGCGATTCGGTATCAAGGCAGGGGAGAGGTTAAGATTGTCTGTAGTTAGCCTCGGTACTCCAACGGTAGAGAGGGCAGTCTCAAACACTGCATAGTGTCGGTTCGAATCCGACTCGGGGCACATGAATACAGAGCGCATCCACACACCTGTTCGCATTGTTGTGGCCGAAGATGAAGCGCTGATCCGTATGGATCTGATCGAAATGCTTAATGAAGCAGGATATGAAGTTATTGCGCAGGCAAGTGATGGGGCGCAAGCAATTGAACTTGTTAGAGAACATAAACCAGATCTTGCAATCCTTGATGTAAAGATGCCGATACTCGATGGAATTAGTGCAGCCGAAGAGATCATTGCGACATGTCCAGTGTTGATGCTCACAGCATTTAGTCAACGCGAACTCGTCGATCGTGCACGAGATGCTGGCGTTATGGCATATGTCCTCAAACCTTTCACAATTAATGATCTAGTTCCTGCAATAGAAATCGCCATCAGCAGGCATCTACAGATGAAAACCCTCGCCGAAGAGGTCGCCGACCTTCACGATCGTTTGGAGACTCGAAAGATCATCGATCGAGCAAAGGGAATATTGATGGCAGCGCTGAATCTGACAGAGCCGCAAGCGTTTTCATGGATTCAAAAGGCGGCCATGGACCGTCGATTAACGATGAAGGAAGTAGCCCAGGCAGTAATTAGCCCTGATGCCGTTCCTCACTAGATCTAGCTATTTCGTAATCAAAAAGTAACCCAAATCCGCCTAAATGGGGGCCTTCCGCCTTGCTCAGACCTCACCCTGCCCATTACCCTAACCATCTCCCTGTCCCGGGAAACAAACAGGAAAGGCAACACATGAAGAAGATTTTTTCACTTCTCTCAGCAACAGCTCTTGTTGTTGGAGTTACAGTCGCTGTAGCACCATCAGCTTTCGCAGCATGCGACGGAGATATCAAGATTTACTTCCAGGGTGCTAAGACTGGTCCATACGCTGAGACCGGTATCAACGAAGCAAACGGTGTAAAGCTTGCAATCGATAAGTACAACGCAACAAAGCCAAAGGTAAAGGTCGCATACGATGAGATCGATACACAGGCTTCAGGTGCTCAGTCACCAGCTCTTGCACAGAAGGTCGTCGATGACGAGTGTGCAGTAGGCGTAGTTGGCGGAATGTACTCAGGCGAGACAATCAACGCTGTACCAGTCTATGAGACCGGTGGAGTCCCAGTTATCTCACCATCAGCTACAAACCCAGCTCTTACAAACAAGTCAGCAATCTTCCACCGCGTCGTTGCTAACGACCTCGTACAGGGTCCAGCACTTGCAGGAATCGCTGTCTCATTGAAGTCAAAGCTCTTCGTTGTCGATGATGCAACTTCATACGGTAAGGGTCTTGCAACAATCGTTAAGAAGACAGCTTCAAAGATCATCGTTGGAACAGATGCTGTAACAGAAGGAACAACAAACTTCTCATCAGTTGTCACCAAGGTGAAGAACTCTAAGGCGACTGCAGTCTTCTACGGTGGTTACTACCCAGAAGCAGCAATCTTCGTTAAGGCACTTCGCGACAATCCTGCAACAAAGAACATTAAGTTCATTGCAGGCGACGGAGTTCTAGATGGCGAATTCATCAAGTTGGCTAAGAAGAACGCTGAAGGTGCATACCTCACAGCTCCTGGCCTCGACATGAAGACAGCTGCTCCAGCTCTATACAAGGAGTACAAGACAAAGTTCAACCGTGAACCAGGTCTTTACACACTTGAGGCATTCAACTCTGCTTACTTCTTCCTTGAGGGAATTAAGAAGGGCAATGTCACACGCGCAGCTCTCAACACATTCATCGATGAGAGCGTCGTAAAGGGCGTTGGAATGACAATGTCATTTGCTGCAACTGGTGATTCAGATAAGATCATCATGAACCAGTACACCATCAAGAACGGCAAGATGGTCTTCGTAAAGGTGCTCTCATAACGAGCAGCTAATTAATTAGCGGGCGAGGTAGGGGGCGAAAGCCTCCTACCTCGCTTCTCTAAGTAAGACCTAGTTTTTTGCTCTACATCTGCACAACCAACTTCACATTGGAGTATTCGTGGATTTTTCAATCATCGTCTCTGACTTTGCAGCCCTGACTCTTGATGGGCTCGTCGTTGGCGCTATCTATGCCCTCGTTGCCCTCGGTTACACCCTGGTCTATGGCGTTCTTCGTTTGATTAACTTCGCACACTCCGAAGTTTTCATGCTCGGCACTATGTCTGCCGTAGCAGTCACATCACTTCTTGGATTTACCGGGTATGAAGATCCACTACCCACCTTCCGCTTCTTTGCAATATTTCTCTTGATCGCATTCACCGCCTCAATCGTGAGCGGCTCAGTTGCCGTGCTCCTTGAGATCGTGGCATATCGTCGTTTAAGAAATCGAGGCGCGAGTCGATTGAGTTCTTTGATCTCTGCCATCGGTGCTTCGTTTTTTCTCACAGAGGTTGCGCGAATCGCGACTGACTCAAAGAATCTAGATTTCCCACGTATGCTTGATAAGAACTCAGTCTTCCAAATTAGTACCGCATACTTCACCGCAGATAAGTTACTTGTTCTTGGTGGAGCAATTGTGATCTTCTTTGCACTCAACCGAATGATCAACCATACAAAGCTTGGCCTAGGTATCCGCGCAGTCTCACAGGATGAGCGCACAGCGGTCCTTATGGGAGTTAACGTCAACCAGGTGATTTCATACACCTTCCTTATCGGCGGAATCTTGGCCGGACTGGGTTCTGCTTTCTATATGGTCTTCTACGAAACAACCAAGTCAAATGTGGGTTTCTTGGTAGGAATCTCAGCCTTCACCGCAGCAGTATTAGGCGGAATCGGAAATATCAAAGGTGCTCTGCTTGGCTCCTTTGTCCTCGGACTCTTTCAGCAGTACACAGCGGCCGTTCTTGGTTATAACTGGCGAGATGTTGTGACATTCGTTGTTCTCGTTCTCGTACTTCTGGTTAAGCCGACTGGCTTACTTGGTGAAACACTTCAGAAAGCGAGAGTGTAATAATGTCTGATCTATCTCGTTTCAATCCACGTGATCTTTTTGGCAACTGGTGGGATCAGGCTTCAGCCGTCCAAAGAGGCATATTCCGTGTCATCGTTATCGCGGTTTTCTACGCCCTGCCACTTCTCAACAATCCGATCATTGATACACCAGAGACTTCATTCCAATCGGTTCTCTTCTATCCACTTATCATGTTTAGCTTGATGGCTGTTGGTCTCAACGTTGTAGTTGGAAAGAGCGGAATTCTCGATTTAGGTTATGTCGCATTCTTTGCAATTGGCGCCTATACCCATGCAATGCTGGGCATTAAGACGAGTTTGAATTTCTATGAGATTTTGCCGATCGCGATGGGAATGGCGATGTTGGCTGGCGTGATTCTCGGCCTTCCCGCCTTACGTCTTCGCGGTGATTATCTTGCGATCATCACACTTGGATTCGGTGAGATTGTTCGTATCATCGCTATTAATACTGAAGCGATTGGTGGATCGGCAGGACTTACAGATATTCCACCTCCACCAAGTATCTTGGGACTTAAGTTTGGATCTGGCGATCCACGTCCGTACTACTGGCTGACTCTCACACTTGTCATCCTTGTGATCTGGGGTGTACTTCGCCTTTCTCATCGCAAGCCAGGGCGTGCTTGGGAAGCTATTCGCCAGGATGAAGATGTCGCTGAGTTTATGGGTGTCTCAACCCTTAAGTACAAACTCTGGGCATTTATTATCGGTGGTGCCGTCGGTGGCGCTGCAGGTGCGGTCTATGCATCACAGATTCTCTCTATCCAACCTGAAATGTTTAACCTCAACTTATCGATCATGATCCTTGCCTGCGTTGTCTTTGGCGGAATGGGAAATATCTGGGGCGTCATTCTTGGAGCAGTCCTTCTTGGATACCTTCCAGAGAAGCTCCGCTTCTTGAGTGATTACCGCATCGTATTCTTCGGACTCTTGATGGTTGTGATGATGAACTTGCGACCAAATGGATTGCTTCCACGCAAGAAACGCGAAATAGTGGGGGAGAAGAAATGAGTAAGAAACTTCTCGAAGTCAGAGATCTCACCGTTAAATTCGGTGGAGTTACCGCTCTTAACAGTGTCAACCTTCATGTAAGCGAAGGTGAGGTTGCAGCCCTTATTGGCCCTAACGGTGCCGGAAAGACAACTGTCTTTAATATCGTCACCGGTTATTACTCTCCTGCTGCGGGAGACGTTCTCGTTGACGGTGAATCTATGTTGGGCAAGCGTCCATACAAGATTGCTCGTGCGGGCTTAGCTCGTACCTTCCAGAATATTCGCCTCTTTGAAGAGATGACTGCTCTAGAAAATGTAGCAACTGCAGCCGATGCGCTCAATAAAACTGGTCTTCTTGGCTCTCTCATTGGGGTACCTCGTAGTAGAAAAGATGAAGCTCGAAGCATGGAGAAGGCGCATGAAGTGCTCTCCTTTATCGGCCTTGATCATCGCGCACATCAATTGGCAAAGAATCTTCCTTACGGAGATCAACGACGCCTTGAGATTGCTCGCGCTCTAGCACTCGAGCCGAAAGTTTTACTTCTTGACGAACCAGCAGCCGGATTTAACCCCCAAGAAAAGGTCGAGCTTGGAAATCTCATCTTGAAGATTCGTGACCAAGGAAATGCAGTCCTTTTGATCGAGCACGATATGAGCCTTGTCATGAAGATTTCAGACCGCGTTTCAGTACTCGATTTTGGACAGAAGATTGCCGAAGGAAAACCGGCTGAGATTCAGAATGATCAACGCGTTATCGATGCATACCTAGGAGTTGCTGAAGATGCTTCTTAATATTGAAAACCTTCATGTCTCTTACGGCAAAATTAAGGCGATTAAAGGAATCTCACTTGCAGTAAATCAAGGTGAGATTGTTACATTGGTAGGCGCCAACGGTGCTGGTAAGACCACCTTACTTAAGACGATCTCGGGAATTCTTTCTCCGGCAGACGGTGCAATTCATTTTGAGGGGCTAGATTTAACAAAGATCAAACCTTTCCAACGAGTCATCGAAGGAATCTGTCAGGCCCCAGAAGGAAGAGGAATCTTCCCTGGAATGACTGTGCGCGAGAACTTAGAGATCGGCAAATACGGCCGAAGCACAGGAAAAGTTGAGATGGCCGAGGATCTTGATATGGTCTTTGCACTCTTTCCTCGACTCTTAGAGCGTCAAGCACAGTTCGGTGGAACACTCTCTGGCGGTGAACAGCAGATGTTATCTATCGGTCGCGCCCTTATGAGCCGTCCTCGTCTTTTGCTCCTTGATGAACCATCGATGGGATTGGCGCCAATGTTTATTGCTCAAATCTTTGAGATCATTCAAAAGATCAAGGCGCAGGGAATGACAATTCTTCTGGTTGAGCAGAATGCGGCCAAAGCTTTGAGTATTGCAGATCGCGCATACGTTCTTGAGACTGGTGTCATAACTAAGGAGGGCAGCGGTCAGGCTCTGCTCAACGACCCGGTTGTTCGCGCCGCATATCTAGGCCACGGAGCTTAATTAACTTTTTAGTTTCGCTCCGCCAAGATCATGCAGGTAATGCGTGCGCTACACGTACGTTGGCCTTGATCATTTGTGATCACGATTTCATAGACGCATAGAGTTTTACCGAGCGAGACTGCAGTTGCAACGCCAGTTACAAATCCAGAGGTTGCAGATTTGTGATGGGTTGCATTGATATCAACCCCCACGATTCGTCGATTAGGTCCTGCGTGAATCTGAGTACCTATCGATCCGAGAGATTCGGCTAGAACAACATTTGCGCCACCATGAAGAAGTCCAATCGGCTGAGTATTTCCTTCTACCGGCATACGACCAACGAGACGTTCAGGGGAGGCTTCAAGAATCTCGATACCCATCTTCTTATCGAGGGCTCCACTGCCGCGCTCACGAACAATGTCAAGGAAATTTGGTTGCGTCATAGTTGGGGAGTTTATACCTAAGATAAGGGCTATGGCCAAGAACGAGAAGAGACTCCTTCTCATCGATGGCCATTCAATGGCTTACCGAGCCTTTTTTGCTCTTCCCGCAGAGAACTTCACAACTGCAACAGGTCAGCACACAAACGCAATCTATGGCTTTGCCACGATGTTGATCTCTTTGCTTAAAGATGAAAAACCAACACATGTGGCTGTGGCTTTCGATGTCTCACGCAAAACTTTTCGCACCGAGATATTTCCAGATTACAAGGCAAATCGTGCAAAGACACCCGATGAGTTTCGTTCACAGATGTCCTATCTCAACGATCTCGTGAAAGGTTTTGGGATCACACAATTTTCGGTAGAGGGCTTTGAAGCAGATGACATCATTGCAACCCTTGCCACGCGAGCAGAGCGCGATGGTTTCGACGTTCTTATCTGTACTGGTGATAGAGATAGCTTCCAATTAGTTACAGAGTCAATCACCGTGCTCTATCCCAAGCGCGGGGTAAGTGAAATGGCGCGAATGACGCCGCAAGCGGTCATTGAGAAATATTCGATGACCCCTACGCAGTATCCAGATTTTGCAGCCCTTCGCGGAGATCCCAGCGATAATCTTCCATCAATACCTGGAGTCGGGGAGAAGACTGCTGCAAAGTGGATCATCGAGTACGGATCTTTGGAAGCCTTGCTCACAAAGGCCGAGGAAGTCAGCGGCAAAGTTGGTATAGCACTGCGTGAAAATATTGAGAGCGTTAGGCGAAATCGTGAATTAACCCAACTCATTCATTCTGTTGATATTGAGGCAGATCCTGCCGCACTGCAATGGTCTGGAGTTGATATCGCACAGTTAGCGCCACTACTGGAAACTCTAGAGTTTAGAACTCTCAAAGATCGCTTAACTGCGATTGCAGTAACTGGCTCAGTGCAGGAAGAGAGTGTTGCACCTACTTTATTCGCCCGAGCAATTGATCACCAGCTGCTCACCCCGGCAGAGATGAGTGCAAAGATCGCAAAGCATGTTGGTGATATTTCGCTTTCGTATGAAATTAACGATGATGTCTTGCATCGTTACGCAGTAGCACTTTCTCCGACCGAGGTTTACCTTGTTCATTCTGGTGATATTGGCTCGTGGGCTGGTGATGCCGGAATCGGCAAAATTGTTCATGACGGTAAGGCCCTCTCGCGATTGCACGAGATAGAAGGCATAGTCTTTGACACAAGTCTTGCCGCATACGTTCTAAACCCCGGTGTTCGTACTCACGAAGTTTCCGATCTACTTGAGCGCTATGGCGATGGTTCAACGCTGGATCAATCCAGCGCCGAAAACGTTGTTGCTTCGGTGGCTTCCCATCTCTTTACATTGCGATCTGCCTTAGATCAAGAGTTGAAATCACGTGGTGTAGATGGGCTGCTCTATGATCTTGAACTACCTATCGGGCATCTTCTTGCAGTCATGGAGCGCAGAGGAGTAGCAGTTGATGCAAAGAAATTACAATCACTGCTCACCTTCTTTGAATCTGAAGTCACCGCGCAGACAAAAATTGCCCATGATTCTGTGGGCCATGAATTTAATGTGGCATCACCAAAGCAGTTGCAGGTGGTGCTCTTTGAAGAGCTTGCCTTGCCAAAGACAAAGAAGATTAAGACTGGCTTTACCACCGATGCCGAAGCACTCGCGTGGCTCTATGCAAAATCTTCTCACCCAGTTCTTGCAGCTCTTCTTCGCATTCGAGAGACGAAAAAGCTAGCCACAACGATCGAAGGTTTGATTGCAGAGGTTGCATCCGATCAGCGTATTCACACACACTTTGCACAGACCGTTACCGCCACTGGACGACTTTCATCAGTTGGCCCTAACTTACAGAATATTCCTGTACGCACTGAAGAAGGTCGCAAGATCCGCGATTGCTTTATCGCGGGTAAAGGATTTGATCAGTTAATCACCGCCGATTACAGCCAGATCGAAATGCGCATCATGGCCCACCTTTCGAATGATCAACATCTTCTCGAAGCATTCTCATCAGGGGAAGATCTCCATGCAACAGTTGCAGCGGAAGTTTTCGGAGTTGCAGCAACTGATGTGGATCCAGAGATGCGCCGCCAGATTAAAGCGATGTCATATGGATTGGCGTATGGTCTGAGCTCGTACGGACTTGCAGCGCAACTCGATCTCTCACCACCTGCAGCTCAAGATCTCATGGATCGCTACTTCCTTCGATTTGGTGGAATACGAGATTATTTAAAGAACGTGGTTGAAGAAGCGCGCAAGGTGGGTTATACCGAGACGGTTTTAGGGCGACGCAGATACTTGCCAGATCTGATGCAGGACAATCGTGCACGACGTGAGATTGCAGAACGAATGGCGCTCAATGCTCCCATTCAGGGATCAGCAGCCGACATCATTAAGTTGGCAATGCTCAATGTCCAAAAGGCGCTTGTCGCGCAAGGGTTACGTTCAAGACTTTTGCTTCAAGTGCACGATGAGTTAATTCTTGAAAGCGTGACCGAAGAGATCGATATTGCTACAGAAATTCTTCGCCGCGAGATGGGAAATGCATATCCACTTAAAGCACCGCTGGATGTCAATGTGGGTGTGGGCAAGAGCTGGAACGAAGCAGCGCACTAACTTACTTATTGCGGTCGGAGTTATCATCCATCGCTGCTAGGTCCTGCTCTTCGGTTGGAAGGTTATTTCCTGCAGCAAGTATTCCCTTGCCAAGATTGAGAACGATCAGGCCAAAGAAAATCATTATCGGAAGCATTGCCAATCCGTAACGCGGAGAGAAATGTTCAGAGACAAATCCACCGACTGCCGCGCCCAGGGCCATAAAGGATCCTTCTACGCTCCATATCCAACCAAGGGAAGAAGTTTGAGAGCCTTGTGGTCTCACCGCTTCAAGAACTTCAAAGTAGAAGACTTGAACTGCGCCACCGACTAATCCAATAGATGCTCCAACTAAAGCCATAGTCCAATCTGGATATGTGAAAGTGATGGGGACGCAGGCCAGTAGCCAGAAGAAATATGCTCTTCGCAAAGCTGGCAGTGGAGCTAACTTCTTTGAGACAAGACCACCGAGCAATCCGCCAATAACGGTAGCCACTCCAAAGGAGGCAAAGATCCACGCAACGCGGTGAGCAACATCCTCTTGTGTTGCAAATGCAGGGACTGCAACATCAAAAACTCCCCACCCAAATCCAATAAAGCACCCCTCAAACATCAGTAGTTGCATCACGGGGTTTCTGAGCAGACTTCCTTGGCCCTTTTCCTTTTTCTCTGGAATCCAATTTCGCGAGACTGGAGTAAGAGCGAGTGCGGTGCCGCCAATAAACATCAGCGCTGCAACAACATCGAGAGCAAGATACGGTCGACTCGAGAGTGCAAGAGCGGTTACAACAACAGGTCCAACTACTGTGGTTGAACTCATCATCGATGAATCAAATGCATATGCAGTTCGCAGATAAGAATGCGGTACTAAATCTTTCCAAAGGGGCCGTACGGATAAATTAATCGGAGGTGCTGTGATACCAAGAATGAATGCGGTAATGAGTATCGAGCGCGAAGTCTCCATCTGGTTGAGAGTAAGAATGAGCGCGGTATAGGCCGGTACCAAAATGCGTAAAGGCCATCTCTGACCCCAACGATCCATCACTGAACCACGGATACCAGCTGTTGCAGCACCGGCTAGAGAATTCAATCCGATGGCAAAGCCTGCAATCGCAACAGATCCAGTCTCTTGTTCGGCTTTGAAAAAGATTCCGAGTCCGATCATTCCGTACGACAAACGGGCTGGAAATGCCGCTAAGCCCAGAGAGATCACTTGCGGAAAGGCAAATAGTTCCCGATAGCGCTTCATAGTGAGTAATTCTATGCGCGGATTTGCTCGGCGGTCCCTCACCCCCGTACCCTTCACCTGTTCGTCAGGCAAAGCGCCTGAGTCCTATTACTTTCTATCCCTACGGAGCTCACTTGTCTACATCACCAGTAATTGCAGTAAATGACATTGGATCAGCGGCAGATTTTCTTGCGGCAATCGAAGGCACAATCAGAAATTTCAACGACGGAGACCTCGTCGAAGGTACAGTCGTTCAGGTAGATCGCGAAGAAGTACTTCTTGATATCGGATACAAA
>Ga0164293_10000279_pt1 | contig 39078 bp, 35 predicted proteins | sample GEODES118metaG_FD_111487 | JGI IMG/M metagenome (GOLD analysis project Ga0164293, IMG submission 111487) | Eutrophic lake water microbial communities from Lake Mendota, Wisconsin, USA - GEODES118 metaG | ecosystem: Environmental > Aquatic > Freshwater > Lake | place: USA: Lake Mendota...
ACCCTTCTCGTACCCAGCCAGAGCGGTTCCACACTTCCGCAAGGGTCTAACCCTCGCCGTCGGTGGTCCTCCGTACCTTCTGGATCCGTGCGGACCGCAAGGTCCATCGAGCCCATCAAAGTGGGAGATAGAGAGGTAAGAACATGCCCCGTGAGGCTAAGAGCCCAGGCGAAGGCGTGCCAGAAGCAACACCCGCAACAAGTAAAGCCCCAGTGAACCCAGAGCGCCTCAAGGCACTCGATACCGCTCTCGCCCAGATTGAGCGCCAATTCGGCAAGGGCTCGGTCATGAAGATGAGCGAGCGCGCGAACCAGGTCGTAGAAGTCATCCCGACTGGATCGATCGCTCTCGATGCCGCACTCGGTATCGGTGGTCTTCCACGCGGCCGTGTCATCGAGATCTTCGGACCAGAATCATCCGGAAAGACCACGCTGACCTTGCATGCGATCGCAAACGTCCAGAAGCAAGGCGGCATCGCGGCATTCATCGATGCAGAGCATGCCTTCGACCCTGAGTACGCGAAGAAACTCGGCATCGATATCGATGCACTTCTAGTCTCGCAACCGGATACCGGCGAACAAGCACTTGAGATCATGGACATGTTGGTCCGATCAGGCGCTCTCGATTTGATCGTCGTCGACTCTGTAGCAGCCCTCGTACCTCGCGCTGAGATCGAAGGCGAGATGGGCGATTCCCATATGGGTCTTCAAGCCCGACTCATGTCGCAGGCGCTACGAAAGATCACCGGCGCTCTCAGTTCATCCAAGACCACAGCGATCTTCATCAATCAGCTCCGTGACAAGATCGGCGTCTTCTTCGGCTCTCCTGAGACGACAACGGGCGGTAAAGCGCTCAAGTTCTATGCATCCGTTCGTATGGATATCCGTCGCATAGAGACTCTCAAGGATGGCCAAGAAGCCGTTGGTAACCGCACCCGAGTCAAGGTCGTCAAGAACAAGATGGCCCCACCATTCAAGCAAGCAGAGTTCGACATCCTGTACGGAGTCGGAATCTCGCGCGAAGGATCGCTCCTTGATATGGGCGTTGACCTCGGTATCGTCAAGAAGTCTGGTGCTTGGTTCACCTATGAAGGCGACCAATTGGGTCAAGGAAAAGAGAACTCACGTCAGTTCTTGGTAGATAACCCAGATCTCGCAAACGAGATCGACTCCAAGATCAGGGCCAAACTCACACCGACCGCCGTCGATCCAGCTCTCGTAGCAGCGATCGATGAGGCGACCGCGGATGTCGAATTCTGATCAACTCGTAGAGGATCCCAACTCGGTAGCGCTTACCATCGCACTCGCTGCGATTGGTAGGCGCTCACTGAGCAAGAAGCAGCTTCGCGACCACCTCACCAAACGCGGAACACTTGCAGAAGTCATCGAAGCGACTCTTCTCCGTCTGGAAGAGATGGGCTACCTCAACGATATGGACTTCGCACGCGACTTTGCCGATCGCTCTCGCAGGAAGTGCTCACGGCGCGCGATCATCCAAGGTTTGAAGGAACGCGCAATCGACCAGAACATCATCGATTGGGTCATGGAGGATCTCAGCGATGATGACGAGTACCAACTCGCGCTCAAGTACGCAGAGAAGAAGTGGCGTCCTGGTTCGAGCGATGATGAGGGAATGCGTCGGCGACTCCATGCCTCATTGATGAGAAGAGGATTCTCATCGACCACGATCTCCTCCGTGATGCGTGAATTGAGCGGTCGGACAGAGGTCAAAGTCCACTTGTAGAATCGCGGCACGATGAAGCGCCGTTATGTGATCCAGACCCTCGGTTGTCAGATGAACGCGCATGACTCCGAGCGCATCGCAGGTTCCCTCGATCGTGCTGGCTATCTCCCGGCTCTCGATGGTGAGGACCCAGATCTCATCGTCTTCAACACCTGTGCTGTCCGGGAGAACGCCGATAATCGCCTCTACGGACAATTGAGTTTCTTAGCTCCACAGAAAGAGAGCAATCCCAACCTTCAGATCGCCATCGGCGGATGTCTGGCGCAGAAGGATCAGGGCAAGATCCTTGAGCGGGCCCCTTATGTCGATGTCGTCTTCGGAACCCACAATGTCGGCTCTTTACCGATCCTTCTTGAACGGGCGCGGATCGAAGGAGAGGCACAGATCGAGATCAAGGAAGCGCTCGAACACTTCCCTTCATCACTGCCTGCCCGGCGCCACTCGGCATTCTCGGCATGGGTCTCGATCTCAGTCGGTTGCAACAACACCTGCACCTTCTGCATCGTCCCAGCGCTACGAGGTAGGGAGAAGGATCGAGAGGCGAAAGCGATCCTCGATGAGGTTCGGACTTTGGTGGAGCAAGGCGTCACTGAGATCACGCTCTTGGGGCAGAACGTCAATGCCTACGGCGTAGAGCTTGGCGAACAAGGCGCATTCGCTCGTTTGTTGCGAGCATGCGGCGAGGTCGATGGGCTCGAACGAGTCCGATTCATGTCGCCTCATCCTCGTGACTTCACTGACGATGTGATCGATGCGATGGCAGAAACTGCCAATGTCATGCCTCACCTCCACATGCCACTGCAGTCAGGGTCCGATCGGATCTTGCAGGCGATGCGACGCTCCTACCGCAGGTCTCGCTATCTCGGCATTCTTGAGCGAGTGCGCAAGGCAATCCCAGAGGCTTCCATCACGACAGACATCATCGTGGGCTTTCCTGGAGAGAGCGACGAGGACTTCGAAGCGACCCTTTCGCTCTGCGACGAGGCTCAATTCACTGCTGCCTATACCTTCCAGTATTCAAAGCGTCCTGGAACTCCCGCTGCAGAGATGGAAGATCAAGTACCTGCGGAAGTAGTGAAAGAACGTTACGAGAGACTCCATCGCCATCAAGAGGCGATCGCGCTTGGAGTCAATCAACGGGCTATCGGTCGAGAGTTCGAACTCCTCGTCACTGAGAGTGAGAGCGATCGCGAGGGTATCCGTCGCATGAGCGGCAAGAGTGAGGATGCACGCCTCGTCCACTTCACTACTCCTCATCAAGATTCCGCTGAAGAGATCGTGCGCCCAGGTGATTTCGTCACCGTGGAGATCACAGAGGCTAAGCCCTTCTATCTCATCGCATCGGATGTGAAGAGGATCCGCCCTTCGCGCGGTGGCGACGCCTTCGCCGCCAGGAAAGATGAAGCGGAACGTTCTGGCACTCTCCTCGGGATGCCGAAACTGTCGCGTGCAACTCTCACAGCGGCGCTCGGTTAGGTGGCAATGATCGAACCAGGTCGCCTCTTCGTGATCGCTGGGGCGACAGCGACGGGGAAGAGCGACCTTGCTGTCGCTCTTGCGAGTGAGATCGATGCCGAAATCATCAATGCAGATTCGATGCAGCTCTATCGAGGGATGGATATCGGCACTGCGAAGTTGACGATGGAAGAGCGTGCTGGGATCCCACATCACATGATCGACATCCTCGATGTCCATGAGGATGCGACAGTTGCGAGTTACCAAGAGAGTGCGCGAAAAGTTGCCGATGCTCTCCTTGCTCAAGGCAAGAGCGTCGTCATCGTCGGCGGAACCGGTCTCTACATCAAGGCCTTCCTCGATGATTTACAGTTCCCTGACACCGATCCGGAAGTGAGAGAGCGATTATTCGTGGAGTCCGAGCTCGTCGGTGGCGATGAGATGCACCGAAGACTTGCCCGCCTCGATCCAGCTGCGGCGACTGCGATCCCTAAGGAGAATGTTCGCCGTGTGGTGCGTGCACTCGAAGTCATCGAGATCACTGGAAAGCCATTCACAGCGCACTTGCCGCGCCAAGGAGAAGGTAGATATCCCCTCGCCCGTCAGTTTGGTCTGGTGATGGATCGCGAGAACCTGCGAGAGCGGATCGACCTGCGAGTCGATCAGATGTGGGAAATGGGGCTCGTCGGCGAGGTGGATTCTTTGATCGAGCGAGGAATACTCACTGGGAAGACGGCCCGTGCTGCGATCGGATACTCCCAAGTCATTTCATTCCGGGAAGGAAGACTCTCAGAGAGTGAGGCTCGAGAGGAGACGAAGCGCGCCACTAGGGCTTTTGCACGAAGACAAGAGACCTGGTTTTCTCGAGATGACAGGATCAGGTGGATCAAGGAGTCGACCACAGATGAACGATTGGCCAAGATCCTGAGCAGTTCATCCCAAGTTTGAGCAGATCGAATAAAGGTAGCCTTAGTGCCGATGACGATAGAAGCGACCTACGGTCATGGAACCGAGAATGACTTCGTCGTGCTCTTCGACCCAACTGATGAGATTTCAATAGCGCCGGATCAGGTGAAGCGAATCTGTGATCGCAAGACGGGTGTTGGAGCAGATGGTCTCATCCGCATCACCAAGCGCGAGAATCGCTGGTTCATGGATTATCGAAATTCCGATGGGTCACTCGCAGAGATGTGTGGCAACGGAATCCGGGTGATGGCACGCTACCTCGTCGATCGTGGACACGAGAACGCAGGAATCTTCTCCATCTCAACACGCGACGGGAACAAGTTCCTCAAAGTCCCAGAGCAGGGTGATATCGCGGTCAATCTCGGTCAGGTATCGCATGTACCGGGAGAAGTAAGTGGGATCCAGAATGGGAAGAAGTTCTCTGGTCTCAATATCGATGTTGGCAACCCGCACGCAGTCCTCTTCGTTGATTCGCTCGATGAAGTGGGATCGCTTGCGAGCGCTCCCATCGTTGAGCCCGCTTCCGAGTATCCAGAAGGTGTCAATGTCGAGTTCGTAGAATTTCTCGATAACGGCGAGTTGAAGATGCGTGTCTTCGAACGCGGAAGTGGTGAGACACGTTCATGCGGGACAGGGACGTGCGCCGTCGCCATGGCAGCGACGATCAAGAAGGGTAAGAAAGCACCTACCTCATGGGTGATCCATGCCCCTGGTGGACGACTTGTTGTCGATATCGACCCGCACGAGAACGCGACTCTGACCGGACCTGCGGTGCTGCTCCGAGATCTCGACCTTTCAGAGTTCTTGGTATGAGACCACTCTGACATGAGAGATATCGACTACGACTCGTTGATCGCCGAGAGCGAACGACTCGAGGCTGTGATTGACGAGGACCTCGACCTTACCGGCGAAGGTGACCTTTCGGAGAGCGAGATCACACTCGAATTCAAGCCCGATGAGTTCGTCTCTACCCAATTGGCGCTGCAAGATCGCCAAGCGCTACGCCGCGTTCAAGGCCTCTCCACGGAACTCACGGATATCTCCGAGGCAGAATACAGACGCCTACAACTTGAGCGCGTGATCTTGGTAGGAGTGTGGACCACGGGGACTGCGAAAGATGCCGAGAACTCCATGACTGAACTTGCCGCTCTTGCGGAGACTGCTGGCTCCCAAGTTCTAGATGCCTTGATCCAGCGTCGCGATAAGGCTGATGCTGCGACCTTCATAGGTTCTGGAAAAGTCGCAGAACTCAAGGGAATCGTGAAGTCAAGTGGTGCAGATACCGTGATTTGTGACGGCGAATTGAGTCCATCGCAATTGAAGAACCTGGAAGACAAGGTGAAGGTGAAGGTTGTCGATCGCACCGCACTCATCCTCGACATCTTCGCCCAGCATGCGAAGAGCCGCGAAGGCAAAGCGCAGGTCGAATTGGCTCAGATGAGCTATCTCTTGCCGAGACTTCGTGGTTGGGGACAGTCGCTCTCGCGTCAGGCCGGCGGTACGGGTGGGATCGGAAGTCGCGGTCCCGGTGAGACGAAGATCGAGATCGACCGTCGAAGGATCCGCGACAAGATGGCGAAGTTACGGCGTGAGATAAAGGAGATGAAGACTGCCCGCGATACTAAGCGTAAGGAACGCGATGAGAATCGAGTCCCAGCGGTAGCGATCGCCGGTTACACCAACGCAGGAAAGTCATCACTCCTCAATCGGCTGACCGGTGCAGGCGTTTTGGTCCAAGACGCTCTCTTCGCCACCTTGGAGCCGACCGTTCGACGGAGTGAGACGAAAGATGGTCGCCTCTACACCCTCGCTGACACCGTCGGTTTTGTCCGTGACCTACCGGAACAATTGGTGGAAGTGTTCAAGTCGACTCTCGAGGAAGTACTCCATGCAGATGTGATCATCCATCTCGTCGATGGCAGCAGCCCCGATCCCTTCGGTCAGGTGCAATCGGTGAGATCGATCCTCCGTGAGATCGGAGCTGCCGGAATCCCAGAGATCTTGGTCGTAAACAAGTCCGATATTGCAGACCCTGAAGTCTTGGAACTCCTCTTGCGTAATGAACGAGATGCCTTTGCGATTAGCGTCAAGAGTGGTCGCGGTATCGAACTACTCAAGACTGCTATCGAGGAGGCGCTTCCTCACCCAGCGATCGAAATCGAAGTGGTGATCCCTTACAACCGAGGCGATCTCGTCAATAAGTTCCACCGTTTGGGTGAGATCGATCTGGAAGCGCATGAAGAGACCGGCACGAGAATTCGTGGCAGAGTCGACCGAAGACTTGAGAGCGAGTTACTCGCTTTTAGGAATTAGCGAACCAGCGAATCGGCCCGACGTGGTCGACATAAATCGATTGGCCTAGGTGGAACTCAGTATTGCCTGAGATCCGCGCTTTGAGCGTGCCGAGATAGGCAGATTCGATTAGGCCGAATTCGACGACGGCGTCGTGGCCGTAGTACTCGATCTTGGTGACGATCGCACGCTGCCCTGAGTTGGGATCACGGCTGACCGAGATCTCCTCCGGACGGATGACGATCGTGCCACTCTCGCTGCTCTCCGGTGAGACACCGGAGGTGAGTGGATGGAAGACCGTCTCACCGGAACGCTTCGCCGGTAGGACGAGAGCATCACCTGTGCTGACCGCTGCGTATGGCGTCGTCGGAGAGAAATAGACCTCGGCTGGCGTCCCATGTTGGACGATCCGGCCCTCGCGCATCAAGGCAATCATGTCGGCAGTGACGAGCGCTTCCTCGCGATCGTGAGTGACCATGAGCGCGGTCGTCTCGCGCTTCTTGAGAAGGGTCGAGACCTCTTCGCGCAACTCGTTGCGAAGTGCAGCATCGAGCGCGGAGAAAGGTTCATCGAGCAGGACGATCTTCGGTTCGATGGCGAGTGCGCGTGCCAAGGCGACGCGAGTCTGTTGTCCGCCACTGAGTTCACCTGGCATTCGCTCGCCAAAGTGCGAGAGTCCAATCAACTCCAGCATCTCGGCGACGATGACTCGGCGACGATCCTTGGTGTAGTTCTCCTTGTCGAGGGCGAAGGCGATGTTCTCAGCGACGCTCAAGTGCGGGAAGAGCGCTGCCTCTTGCGGGACGTAGCCGATGCGTCGCTTGTGTGGTGGCAGAACGAGCGACGAGACGCTTACGAGTTGTTTTCCGAATCGGATCGTGCCGGAACTCGGTGGGACGAGACCCGCGATCGCACGAAGGAGGGTGGTCTTGCCGCACCCACTTGGTCCCAAGATCGCAGTGAATGTCCCTGCTGCGATGGTGATCGAGAGATCGTCGAGGACTTTGCGAGATCCCAAGTGGACAGTGAGTGAGTTGACCTCAAGTGATGTCATCGATGCCTCCCTGTCTCATTCGGTTGGGAACCTTGGACCTGTTCTCATCCTGGAACTGCCGATCCGGTCGAGAAAGGATAAAGGTCGGAATCGCCGCGATGAGAATCAAGAGAAGTGCGTAAGGAGCCGCTTCATTGAATCGATTGATCGAGGCAGCAGACCAGATCTCTATCGCAAGGGTGTCGAAGCCGGTGGGGCGAAGCATCAACGTCGCTGGTAGCTCCTTCATCGCAGTAAGGAGAACAAGAAGGAATCCGACGCCGATACCGGGAGCCGCCAGTGGGACTGTCACCCTTCGCATCGTCTCCCACGGTGAGACACCCAGTGTGGTGGCAACTTCCTTGAGGCCGGCAGGAACTCGTTCGATGCTGGTCCGAGTTGCGCCAACTCCCTTCGCGAGGAAGAGCAGCGCGTAGGCGAAGGCGAGCAGAGTGATGCTCTGATAGAGCCAGGAGATCCTCGAGGAGAAGGCGACGAGCGAGAGACCTAGGACGACTCCGGGGAGTGCGTGCGTGATTAGCACGACTTTCTCTGTGGCAAGAGCGAAGCGACTTCGTGTGGAGATGATGGTCCAGGCAAGTGGCAGAGCAAAGAGGATGGCGATGGTTGCGCCGAGAGTCGCCACCACGATCGTGTTCAAAGTCGCAGTTGCGAGGGAGGTGAGATCGATTCCTTGGAAATTGCCGACCATGCGAGTGATCAATACATAGGCCGGTACAGCAAGAGCGAGGAGTGAGTAGGCGATGATCGCTGTGAAGGCGAACGCCTTAGGTGCGCGCTTGGTGATCAGCGCGATCTCCTCCTTGATCCGAGAGGTAGAGCGGGTGTTGATGTTGCGGCGCTGCATCCTCTCTTCGGCGAAGATCAGCACCGCCGCGAAGAGGACCAGGATCAATCCGAGAAGTGCTGCGGATTGGCGATCAAAGGAGGCGCGATAAAGATTCTGGATGGCCCGAGTGAATGTGTCGACGCCAAGGAGTGAGACCGCGCCGAAGTCGCTGAAGACATAGAGGATCACCAGGAGCGTGCTGGCTGCGATCGAGTTACGGATCTGCGGCAGGATGACACGGGTGAAGACTTGGAAGCGATTGCAACCAAGAGACCTTGCGACGTCGACTTGTACTTTGTCGATGCGGCGGAGCGCTGCGAATGCGGCCAAAAGGATGTAGGGCATGGTGCTGAAGGTAAGGACCAGGGCGGCAGCCCAGAATCCCCTGAAGTTTGGCCAGATCGCTATCCAGCAATAGGTGAAGACGTAGGAAGGAATGGCAAGGGGGAGCGCTGAGATGGCGAGCAGAAGGCCGCGGCTGCGAAAGTTGCTGGAGAAGATGAGGCTGGCGAAGAGGGTCCCAATCAATACAGTGAGAGTGGCGACGACGATCGCGAGGGTGAATGTGTTGAGAATGATCTCGATCGTCTTTGGTCGAAACAGGATTGCCAGTAACTCCTCACCCGAGATGCTTCGAACGCGAAGAGTCAGGTAAAGGAATGGGATGCTCGCTAGTGAAAGAAGCGAGGCGGTGAGAGCGAGACCGGCAAGACGGAAAGGTGATTGTTTCGCCTTCCCTACCTCTGGCCTATCAATGGCCAGAGTCAGAGCAATCCCACCTTGATCAGAAGCTCTTGTGTCGCCTTGAGGTCACGGAGCGCATTGAGGTCGACGGCAGGCGCTGCAATCTCGTTCAGAGCTGGCAACCCAGTAGGACCGGCAAGACCATCAAGGAGTGAGTACTCCTTCGTATCTGCAACGAACTTCTTCTGAGTGGATTCCTGAAGGAGATATTCGATCAATGTCGAAGCAGCATCTCCTCGCTTCGATGTGGCAAGAATTCCGGCGCCAGAGACATTGATCATGTTCCCTAGGTCTCCATCAGCGAAGAAGCCATCCTTGACCGAGATTTCTCGACCGAGCGCTTTGGCCACCTCGAAGACGTAGTAATGGTTGACAAGACCCAGATCGATTTCGCCGTTCTCGATCGCTTCAACGATCATGGCGTTCTTTTCGTAGTACTTCGGATCATTGGCCACGAGTGCCCGTAACCACTGCTCAGCCGCACCATCTCCATTGGCAAGGCGTAGCGCAGTGACGAATGCCTGGAATGAGGAGTTGGTAGGGGCTATTCCAAAACGACCCTGATATCGAGAATCTGTCATGTCGAGATACGAGGAGGGGAGTTGACCCACGCGCTCTGGACTGTAGGCGAATACTCGAGCTCGAGCCGTCACTCCAACCCACTTCGAATCCGCGGAGGCAAAACGAGTCGGTACCTTGGCGATGATCTTGGCGGGCAGATCAGCAAGGAGACCTGCCTCGGCTACCGCTCCAAGGGAGCCGGCATCCTGGGAGAGGAAGAGGTCGGCGGGGGAGTTCTCGCCCTCCTCGAGGATCTGAGCGGCGAGTTCTGCAGAATCGCCATAGCGGACGTTGAGCTTGATTCCACTTTCAGCTTCGAATGCTGCCAAGAAAGGGGCTATGAAGGCCTCGCTTCGACCGGAGTAGATCGTGAGCTCTTTGCTCTCTGTGCTGGAGTCAGGGGAGCAACCTGCAAGGAGGCTTACGGTGATGATGGCAAGCGCGGCGATAGATAGACGCCTCTTCTGCACCGTTTTCATCTTCTTCCTCTCCCGGATTCCAGTAGTCGTTACCTGGAGAGCAGGGTAAAAGAGAGCGATGAATAACGCAACAAAAGCGTTGTCTAATTACCTCTCACGGAGCGTGACCTTCGTTACCGAACGGAGCGGAGGACCGCGGTCACCTTCCCGAGTATCTCGGCCCTTTCACCGGGGATCGGGGCATAGGCATCGTTGGCGGGTAGGAGCCAGACCTTGCCGTTCTTCATTGAGAAGGTCTTGACCGTGGCCTCGCCGTCGATCATGGCTGCGACGATCTCGCCCTTGTTGCAATCCTTCTGGGAGCGGACGACGACATAGTCCCCATCGCAGATCGCGGCATCGACCATGGAGTCACCTACGACCTTGAGCATGTAGAGCTCGCCTTCGCCAACGAGGGTTGCAGGGAGTGGGAAGACCTCTTGCACCTCTTGCTCCGCAAGGATTGGTGCACCGGCCGCGATGCGACCGACGAGAGGGACGGCGTGGGTCTTGGCGACCTCGGCCCCGCTCTCAGAGAGCTCCTTGATCTCAACCGCTCGGCCTCGGGAGGGGTCTCGGCGGATGAAGCCCTTGGCTTCCAGCTCGCCTAATTGGTACTTGACGCTTGAAGGGGAGGCGAGGCCTGCGGCCTGGGCGATCTCTCGCATCGTTGGTGGATAGCCACGATCCTCAACGGACCTGCGGATGACCTCGAGGATCGCGTGCTGACGTTGGGTCAGTCCGGTGCCATCGGGTAGGGAGTCGGGGAGTTCAAGGATCTCGCTCATGGCAGAAGGCTAAGGGCAACGGGGAGAAAATTCAAACAAATGTTCGAAAAAACTTGCTGGTGTCGGAGGGTAGGTGTACCTTTCGGTTTAGAACAGGTGTTCGAACACTATCCCCGGTGTCGATGACCCTGTTGTGAAGGCAAGTGAACCAATGACCACATACGCGATTCCAACATCCCTGACATCAATTCAAATGGCGCAAAAACCATTGAAAAACAGCGCTTTTCGAGGGGTTCGCTTGACGAAGCGCGGTCGACTGATCTCGAGGATCGCACTGGTGGCATCGATGTCCATCCTGATCGCGAGTGGTTACTCGGCTCTCTCCGGAGTATCGGCGGATACATCGGAGGGTGGCAAGGGTGGGCGAGAGCATCTCGAGGTCATCGTGGTCGCTCCTGGCGAGAGCCTCTGGTCGATCGCAAAACTCCTTGGCGGCAATCAAGAGGAGAACGTGGCTCGGATCATCGAGCTCAACGCACTCACCACGCCGAGCCTCTCGGCCGGAACGCGCCTGATCATCCCGACACGCGAGTAAATCCCACTGAACCCTCAACTCCGGGTCTACAGTTACCACTAGATGTTGGGGTGATTTTGCGATAACCTTCCACACCTAGTGGTCTTCAGCCACTTTTGAGGAAGTTTCGGAATACACCCACATCTGGGAAATTCCCAACATTGAAAGGTTTGACACGCCGATGATCTGTCCCTTCTGCCGACACGATGACTCAAGAGTCATCGACTCTCGGCCAGTCGAAGAGGGCAGCGCCATCCGTCGAAGGAGAGAGTGCACTCAGTGCGGCTCTCGCTTCTCCACCCAGGAGACCTCGATCTTGGCGATCATCAAGCGAAGTGGGGCGACCGAGCCCTTCAGTCGCGAGAAGGTCATCAACGGCGTCCGCAAGGCTTGTCAGAACCGCCCCGTGGATGAGGACGATCTAGCGCTCCTCGCTCAACGGGTCGAAGAGAGCCTTCGGGCAACGGGTCAGGCCGAGATCGAGGCACAAGAGGTGGGCATGGCGATCCTTGCGCCACTCCGTGAACTCGATGAGGTCGCCTACCTGCGTTATGCCTCGGTTTACCGTAACTTCTCCTCCCTTGACGACTTCGAAGGCGAGATCGCATTACTGCGAGCGATGCCATCGAATTCCTCATCCGAGATTTCATCGCGAACTTCCTCCGCGACTCTTCCCTCCAAGTACAACGCTTCCCCGAGCGATCTATCCCCGCGGATCAAAACAACTTAACAACACCAGGAAATCGGAGCAATAGAAATGTCAGATACGGTCATCAACCGACCCTCTTCGAAGTCGAAGAACAAGGGCCTCACTATCGAGCGTCTTTACACAACCGCAGGGAAGCACCCTTATGACGAAGTCACTTGGGAGCGTCGCGATGTAGTCCAGACCAATTGGAAGAGCGGCGAGGTCATCTTCGAACAACGTGGCGTCGAATTCCCTGACTTCTGGTCGGTCAATGCATCGACGATCGTCACTACCAAATACTTCCGTGGTGCAGTAGGACATGAGAATCGTGAATGGTCGCTCCGCCAAGTCATCGATCGCGTCGTCCTGACATATGTCCGCGCCGGAAAGCAATTCGGCTATTTCGCAACCGATGCAGATGCAGAGATCTTCGAACATGAGTTGACATGGATGTTGATGCACCAAGTCTTCTCATTCAACTCACCAGTCTGGTTCAACGTCGGAACCGCAGCGCCACAACAGGTGAGCGCCTGCTTCATCCTCTCCGTCGATGACACAATGGATTCGATCCTCAACTGGTACCGCGAAGAGGGAATGATCTTCAAAGGTGGCTCCGGTGCAGGTCTCAACCTCTCCCGCATTCGCTCCGCCAAGGAGCTCCTACGCTCAGGCGGAAACGCATCTGGGCCGGTCTCCTTCATGCGAGGTGCCGATGCATCCGCAGGAACGATCAAATCCGGTGGCGCGACACGTCGCGCTGCGAAGATGGTCGTTCTCGACGTAGACCATCCAGATATCGAAGAGTTCATCGAGACCAAGGTCTCCGAAGAGGAGAAGATCCGCGTCCTCCGTGATGCTGGCTTCGATATGGACCTCGGCGGCAAGGACATCATCTCGGTCCAGTACCAGAACGCCAATAACTCGGTTCGTGTATCTGACGAGTTCATGCGCGCCTATGAGAACGGTCAGGATTTCGGTCTCCGCGCTCGTGCAACCGGTGAGGTCATGGAGACAATCTCCGCCAAGAGCCTCTTCCGCAAGATGTCAGAGGCAGCATGGGCTTGCGCTGATCCTGGTATCCAATATGACGACACCATCAATGATTGGCACACCAATCCAGAGACCGGTCGCATCAATGCATCGAATCCTTGCTCGGAGTACATGTCACTCGACAACTCCTCATGCAACCTCGCATCACTCAACTTGATGAAGTTCCTCAAAGAGGATGGTTCCTTCGACGCGAAGTCATTCACCAAGGCGGTCGAGATGATCATCACTGCGATGGATATCTCGATCTGCTTCGCAGACTTCCCAACCGAAGCGATCGGCGAGACCACTCGTGCATATCGCCAACTCGGTATCGGATACGCCAACCTCGGCGCACTCTTGATGGCGAGCGGTATGCCATATGACAGTGATGCCGGACGTTCACTCGCTGGCTCGATCACATCCTTGATGACCGGTGTCTCATATCGCCGCTCCGCAGAGCTCGCAGGAATCGTCGGTGCTTACGAAGGCTATGCCCGTAACGCGACCGCACACACTCGCGTGATGAAGAAGCACCAAGCAGCATCACTCTCGGCGAAGTCGATGTCGGAGATCGATCGCAGCGTCTGGGCCGAGGCGAACAAGGCCTGGGACGAAGGTGTGAAGATCGGTGAGACCAATGGCTGGCGTAACGCCCAAGCCTCGGTCCTCGCTCCGACCGGCACCATCGGTTTGATGATGGATTGCGATACCACCGGTATCGAGCCAGATCTCGCTCTGGTCAAGTTCAAGAAATTGGTCGGCGGCGGATCGATGCAGATCGTCAACCAGACCGTGCCGCTCGCTCTCAAGCGTCTCGGCTATACCGATGAGACGATCGAAGCTGTGGTTGAGTACATCTCCAGCCACGGAAACGTCATTGATGCACCAGGACTCAAGAAGGAGCATTACGACGTCTTCGATTGCGCCATGGGTGTCAGCCCGATCGCGGCAATGGGCCACGTCCGGATGATGGCAGCATGCCAGCCATTCCTCTCCGGCGCGATCTCCAAGACCGTCAACCTCCCAGAGAGCGCGACCGTCGAAGAAGTGGAAGAGGTTTACTACCAGGGTTGGAAGCTCGGCCTCAAGGCGCTCGCTGTCTATCGCGACAACTGCAAGGTCGGCCAGCCACTCTCTGATGGCAAGGCAGCGAAGAAGGATGAGAGCGCTTCGGCCTCCGCACCGGCTCCTGCTGTCCGTAAGCGACTACCAAAGTCACGTCCATCGCGAACCACCTCTTTCTCGGTGGCTGGTGCAGAGGGTTACCTCACCGCCGGCACTTACGAAGATGGCGCACTCGGCGAGATCTTCTTGAAGCTTGGCAAGCAGGGTTCGACACTTGCCGGAGTGATGGATGCATTCTCGATCGCGGTTTCGATCGGTCTGCAATACGGAGTTCCTCTCGAGACCTATGTCGAGAAGTTCACCAACCTCCGATTCGAGCCAGCGGGTATGACCGATGACAAGGATGTCCGCATGGCACAGTCGATGATGGATTACATCTTCCGACGACTTGCCCTTGATTACCTCCCCTTCGAGACTCGCTCAGCGATGGGTCTCTACACCGCAGCAGAGCGCGCCAATGCTCTCGACAGCGGTGAGTACGCACAAGCAGCCCCTGCCGTTGCTCCAGCACCGGTTGAGATCACGATCGAATCGAAGGCGCCTGCCGTCGATACCTCGACCGTCGGGTCATCTACCGAACTCCTGGAGAAGATCTCCGGTTTCAAGAGCGATGCACCACTCTGCATGACCTGCGGTGTGAAGATGCGTCCATCGGGTGCTTGCTATGTCTGCGAAGGATGTGGATCCACATCTGGTTGCAGTTGATCAGTAGTAGAGAATCAGCCCCCGCAAGGGGGCTGATTTGTTTTCCGGGTGGATAGAGAATTGGCTTCGGACTCGCTCTTGATCAGGATGGATCTTTGAATACGAAACTCACATCGACCCTGAAGGCAGCGGTCGAGTCGATCGGTGGAAGTGATCGCCCTGGCCAAGTCGAGATGGCTGAAGCAATAGATCAAGCCATCTCCGCCGGCACCCATCTCTTGGTGCAGGCCGGCACCGGTACAGGTAAATCACTTGCCTATCTCATCCCGGCATTAGCAAGCGGTAAGCGAGCGCTCGTTGCAACATCGACCCTTGCCTTGCAACGCCAACTCGTCGAACGTGATCTCCCACGAATCAAGGAAGGTGTTGAGAAGGCGTTAGGGCGTGAGATCTCTTTTGCTGTTTACAAAGGTGTAGGCAACTACCTCTGCAAACAGAAACTCTTCGGCACCCCTGATCTTGATACCGAAGCATTGATCGAGGTCTCAACCCTCGAGCGAGAAGCGAAGCGATTACGGGAATGGAGTCAGATCGCCGGAATCTCTGGGGATCGCGATGACGCGCCGGAGGTCGACCGCCGTGTTTGGGCTGCAAGCTCAGTAAGTGGCCGAGAGTGCATGGGAGCGGAAGAGTGTCCCTTTGGTAGCACTTGTTTCGCAGTGGTTGCCAAGGCAAAAGCGCAGACCGCCGACATCGTCGTCACCAATCACACTTTGTTGGCAATCGAAGTCGTCGACTCCCATCCGATCCTTCCCGATCGCGATGTCGTCATCCTCGATGAGGCGCATGACTTCGTCGACCGAACCACACAGGCAGTGACAGAGGAATTGACTGCGGCACGAGTCATACGAGCAGCATCGCTCTACCGGAAGTATGCCGGTGAGAAGGCATCTGGTCCGGGCCACGAACTCACTGCAGCGGGCGAGGAATTCGAAGATGAGATGGCAAGTTTTCGAGATCACTATCTCTCCGCAACGAGTGAGCAACGGCGCTTGACTGAACTTCCTCCCTCGCTCGAATTATCGATACGTCGGGTGAAGGAGTGCAGTGAGGCAATCTCGGCAAGGCTTGCGAGTGAAGAGTCGATCGAGAACGTAGACCTCCTCGCAGAGCGGGCGCGGGTCAAGGGCGCGATCAATGAGATCAAGACGGTCACGACGAAGATGCTGCGCCGTCAGGATGCACAAGTGCTCTGGTACGAACCCACATTCAATACCCTGTATTTGGCGCCACTCGAAGTCTCCGAGGTCTTGGCATCGAATCTCTTCGCGCAAGGGCCTGTCATCGCAACGAGCGCGACGCTAAAGGTCGGTGGAAGCTTCGAGTCCATCAAGCGCGGACTTGGCATTGCTGAGGTCGATGATGTGAAGACGCTCGATGTGGGATCTCCATTCGACTTCGAACGGCAAGGGATGCTCTATCTCGCCTCACATCTGCCAGAACCCACTCGAGACGGCCCGACCCAAGAGGCGCTCGAGGAACTGGGGGAGTTGATCGAAGCAGCCGGCGGAAGGACTCTCGCGCTCTTCTCTTCGTGGCGAGGCGTCGAAGCCGCGGACACACACCTTCGAAAAGTCCTCGCTGACCTTGAGTTTCCGATCATCACGGCTCGTCGCGGTGATCCCGTTGGTTCTTTGGTCGAGAAGTTTGCCAATGATGAGAGATCGATCTTGATCGGCACCATCTCGCTCTGGCAAGGGGTGGATGTGCCAGGTTCTGCATGCACACTCGTCGCGATCGATCGAATCCCATTTCCTCGTCCTGACGATCCGGTGATGGCGGCACGAAGCGAGCAGGCAGATAGTGCAGGAGGTTCAGGCTTTATGGATGTATCGCTCCCACGCGCCGCACTCCTTCTCGCACAAGGAAGTGGGCGATTGATCAGGTCGATCGAAGACCGTGGCGTCGTAGCGATCCTCGATTCTCGAATCACAAGGAAGCGCTACGGCAGGATTCTGATCGAGTCGATGCCGCCTTTCTGGCGTACCGAGGATGGCGCTTTGGTCAAAGAGTCATTGCGAAGACTCGATGAGAGTCTTGATGCTGGGCCAGGCCTTAGCGAAGCTCGCGTGTAGCGGAAGAAGTTCTACTTTTCCCATTTCGACCCAGGTCGCTTCCACTGTCTCGTGATTGCTCTCGCCGATGGTGAAGTGGTCGAGGGCGTGCGCGATGATGGTCTCGTAGCGCCAGTCGCCATGATCGTCGGAGAACCGCACTGCGCGCTCCAGGTCGATCATCTCGCCATCGATACCGATCTCCTCCATCGCCTCACGGATCGCTGCTTCATCCCAACTCTCATGTGAATCGCGAGCACCACCTGGGATGCCCCAGGTGCCACCGTTATGGACCCATGGTGCGCGAAGTTGAAGAAGTACTTGACCGGAACGGATGAGGAGGAGTCCTGCCGCTCCATTCACTCCCCAATGGCGAAAGCCACAGCGACACTCGATCCAACCATCACCATCGCGCGCCACCATGAGTTGAGTTTTCCACAGCAATCGGAAACCCACACCTTATGGAGATCCCCTGAGAATCAAGTGGAGTTCTCCTTACCTTGGCGCGATGTTCTCGCGAATCTTGCTCTCCCTCGCACTCGTCACCTCACTCATCGTCGTCCCGACCCATACCGCCCAAGCAGAGGAGTGTGCGAGCGATAGTTGTATCTCGGTCACTGCTGATGATGAGAGCGATGAGATCGTCGTCTCCTTGGTAAGACCAGGAACACGCAAGGAGAGTGAGCGAAAGCGAAGCGTGCCAACGGTCTCAGGATCCTTCAGTGCGATCGCAGACCCAAAACGCACTTGGATCCCTTACCACCCAGATCTCTACGCAGCCTGGCGAGAGGCGGCGAAAAAGGCAGCTGCAACACGCGCAGAGCGGCGCCGGTCCACACAAATGAATCGATCGCAGGTGGTGACAGCATCACTTACAGATCGAGTCAGCCAATTGGTTCCTTTCGGTTCGCTTCAGACCCAGCCACCAGAGGGGGCAGTGATCGGTCGCCCGGTCTATTTCTGGAGTCCTACTCCCACATCTTTCGATGTCACCATCAGAGTCTCAGGAGTCCCGGTGCGACTAGAGCTCACGCCGAGTTTCGAGTGGAGGTATGGGGATGGACGGATTGAGACCACTCGCACTACATCGTTGCCTGGCGCCCCTTATCCATCGCCTCTCAACACCTTCACCTACTACCAACCTGGCGCGAAGGAGATCTCGTTGATCACGACATGGAGCGGAGAATTCACCATCGCTGGAGTGAAGGCTCCGATCAACGGAAAGATCACTCAGCGAAGTTCGAAGATCCTCGATGTTCGAGAGGCTCCGCACAGGATCCTCGATTAGTCAGAGAAATCCACACCCTCCCCATCTTGCACAGTTTCCATGAGCGTGTCGGCGCAAGAACGCTCTTCTGTCCCACTCTTGGCGACATGACAAAACAGAGATCACAATCCGATGACCACATCAATACTTCACTGACCGAATCGATCGCACTTGAATTAGAACTCTTGAGCGAGATCGACTATCGACATGATCCAAAGCCAGAACAGCGTGACGGGGTGGATGCCCTCAAGATCTTGATCGCCGGTTTCCGACTTGATGACTTCTCACCCGACCCTGCGAAGATCGCACTTCTCTTGATGCGACTTCGCGACCTACAAGTCCGTGACTTCGCGCTCGGATGCATGGAAGGTAAGGATCTCGACAAGCATGTGGAGATGTGGCGGTGGGTTGTTCGCATCGCGCCCACCCGATTCCTCGCCCCTCCCGCCACTTTGCTCGCTGCGATCTCATATGAAGTGGGAGATGTAGCGCTTGCTACAAGTGCATTGGAGCAAGCCCTCGAAGCCGATGGTCAGTATCCATTGGCACTCCTACTCAAGCGCGTCTTCGCTGCAGGATGGCCAGCAGAGACCTTCGCCACCATGCGAACAGAGCTCCACCCAAAGATCACCGCCGCGATCTTTGAGGAGTGACTGGAAGAGAGAAGCAGTCCAATCCTGCCCAGCCACGGGTTGTAAGATTTCGCAGCACTGAGGACTTCGAGCGATGTTGCAGTGTCAAAAGCAGACTTGACCGCCAGGACTTGATTGAGGGAGTTGCGAAATGCTCGTTGGTGTTCCAAGAGAAATCAAAAACCATGAGTATCGCGTTGCGATCACTCCCGCCGGTGTGAAGGAATTCATCAACCACGGGCATAAAGTCATCATCGAGAAGGGTGCAGGGCTCGGTTCTGCCATCTCTGACGATGCCTATCGAGTGGCAGGAGCAGAGATCCTCGATACCGCGCAGGAAGTATGGGCTCGTGCCGAGATGATCTTGAAGGTCAAAGAGCCGATCGCACCTGAATACCCATTGATGCGTGAGGGCCAGGTGCTCTTCACCTATCTTCATCTCGCTGCCTCGAAGGATTGCACCGATGCCTTGATGAAGAGCGGCATCACCGCGATCGCATATGAGACCGTCGACGTCAACGGTTACCTTCCTCTACTCGCTCCCATGAGCGAGGTCGCAGGGCGCATGTCAGTTCAGGTCGGAGCGACTGCTCTTCAGAAGAGCAATGGTGGCCGTGGTGTTCTACTCGGTGGCGTCCCAGGGGTGCGTCCAGGTCGCGTTGTGATCCTCGGAGGCGGAGTGGCTGGAGTCAATGCAGCAACGATCGCCCATGGTATGCGCGCCGAGGTGACGATCCTCGATGTCAATGCAAGGCGCCTGGTACAACTCGATGAGCTCTTCCAAGGAAATGTCCGGACACTTGCCTCGAACTCCTACGAGATCGAGGATCAGGTCCTCTCAGCGGATCTTGTCATTGGCGCAGTCTTGGTACACGGAGCCAAGGCGCCACGACTCGTCAGCAACGAGTTGGTCAAGCGAATGAAGCCAGGTAGCGTCCTGGTCGATATCGCGATCGATCAAGGTGGCTGTTTCGAGGACTCAAGACCGACCACCCATGCTGACCCGACCTTCCCGGTCCACGGTTCCACCTTCTATTGCGTGGCGAACATGCCGGGCGCGGTCCCGAACACCTCTACCTACGCCTTGACCAACGTCACCCTTCGCTATGCCCTCGCTCTCGCGGATAAGGGCTGGCAGAAGGCGATGGATGAGGATTCCAATCTCGCCCTTGGCCTCAATGTCCATCAAGGCAAGATCTACTACCGGGCGGTCGCCGAGGCCCATGACCTCGAGAGCGTTTCTCGGTAGACAACTCCGCGCCTCATCTCTAAGTTACGCCCCAGGTCACGAGTTCCAGTTCGGATCGATTTCGTAAGGCCCCGGCTGACTGGACGGCAACCCTCCACCGCGGTGGGGTGCTCCGGGTGAAGACCAGGTGCGATGAAAGTCATCGCACAAGCGCGGGTCTGTCAATGACTGCCAGGTCCGGCTTATTTGATGTTCGGAAATGGAAAAGTTCCAATGAAGGTAAAGTCAAAGAAATTCAAAGTATCGATCATCGCCATCCTCTTCGCTGCGCTCGCGCTTAGTGGTTGTGGTTCATCAAGCGAAGAAAGTTCCAGCGCAAGCAGTGAGTGCACCCCAGGTGAGCTCGCAACAGCCGAATCCGGTTTCCTCACTATCGGCACCGGTGAGCCTGCTTACTACCCATGGGTGATCGATGATGCCCCAGAGTCCGGTAAGGGCTTCGAGGCTGCGGTCGCTTATGCGGTAGCGGAAGAACTCGGATACACCACTGATCAGGTCAAGTGGATCCGAACCACCTTCGATGGCGCAATCGCACCAGGACCTAAGGAGTTCGACTTCAATCTCCAGCAGTACTCGATCACAGATGAGCGCAAGGAAGTCGTCGACTTCTCATCGCCTTACTACAAGGCAAACCAAGCGATCGTCTCCTTCGAAGGAAGCAACATTCAGTCTGTCACCGATCTCGCTGGTTTGGCGAGCGCTGGTGCCAAGCTGGGTGCCGCTGTCTCAACGACTTCTCTGGAAGCCATCGAAGCCCTTGGCCTCACGCCATCGGTCTTCAACAACAATGCTGACGCAGTTGCGGCACTGAAGAACAAGCAAATCGACGGAATCGTCGTCGATCTTCCTACGGCCTTCTATCTCGCTGCAGTTGAGATCGATCAAGGCGTCATCGTCGGTCAGATCGACGGTAGCGACTCTGGCGATCAGGGCTTCGGCCTCTTGCTCTCGAAGGACAACCCGATCACGGGTTGTGTCTCGACAGCGGTCGATGCCCTCACCGCAAGCGGCGCCCTCGCTGCGATCACTGAAGAGTGGCTCGCAGATGCAGCCGGCGCACCGGTACTCAAGTAATCCATCTTGGATTATTCGAGTCAATAAGAAGTAAGTTCATTGACGTCGACCATATCGGGCGCATGAGGAGTGAGTTATGAGTGCTCCCGATATGGCAGACGCTTGGCGGCCGAGCGAGGAAGAACTCGCAAGGCGGCAACAACGACGGGCACGTAATCGAAAGAACGCAGCGATAGCCTCGATCTCAAGCATCCTTGTCCTCGGCACTCTCATCGTCATCTTGGTGACTTCGCCAGGATGGATCTCGCTCCGCGACACCTTCTTCAAGTGGGCATATGGCGTCGAGATCTTGCCCAAAGTCCTCCTTGGTTTCGGCACCAATGTCACGTTGACGCTCATCGCAGGTACTTCTGTGGCGATCCTCGGTCTTGGCCTAGCGCTGATCAGAACCTCACGCTCGCCAGCGCTGACCCCATTCCGTTTCCTCGCCACCGTCTATGTCGATGTCTTCCGTGGCATCCCGATGCTCTTGGTGATCCTTCTAGTGGGATTTGGTATCCCTGCCCTGCAGATCCCAGGCGTGACCAATAGCGTGCTCATTCTTGGCACCATCGCAGTCATCATCACCTACACCGCCTATGTGACCGAGGTGATCCGAAGTGGCATCCTCACCGTCCATCCAAGTCAACGCGCTGCAGCACGCTCGCTAGGACTCAGTCACTTCCAAACTTTGCGCCATGTCGTCTTGCCACAAGCCCTCAAGCGTGTGACACCACCTCTCCTAAACGATCTAGTGGCGCTGATCAAGGACACCGGTTTGATCTCGATTCTTGGCGTTACTGATGCAGTGCGTGCGGCTCAGATACAGACCGCGAAGAGCTTCAACTACACCCCGTATGTCGTCGCCGCACTGATCTTCCTCGCCGTGACGATCCCTTTGACCCGTTACACCGATCGAGCGCTCCGCCGTTCGATGGAGGCCCAGAATGCGCAGGGGTCGGCATGAGCGCGCTCCTCTCGGTCAAGAACGTCCGCAAGACCTTCGGTGACGAGATCGTCCTCGCCGACATCTCCTTCGAGGTCAAGGATCACAGCGCAACTGTCTTCATCGGCGCCTCAGGGAGCGGCAAGTCCACACTTCTTCGCTGCATCAATCTCTTAGAACAGATCGATGACGGCGTGATGAGCCTCGATGGACAAGAGATCACTGCGGTCGATGTCGACCCGGATCAAGTGCGCCGCCGCCTCGGGATGGTCTTCCAATCCTTCAATCTCTTCCCGCACATGTCGGTGATCAAGAACATCACGCTCGCACCGATTCAGGTTCATGGGATCCCCAAAGAGGTTGCCTACGAGAAGGCGCTAGCGCTTCTTGATCGATTCGGTCTGCGCGAGAAGGCGGACCAGTACCCGGACCGTCTCAGCGGGGGACAGCAGCAACGCGTAGCGATCATCCGTTCGTTGGCCTGTGGTCCGAGGCTCTTGCTCCTCGATGAGATCACCTCTGCACTCGATCCGGTCTTGGTCAATGAGGTCTTGGTGACGGTGCGCGACCTGAAGAACGATGGCATGACGATGGTGATTGCGACCCATGAGATGGGCTTTGCCAAGCAGGTGGCCGATCAACTCTGCTATCTCCACCAAGGTCGAATCCTCGAACGAGGCACCGCAGCGGAAGTGATCGATGACCCAAAGGAACCTGAGACCAAGGAGTTCTTAGCTCGCGTTCACAGCGCTGGAAGGCTTTGAGGGGCGTCCAACTCGCAAGAGCTGGCCTGAATCGGTCTATTGAGGCGATCGGCGGCGATTCTGACTCGCCGAGGCCTGTGGATAATTTATAATATGCCTGCCCAGGAAAGTGTCGAGACCGACTGAATCAAATCAGTAGGTCAAAAACCAAAGGACTCATCTTGCCTGTATCTCGTGCGCCCAAAAAGCAGTCCCCGAAGAAGTCCGGGAAGAAAGTTGTAGCTGCGAAGGGCAAGAGTAAGACGAAGGTTGCCTCGAAGAAGGTAAAACCTAAGACGAGCACGAGCAAGTTCGCTCCGATTAGGACGATCGCGAAACCTGCAGCGAAGCCAAAGGCGAAGAAGAAAAAAGTTGTTACGAAGAAGAGCGCCGGTCCACGGAGATTCCCAACCAAGGCCGAACTCGAGGCCCTGAAAGCAAAGGGTGCTCTTACCGCTAAGCAAGAGACGAAGAGCGCCGGTCCACGTAGATTTCCAACCAAGGCCGAACTCGAGGCGATGAAGGCAGCCCGTGATGGCGTGCCTGCGAAAGCGACTCAAACGAAGAAGGCGATCGTCGATGGGGAAGAGGTAGAACTCGAAGAGGTAGAACTCGACGATCTCGAAGCCATCACTGCTGAAGGTGGCGATGGAGAAGAGGGTGAAGACAAGAGCGATGTTCGCGTCGTCAATCTCACCGAGGAGTCTCCACGAGAAGAGGGCGAGTTCACGCTCAAGGATTCTGAAGAGGATGATGCGCCACCGCAGACCGTCCTCACCGCAGGTGCAACAGCGGACCCCGTCAAGGATTACCTCAAGCAGATCGGCCGCGTAGCACTTCTCAATGCAGAGCTCGAGGTCGAACTGGCGATGCGTATTGAAGCGGGTCTTTTCGCAGAAGAGCGACTTGCCAAGGACAAGAAGATGGATCGATCCCTCAAGCGTGAACTCGATTGGATCGCGGAAGATGGCAAGAGGGCGAAGAACCATCTTCTTGAGGCGAACTTGCGCCTTGTCGTCTCACTGGCCAAGCGTTACACCGGTCGAGGAATGCTCTTCTTGGATCTGATCCAAGAAGGAAACCTCGGTCTCATCCGTGCAGTCGAGAAGTTCGACTACACCAAGGGTTACAAGTTCTCCACATACGCGACCTGGTGGATCAGGCAGGCGATCACTCGTGCGATGGCAGACCAAGCTCGCACCATCCGTATTCCAGTCCACATGGTCGAGGTGATCAACAAACTTGCTCGTGTGCAACGTCAGATGTTGCAAGATCTCGGTCGCGAACCGACACCAGAAGAGTTGGCGAAAGAGCTCGATATGACACCTGAAAAGGTAGTCGAAGTCCAGAAGTACGGCCGTGAACCGATCTCTCTTCATACGCCGCTCGGCGAAGAGGGCGATAGCGAGTTCGGTGACCTGATCGAAGATTCCGAGGCGATCGTCCCGGCTGAGGCTGTCTCCTTCACCATCTTGCAGGAAGAGCTCCACAAGGTTCTCGACACTATGTCAGAGCGCGAGGCTGGAGTGGTGAAGATGCGCTTCGGTCTCACAGATGGCCAGCCGAAGACTCTCGATGAGATCGGCAAGGTCTATGGCGTCACTCGAGAGCGAATCCGCCAGATCGAGTCGAAGACCATGTCCAAGCTCCGACACCCATCGCGTTCACAATCGCTACGCGATTACCTTGACTAGGAATGAAACCAAGAAAGAAGAACCAAAGAATCAGAATCAAGGGAGAACAGAGATGTCAGATCGCGTCACCATGCGAGTCAAGCCCAATGGCTCGATCCGTGTCACCGGCACCGTGGACTTCGTAGATGCCGATGGCAACGTGATGGAGAGCAAGACTGACTTCTCGCTCTGCCGATGTGGTCACTCCAAGGAAAAGCCCTACTGCGACGGCTCACATCGTGAGGCAGGCTTCACCGCCGAGTAGCCATCCGCTTTGGCGCGATGGCATCGACTCGCTATCGCTACCTGCCCTCACCAGCGATCTCGATTGCGATGTGGCGATCATCGGTGGTGGCTTCTCTGGACTCTGGTCCGCATTCCATCTTCTGCACTCTGATTCGTCACTTTCCATTGCGGTATTCGAGAGTGAGGAGATCGGTTTCGGCGCATCCGGCCGCAATGGTGGTTGGGTCTCTGCAGACTATCCGGTGGATCTTGCGACTCTGGCACGGCGATATCCAAAGAAGGATGTCCAAGGCTTTGCTGAGTTACTTGCCAAAGGAGTCGATGAGATCGGCGAGATCGCACGAGAGATAGCTCCTCGCGCTCGATTCAGGAAATCCGGGTCACTTTCATTTGCCACCCATGAGCTGCAATTGCAGCGATTACGAGACTCAGTCGATCAAAGGCACCAACTCTTGACCCGCGAAGAGACGCAATCAAAGGTGACGATCCCCTCCGCTATCGGAGGACTCTTCACTGAGAACTGTGCCACCGTCAATCCGCGTGGACTTCTCCTTGATCTGGCCGGATATCTTCAAAGTCGAGGGGTCATGATCTTTGAGCGATCCTTTGCCACACATTACGACGACGGCCCGCCAAGCAATGATGGCGGTCTCTGGGTCAACGACTTCCGTGTGAGCGCTCGTTGGAAGATCTTGGCAACGGAGGCTTTCACCCCGAAGAGTCGTGAACAGATTCCGCTCTATTCGCTCATGATTGCCACGCGTCCACTAAGCGCCAAAGAGCAAGTCGCTTTGCAGTGGACATCGGGGCTTGCCATCGCAGAAGCCACGAACAACGTCAATTACGCACAATTCTCCGCTGACTTCAGGATCGCACTCGGTGGTAGGGGAGCGAGATACCCCTTTGCGGGCCATCTCGATCGAGCGCTGGAATCTGACACCCGCACCCATCGAAATCTGTCCGAGATGATCCACAAGTGGTTTCCCCAACTTAGAGGTTCGGATCAGCACTCATCCATCGATGTCACGCATCATTGGGGTGGGCCCATCGCAATCCGTCGCAATTGGGAGAGTCGCATCTGCGTCGATCAGAGAAAGGGTCTCGCCCGTCTCGGCGGATATGTCGGTGATGGTCTGACGATGAGTTTCGTCGCAGCACGAGCTGTCGCAGAGGAGATCGTCACCGGAGAGAGACCCTTAGCCGAGATGCCCATCTCGACTGATTGTTCCAAATCAAAGAAGTGGCCGATTGAGCCATTCCGCTATGTCGGCGCTAACGCGCTCATCTCAAGCATTGCGAGATTGGATGAAAGCGAAGAAGCTGGTCGTCAGAGTCCGACCGGGAGATTCCTGAAGAGATTGATCGGGAAGTAGATGTCACTCACTGGCGAGACGGTGCGTCTCGTCATGAATGTGAATCGACTGTGCGCGAAGACCCTCGGCATAGGCCTTGGCATGGTGTGAGCAGAAGAAGAGGTGGAGACCTGAGAGGAGAGTGGCTCGGACATACGCCTGTGCTCCACAGCGATCGCATCGATCGACTGAGTTGAGTGGGGCTTGTTCCAGCACTACCTGATCGGTCATCGAATTTCCCTCTCTTTTCGACGGCACTTTCTTGAGATCAATACTAGGTGGTCAACACCCTTCGATGCCGACTCTATTCCCTGCCTGATGATAGAGATGTGAGCCACTTGGGGCGTGTCTGGCATCTCATATATCGGAAAACGACGGTGGTCATAGTTAGAGTTCCCACCTGTGAAAAAAGACAATACTGCCGGTGATTCTTCGGAGACGCACGTCGAGGAGAGTTACACCGCCAAAGACCTCGCCGTACTCGAGGGGTTAGAAGCGGTCCGCAAACGACCCGGTATGTATATCGGTTCCACAGATTCTCGTGGCTTGATGCATTGCCTCTGGGAGATCATCGATAACGCCGTAGACGAATCTCTCGCTGGTCATTGCAAGAAGATCATCGTCAATCTTGAATCGGATGGTTCAGTCGAAGTCCATGATGATGGACGCGGTATCCCGATCGACAAGGAGCCACGCACTGGCCTTACCGGCGTCGAAGTCGTCATGACCAAGTTACATGCCGGTGGCAAGTTCGGTGGAAGTTCATATTCCGCGACCGGTGGTCTCCATGGTGTAGGCGCCTCTGTCGTGAATGCGCTCTCATCGCGGCTCGACGTCGAAGTCGATCGCGGCGGGAAGATCCATTGGATGTCGTTCAAGCGCGGAACTCCGGGTGTCTTCGATGGCGAGGGACCGAATGCACCTTTCTCAGAGCACTCAGGACTTCGAACCTTGGGAAGAATCTCAGCGAAGGTCACCGGCACGCGCATCAAGTGGTGGGCCGACAAGCAGATCTTCCTCAAGGATGCCGAATATGTGCTCAATGAGATCTATGAGCGGGCCCGTCAGACCTCTTACTTGGTGCCAGGGCTGACCATCACGATCAATGACAACAGGACGAAGAGTCCGACGAGCGAGACCTTCTTCCATAAGGGCGGCATCTCGGAGTACTGCGCCTTCATCCAGAGCGATGAACCGATCGGTGAGGTGGTCCGGTTGACTGGAAGCGGTCACTATCAAGAGACCGTCCCTGTCCTTGACGATCAAGGCCATATGAATCCGACCGAGGTCGAGCGAGATATGGGCGTCGATATAGCGCTGCGGTGGGGCAATGGATACGAAACAACGATGCGTTCCTTCGTCAACATCATCTCTACACCCAAGGGTGGAACCCATGTCCAGGGCTTCGAACGGGCGTTGACCAAGGTATTCAACGAACAACTCCGATCCTCTTCGACGCTGAAGAAGAACGAAGCGGATGTCATCAAAGACGACATCCTCGAAGGTCTCACCGCTGTGATCACAGTCCGCATGCAAGAGCCACAGTTCGAGGGTCAGACCAAGGAGGTCCTTGGCACGCCCGCAGTGGTGAAGATCGTCTCGCAAGTGGTCTCTGATGAGCTGAAGCGATTCTTCACTTCGACCAAGCGCGTCGATAAGGCGACGGCGCGTGCAGTCCTCGAGAAGGTGGCGAATGCATCCCGCACCCGCATCAGCGCCCGCGCGCATAAGGAATTGCAGCGACGTAAGAACGCGTTGGAAAGCTCCTCACTCCCGGCGAAACTCTCGGATTGTCGCTCCGAGGATGTCGCACGGACCGAACTCTTCATCGTCGAAGGTGAGTCGGCTCTCGGAACCACGAAGGCTGCGCGAAACTCCGAGTTCCAAGCCATCCTTCCGATTCGCGGAAAGATCCTCAATGTCCAGAAGGCATCACTCTCACAGATGCTCGATAACTCCGAGTGCGCCTCGATCATCCAGGTGATCGGAGCAGGATCGGGTAAGTCCTTCCAACTCGATGATGCTCGGTATGGCCGGATCATCTTGATGTCGGATGCCGATGTCGATGGTGCTCACATCCGATGCCTCTTGCTCACCCTTCTCCATCGTTACATGCATCCCTTGATCGAAGCAGGACGTGTCTTCGCAGCGATCCCACCGCTTCATCGGATCGAAGTCTTGGGAAGCGGTGGCAAGAAGGGGGAGGTCTTCTACACCTACTCCGATGATGAGATGAAGAGGAAGTTGGCCGAGCTCTCCAAGGCAGGGAAGAAGTGGAAAGAACCGATCCAACGCTACAAAGGCTTAGGTGAGATGGACGCCGACCAATTGCGAGAGACGACCATGGATCCAGCGCATCGCACCCTCCGCAGGATCACCATCTCCGATACCGCTGCAGCGGAATCACTCTTCGAACTATTGATGGGCAACGAGGTGGCGCCGCGTAAGGAATTCATCGCGAGCGCGGAGATCAGCAGAGAGCGGATCGACGCTTAGTTCTCACCATCCCGGATTGGCGTTGATGCCGCCGTCGAATTCGATCGTCGTCCCCGTCGCCCATTGGAAGTCGTCGGATGCGATTGCCGAGATAACACGCGCGACCTCTTCGGGGCTAGCCATCCGCTTCAGTGGCGCAGCTTCGTTCCAAGCGCTCACTCCCTCTGGCCAAGCATCTTCGATACCGGGTCTTGAGATCAGTCCGAGGCGAAGTCCAAGGACTCGCATCGGTGCAAGTTCGACCGCGGCACTTCTGGTCAGTGATTCAAGCGCCGCCTTGCTGGCGCCGTAGAGCGCATGACCACGTCGCGCCTTGAGCGCTTCGATTGAGGAGATATTGATACAGAGCTCTGTTCGATTGCGTGCCGCAGCTCTCATGATCGCTAGCGGAGCGATGAGGTTGATCGCAAGCATCTCCATCGACTTCTCATGGATCTCATTCGAGTCGATCTCGAAGACACTTTGATCCGCAGCGCAGTTGATGACGAGGTGGGGCTTCACTGATTCGACGAGCTCCTTGCCTGCCTCTGGCAAGGAGAGATCCTTCTTGATCGATGTGATGTTGAGGACGCTTGGTTCGTTATGGTGGTACTGAGCGAAGACTTCCCAACCTCGATCACGGTAGAGCGTGGAGATGGCGCCTCCGATCCCGCCACTAGCCCCTGTGATCAGGATCCGCTTCTTCCGTGAGAGATCAATCATGGATCAAGCCTCGCACTTCTTCACGGTAGGGGGAATCCACATCCCACGATTCAATCTCTTGGAGAGTCGCAAGCTCCATCCCACTGAACGCAGGAGTTAGGGCGCAGATGACGAGGGACCATTCCTCTGCTGGCTTTGCTGCCATCCAACGATTCGCAGGCACGATTGCTTGGAAATGTGAACCCTTGTTATCGAGGACGGCACGCGAAACGTTCTCCTTCTCATCCACGGTATAGAGGAGCATTGGGGACCCTGCAACATGGACCCACATCTCTTGCTCTGGAATCCGGTGCCACGCTGAGAAATCTGGACTCTCGATGAGGAAGTAGATCGCGCTGCCTTGGCCGTTATTGAAGATTGGAGCCCACATCCCGCCTTCGCCCTCAAGGGGACGAAGCGAGAGTTCGCGGATCAATTCGCTGGCGGAACTCACCGAAGAGCCTTGAGGGACTGTGCGCGTTGTCGCGCCCTTGTGATGATCTCTCCTGCATCGACCCGCGTGGCCCTTGAATCCTCGACCACTCGCTCGCCATCTACCCAGACATCTGTGACGTCGCCTCTCCCAGCCGCGAAGACGAGGAGTGCGTGGACATCGTGGATCGGAGTGAGATGTGGCTTGTTGAGATCGAGGGCGATCAGATCTGCTCGCTTTCCAACCTCGATGCTTCCCACTAAGTGATCGATCATCAGGGCCTTTGCGGCTTCTCGTGTCGCGGCGGCAAAAATCTTTGCAGCGCTGACGCGTGCTGGCGAGGAGGTAATCGCCTGGACATGAGCTGCCATCCGCATTGCCTGCCACATATCGAGGTCGTTACTAGAGGAACATCCATCGGTACCAAGCCCTACTGTGATACCTGCGTCTTGAAGTCTGCTCAAGTCGATCAAGCCACTTCGTAACTTCATGTTGCTTCCAGGACAGTGTGCGATCGCGGCGCCCGCACCCTTGGTCAATTCGAGATCATGGTCAGAGAGATGCACACCGTGTCCATATACGACGTGCCGAGAGAGCATCCCGGAAGATTCCAAGACCTCGACTGGACTCTTCTGATAGCGCGTTGTGACATCTTCGTTCTCTGCAAGAGTCTCGGAGACATGGAGATGGATGGACGCGTTGATCTCTTCGGCGATTTGTGTCACCTCACCAAGATGTTCAGGGGAGTCGGTATAGGTGCTGTGCGGCATCAAGTAGAGCGGCACCTCAGGACCGCCGATATCTGCGACCTTCTCTGGCCAGTTACGCGCAAATTCGATTCGCTCATGCCACTGCATCGCATCGAGGCCAGGGAAGTCGAAGAAGATGGGGCCGCAGAGATGGCGAAGACCGACTCTCACCGCGCCGCGGTGGGTCGATTCTGGATGGAGATACATGTCGAGCGTTGTCGTCGTGCCACCTAGAAGCGCCTCGAGCGCACCCAGTTCAGTGCCGAGTTCACAGGTTTGCGGATCCATGATGGCGCCTTCTGCCGCCCAAACTCGCTCGAGGAAACCCTGAAGATCAACTCCTTCAGCCCAGCCTCGAAGGAGTGTCATCGCAAGATGGGTGTGCGAGTTGATCAATCCTGGTGCAACGAGATGGCCTGAGAGGTCGATCCGCTCATCTCCAGTCAACGAACCAGATGGGCCGATCTCAGCGATCTTTCCCTCTTCAATTGCTATCGCTGCGCCTTCGATCACAGAATGTTCGGTATCTACCGTAACGACGAGATCGATTCGATCTAGGACGACTCGTTTCGACATCGCAAGGACTATCTCTTAGCGTCGAGTATCGGGAGTGCGCCTTCGATGATTGCAACTACCCGAGCGCTAGCACCCTCGATCACGCGCCCGATCTCCTCGGTGGTAATGGGTTCCTTCGATAACCCGGCAGCGGGGTTGGCGACCAGTGCGATCGCGGCGTAACGAAGATCTGCTTCCCTTGCAAGACTCACCTCGGGGCACCCCGTCATGCCGACGACGCTTGCTCCGGAGAGCGCCGCGAAGCGAATCTCTGCAGGAGTCTCAAAGCGAGGACCGTTGTATCCGGCGTAGATCCCGCCTTCGCGAAGGGGGATACTGAGCGAAGCAGCACTCTCTCTCATCGCTGCACGCACTGTGGCGTCATAGCAATCCATCACATCGACATGTTTGACGCCCTCTGGCTGCACCCCGTCGAAGAAGGTGTGTTCTCGGCCAGAGGTGAAGTCGATGAAATCCTCGACCAATTGGAGATCACCAGGCTTGAGCGACGGATCGATGCCACCGACGACATTGACTGCGATCACATAAGAGAGGTCGAGATCCTTGAGCGCCTGGATGTTTGCGCGGTAGTTGACCCGTTGCGGAGGAACGCTGTGATCACTGCCATGACGGGTCAAGAATGCAATCTCTACACCGTTCCAAGTTCCTCGAGTGATCTTCGCGGTGCCGAACTTGTTAGTGATCTCCTCGCTGGGACGCCCCTGAAGGGCAGGGAGGTTGTAGAAGCCGGTGCCGGCGATGATTCCGATCATCTTCGGTGGTACTACTCCTTGAGCCCGGCCATGAGACGACCGATGTAATTGCGGTCGGCACCTTCAGCATCCACCGTGGCGACGATCTTGCCACCGGAGATCACAGCCACGCGATCAGCGAGCGAAAGCACTTCATCAAGCTCTGCGGAGACGAGCAAGACTGCCGCACCGTTATCACGGGCGTTGATCAACTGTTGGTGGATGAACTCGATCGAGCCCACATCGACACCTCGAGTCGGTTGAGCGGCGACCACCACTGGAAGGTTCTGACTCAACTCACGTGCCACCACCACCTTCTGACGATTACCGCCAGAGAGCGACGAAGCGGGGTTGCGATGTGAAGGCGTCCTAATGTCGAAGGTCTTGACCAGGGCTGCGCCATTCTCATCGACGGCATCAAGGTCTCGGATCCATCCCCTTGCGTAGGGTGCTTGATCGAAGCGATTGAGAACCAAGTTGTCTGCGATCGAATAAGAGGAGACCAGCCCATCCTTCTCTCGATCTTCGGGGATGTGGGAGACACCAGCAAGGTGAGCTTGCTTCGGGCGCATGTTCGCTAGCGGCTTGCCGGTGACAATGACCTCTCCACTCACCCGGGATCTCATCGCGCAGATCGCCTCGACCAATTCTCGCTGTCCATTACCTTCGACTCCCGCGATACCAAGGATCTCTCCCGAGTGGACCTGGAATGAGATTCCTTTTACGGCTTCCAACTTACGGTCATCGAGCACGCGCAGGTCGCTCACTTCAAGGGCGACTGTGCTCGGTTTTGCCTCGCCCTTATCGACCTGAAGTACGACTGCACGACCCACCATCATCTGAGCGAGATCGGATTCGTCACTCTCCTTCGGAGTTGTGACGCCGGCTAGTTTCCCGCCTCGCAGGACCACGATCCGATCCGCGACCGCGATCACCTCACGGAGTTTGTGAGTGATGAAGAGAATTCCGACACCTTTCGCAGCGAGATTCCGGAGTACTTGAAGCAATTCATCCGTCTCTTGTGGGGTCAGAACTGCTGTGGGCTCGTCCAAGATCAGGAGATCGACGTCCTTGCGCAGCGCCTTCAAGATCTCGACGCGCTGTGCGGTTCCCACTGGTAAGTCTTCGACGATCGCATCTGGATCGACCTCGAGTCCATATTTCTCGACGAGAGCGAGGACTTCTTCCCGTGCCTTCTTCATGCTGATGAAGCCGGCACGGCGTGGTTCATCTCCAAGGATGATGTTCTCGGTCACGCTCATCACTGGTACGAGTTGGAAGTGTTGATGCACCATACCCACACCGCGACGTATCGCACCCGCAGTGTCCCCGAACTCAAGTGCTTCGCCTTTCACTTTGATCTCACCAGAGTCTGGTCGAACGAGACCGAATACCGCTTTGACGAGAGTCGACTTCCCAGCGCCATTCTCACCGAGGAGCGCGACGATCTCTCCGGGTTTGACCTCGAGCGAAATCCGATCGTTCGCGACAACGGCGCCAAAAGTCTTGGTCACATCCTTGATCTCAAGAAGGGAGGCCATTCTCTAGACCTTCTCCTTCTCGTAAGGCTGGCCTTCAGCTGCAGGAGGTCGAACCTTTCCGGCGGCGAAGGCGAGGACGACGATTGTCAGTACATATGGCAACATATTGATGAACTGCTGTGGGATGTTGATGACTTCATCGATCATCAACTGATTAGTGACTGCTTGAGCGAGACCGAAGAAGATCGCAGCTGCGAATGCACCAAGCGGGTTCCATCGTCCGAAGATCATGATTGCTAGCGCTGTGAAACCTTTACCTGCAGTGAATCCCCGTTCGAAGATACCGACCCACTCAAGGGCAAGGTAGGAACCGGCTAGACCACCGACTGCTCCTCCGATCGTCACATTGAGGTATCTGAGTTTCGTCACTGAGACACCTGCAGTGTCTGCACTGCTTGGATGCTCACCGACAGAACGAGAACGCAATCCCCATGGTGTCTTGTAGAGCGCGAACCAGAGAGCGAAGATGAAGAAGATGCCGAAGTAGGTGATCGGACCATGAAAGTTGAGGATCGGTCCGAGTACCGGGATTCCGGCCAGCCACGTGATGTCGAATTGGGGGAGAGTCGTCGGGATGGAATACCCCTGCCGATAGAGGAACGAGGTGAGTCCGGCAGCCAGGATATTGATGATCACTCCTGCGATGATCTGGTCCATCTTCCATGTCACTGACATCACTGCCAAGAGGAGACCTACGACGACCCCTGTGAGGACCCCCGCTATAAGACCGGTCACAGTGTCTTCGAAGATAGCTGCGACGAAGAATGCCGTGAATGCCGAGACCAACATCGTGCCCTCAATACCGATGTTGACGATACCGGTGCGTTCACAGAGCACACCCACCATCGCTGCAAGAGCGAGGGGTAGTGCGAGCGGAATAGCGCTATAGACGACTGAGGTCGTGACCAAATCATTCTGGGCATAGAAGTACGCAAACACCGCTACGGAGAGAAGTGCCACTACTTTGGATGTTGTCACTCGCATCAGTTGCCCCATCCACTCGTGAGGCTCACGCCAGATTCCTTCTTGCGGAGTAATCTCGCAAGAAGTGGGGCGGTGACGAAGAAGAGGATCATGGCAAGGAGTAGATCAACAAGTTCTGGAGCGACGCCAGCCTCGAACTGCATCGTGGAACCACTTGCGCGCATGCCACCGATGAGGATCGCGGCGGGAATCACACCAAGCGGGTTCGCGCGAGCGAGCAGGGCGACAGTGATCCCATCGAAGCCAAGCCCTGCATTGAATGCTGGCTCGAATCGACCGACGATGCTCTGGGTTTCAATTGCGCCAGCGATACCGGCAATCGCGCCACCGGCAACCATGGCCATCACGACGGTGAGTTTGACCGGCATCCCGGCGTACCAGGCTGCGTTCTTATTCTTGCCGACTGTCTCGATGCGGAATCCTGAGGTGGTGTTACCCAGAAACCACCACATCCCATATGCGATAGCCACAGCAATGAAGAATCCGAATGGAAGCCCGAGGAAGTCTGGGATCCTCGCACTCTCTTGAATCTCTGGAGTTCTGGTGAGTGGTTGGTCTGGCTCCTTGAACGGACGTGAGGCCAGGAAGTCTGCGAGTGCGATGACGATGCTGTTGAGCATGATTGTCGTGATGACCTCATGGACACCGCGATATGCCTTGAGTGCACCGGCGATGAATCCGACGAGAGCCCCGAAGAAGGCGCCGAAGAGGATCGCTACCGGGATGTGAATGAGAGTCGGTAGATCCAGGGCATAGCCAGCCCAGGCAGAAGCGAGCGCTCCCGAGATCAACTGTCCTTGTGCGCCGATGTTGAAGAGACCCGCGCGGAGTCCGATCGCGACAGCTAGTCCGCTGAGAATCAATGGCGTCGCTTTAGCCAACGTTGTCGCTATGCCATCCCAGGATCCGAAAGCCGTTGTGAAGAGAGCGGTATATGCCGTGATGGGGTTGATGTTCTGTATATAAACCAGGATGCCGCCGAAGAAGAGTGCGACAGCGACTGAGAGAAGCGGGATCGCAAAGGAACCGAAGTCAATGCGCTGCTTTTGCATGATCGACCTTCTCTATGATCTCAATGAATCGTTGAGAGCCTGAATTCGATGAAGCGTAGTGTGCAAGAGGGAGGCGTTCAACACGCCTCCCTCTTGTCACATCAAGACCCACACTCGAGTGAGTGCGAGCTTCCGACCTTAGAGAGTTACTCCGGTCTTGACGGTTCCGTTGAGAACCTTTGGAGTGATCGCTCGTACCTTCTTTTGAACGGAGGCAGGGACCTTGCTGCGCAAGCCATGGTAAGGAGCGAGTCCGACATCACCAAAGACGTTGCCGCCCTTGAATGTGCCTGCCTTGGCAGACTTGATGATGTTCTCGACACCCTTGTCGATCAACTTCATGGCTGAAGTGACCAAGCATGGACGCGCCTCTGGCAATGTGTTCCACTGATCGGAATCTACTCCGATGCAGAAGACGCCCTTCTTCTTGGCGATACGAAGGAGAGCACCATTTCCGGTGTTTCCGCCAGCGCCGAAGATGACGTCAAAGCCTTGGGAGAGCAACTGCTGTGCGGTTGCTGCGCCCCATGCTGGATCATTGAAGGCGTTGTCTGGTGCGTGATAGATCAGACGGGTTGCTGGGTACTTCTTCTTCAGTTCCTTTGCAGCGTATGCGACACCATTTCGGTATCCCTCGCCGAAGTAACGAACTGGAGGAACGGTATCTGTTCCGAGTACTGCACCGGTCTTACCGGTCTTGGTGAGATGACCTGCAAGGTAACCGGCAAGGAAGCCAGCCTTGTCTTCTGGGAAGACGAGACCAGCGAGGTTGCTCACGGCTGTTCCCTGGAACTGGTCAACTCCGATGAACTTCACATTCGGATATGCATTTGCAGCGGTGGTGATCGCCTCTGCCATCAAGAACCCGACACCGATGATGATGTCGTACTTCTTGTCAGTGAATTGCTTGATGTTGCTTGCATAATCCTTTGGATCCGTGGTCTCGATGTACTTCGCGAAACCTCCGACAGCCTTTGCGCCTTTCTGCGCGCCGGACCATGCTGACTGGTTGAATGACTTGTCATCCACCTTGCCAGTGTCAGTGACTAGACCGATGCAAAGTACAGTGCCCTTGCCGCAGTCAGCCTCTGTTGCTGCTTTCGAAGGTGCAGCAAAACCTACGCTTGCAAGTGCCACTGCAGCCATGACGGCTGTAATGCGCTTGATCATGAATCTCCTCTCAAAGGTCCGTCTAATGTCTTTCGACTCGACGGGGTAACCGATCGATTAACAATCAGAAGGGAAGGCATCGTGAGAGCGACGCGGATGATTGTGTGCGTGAATCCTAGGGTTGCGCCACGAACTTTCCGGCGCACGGCGCATCACGGAATGATTACGGAAATCATGCCGAGGTAAGGCTCAAGTAAAGGTTGAAGGCTTATGCGACGCAACGAGTGCGGCGCGGTGTCGCGAACCTCTTCCCGAGCTCCTCGAGTTCGACCGATACCTGGGTGCGAATCGCCTCCTCGCTTCCAAGGAGTGCAGTCAAGGCCTTGATCGATGCCTTGAGATCGGTGGCTTCCTTATCCAGTTCGATCTTGGAGACTTTGGTGAGCCGCCTGAGAGGCATATCCAAGATGTATGTGGCTTGCTCGTCATCTAACTTGAAGCTCTTGATGAGGGAGGCCTTTGCTGCGTTCGCATCCTCACTGCCTCGGATGATCTTGACGACTTTATCGATGTCGACGATCGCCTTGAGAAGGCCCTCGACCAACCGCAATCTCTCCTCTGACCTACGTTTACGGTAGATCGATCGACGCCTGACCACATCGATTCGGTGTGAGATGAAGACGTCGAGGAGCTCCTTCAATCCAAGGGTGCGTGGCTTGCCATCGACGAGAGCCACGGCATTGATCGCGAATTGATCCTCAAGCGGTGAGAGTTTGTAGAGCTGCTCCAAGACCTTCTCTGGTTCATAGCCGTTCTTGATCTCGATGACGACGCGAGTGCCGTTCTGGCCGTCTGATAGGTCGATGATGTCGGAGATCCCTTGAACCTTCTTCGACTTTACGAGCGTTGAGATTCGTTCGACGACTTTCTCAGGTCCGATGGTGAAGGGGAGTTCCGTGATGGTCAAGCCTTGCTTGCGACTCGAGACCTTTCCGATCTCCACTGTCGCACGAAGTTGGAAGGAACCTTTTCCGGTGCTGTAGGCATCGACGACACCAGCAAGACCGTGGATCTCTCCACCGGTCGGGAAATCTGGACCCGGAATGAACTTCATCAATTGCTTGAGCGTCGCCTTCGGATTCTCGATCAAATACCTGGTCGCGGCGATGACCTCACCAAGGTTATGCGGCGCCATGTTTGTAGCCATGCCGACAGCGATGCCACTTCCACCATTGACGAGGAGATTTGGGAATGCTGCAGGAAGGACGAGTGGCTCTAGAAGTTGACCGTCGTAGTTCGCACCGAAGTCGACGGTCTCCTCATCCGCTTCATCGACCATCGCCATCGCGGCTGAGGCAAGGCGCGCCTCGGTGTAACGCATCGCAGCCGGACCGGCATCTAGCGAGCCGAAGTTTCCATGTCCATCGACTAGCGGAAGTCGCATCGAGAAGTTCTGTGCCATACGGACCAATGCGTCATAGATCGCACCATCTCCATGGGGATGGAGCTTTCCCATTACCTCACCGACGACTCGTGCACTCTTGACGTGACCACGATCAGGTCGTAATCCCATCTCCACCATCTGATGGAGGATCCTGCGATGAACCGGCTTCAATCCGTCACGCGCATCGGGCAAGGCACGCGAGTAGATGACCGAGTAGGCATATTCCAGGAAGGAATCTGACATCTCCGAAGCGACATCGATATCTACGATTCGCCCCGCGTCTTCGCCCGGCTTAGGACCTTGAGGCTTCTGCTTCGTTGTTTGCTTTGGCACGGGGTGGATTCTGCCCTGCTCCGGCAAGAATCAGGGGGATTTGAGTGGGCGTGCGCCGATGACTTGCACACATCGCCCTGCCATCTCATTCCCACTCTTGAGTGAGGCAAGAAGATCACGATTCTTGATCCACTCCGCCATGAATCCGGCAGCGAAGCTATCGCCCGCTCCGGTGGTATCGACTGGTTCTCTCCTCGGTTGTCTATCGCTCACGATCCCATCTGACGTCGCATCGATGGCAACGGCTCCAGACTCGTTTCGTTTGATGACCACAATCTCTGCGTTGCGAGTAAGTGTCACGAGAATCTCTTCTAGCGGTGCACTCTCACTGGCCGCCAGATAACGAGCCTCCGATTCGTTGAGGATCATCACTGTCCTATTCGGCAACTTGGTGAGTATCGAGACGATTGCGTAGTGGTCAGCGAAAGTGGACATCGTGCCGACTGATGCAGGATCAAAGATGACGGGGATTGCCGCTTGCTCCAAGACTTCGAAGATATCCAGGACGCCTTGATGTGATCTCCTATTGAAAAGGGCATAACCGGATATATAGGCGATCTCGACGTTCGTAAGCGAGGGGAGATCTCTCGCAGAGAGCCCTGCATTCGCTCCAGAGTCGGGAAACATGGTGCGTTCGCCACTCCGGTCGACCAAGACCACGACGGTCCCAGTAGCTAGATCCGAGATGGTCCGCACATGACATTCCACACCCGCTGCGACCAATTCCGCAACGAGTGCACTACCGACAGAGTCGTCGCCGACTCGAGCGAGCAACTCAGGCT
>Ga0164293_10000280_pt1 | contig 39060 bp, 37 predicted proteins | sample GEODES118metaG_FD_111487 | JGI IMG/M metagenome (GOLD analysis project Ga0164293, IMG submission 111487) | Eutrophic lake water microbial communities from Lake Mendota, Wisconsin, USA - GEODES118 metaG | ecosystem: Environmental > Aquatic > Freshwater > Lake | place: USA: Lake Mendota...
ATTCATTTCTGCAGATAAAAAAATAGAATCTAAATATGTTAAATTATATGAATATGAAACCTATAAACCCGAAGAAAGGGAAAATATTTCAATACTAAAACAAGAAACTTTCTACGAATTAAATACAGATATTGGATTTATTAATCTTGGTAAAATTTCAAAAAAGGAACTAAAAACTGCTTTTTATTCATTTGCCAATAAAAAAGGAATTATCATCGATCTAAGAAATTATCCAACCAAAGTAAACGAAGATGATATAGCGAAATACCTTTATCCAAAGAAAAAAATATTTGTTAAAATTTTAGCACCCTCAAAACCATCATTAGGAAATTATGACATGCAAGCTCCACTCAAGTTTTTAAAAAATCCGTTCGCAGCTGGTTCAAAAAACCGAAAGTACTTCAAAGGGAAAATCGTTTTAATGGTAAATAGAAGTACTGGTAGTAGGGCTGAATATTTTGCAATGCTTATTCAGCAATCGCCAAATTGTACTGCTATTGGGGAGCAAACATTTGGTGCGATTATGAATAGAATAGAAATTACGCTATCCGATAAGACAACAATTGATTTTACAGGAATGGGAGCTTTTTATCCAAACGATATTGGTGTTCAAAGAAATGGAATTAAAATAGATTATGAAGTAAAAGAATCAGCAAAAAATTACAACCCAAATCAATACATTGAAGAAGCAATTAAAATAATTAATCAGTAGTTCTGAAAAATTAAAATATAAGTTGGTTGAAAAATTAATTTAAACAACCTTAAACAATTTAAACAACTTTAAACTCGAATGAAAACCATCAAAATAGCCGGCGTACCCGAACATTTCAACTTACCTTGGCATTTGTGCATTGAAAACGTTGAATTTGAAGAAGCCGGCATCGATTTAGAATGGACAGACGTTCCCGAAGGAACCGGAAAAATGTGTCAAATGCTTCGTGAAGGAACAACCGATATTGCGGTCATTCTTACCGAAGGTATTGTCAAAGATATTATCAATGGTAACGAGTCATCAATTGTACAAGTATATGTGAAAAGTCCGCTTATTTGGGGAATTCATGTGGATGGAAAATCAAGTGTAAAAGCATTATCTGAACTTGAAAATGGCACCATTGCTATCAGTCGATTCGGTTCAGGTTCGCATTTAATGGCGGTAGTAAATGCTCAAAATCAAGGTTGGAAGATTCAAAATTTAAACTTTGAAATTGTGAATACCATTGACGGAGCGGTTGAGGCTTTGGCAAATAAAAAAGCTGATTACTTTATGTGGGAACGATTCATGACCAAACCATTCGTAGATAAGGGTGTTTTTAAACGAATTGCCGATTGCCCGACTCCTTGGCCGTGCTTCGTTATTGCTGTTCGCAATGAAATGTTAGACAAAAATCCTGAAACCATTCAGCTGATTTTAGAAATCATCAATGCAACCACAGAAGAATTCAAATATATTCCGAGTATTGATCGAACACTAGCCTCCCGATACCAATTAAATTTAGAAGATATTCAAGAATGGCTGTCGCTTACCCAATGGTCACAAAAGAATTTAGATGAAAAAACGTTAAACAATGTCCAAAATCAACTGTTTGACCTTTCCCTTATAGATAAAAAAGGTACTTTTGCTAAAATTGTCCGTAGCCTTTAGCTAAGCACACTTTTTAGTCAATGAAAGTATTTGAATCAATTAATTTTCATGATCTTAAAACTAAATTCCAGGTAAAAAAACCTTGGGACGATGTCCTCATTTTTGTTTTGAACATATTGATTGCGATTCCTTTATTTATCATTGTACATCAAAATTTAATTGACCCGGATTGGCCTTTTGACATTGACAGAATTTTAATGGGGGTAATTATTATCTCGCTAATTCAGTTAATTTTACGGTTAATTAGAACCGTCCTCATCGTGGGAATTGGCATTTACCTTATCACTTTAATTTACGGAACCGTATTTGGTGGTTATGGTTTTCAAAAAGTTTTTCAAGATTATGGCTATATGGTTTATTCGATGACAGATGATCCTAATCCACAGGATATTGTTATTTCAAAACTGTTACCCTTTCCAAATAAATCGGATATTATAAAAGCAATTGATTTTAATAACCCAAGGGTTAGAAATTTTGCTTTGACAGCCACAACTCTACATTTCAAAGATATTGTTGGTCAAAAAGAACATCAAAAAATGATCCAGTGCTTTGCAGTTTTCAAAGAAATTAGAAATCGTTGGAATTATGTAAATGATCCAAAAGGAGAAGAATATATTGCAACTGCTTCAGAAAGTTTAATACATTTTTCAGGTGATTGTGACGATCATGCTATCCTAATGGCAGCTTGTATTAGGTCCATAGGCGGCACTCCCCGACTCATTCATACCGGTGGACATATCTATCCTGAGATGTTAGTTGGTAAAAAAAGTGAATTGGAAGCTGCCGTTTATATAATAAAAGAAGTTTTATTTATTACAGAAAGTAAAAATAAAGAAATCCATTACCATATTGATGAAAGAGGACAAATTTGGTTAAACTTAGATTATACGGCACGTTATCCCGGAGGACCCTTTATATCAGAAGAAATTTTAGGAGCCTTGACACTAAATTAAATTTAAACGAGATTTTGGTTAATTTTTATCGAATAAAACTTCCTTTTTATATATTTACATACTTTATAAAACCAAAAAATGAAAAAGCTGTTTTTTTTATTATTAATGCTTACTCAAATTTCTTTTGCTCAAAATGACAATGCCTTTGATTTAGGAAAGAATGAGATCAAATTTGATTTGGTTTCCTTAGTTGCTTTAGGAAAAATTCATGTGAGTTATGAGCGTTTTTTAAAATCCGATTTTTCAATTGGAATAAGTGGAATTTTAAACGAAAGTAATTCATTAGAGAATGATTATGTCAACGGGAAAAGCAGAACGCTGGAAGATTATCAAATAATTCCTTTTGTTCGTTATTCACTATCCAAAAGCCAAGTTCGTTATTATTTTATAGAAGTTTTTGTGTCTGCAAACAGTGGGACTTATCATGAATTAGAACGATTAATTGACGAGAATAATAATGGCTATTACCTCTCTGTCGACAAAAAATATTCCGATTTTGCCATCGGAGGTGCTGTCGGACATAAATTTTATATTAAAGAAAAAATCGGAATCGATATTTTTGTTGGTATGGGGAAAAATCTTTTCAGTAGTGGTGAAAGCCCAAAAATTGTTTCTCGCGTTGGAATTAATTTAGGTTACCGATTTTAATTAAAAATACTATGAAAACATTAAAATATACTTTATTTTTTGCGTTAGCTACTTTATTAATGGCAGCCGAATGTACCAAAGAAGATGATGAATTTTACAATGCTGTTTACACCACTATTCCCGGTTTAGTAAATGTTGAAACACAAACGAATTATCAGGTTAATGATATATTATGGTTAAATACTAATACTTTTTCACGCTATTTAACAGAACCAAATCAATCCACTCCTTTAGATGTTTTTAAAACTACGAATGCTTCAAAATTCAGTTTTTTATATTCAATTGAAAAGAAAACTAGTGATAACCTTTGGGTAAGTGTTGCTAATGAAAACAACTTTATTATTGAATCCGGATCGGTGTCCATCAATAATTATATTACTGCTTTTGCCATTTACAACCAAGTGAATGAGAAATATGAATTTAGAGGCGGAATAAAGCTAACCGAACCGGGACAATTTAGAATAGGTTTTTTTGCGGGTTATAACGGTGAAAATTTTGATGTCATTTCTGATAGTTCAACCAGTTCTACCTTTTTAACAATTGCTACCACTGCAAATAGTTTGTCTTCAGGTTATTATACGTTTACAGTGAATTAGTTAAAACCATTTTTTACTTTTAAAATAAAATATCATTCCCATCACTAATATAAACATGCCGGCTAAAGTGAAGAAATAGCCATTGGGTTTCTTTAATTCAGGCATGTTTTCGAAGTTCATTCCATACACACCAACAATAAAAGTTAATGGAATAAATATAACCGAAACGATAGTTAGTGTTTTCATGATTTCATTCATGCGTTGACTTTGGGCAGAGAAATAAAAACTGGATGAACTATCTAAGGAATTCATATCATAATCGATTTGGTCTAACAGTTCAAGACTTTTTTGATGTAAACGGGCAAAAAATGTAAAATTTGATTTTTCAATACCATTAAAATCATCATCATCTTGTATTGATTTTAAATTATATAACGAATCTTTTAACGGAATAATGGACCGTTTTAAATAGTTTAAATCTTCACGGCATTTTTCAATCCGAACTAAAACATCTTGTTTTTCATTTACTTTTGATTCTGTTTGAAGCTGATCAATTAATTCTTCATATTTTTCGATGGTAATATAAAAGTTTTCCATCACCGCATCTAACATTAGATATAGTAAAAAATCATTTTTCTTTTTGCAAACAATTCCGGAATTCGTTTTTATTCGTTCTCTGATGTGTGTAAAAAAATCTCCTCTTTTTTCCTGAAAGGAAACCAATAAATTATTTTTTAATAAAAAACTGATTTGTTCAACATGAACGTTTGTTTCATTCTCTTCCGGTAAAATAGACTTTATGCTAAAAAATACTACATCGTCCAATTCTTCCATACGGGTTCTTTTGGCAACATTTAGAATATCCCCGGCAATATAACTGTCAATTCCTATAGATTCTACAATTTTTTTAATTAGTTCAACATCATGCAAACCATGAATATTTAACCATTTAACATCATCAGAAGCTAAAAGGGATTGAATTTCAACCTGACTGAAATTCAAATTATTTGTTTCAGTATAGGATTCTGCATTATATACATATAATTGCAGTTCCACAGGGAATTCTTTGTGATGTCCAGTATATTCAAAATAATTGGATACTACTTTTCTACCTTTTTTATATTTTAATCGTTTCACGGGATTTTATTTTTTATAAAATTAAGCGTTTTAATTATTTCATTCTATTTTTACGGTAAATAATTATGTCATTACTTTATGAAAACGATATTAATCAATATTAAGGAACTTATTCAAGTAAGAGAAATGGGAGTACAGAAAGTTTCCGGTTCAGAAATGAGTGTACTGCCTATTATAAAAAATGCTTATTTACTATTGGAAAATGATATCATTTCAGATTTTGGAAGCATGGAAAATTGCCCAAATCAAGTTTTTGAACAAGTAATAGATGCAACAGACAGAATTGTTATGCCCACTTGGTGTGATAGTCACACGCATTTAGTATACGCAGGAAATCGAATTCAAGAATTTGTAGACCGGATAAATGGATTGAGCTATGAAGAAATTGCCAATCGTGGCGGCGGAATTCTAAATTCAGCTCAAAAATTGAATGAAACGGCTGAAAATGAAATTTATGAGCAATCAAAAGTTCGTTTAGAAGAAGTGATGAAATTGGGAACCGGAGCTATCGAAATCAAATCCGGGTATGGATTGAGTGTAGTTGGAGAATTAAAAATGCTCAGAATCATCAAGCGATTGGCTAAAAATTATCCCATTCAAATAAAAGCTACTTTTTTAGGAGCTCATGCTTTTCCAAAAGAATATAAAGAAAATCATGCCGGTTATATTGATTTAATCATCAATGAAATGCTCCCTAAAATAGCAGCCGAAAAATTAGCTGATTACATTGATGTCTTTTTAGAAGCAGGTTATTTTTCAGTAGAAGAAACCGAACAAATAATGATTGCCGGAAAAAAACATGGGTTAATTCCAAAAATACATGTTAATCAATTTACAGCAATTGGTGGTATTGCAGTTTGTGTGAAACAGAATGCTTTAACCGTAGATCATTTAGAAGTAGTGACAGATGAAGATATCGAGGTATTAAAAAAAGCTGGAACCATGGCTGTTGCGTTGCCTTCCTGCAGTTATTTTATTAGCATTCCCTATACTCCGGCCAGAAAAATGATTGCTGCGGGTTTACCTTTAGCGTTAGCATCAGATTATAACCCGGGCACTACACCTTCCGGAAATATGAATTTTGTGGTTGCAACGGCTTGCATCAAAATGAAAATGACTCCGGAAGAAGCCATCAATGCAGCAACAATAAATGGAGCTTATGCTATGGGAATTTCAAATACACACGGGAGTATTACAAAAGGTAAAAAAGCCAATATAATTTTAACGAAACCAATTCATTCGTTTTATCAATTGCCTTATGAATTTGGCTCTAATCTTATTGAAAAAGTATTTATTGAAGGAAAGTTAATTTCATAACGAAAAAGGGGCACTAAGCCCCTTTTTAACTGTTATTTATTTCTTATTTCAAAGTGAAACTAGTTTTTCCAACTAATTCAGCTTTGTCAAAAATATTCACAAAATAAGTTCCTTTTTCAAAATTTTCACCAGGAAGATTTTCAGAAACGTTTACTGTATTATTTTCAAACTGAACTGTTGAAATAAAACTGTAAGTCAATGATTTGTCACCAAACTCAACTAATTTCTTTTCGCCTAAAACATTGTTCTTGCTGTCAATTACTTGAATGTAATACGATTTATCACCTGACTTTGCCACTCTATTTTCAGCAATTGTAAAGTTGATTTTTAAAATATCTGCTCTACTGGCTCTTTCTGTTGCTACTTCTTTTCCGGAATTTTTCACTTTATAAGCACCGGTTTTTAAATTAAGAATGGAAAGTTTAGAAGCTTTTTCTACAGTTTTAGACAATTCTTCATTTTGTCCGGCTAATACTTGGTTGTATTCTTTAGCTTCAACTAAAATTGTTTTCGTGCTGTCAATTTCTGCGGATAATTGCTGATTTTGAACTTTTAATTCCTCATTTTCTTTGATAAGCATGTTCATTTTAGCTTGTAACTCACCAATTTGTTTTTTGTATTTGCCTAACGTAACTGCATCGCCTTTGAATTTTTTAACTTCTTCCATTAATTTAACCACTTTGTCGCGCTCAGCAATTAATTCTTCAGACATTGAAGTGTTTTCTGCAATAGCAGCATCATAAGTCGTTTTTAATTGAGCTAACTCTGCAAGAGCAGTTTCTTTTTTTGATGTAACTTCAGTTAATGATTTTTCTACATCTTTAGCATCAGAACTCATTTTAAACATATAGCCCAAGCTGGCTAATAGCAAAAGTGACAATACAAGTATTATCGCTTTCAGTTTTGAATTGTTGTTGTCTTGGTTTTCCATTGTTAAGTTGATTTTACAGCAAAGTTAAATTTATTTTAGATTCGTTTTGCATTACGATAACGTTATTTTGTATAAAAATAGTATTTTTGGAACAATATAATTTTTATGGAAAATTTAGTTCCGTTTACTTCTATCGATTTAGGAAAAGTAACCAGCCACAGAAGTGGTGAGATAAAATTTGGTGAAAAAATGCTTACAATTCCAAAAGATGTTGATACCATTCAGTTTCTAAACGAATGTAAAGCAAAATTTGTTTTATTCGGAATTCCGGAAGACATTGGTGTGAGAGCAAATGCCGGGAGACCCGGTGCGGCTTCTGCCTGGGAAAGTGCCATTAAAAGCATCGCGAACATTCAACATAATCGATTTTGTAAAGGAAGTCAACTGCTTATTTTAGGCTCATTAGATGTCAAAGAAGAGCTTAAACAATCTGAAAATCTTAATTTTCATGATGTAGATGATCGCAAAAAATTCAGCATTTTAGTAGAAAAATTAGATAAAGAAGTGTCTCATATTATATTTACCATTGTAAAAGCCGGTAAAATCCCAATTATTATTGGAGGTGGTCATAACAATGCCTATGGAAACATTAAAGGAACTGCTTTAGCTAAAGGAAAACCAATTAATGCCATTAATTTAGATGCTCATTCTGATTTTAGAATTTTAGAAGGTCGACATAGCGGTAATGGTTTTTCCTATTCATTTGATGAAGGGTTTTTAAAAAAGTACTTCATTTTTGGTTTGCATGAAAGTTATACTTCAAAAAATGTTTTATTACGATTAAAGGATTTAGAAGGTCGTGTTCGATTCAATACGTATGATGAGATTTCCATCCGTAAAGTAAAAAACTTTGAACAAGAGTTAAACCAAGCCTTGTCCTTTATTAAAAACGATTGTTTTGGAATTGAAATTGACTTAGATTCTATTCCAAACATTGCAAGTAGTGCTATGACTCCAAGTGGTTTTTCAGTAGAACAGGCTAGACAATTAATTCATCATTTCGGACAACATCCTAACGCTTCATATCTTCATATTTGTGAAGGAGCTCCGGATTTATGTGATGAGAAAAATCCACAAATGATAGGTAAATTAATGGGGTATTTAATCACTGATTTTATCAAAGCAAAAAATATTTTAACGGAATAACTAACTAAAATGTCATAAAGCTAAGCCTTTTTAGGTCTAATTTATTTAACCTATCTTTGCCGGCAAATAATTTTTATGACATTTCAAGACTTAAACCTATTACAAAATATTCAACATGCTCTTTCTGATGAAGGTTATACTTTCCCTACTCCTATTCAGCAACAAGCAATTCCAATCATATTACAAGGAACCGATTTAGTAGGTTGTGCTCAAACAGGTACCGGAAAAACGGCTGCTTTTGCCATACCAATTTTAAATACACTACACAGAATAGTAGGCTCTGCCCAAAAAAGAAAAAATATCAGAACATTGGTAGTCACCCCTACCCGTGAATTAGCCATTCAAATAGGCGAAAGTTTTGATACCTATGGTAAATATACCAATGTTAGACAAATCACAATTTTTGGTGGAGTCAGCCAAGTTCCTCAAGTAGATCAATTGAAAAAAGGTGTAGATATTTTAATTGCTACCCCGGGTCGACTGTTAGACCTTAACAAACAAGGTTTTATTGATTTAGACCATTTGCATTATTTAGTTTTAGATGAAGCTGATTTAATGTTAGATATGGGCTTTATTAATGATGTAAAAAAAATCATCAAATTAACACCTTCCAATAGACAAACACTTTTGTTTTCAGCAACAATGCCTATAGCCATTCGAGAGATTGCAGATAGTTATTTGACAAAACCAAAATATGTTTCGGTAACCCCTATCTCTTCAACGGCAGAAACGGTAGAACAAAAAATCTATTTTGTAGGCAAAGAAAACAAAAGAAAATTACTTTATCATTTAATCCGAAATGAAAATTTGAATAATCTTTTAGTATTTACCAGAACAAAGCATGGTGCAGATAATGTGGTAAAAGCACTTAAGAAAAACGGAATAAATGCAGAGGCTATTCATGGAGATAAATCACAAACAGCTAGGCAACGTGTTTTGGAAAGTTTTAAAAACAAAGAAATTTCAGTATTAGTAGCCACTGATATTGCTGCTCGAGGAATTGACATTGAAAGTTTACCGTATGTTTTAAATTTTGATTTGCCTAATATTCCTGAAACTTATGTTCACCGTATTGGTAGAACCGGTCGTGCCGGAAATGGTGGGATTTCTATTTCCTTTTGTGGAAAAGAGGAAGAACCGTATTGGAAAGACATTCAAAAATTGGTAAAAGTAAATGTCAAAGTAATTAAAGATCATCCTTATCTATGGAATACTGATGAAGAAAATGCTGTTATAGAGCCTGAAAAGAAAGACTACAGAAATGTAACAAAACAATCGCCTTCACGAAAATCAGATGCTTCAAAAAAAAATAAAAAACGTTGGTATTAAGATGTTTTTTTGACCAAAGTTTTAATACATTGAATCAGTTTTGCCGGTTCAAAAGGTTTGACTAAAATATCATTCATTCCGGAAGAAATAGCTTCCTCTGTAATTTCATCTTTAGCGAAAGCAGTCAAAGCAACAATAGGAATTGTTATTCCTTTTTTTCTAATTAATCGAGTAGTATCAAACCCATTAATGAGTGGCATATTGATGTCCATCAAAACAGCATCGAATGATTCTTTATTTAATGCTTCAATCGCAGCATAACCATCATCAACGATTATTATTATGAAGTTGTTTTTCTCCATGATTTTTCGTGTGACCATTTGATTAATCTTATTGTCTTCCACTACCAATACTTTGTAGACCTGATCGGTTGACAAATCAACTTGAATATTGTTGATGATTTCATTTACTTTAGAAATATCCGAATCAAATCCAATGGTAAATGCAAATTTTGTTCCATGACCTTCTTTACTTTCAACTGAAATTTCACTGCCAAATAAGGTTAATAATTTTTTTACTATAGAAAGACCTAATCCTGCACCTTGATAATCATCTTCTTTTCTGTCAATTTGAACAAACTTTTCAAATATTTTGCCTAAATCTTTTTCTGCGATTCCCATTCCGGTATCTTCTACAGCAAAATTGATAAAACAATTTGATTTTTCATTTCTTTCTAAATTTACAATGATACGAACTTCACCATCTTGCGTAAATTTTAATCCATTACTCACTAAATTCATTAGAATTTGTGATAGTCTGAGTTTATCACCAACTAAATATTCCGGAATTTTAGAATCAATTTGAGTGACAATCTTATTATTATTTCGAGAGGCAATATAGGAAAGTGAATTAGAAACCATTTTTATTTCATCTGTAATATTCATGGTTAAATTTTCTAAAACGACTCTATTTTCTTCAATTTTATTAATTTGAAGTAAATCATTTACTAACGATAATAGATAACGGGCTGAGAATTTTAAAGAATTTAAATGCGGACTGTCAGCCAATTCTTTATGTTCATCAGAAAGCATATTCGTTATTCCTACAACTCCATAAAGTGGTGTTCTCAGTTCATGACTAATCGTAGAAATAAATTGAGTCTTAAGTTTTGAGGCTTCTTCTGCCTTTTCTTTGGCAATATTTAATTCTATATTTTTATCCTCTAAATAGTCATTAACTTTTTTTCTAAAAATATTATTTCGATATAAAACATAAAGGATAAACATCAGTAATAGCAAGAAAACCAAAATCAAGATTACTATGATTTTTGTCTTTTTTAAATTTTCAGTCTGTAATCTATTTTCTTTTGCAATTTTTTGGATTTCTTTTTTAGATTGATCCAATTCTGCTTTTAAAGCAACTATTTGGTTGTTTTTTACTTTTTCTGAATTAATAACACGGTCTTTTACTTCAGCATGATTATCTAAATTCAGGTATGCATTTTTATAGTCACCAATAGCAAAAAAATGATTTGCATATTGTTCATATGCATCCGATAAATAGTCATCCAAATTATTTTTTTTACCAAGCTTAATCGCTTCATTGAAATAAAAACCTGCTTTTTCATTGTTCTTTAAGTAATTAAATTTGATACCTAATAATAAATTAAGATACGTTTCTGTATCCGGATAAAGAATGTGCTCAATATACTTTTCTGCATAATCGAGGTTTTCAATGGCTTGAACATTTTTTTTCTTTTGAAATAAAGCCCAAGATTTATTCATCTTAGTCAAAACTATTGCACCGGTGTCTTTAATTTTTTGAGAATAAGCCAGCGATTTATCATAATATTCAATGCCTTTATCAATTTGATTTTTTCGGTACAAATAAATATTACCTATATTATTATAAAACCAAATTTTGAGTGTATCATTTCCTGCTTTATCAGTGTGAAAAATTGCTTTTTTATAATAATCCAATGCTTTATCTTCTTCTAAAATCTCTTCATAGGTAACGGCAATAGAATTATAAGCCAACGAAATTAATTTATTATCGTTTAATTCAAGAGCATTATTTAAAGCTTTAAAAGAAAGGGAAAGAGACTGTTTGTAATTTGATTTAAACATACAACTATCTGATTTTGCTAACAACGAGAAAACTTCTTTTTTTGTTAGTTTATAGTTTTGAGAGAAAGAACTCTGAAAAGTAAATAAGAACAATAGTATGAGTAGAATTTTTTTGGGCATTCTAAAATTATTTAATCAAATATAAATATTTTAAATAAAAAATCCTGATTTCTCAGGATTTTTATTATCTAGTTTCTTACTAATTTTTTATACTTAATTCGTTTAGGAGTTAAGTCACCACCTAAACGTTTTTTCTTATTTTCTTCATATTCTGAGAAACTTCCTTCGAAGAAATACACTTGCGAATCACCTTCAAATGCTAAAATGTGGGTACATACTCTGTCTAAAAACCAACGGTCGTGTGAAATAATCACCGCACAACCGGCAAAGTTTTCCAAACCTTCTTCCAAAGCTCGTAGGGTATTAATATCCAAATCATTCGTTGGCTCATCCAATAATAATACGTTTCCTTCTTCCTTTAAAGTTATGGCTAAATGCAAACGGTTGCGTTCTCCTCCAGATAGTGTCGCTACTTTTTTGTTTTGATCACTGCCACCAAAATTAAATCGACTCAAATAGGCACGTGAGTTTACTTGTCGACCTCCCATCATGATTAATTCCTGTCCATCACAAAAATTCTCCCAAATAGATTTCTCAGGATTAATATTAGAATGGGCTTGATCTACATATGCAATCTTAACCGTCTCACCGGTAGCAAAAGTGCCTTTATTAGGAGTCTCTTCACCCATAATCATTTTGAAAATGGTAGTTTTACCGGCTCCATTTGGACCTATAATTCCAACTATTCCTGCTTGCGGAAGCGTAAAATTTAAATCTTCATACAACAATTTATCGCCAAATGCTTTGGATACGCCTTTGGCATCAATCACATTGGTTCCTAAACGTGGACCGTTTGGAATATATAATTCTAATTTTTCATCCAATTCTTTTTGATCTTCATTCAGCAACTTGTCGTAGTTCTGTAAACGGGCTTTTTGTTTGGTCTGACGACCTTTGGCACCTTGACGTACCCAATCCAACTCTCTTTCTAATGTTTTTCTACGTTTGGAAGCTACTTTTTCTTCCAACTCCATTCGTTTTGATTTTTGATCTAACCACGACGAATAATTTCCTTTCCACGGAATTCCTTCTCCTCTATCTAATTCTAAAATCCAGCCCGCTACATTGTCCAAGAAATATCTATCGTGCGTTACTGCAATTACAGTTCCCGGATATTGTTGCAAATGTTGCTCCAGCCAAAGTACCGATTCAGCATCTAAATGGTTAGTTGGCTCATCCAGCAACAAAACATCGGGTTGTTGCAATAATAAACGGCATAAAGCAACTCTTCTTTTTTCTCCGCCTGATAATACTTTTATTGGTGTATCCGAATCCGGTGTGCGAAGTGCGTCCATAGCCACCTCTAATTTGTTATCAATTTCCCAAGCACCGGCAGCATCAATTCTGTCTTGTAATTCTGCTTGACGGTCCATGAGTTTTTGCATTTTATCGGAATCTTCATAAACCTCAGGCAAACCGAACATATTATTGATTTTATTGAATTCATCCAATAAAGCGATAGTTTCTGCAGCACCTTCTCTAACAATTTCAATAACTGTTTTGGTTTCATCCAATTGCGGTTCTTGTTCTAAATAACCCACTTTATAGCCCGGTGCAAAAACCAAATCGCCTTGAAAATTTTTATCGATTCCAGCGACGATTTTTAATAATGAAGATTTTCCGGAACCATTTAACCCTAAAATACCAATTTTTGCTCCGTAAAAGAAGCTCAAATAGATGTCTTTTAAAACTTGTTTATTTGTGCTAGAGTAAGTTTTACTTACTTTAGACATTGAAAATATTACTTTTTTATCGTCTGCCATTGTATAAATATTTTTCTAAAGTTAAACCCTACCTTTCAAAGCATTAAAAACCCAGGCAATAGCTAAGAAACCAATTCCTGTTGAAGCAAATCCCCAACCGGCTACATCGTCATATTTAAATGCTCCCATACCAATTAAAAGAAGTCCCATAATAATCATAATAAAAGTAGCCCAAGCCAATACAGTATTTTTATTCATTCCCATGATTAATAGTTTTATTTTTGGAAGTGCAAATATCAACATATTAAACTAATCTAAAAAACGTTTAGTTCGCTTTTTGTTAAACTTTGCAAGTATTACAAAATTGAGGTTGGTTTAAAATTTTCATTTTTAGTATATTTACAACTTTAAAAAATAATCTTTATAAACATACCATGGCTTTTACTCCTCTTAAGTTTAAATTACTACTTATCTTTTTTATATTCACAGGTATAAATTTAATCGCACAGGAAAATCGTTTAAAAAACATTAAAAAGTTAACTTTTGGTGGTGACAATGCCGAAGCCTATTTTAGTCCGGATGGGAAGAAATTGACGCTTCAAGTGACCAACAAAGCTTTTGGAGTTCCTTGTGACCAGATTTTCATGCTTGATTTACAAGAAAAAGAATTTTCAGAAAAAAGTTTAAAACTGATTTCAACAGGAACTGGTAGAACTACTTGCTCCTATTACATGCCGGATGGTAAACATATTTTATATGCTTCTACCCATGCTTCAAATCAAGCTTGTCCTGCTGTACCGAAATCTCCGGACGGAAAATATTTATGGGCCATTTATCCTGAATTTGATATTTATATTGCTGATTTAAAAGGAAATATTACAAAAAAATTAACAGATTATCCTGGTTATGATGCTGAAGCAGTAGTTTCGCCTGATGGTAAAAAAATTGCTTTTACGAGTATTAGAAGTGGTGATTTGGAAATTTATACGATGGATATTGATGGTTCCAATTTGAAACAAATCACTTTTGGATTGGGATATGATGGTGGTTGTTTCTTTTCGCATGACAGTAAGAAAATTGTATTTCGTTCATCCAGACCAAAAACAGATGAAGCTATTACTGAATACAAAGCCTTATTAGGTGAGAATTTAGTAGCTCCCTCCGAAATGGAAATTTATACGTGTAATGTTGACGGTACTGATTTAAAACAAATCACACATTTAGGGAAAGCAAATTGGGCTCCCTATTTTCATCCCTCAGACAAGAAAATTATTTTTTCTTCCAATCATCATTCAACAAGAGGATATGACTTTCAATTGTATATGATTGATATTGATGGTGAAAATTTACAACAAATTACTTGGGAGAGTGAATTTAACGCCTTTCCAATGTTTTCACCTGATGGAAAAAAATTAGTTTTTTCAAGTAATCGTCAACAAGAAAAAGAAAGAGAAACAAATGTTTTTATAGCTGATTGGGTTGATGGTGATGAAGCTGAATTAGCTCAACCAAATTCATTAAAAAAGAATATTTCTTATTTAGCTTCTGATGAATTAAAAGGAAGGTTGACCGGTTCGAAAGAAGAACAAATGGCTGCCGATTATTTAGTTAAAGAATTAAAAAGTCTGGGAATCAAACCTTATGAAGGAAAAAATTATATTCAGAAATTTGACTACAAAGTGCGTTTAAATCCCCATGACTCATTAGATCTTAAAAATAATATCGGTAGAAACGTCATTGGTTTTTTAGACAATAAAGCCACTAAAACAATTGTAATTGGTGCTCATTATGACCATTTAGGTTTAAATGAACACAATCATTCAGCTAAACCAAATTCAAAAGGAGAAATTCACAATGGTGCTGATGATAATGCTTCAGGAGTTTCTGCTGTGTTAGAATTGGCCCGTATGTATTCTAAAAATAAAGCAATTGAAAAAGTGAATTACATTTTTGCTTTCTTTTCGGGTGAAGAAGATGGATTAATTGGTTCAAAATTTATGACTTCAACGTTGGAAAATTATCATTCTAATGTGGTTACCATGATTAATTTAGACATGATTGGACGCTTAAATGAATCTAAAAATATTACGATTGGTGGTGTTGGAACTAACCCTAATTTTAAAACAATTGTAGATAAAAACAAACCTGCCGGATTTAATGTAACATTGGACGAAAGCGGTGTTGGACCTTCTGACCATACTTCCTTTTATTTAAAAGATATACCTGTATTGTTTTTCTTCACCGGTACGCATACTGATTACCACAAACCCAGTGATGATGAGGATAAAATCAATTACTATGGTGTACGAAATATTACTGATTATGTTTTTAGAGTTAGCAATGCTATTGCTGATTTAGACAAAGTTGAATTTGTTAGAACTAAAATTAACGCTCCAAAAACAGCTCCAAAATATAAAGTTACATTAGGAATTATGCCAGATTATACTGATCATGGCGATGGTTTACATGTTGATGGTGTAACGGATAATCGTCCGGCTCAACTTGCCGGAATTCAAAGCGGTGATATCATTACAAAAATTGGAGATTGCGAAATCAAAGAAGTCTACGGCTATATGAAATGTCTTTCCGGTATCAATGCCGGCGACGAATTACCGGTTACATTTTTACGCAATGGAGAAACAATGACCGCTAAAGTTAAATTTTAATTTAATTAAAAATCTTAGCTAACATTTCTTTCAACAAATCAGTTTCGTGCAATTGGTTCGCTCCTACTCCTTTACTTTTGACATCTATGTCGCGTAAAGTTGAAACAATTGCACTAATTTTTTTCATCGAAAAGTTTTTTAAAGCCAAATCATAATCTTTCAAAAAATAGGGATTAACTTTTAAAACTTTGGCAACATTACCGGGTGATTTGTCTTTTAATCCATGGTATTGCAACAAACTGGAAAAAAAACTAAAGACCATTCCGGTTGTTAAAATCATTGGATATTCCTTTTTGTTTTGAGCAAAATGATCTGCAATTCGATAAGCTTGTAATTGGTTTCGTTCGCCAATTGCTTTTCGAAATTCAAAAACATTAAAATCTTTACTGAAACCTATATTTTCTTCGATGTGAGCTGGCGTAAAAGTGGTTCCTTTTGGTAAAATTATTTGGAGCTTTTCCAATTCATTATTAATCCTACTTAAATCTGTGCCCAAAAACTCAACTAACATGGCGGTGGCTTTCGGTTCAATATGATATCCTTTACCTTGTAAAACTCTTGAAATCCATGTACCCACATGATTTTCGTACAATTTTTTGCTTTCAAAAAGCAAACCTTCTTTCTCAATCAATTTAGTTAAACTTTTTCGCTTGTCTAAGCTTTTGTACTTGTATGCAATAACTAAAACCGTTGTTGGTTGTATATTTTTCACATAACTCTCCAGTTCATCAATGCTACGTGACAATTCCTGTGCTTCTCTAACAATAATTACCTGACGATCGGCCATCATTGGATAACGTTTAGCAGCAGAAATTACATCTTCAATAGAAACATCTCTTCCATATAAAACCTGTTGGTTAAATGCTCTTTCGTCTTCTGATAGAATATTACTTTCTATAAATTCAGTTAATTTATCAATATAATAAGGCTCTTCTCCCATCAAAAAATAGATAGGTTTGATGTTTCCGCCACTTATATCTTTGATAATTTTTGCTATTTCTTCCATTTATTTTAATAAGGCATAAATTTGAATAGAATTTTTACTGAATCAATTTTATATATTTGTAGATGCAAAAACTGAATTTTTCTGACTATTCTTTTCGCTTCAAAAATAGTGAAAATAAAGTCTCCGTGTTCGATGAAATTAGGAAAAAATTTATTGTTCTCACTCCGGAAGAATGGGTTAGAATTCATGTGGTTCAATATTTAATTCAAGAAAAAAGCTATCCTAAATCTTTAATAAATGTCGAAAAACTTATTAAAATTAGCACAATAAGTAAACGATATGATATAGTTGTTTATCAACCGAATGGAGAAATATTTTTGTTGATAGAATGCAAGAAACCGGATGTAATTATTAACCAACTCGTTTTTGATCAAATTGCACGATACAACTTAACTTTAAAGGCAAAATATTTAATGGTAACAAACGGACTAAATCACTATTTTTGTCAAATGGATTTTGAGCAGGAACGGTATGTTTTTTTAAAGGATATTCCTGACTATGAACTTCAAAACTAATATTTTGGATTCCTTTATTATATTCTTATTTTGAAGAAAATCGCAATCGTTATTCTCAATTGGAATGGGGCAAAACTTCTTCAACAGTTTCTGCCTTCAGTTCTTTCCTATTCACAGGAAGCAACAATCTATGTAGCCGATAATGCCTCGACTGACGAATCGATTTCTGTTTTAAAAACACAATTTCCATCAGTCAAAATAATAAAAAATAGCTTTAATTTTGGTTTTGCACAAGGTTATAATGAATGTTTAAAATTTGTAGAAGAGGAAATTTATTGCTTGGTCAATTCCGATATTGAAGTTACTGAAAACTGGTTGGCTCCAATACTGGAACTATTCGACAAAAACGAAAAAATAGCCATTATTCAACCAAAAATTTTAGATTTTAAAGATAAAGCCTATTTTGAATATGCCGGTGCAGGTGGAGGTTTTATTGATAGATTTGGATATCCATTTTGTCGAGGTCGCATTTTCGATTCCATTGAAAAAGACAACGGACAATATGATGATGTCAAAAAGATTTTTTGGGCTTCCGGCGCCTGCTTTTTCATCCGAAAAAAAGTTTTTAAGAAATTAGAAGGATTTGATGCTGATTTTTTTGCACATCAGGAAGAAATTGATCTATGCTGGAGAAGTCATAACCTTGATTATGAAACCTATTATTGTGGGTTTTCAAAAGTGTATCATCTAGGCGGAGGAACGTTGTCGAATATAAATCCAAGGAAAACTTTTTTAAATTTCAGGAATTCTTTGTTTATGTTGGTTAAAAATTTGCCAACTGTTCATCTGATTTGGATTTTATTGATTCGGATGATTTTTGATGGTATTGCTGGAATTCAATTCTTGTTACAAGGAAAATTTTCTCATTTTACAGCAATAATTAAAGCCCATTTTTATTTCTATGCTTTGCTACTAAATATGTTACGTAAAAGAAAAAACAATCAGCAATCAAATTATTATTTCACTATGAGTATTATCTATCATTATTTTATCAAAAAGGAGAAAAATTTTGTTGATAAATTTAACAATAGTTTATCGTAATCATTTTAAGATTATAAGCTTTTTGGTGTTAATTTTGTTATAAATTTAAAAAGTTAAGTTATATGAAAAAAGTCGTTTTATTATTAGCACTAGTTGCTCTTTCATTAGGTTCATGCGGCACGAAGAAAAAAATTGCCGAATTAGAGTCCAAAAACAAAGAGTGTCAGGATTTATTAAATTCTACAACCGTAAAGTTAAACATGTGTTTATCTGAAAAAGACATTTTAAATAATCAAATAGCTGATTTAAAAAAGACAAATTCAGATTTAATCAGCAATGTTGGAAATATGACAATGTTATCCACTAAAGGAGCAGAAAACTTAGAAAAATCATTAGAGAGTTTAAAAGAAAAAGATTTAAAAATCTCTCGTTTACAGGACGCTTTGACCAAAAAAGATAGTGTTACTTTAGCTTTAGTAACCAGTTTAAAAAGTTCGGTAGGTATTAATGATCCGGATATAGAAATAAATGTTGAAAAAGGAGTTGTCATGATTTCTATTGCTGACAAAATGCTTTTTAAATCCGGTAGTTATGAAGTTAGTGACCGAGCTAAAGAAGTATTAGGTAAAGTGGCAAAAGTAGTAAATGACAAGTCAACATTTGAATGCATGGTTGAGAGTCATACTGACAACGTTCCTTATAGAAATGGTGTTTTACTTGACAATTGGGACTTAAGTGTTAAAAGAGCTACTTCTGTTGTTCGCGTTTTAACTAACGACCATAAAGTAAACCCAAAACAATTAATAGCTGCCGGTAGAGGTGAATTTATTCCTTTAGTAGAAAATGATTCTACACAGAATCGTTCTGCAAACAGAAGAACTCGTATTATCGTTATGCCAAAAATTGATGAATTTTATAATATGATAGAAAAAGAAATGAAAAACCAAGCAGGTAAATAAGATTGGTTATTCTTCAGTAAAAAAACGTACTGAACTTTCAGTACGTTTTTTTTATGCTTTTGTTTTATTATTCTTTTAAAAAATATTGCTATCTCCTTTTCCTTCCCGGATAACAACCGGTTCACCCTCCGATAAATCAATAATTGTTGAAGGCTGATTATCACCATAACCTCCATCAATAATTAAATCAACTTTATTTTGCCATTTCTCGAAAATCAATTCAGGATCAGTAGAATATTCTAACACTTCATCTTCATCATAAATAGAAGTTGACACAATAGGGTTACCTAAAAGTTTTACAATCTCTAATACAATAGCATTGTTAGGAACTCGAATACCCACAGTCTTCTTCTTTTTAAATTCTTTTGGAAGGTTGTTGTTACCGGGTAAAATAAACGTATACGGACCGGGTAAAGTTCTTTTTAAGATTTTAAAAGTTGTAGTATCAATTTGTCTGATGTAATCCGAAATATTACTTAAATCATGACAAATAAAGGAAAAATTAGCTTTTTCTAATTTTATTCCTTTGATTTTAGCAATTCGTTCTAAAGCTTTTGTATTGGTGATATCACATCCTAATCCGTATACAGTGTCCGTAGGATAAATTATCAAACCACCTTCTTTGAGCACTTTTACAACTTTTGCAATAGCAACTTCATTAGGATTTTCAGGATATATTTTGATGAATTGCGACATTTTTATAATCATTGTTGAGAGCAAAAGTACATTAGAATTTTAAAAATACTGGTGTATTTTTAAAATTATGCATAAAAAAAGCCCTGCATTGCAGAGCTTTAAAATATTTTAAATAAATTTATTCAGCAACTATTTCATAAGGCAATTCAACTACAACATTTCTGTGTAAACGCACAGTAGCTGCATATTTTCCGGTTCTTTTTACAGTTCCTGAAGTGATGAATTTTCTTTCGATTGGTTGACCTTCTTTTTCTAGAGCTTCAGCGATGTCAATATTGGTTACAGAACCAAATAATTTTTCACCACCAGCTTTTGCAGAAATTTTAATATCAAGAGCTTTTAGGGCTTCAGCTATTTTTTTAGCATCATCCACTACTTTTTGCTCTTTGTGTGCTTTTTGTTTCAAGTTTTCAGCCAATACTTTTTTAGCTGAAGGAGTTGCTAATGCAGCAAACCCTTGTGGAATTAAAAAATTTCTACCATATCCTGGTTTTACTGAAACGATATCGTCTTTAAACCCTAAATTTTGAACGTCTTTTTTTAAGATTAGTTCCATGTTGTTGTCCTTTTTTATAGAAGTTAGGTTCCGGTTTGGGAAACCAACAACTTAATTAATTATTATTTTAATAAATCCGCCACATATGGCATCAAAGCTAAATGTCTTGCTCTTTTAACAGCAACAGACACTTTTCTTTGGTATTTTAATGAAGTACCTGTTAATCGTCTTGGTAAAATTTTACCTTGTTCGTTAACAAATTTCAATAAAAAGTCTGCATCTTTATAGTCAATGTATTTAATACCTGATTTTTTAAAACGACAATACTTTTTAATTTTATTGGTATCTATGTTCAAAGGAGTAAGATATCTGATATCTCCTTCTTTTTTTCCTTTAGCTGATTGCTCGATTGTTGACATAGTAATTACGCTTTAACTTTTAATTTTTCTCTTCTTCTCTCTGCCCAAGAAATTGCATGTTTATCTAAACTTACTGTTAGAAAACGCATAATTCTTTCGTCACGTCTTAATTCAGTTTCAAAACCTATGATACTATCAGCAGGTGCTTTGAATTCGAATAAATGGTAAAAACCACTTTTCTTGTGTTGGATTTCGTAGGCTAATTTTTTCAAGCCCCAATCCTCTTTGGATACCATCTGTGCCCCTTTGGCGGTAAGAAAATCTTCGAATTTGCTTACTGTTTCCTTTACCTGTTGTTCAGATAAAACGGGATTCAAGATGAAAACAGCTTCATAATGATTCATAATAATTTACTTTAAAATTGTTAAATTGGGTGCAAAATTAAGAATTTAATTTGAATATCCAAGTCTAAATAAGCAAATAATCAACATATAGCAAAAAAGTTTAAAAAAATTAGTTTTTATCGATGAAATGCACTATGTTTGTTTCACCAAATCTATAATAACCTTATTATGAAATTAAATTGTGTCGTCGTCGATGACAGTTCTATTCAAAGAATGATCATCACAAAGTTAGTGAATAATCACCAGAATCTTAATCTAATAGGTGATTTTTCCAATGCTATTGAGGCAAAGAGTTGTATGTCTATACACTCTATTGACCTCATTTTTCTTGATATCGAAATGCCTATAATTAATGGGTTCGATTTTCTTGATGGGTTGAAACAAAAACCCCAAATTATTTTTATCACCTCAAAAGCAGATTACGCTGTAAAAGCTTTTGATTATGATGCAACCGATTATCTTCAAAAACCAATTTCTGTAGATCGTTTTGATTCTTCTGTAAAAAGAGCCATCGAATTGCACAAATTAAGACATGAAGTAACGGAAGAAGAAGGAGATTATATCTTCATAAAAAGTAATTTGAAAAAATTAAAAGTATTCACTTCTAAAATTAAGTGGATTGAAGCGTATGGTGACTATGTAAAAGTAGTTACTGATGAAGACAGCAACTTTGTACTTTCTACCATGAAGTCGTTTGAAAATGATTTATCTAAAGACCGTTTTCTAAGAGTTCACAAATCGTTTATTGTAAACATTGATAAAATCGAACGTTTCAATAGTAAGTTTGCTGAAATTGGCGTAACTAAAATTCCATTAAGCAGAAATAAAAAGGATGATTTGAAAAAAGCTCTAGCGATTGCTTAAGTAACATCAACATTCACAATAAGCTTTACTGCTCTATATTGCAAAATAACATCAAAACTATTCAGTATTTTCAGGATAGTTTTTTTTGTGCCTTTTGGTGAAACCGAATCCGGAATCTTAATCATAATCGTCCAAATGTATTCGTTTCTAATTTTACTGACAGCAGGTTCTTCCGGTCCCAAAACAGGCATATTCAATTGTTGATTCAAAACTTGATACAACCACATGGAACTTTCTTTCACCTTTTCAAAATCTTTATGTTTCAACGTAATTTTGATTAATTTAAAGAATGGTGGATATTTAAAAATCTGTCGTTCGTATAGCTGTTCTTTATACATTGCCAAATAATCATGGTGGGTTACCTGTTGAATGGTGTTGTGATTTGGATTATAAGTTTGAATGATAACTTTTCCTTTTTTTTCATATCTTCCTGCCCTGCCTGAAACCTGTGTCATCATTTGGAAACTCCTTTCAAAAGCTCTAAAATCAGGAAAATATAGCATGTTATCAGCATTTAATATTCCTACCAAACTAACATTATCAAAATCTAAACCTTTGGCTAACATTTGTGTGCCCACTAAAATATCAACTTCTCTATTTTGAAATTTATCTATGATTTTTTCATAACCAAATTTTCCACGGGTTGTATCTTGATCCATTCGTTGTATCTTCCTATTGGGAAAAAGAGAGGCTAGCTCCAATTCAATTTGCTCAGTTCCAAAACCTTTAGTAGTCAAATCAACACTCGAACATTGATGACAATGAGTTGGTTTAGCAATTGAATGTCCGCAATAATGACAACGCAATTGATTTTTATATTTATGATACGTCAAACTTACGTCACAATTCGGACATTGCGGAATATGTCCACACGTCATGCATTCTAACAAAGGAGCATATCCACGTCTGTTTTGAAAAAGAATAACCTGTTCATTTAAAGATAATGCGGAAGTAATTTCTTCTATTAAAGTGTCACTAAAATGACCGTTCATTTTTTTACGGAAATACTTATCTTTTAAATCAATCAATATAATTTCGGGCATTGGAACATTATTATAACGTTCAAAAAGTTCAACTAAACCGTATTTATTATTTTGAGAATTATAATAAGTTTCTAAACTTGGCGTTGCCGAACCTAAAACAACTTTTGCTTTATGGTAATTAGCCAAAACAGTGACCGAATCACGTGCATGATAACGAGGTGCCGGATCAGTCTGTTTGAAGTTTTGTTCATGTTCCTCATCCACAATGACCAATCCTAAATTAGAAAAGGGTAAAAACATGGCAGAACGAGCTCCGATTACCACTTGTGCTTTTGGAGAATTTTCTAAAACCTGATTCCACACTTCTACCCTTTCATAATTGCTGTATTTTGAATGAAAAACAGCAACTTTATTGCCAAAAAATTTACGTAAACGTGAAAGTAGTTGAGTTGTCAAAGCTATTTCAGGAAGTAAAAACAATATTTGCTTATCGGTTTTCATCACTTCCTGAATGAGTTGACAATAGATTTCCGTTTTTCCACTGGAAGTTACCCCATGAAGTAAACAAATTTCTTTTTGCTCAAATTTCAGTTTAATTTCATCCAATGCTTTTTGTTGAGCAGGACTTAAAACCAAGTTTTCATTTAAATCTAATGCCTCAAAATCGGTTCTATCTTGGATAAGATGATATTCTTCAAAAATAACTTTATCAACAAGTACTTTCAAAACAGCTGAGGATACTTTAGAAAATTCGAGCAATTTTTTCGCCGAAATAGGCTTTTTCTCAACAGCTTGCAATTGAAAATAACCTAAAAGTAACTCACTTTGTTTTTTGGCTTTTAATGAATTTAGCAACTCATTCAAGCTTTCATTAGAAGTATAATTTTGATGAAGTTTTATATATTTTACTAATTTAGGTTTATAATTTTCCTGAATTTCTTCCCGTAGCATAATGATATTTTTATCAATTAGCTTTTGCAAAAGAGGAAAAATATTCTTTTTATTTAAAATATTCATCACATCATTTACTTTCAAAGAACTTTGGTGTTGGAGAGCTTCAAAAATTAGAAATTCATCATCTGTGAGATTGAGTTCTTCTAGCGCTTCATAATGTTTAAAAGAAATAATCGTTTCGCTTTCCAATAATAATGTGGAAGGCAATGCAGCCCGAAACACTTCGCCAATCGAACACATATAATAAGTAGAAATCCATTGCCAATGTTTTAATTGGGTTTCATTTACAAGAGGATTTTCATCTAAAATTTGATAGATTTCTTTTGCTTCATATAAAGTTGGTGGGTTTTGATGCAACTCAATTGCCAAAGCTGTAAAAATTTTGCTTTTACCAAAGGGAACAGCGATTCGCATTCCGGGTTTTATGAAATAATATTCTGCCTCAGTTACTTTATAAGTAAAGGTTTTATCTAGTGCTAAGGGCAAAATAACTTCAATGAAGTAAGCCATAATTGTTTAATTTCAAAAATTAGTTGCGGCAAAATTCTGTTTTAATCAAAAAGATTTTTTCTCTTTAATTTATTAATGGTAGCATTTAGTTCAAATCCGAGTAATAATATCATGCAGTTAATCCAAATGTAAAACATCAGGATTAACAAGGTACCAATAGAACCATAGAGTTCATTATATTTGGCAAACTTGACTACATAAATTCCAAAAACATAGGATGAAAGTAAAATTAAAAGTGTTGTAAAAACCGAACCAATGCTTATAAATGGAACTTTTGATATTTGTTTGGTACCAAATTTAAAAAGTAATGAAGTTGTTGTTAAAATCATTAAAACAACAAATCCAAACCGAATCATTTCAACAAATGTAATATCTGTGTCGATGATTTTATGTAAATGTATTTTTTGAATAATAATTTCTGAAATTAAAATGGCTACAATAGTAATTATTAATATGAATGAAAATAAAAGTGACATTCCGAGTGCTATAATATATTGTCTGATGAAATTTCGGTTTATGGTAATATGATAGGAAGTTTCAAATCCGCCCAAAACGGCATTTATTCCATTGGTCATTAAGAAAATTGACAAAATAAACCCGGAAGACAATAAGCCTTGGTAACTGTTATTTAGGATGTCATCGATAATTGTTTTGATTGCTTCAAACGTATTGGGTGGCACTCCATCTTCTACAAATTTTAGAAAATCATCCTGAAATCCTTCAATAGGAATATAGGGAATCAAGTTCAAGATGAACAATGCAAACGGAAACAAGGCCATGAAAAAACTAAAAGCAATGGCTCCGGCCCGATAAGAAAAAGCCCCTTCTACAATTCCAATAATATATAATTCCATCAAATCATAAAACGACAAACCTTCTAACCATGGAAGTTTGATTCTTTTCATTAATCGAACTATGTGTTTGACTATTGGTATTTTATCTATTTTTTCTTCTATCTCTAATGACATTTTATTGTTGGAAGTTTCAAGTTTTATTAAAAAGCTTTTAAACTTAAATCCATGTTATACACAGAATGGGTCAATGCTCCTGAAGAAATATAATTCACGCCACAAGCTGCATATTGCCGAATGGTTGTTTCATTGATGTTTCCTGAACTTTCGGTCAAACATTTATTTCCAATTATTTCTACTGCTTTTTTAGTGGTTTCAAAATCAAAATTATCCAGTAATATTCTATAAACACCTCCACTATTAAGAATTTCTTCTATTTCCTTAAGGTTTCTAGCTTCCACGATAATTTTTATGTCTAATTCATTTTGTATTAGATAATCTTTCGTTTTTTGAATAGCCAATGAAATTCCACCGGCAAAATCGTTGTGATTATCTTTCAGCATAATCATATCATAAAGAGCAAAACGATGGTTTTCGCCTCCTCCTATTTTGACAGCCCATTTTTCAGCGGCTCTAAATCCGGGAGTCGTTTTTCGGGTATCTAATATTTTTGTAGCTGTTCCATCTAATAAATCAACATATTTTTTTGTTTTGGTTGCAATTGCACTCATTCGTTGCATTGAATTTAACACTAAACGTTCGGCTTTCAATATTGATTGTGAACTGCCGGTAACATGAAAAACAACATCTCCATATTTAACAAAACTACCGTCAGGAATAAACGTTTCAATTTTTAAATTCGAGTCAACTTCATTAAAAATCATTTTAGCAAATTCTACACCAGCTATTATTCCATTCTCTTTTACTAATAATTTTGCTTTTCCTATTGCAGATTTTGGGATACAAGCCAGCGAACTATGGTCCCCCACTCCAATATCTTCTCTAATTCCATTTTTTATTATTAATTCTAATTCCTTTTGAAATTGAACTTCAGTAATCATATTATTTTTTTTTTAACGAAATGCTAATGTAGGAAATTGTTTTGATTTTTATAGAATGATTGATTCAAAAAAACTACGCAATTACGTGGTTTCTTTTGAAATTTTTAAATAAAGGTTATTTTTTTTCTTCACTTCACAAGTACTTTTGCCCAAGAGAGTATAAAGTGGACAAAATGTTGCAAAAGCGGTAACAATTAAAATTGAACTGACACCTAAAACTATCCATTTGATCATGTCGTTTTCAATAAAACCCGACATAAATACAATTAAAAGTATAATTCCAATGATGACTCTAACAAAACGGTCTGTATTGCCTACATTTTTTTCATAATAAAAAGTTTTGGTTTTTTGAAGATTAGAAAATATTTAATGCCGTTAAGAAATATATAAAATTTGAATTGTTTATAAGTTGAGAATTCGGAGACATTCAGAGCAGGGTGAAAATGATTTTGAAGATGCTTCCTGCGTCAGCATGACAAGTTGTTAGCAGTTTTTTTTGGTTTAAAATTGTTTGAGGTTGTTCAGAATTTCTATATTGTCGGCTATCAATAAAAATAATATAGATTCGCAGTGTGATAAAGTTCGCGGTTTTCCATAAACGTCCTCCACAAAAAAAGCAATCATTTATAGTTGCTTTTTGCTTTTATAGTGTTTTTCTGTGGTTAGTTTCTTCTGGTTCTCATCATGATGGTATAAGAAGTGTGAGGGAAAATATAGATTAATTTGGGGAATTATAGGTGTCAAATAAAAACTGGAGTGTATGATTAATATTATTGGCTTCAATTTTTGAAGTTTCAGTTTTAATTTCCAGCCATTTTTCAATGATTAGTTCAAACTCATTCCCCACTTCATAAACCACTTCTACGCCCAGTTTAGCTAGGGCAGCAGCATTACATTCCTGTTCGTAATGATTTAAAATGGGGATGCTGAGCACTTTCTTTCTCAGGTATAAAGCTTCAGCCGGTGTTTCAAATCCTCCTCCTGTAATGATTCCGTGACAAGTGATTAAACTTTCATTAAAATACTTTTGGTTTACCGGATAATATGTTATGTTTCCTCGGGTGTACTTCTGACTTACTTCGCTTAAAAACCAATGAAAGTGCTGTTCAGGAAGTTTAGTAAATGCTTTTTCTAAACAATCCTTGTCAAATGAAGGCAAGTAAACAGTAACATGATCTAAATCTTTTGGTTCAGCTTGACGTATTTCATCTTTAATGATTGGGGGATGAATAAAAGAATCGTATTGCTCAAAATGTAACCCAATATGTTTAGGAGATGGAGCATAATGCTTAAAAATAGTTTCTCCTATAAAACTCTTTTTTTCAGGTCTAGGTGTAAATTCAGAAATAAAACTAGCCTGATGTCCAAATTGTACCGAATGGACATTTTGTAATTTGCAAGCCAAAGCCGTTACAGAATCAAAATCATTGATAACAACATCATACTCTTTTAAGGGTAAAGCTTTTGCATCATTATACATTTGAAAAGGTTTAATGTTTTTAACAATAGCCATATAGTCTAAACCGCCACATTTACTGTAAAGCAGACTACACCCTTTGCTTTTATATTTTACCGGTAAATCAATGGGTAAAGTGGCATTGTTTCCACTCAAAAAAAAGTCGACTTCTCCATATTTCTTAAAATATGGATACAACTGTATCGCCCTACTGATGTGACCGTTACCCGTTGCTTGAATTGCATAAAATATTTTCATGGAATTTTTTTTTAATTAAAAGTTATTGTATACTCTTTCAAAACGTTTTGTTGATATGATAAAATCAATCAACTTATTACGATAAAATTTTAGTGATAGTGTCATTTTGAATATCCGCCTCTTTTAACTCCACATCAACAAACTCGAATTTTTGATATTGATAAATACTCCATTTCTTTTTTTTGTATTCTAAAGCGGTTAAATTCTCAAGCCAATCACCACTATTTTAATACAAAACTTTTCCATGTTGGTTTTTAATTTCTTTCATTTGAGGTTTGTTAACGTGACCACACTAAATAACTGTAGTTTTTTTCAATAGCAATTTCAGCCGCTGTAGTTTCAAAATTTGAGACAAAAGATGCTGCTTTTTTAACACTGTCTTTAATCATTTTAGAGTAACTTCTTTTTCCCTTACCAAAAAAAACACGAACCCAATTGATAAAACTATTCATTAAAATCAATAAATCATATCCTTTTCCACCCAATTTTGCGAGAAATTTTGCATATCCTTTTGTAGAAGAATCAAACACATCTCCATGGAAAATCCATATTTTTTTTCCATCTAATTCAAGGATTAACTTGTCAACCAATTCGAAATTTCCTAATATTAAATCTGAGTATTTACGCAAGGTTTCATCATGATTTCCAGTAATATATACTACTCGGGTTTCCATATTAGACATCTTCAAGATTTGTCTGAGCACGTTCATGCGGGAAGCCGGAAAATAGCTTTTACTAAAGCTCCACATGCCGATGATGTCACCATTCAATGCAAGCGTTTTAGGATTGATGGATTTTAAGTAGTGTACTAATTCTATAGCCTGACAACCATACGTTCCTAAATGTACATCACTTATTACGACCAAAGGAATTTCTCTCTTTTTTTTCAAAATAAGTTTTTACAAACATAATCACGGTATGTTATAGAAATGTTTGGTTACTATTATTAAAATGTTTTAGTTGAAATAATCATTCGCCACAGCTAGGTTTTCATTTTGTTTTTATCCTAAAAAACAAAAAACCTGCACAGTGGCAGGTTCTTCTTATCGTTAGGTTTCTTTATAATTTATAAATAAAGCTCTCTCCCGGTTGAATGGAAAGCTTAAATTTTCCAACCCCGTTACTGATTTTCAGTTCCGATTGGCTGCTTCCATACAGTTGGTCTTTCAAAACAAAAGTGCCATCCTTTAAATTCATCTTTTTCACCACGTCTGCCGGCACAATCACCTCACAATTCACTGCCGTGTTTTGATTAAAGTTAGTTATGATAACCAATTTTTCCTTTTCATTCCAACGCACAAACGAGTACAACCCGAAATCATACCCCAAGTTTGCCCCCAGGTTCTCCTCCTGAAGCGATAGAAACTCACCCATCAAGGCATCGCTCTTAATCGTAAAGTTCAATAGACGTTTATAAAAGTCCCGCAGCTCTTTCTCTTCGGGCTTTAACTGACCGCCATCAAATTTTCCTCCGTTCATCCATCGCTGGTGGTGGGGCACTCCTACATAATCAAAAATAGAAGTCCGCGAATTTTTCCCAAATCCGGCATCAATAACACCCGGTTCACCAACTTCCTGACCAAAATAAATCATGGTGGGTGACGAACTGATAGTTGCCGAAACCACCATTAAAGGTTTCCCTTTTTTTGGGTCACCTGCAAATTGTGGACTTGCCAAACGCTGCTCGTCGTGATTGTCTAAAAAGTGTAACATATGGTGTTCAATGTCTTTCAAGTCTTCGCTAATACCAGTAATATGTTTAGGTAAACCTCTGCCTTGCACAATGTTTTTCAAGGTATCATACATTTGGACCTTGTCATACAAATAATCCATTTTACCCAATCGAAGATAGTTTCTATACTCATTTGGATTATACACTTCTGCCAGTAAAAAAGCGTTCGGATTCTTCATTTTAATGGATGAATTCATATAACTCCAAAATTCTACAGGCACCATTTCGGCCATATCAAAACGGAAGCCATCCACTCCTTTATCCATCCAATACAAGGCAATATCGCGGAATTTATTCCAAGAATCCGGTACGTCTTTCCCTTTCCAAAAAGCAGCGTGTGCTTTGAAATCCTTTTGATCAAAACCATCAGGCAATGTTGGAAAATCTTTTGAGCCATCCGGTTTAATTCCATAATTAATTTTCACGGTTTCATACCAATCGTTAATGTCCGGTTTAGCTAAGCGAGAACCATTACCGGTCCATTTTGCGGGAACTTCATCAAATTTTCCATCCGCTAATGGATGCTTTTTCCCTCCAAGTGGTTGATAATTGGCATCGGTTGGGACTTCAAATTTAGAATTCGGAATGTAATAGAAGTTGTTATCGCGTTTATATTCGACGGTTTTGTCGTCATCTGCACCAAAGTCTCTCACGCCTTTCGGGTTTGTTTTCCCTTCATACTTACGAGCAACATGATTGGGAACAATATCTATTACTACTTTTAACCCATTTTTGTGTGTGCGTGCAATCAAAGCTTCAAATTCTTCTAATCGCTTGGCTGGATTCACTGCTAAATCAGGATTCACATTGTAATAATCTTTCACTGCATAAGGAGAACCCGCACGACCTTTTACTACATCCGGGTCGTCATTGGATATACCGTACTTTGTATAATCATTGACCAATGCATGATGAGGCACTCCCGTATACCAAATATGCGTTACACCCAAATCTTTGATTTCCTGAAGAGCTTTATCAGTAAAGTCGTTGAACTTACCCACACCGTTTTCTGCCATAGTTCCCCAGGGCTTGTTGGTTGTATTTTGATTGCCGAATAAACGAGTAAATACTTGATAAACAACTACTTTTTTTGTTGCAGTTGAATCATTGGTTTGCGTCTGTGCTTGCATGTTTTTTTGTTGACAGGAAAGGGATGAAATAAGTAGTAAGCTACTTGTTAGAAAAAAGATCTTGCGAATCATAAGAGTTGTATTTTATACGTGCTAAATTTACAAAAAAATTACATTTTATTTTTAGTTTTAAATAAAATCTACTCAATAAATATTCTTTAAAAACAACCACCATTATTAGTATGATTTTTATGTGATGGTGTCCATTCTTTAGGTATTTTTTAGTTAATTTTACTTTGATTTCTTCATTCACAAATACGAACTTTATTCCATGAAAACATATTTTATTGTTGCCTTGTTATTATTTCTAAATGTGTTAGGTTTTGCACAAGAACAAAAACCAAAAGTGGGGTTAGTACTTGCCGGTGGAGGGGCCAAAGGCTTGGCACACATAGGAGTTATCAAAGTTTTGGAAGAAGCCGGGTTTGACGTTGAAGTCGTTGGTGGCACAAGCATGGGTTCCATCATTGGTGGATTATACGCAATGGGTTACGATGCAAAAACCATGGAAGAACAAGTAGCAAACATTGATTGGACGGATATTTTGAGTCAGCAACCCAACCCAAAAACCGAGCCTATACAAAATTGGGAAATGTATACGCGGTATCTACTTAAATTACCTATTACCAAAAAAGGAATTACGCTCCCTAGTGGTTTTAGCAATGGTTCGAAGGTATACCACTTGTTGTGCAATTTATCAGAAGACTTCCATGATGTGCATGATTTTAATAAGCTTCCCAGAAAGTTTTATTGTATTGCAGCGGATTATTATACCGGCGAAGAAGTGATGATTAACTCCGGTTTTTTACCGGATGCCATGCGAGCCAGTATGTCGATTCCCAGTTTTTTTACACCTATTCGCATTGGTGACAAAGTTTTGATTGACGGCGGTTGGGTGAACAATTTTCCGGTGGAACGCATGAAACAAAACCATGAGGTTGATTTTATCATAGGTGTTGATTTTCCCCAAATTGAGAACAATCCGGATGCTGAGTTGAATATGTTGGATGTTTTATTGCAATCAGGAAGTTATGTGAACACACGATACAACGAAACCAATCGAAAACTATGTAATGTTTTAATTGTGCCGGAACTTGGTACTATTTCTTCAGCTGATTTTGCAATGGCAGATACGATTGTAAAAATTGGTGAACATACCGCTAGAAAACAAATAAATCGTTTAAAATTCTTAGCCGATTCGTTGCGAATTGAACAGCGTACTTTCAAAAATCCGCTACCTGTAGGGCCTCGAAAAATTACTAAACTAACTATTGATGCACCAAAAGGATCCATTGACAGTAAAGACCGTCAAAAACTAACTACTTTTTTTATAGGGAAAGTTGAACCTAAAAATTACATGGAATTGGCCACTTATTTATATGGAACCGGAGACTATGATGCAATTTCCTATCGTATTAACAAAGACAGTTTAGGGGATGGAAAAGAATTTTTTTTAAAATTAACTCCAAAAAAAAATGACCAATCGCTCAATTTGAGTCTGAATTACACATCAGATTTTAAAGCAGCACTTCTTTTGAATTACACCTATCGCAATTTTTTATATCCGGGTTATAAATTGTCAACCGATTTGATTATTTCTGAGAGTCCGTTAATCAGTTTAAAATACCGACGTTCGATTGGAAGAGAATTTAGACCTGCAATTGATCTTACCTATTTTAATTTTGAGCAGCCTTTTTATGAAGATCAGATTGAAATTTCCACCTATAAATTTAAAACACTTTTGGCAAAAGTTTACGGTTTAAGTAATATTAACATAAATTCCAAAATAGGTATAGGAATTTCGTATCAAGACACTAAAGTAGACGGTGACTTATTTACTTTAATTGGCGAATCCGGCAGAAGCATTAGTTTGATGAACGGATTTATATTTTATAAATGGAGTACGTTCCGATCGCAATATTTTGCTACCAAAGGCATGAGTTTTGAAGCCGAAGTTAGCAGCACTTGGGACCTGAACAATTTTGAAACAGACAATCCTTTTGTATATTACCAATTCCGCTTTACACAGGGTTTCAAACCGGTAAGTAAACTTGGAATGCTCTATTCGGTATATTCGGGTGGATTATTAACAGACGAAGCTTTGTTTCCAAACAAAACCTTCGCAGGAAGTTGGGGATTGGATTATCCTTTGAATATGCAACCTTTTTACGGCTATAATCGCATGGAACTTATTGGCGACGGATTGGGGAGTGTTTCTGCAGAAGTACACTGGGAGTTTTTGCCCAATCAACATTTGAAAGCCATCGGCAATATCGGTACATTCGCTACTTTACCCGCGGTGAATTCAGATGAATGGCGAGAATTTCAATACATTGACGGATTTGGCGGTGGTTACGCCTATAAATCTCCGATTGGACCGTTACAGGTTTTAGCAGCCAAATCTACGCAAGCGAATCGAGAATGGATTTTCTATTTGTATTTTGGGTATTGGTTTTAAATTTCGTCAAGGTAATTAAAAACACCTCAGAATGGACTTCTAAAGTGTTTTAAATAACTAAACGAAAAAATTACTGATTCCCTAAAATAATGGGCATACCGTCTTTACCGGAACCAATGACAATTACTTTGGAATTAGCAGATTTAGACAATTCGATGGTTGCCTGAATGCCTTTTTCCTGTAAAATTTTATCTGTTAGCGATGCACTTAAAATTCGGTTAGCATTGGCTTTTCCTTCTGCTTCAATTCGTTGCCGTTCGGCTTCTTTTTGAGCTTTCTCTAACCGAAATTCGTATTCTAAGCTTTCCTGTTCTTGCTTCAATTTGGTTTCAATAGCCGTTTTAATGGTGGCAGGTAAAGTGACATCGCGAACCAAAATCTCATTCAACTGAATAAATTGATTGGCTAATATTTTTTGTGTTTCCGTAAAAATCTCATCTTGAATGGCATCTCTTTTGGTAGAATAGAGTTGTTCCGGAGTATATCGTCCAACCACACTTCTGGCTGCGGAACGAATGGCAGGCCGAATCACCCGTTCGATGTAATTTTCTCCCTTTTCCTGATGTAACTTTCCGGTGTTTTCATATTGTGGATGAAACCAAGCCGTTGCATCTAATTTTATTTCCAAACCATTGGATGATAACACTTGCATTTCCTCCGAAAGCTCTTGCTGGCGAACTTCGTAAATAAATACGTCATTCCAAGGTGCAACCATATGAAAACCTTCGCCTAGTGGAGGTTTCTTTGTTTCTACACCACCGCCAAATGTTCTGTAAAGTACACCAGCTTGACCGGATTCAATAGTTATCGTTGATTTAAATAGAATAATGATAAGAATTATTAAACCGATAATTAACGGAATAAGTTTGAAATTGAATGCTTTGTTCATTGTATTTTTTTTGATTTTGATAAAGATACAAAAGGAAAATCAATCTTTAAAATTCGATTTAATGATCATCTGCATTTAAATCATTTTCCTTATTTATTGCACCTTCTGAAGGTGTGGTTGCATTGGCTCTAATTTCTGTATGTCTTATTTCGCCACCACTGGTACCGGTTTGTTGTGCAAAGAAAACTGCCACAATTGCAACACCAACAGTGGCTAAAGTTGTGAATTTTGCAATAGCACTCTTTTTGTATGCTAAAAACAATGATATCAATGACATTAAACCTGTAGCATATAAAAATAAGCTAAATGTTTCAGCCAATTCTTCATGCGTTTCAATTAATTGATCAGTAACTCCGGGAAGCTTTTCAGCAATTTCCTCTGCTCCTTCTCCTGTATTCATTGAAGCAAATCCAAATGCAGCTGCAATTATAAAAAGTACAAATGCCGTGTTTTTTAATGTTTGATTTTTAAAAATTAATCCGGCAATTAAAATGCCTAGTCCAAAAATCGTCCCGATAATTGGAAAGTGGTTAACCACTAAGTGTAAATGGGCGTCGTTCATAATAGTATTGTTTAAAGGTTTAAAATTGTTTAAAGGTTTAAGATTGTTTAATTAGCTACGTCAAAAACCCCTTTGATTAAAATTTTTGAACTTGGTGTGATCCATTTATTTGGCATGATTTCTACAAACTGCTCCGATTTTTCTCCAACGGTTACAGCTACTTTATCAAAAACAAACCCGTTCTGTTCATTCACTAAAACCAACAGAAAAGTGGATTCCCCTTCAGTAATTAAAGCATCCTTTGGAACTGCAAATCCCTTTTTTGAATTCACGATAATTTCTGCTTCTACAAACATACCCGTTAATAAAAAGTGTTTCACTTTTGGATCTAATTTTCCATACACTTTGATGGTTCTGTCGTTTCCTTCAATTGACTTCCCTACTAAAACTATGTTTGCAGTAAAAGTTTCTTCTGATGCTTCGGGGACTTTAAAGCGAATGGTCTGCCCTTGTTTAACTTGCAAAATATCTTTTTCAAAAACGGCAAGATCTACTTGCAAATGATTGGTGTCCACAATCTCCAAAATTACATCTGCCGGAGCCATAAACATTCCGACAGTTGCATTCATTACTGTAAAATCACCGGAAATTGGTGCGAAAACAGTAATGACTGATGTGAAATTTCCGCGTTCTACTTGAGTTGGGTTGATATTGAGCAATAATAATTTTTCTTTCAAAAAGAGTAGATTCTTTTTCGTTTAAGATGATGTTTTGATAACCAACTTTTGCAACTGAATTCTTGATTGCCTCTTCACTTGGCATTGCTGTCATACTGCTATCAAATTTCCAAATTTTATCCATAGAAGCATAGGATATATCAAAAGCTCCGCTTGTTAATTGAGAGATTTTAATAGCTCTTTCCACTAATTCAAAAACTTCACGATCAACTTTTACGGGTTCAATTCAAGCCTTTTGATTGACTGTAGAAATTTGTGTGGTTGGAATCCAATCTGAAATCAAATTTTCAATACGTTTAACTTCAGCAATAGCTTGGTCAATATAAAGATTACCTTGCAAGGAATCCTTAGCTACAACAGTCATTTCAAACGGGCTTCCGAGCATCATTGTCTTTCTTCTGACGACATTTTGGCCTTGCATCAAAATGACGTTTAAAAAAATAAATACTAATGAAAAATGTTTCATGCTATTAGAATTTTATTGACAAACAAATCATAATCAAAAGAACATAAAAATGAAATATCCGTAAAACATCTATTGAAAACAGTCATTATTTTTGAAACGACTTAATTAAATTGACATATTCTTCCGCTGAAACATTTTTAAAGCCGGTCATTCCTCACGCTTTTCCATTTTTATCTAATAAAAGAACTAATGGAAAACTTCCGTTTTGATTATATTTTTCAGCTAATTTTTTGTTTTGTTCGGTAAGTTCCGGATTTAATTGATTTGCTTTTTTCTCAGGAAAATCAGCTTTGTAAATTACCCAATTTTTTTCAGCCTCAGTTTGGAAAACATTAGAATTAAACACATTTTTTTCAAATTTCATACAAGGAGCAAACCAATCAGAACCGGAAAAAACCAATACTATATTTTTATTTTCTTTAATGGCTTTGGATTTTGCCTCCTCAAAACTAGTTTGCCAATTTTGTGCCAATAAAATCGTATTGCTGAAAAGGAACAAAAGAAACAAAACTTTTTTCATCCGATAAATTTTTATGTAAAATTAACGGAAAAGAGAGTAAGATTTTGAATGATTAAAATTAATTAAGCGAATCTTAAGTTACAACAATCCATTGTACTTGCGAATAAACCATTCAGCCGCTAAAGACAATGCAATCAAAACCAATAACCAAATCCAATCAATAATAGGTGTTTTTTTTATCATTTCTTTTTGAATAGGTTTATAGTTATCATTGGTGATGAGCGATTTAATTAACTTCTCTACTTGATTTGTTAGAAACGTTTTCCCATTGGTTTGTGTTGCCAATTGATTTAATTTTACATAATCAGGATTAACAAATTGTTTTTCGATATCAAAATCCAACACTTCAAAAAAACCGGCATGGGAAGCTTTAGAATTATTTTCTGTTACGGTAAAAGAATAATTTCCGGCCGGCAAACCATCTAAATTTACTTTATATGAATTGGTTGATTTCAATAAATCATACGATTTGGTTTGATTGGTTGCTTTGTTTTTTACCGTAATGGATAAACGGGCCTTGTCATCAAACTCATAATTTTTATTGAAAAATTGAGCATTAATTTCGATGGCATCGCCTGAATTATAGAAATTTTCGTGTGTGACTACCAATGATTTTCTAGCGTTGTTGGAAGCTAAAAACTGAATTGTTTTATCGATAAACACATCAAATTTTTCAAAACTTTGCTGGTCGATGTGGCTTTGCAAACGCCATTTCCAACTATTTTCACCAAAAAGAAAACAAGTTCTTTTTCCTTGAATATCTATATAACTCAATAATGGTGTATTAAGTTCAACATTTAAAATTCGAGCCGTTAATAATGTTTCCATTTTTATTTTTGGCGTAATGGTCCCAAAAGCATTTTGCAAGGGTGGAAAATTTTCAAAACCTATATTTTCCGATGCAAAGAGATTAAATTGTGAGGAAAAAGTAGCCAAATAATCCTCTTGTTGTGAACTCATTTTAAAAGAAAAAGCGTCTTGCTGTTGATTTAAAAAAGTAAAATCGGTTTTAGTTCCTGTAATAATCCATGTATTCAAGTTAGCTACAACGTTTTTTTCGAAAACAGTTTTAAAGTCAGAAGTAGGCTGGTACAAAATCAATACATTAAAATCTTGTAATGAATTGATTTGATTTGGCTTAACAATAGTCACTTTACGTTGTTGATTAGTTTCAATAGCTCTTTTTAAAGCTCCAATATCAGGATGATTGATTGAGGAAATAATAGCAATTTCCGATTTTTGATCAATGACTTCTACCGCAAAATTCTTGGAATTGTTGTATTTATTTTTTTCAATTTCAAGAGATGAAATCGTTGCTTTAAAAACCTGAACACCCACTTTTTCAGCAGGTAATAAAATGGTGATTAATAGCGATTTTTGACTGGATGAAAAGCTCACATTTTGCTTGCTCAAAACTGAATTTCCTTGTGAGATAGAAAAAATAGCATTCACATTTTTCTTTCCGGAATAATTTACAAAAACTTCAACGGGAAATTTGTTTTTAAGAAAAGCGTATTTATTGACGTTAAGCTGACTGATTTTTAAATCTAAAACCGAAGTCGTATCGCCCAAAACAACAGGATAAACAGCTTTATTTTCGTCGAATGAATAAATGTAATCGCTTCCTTGGGTTTGATTTCCGTCGGAGATGATAACGGTGGGATGATTGACACTTTTGTGGATGCTTTTCAGCCCTTTTCCTACTGCATCTATTCTAGTCTGAGTCCCTTTAAAGTCAAATGTATCAGAAGCCTCCAAATCAGCAGAAAATTGATAAGACTGAATGTCAAATTTTTCTTTTAACTCAGCGTTTGAAATTATTTTTTTGTAAACCTCTAAAGCAATATCTTTTGCTTTAAATTCAGCTACAGAAGATGAATTATCAACTACAATCGGTAAAGGAATTTTGATGGTTTCGAATGATTTTCTAGTTAAAATTGGATTAATTAGTAACAACAATAATCCGAAAATTGAACTAAAACGTAAAAAAGCCAACAACCAGTTGATTTTTGAATTGGTTTTGGCTTTATAGAAATATTGAAAAAATGATACTCCTCCGGCTAATAATACTGAAAGTAAGAGTAAAAGCACAGTAGTTGTAGTCATTTATTGCTAAAGTTTAAGAGGTTAAAGGTTTAA
>Ga0164293_10000282_pt1 | contig 39044 bp, 41 predicted proteins | sample GEODES118metaG_FD_111487 | JGI IMG/M metagenome (GOLD analysis project Ga0164293, IMG submission 111487) | Eutrophic lake water microbial communities from Lake Mendota, Wisconsin, USA - GEODES118 metaG | ecosystem: Environmental > Aquatic > Freshwater > Lake | place: USA: Lake Mendota...
ATAATGGACCACACTAATTATAGGGTATTTTTATACTGATTATCAGTTAGTTAGACTTAAACTGCGCACCGAATTGCGCACCTCAATTATAATTTAGAATCATCATTATCACAAATTTACAACATTATCGGTCTTCTTTTTAAATAATGAAACACCGCCTCATTATTTAAAAACCGATCGACTATACCTTCAGAATTTTTCCATGGTTGATTAAATAGTCCAGCATATTCTTCCTTTTCAATCAGCCATTCTAATGCGAGTTCCTTAATTCTTCCTTGTATTGAAAAATCATTCATAGTATCACTACGATATATTTGAAACAATGAATAACTAATCCCAAAGAATGTTTTATATATCGTTGGGAATTCTGGAATATCGATTTTAGCCATTAAAACCTGGTTATCATCGGCATCAAAAAGATTAAAAACTTCTACAGAAATATTAATTTCATTGTTTGTGATAATTAACCGCATTTCCGTTCTTAACGCAATGATCATTTTATGATACTCATCCAATTTAGAATCTACCCTGCCAAGAGAATTCATATGCCGATCCCTTATATGATTAAGTTCTTGGAAATTTCTTTCAGCATCTAATCTGAATTGATTGAGTTGTTTTAACTGTTCCATGTAGATTTTTTTAACTGATTTCAGAATAACGCTCCTGCCATATTTTCTCCAACTTATCCGCAAATTCTTCTCCGCTGGCCTTGATATAGCGTAAGAAATTCTTGTAACTTTTGTGCCCAGATATTGACATGATAGTAGGAACATCAGTCCCTTTCATAAATTCATTGGTAACAAGGCTTCTGCGAGGACAATGACCTTGTAAAAATTCATACTTTGGCTTCGTAATCACCACTTTCTCTCTCTCATACGTAATTTGCTTTGAAAACTCAACTTGCATCGATGGCATCAATGAACCAACTTCTTTAATTAACCTATTGAACTCATTATTTTTAGGAACCTGAGGTAGTCGATAATTATACTTTCTGAAAATTTCATTTACCAGAGGATGAATGGGCAAGGTGATTTTCTTTCCTGTCTTTTTTTGAATGATTTCAAGTCGATTATTATGAATCTTTGCAAGATTTAGAGTTGAATAATCCGAAAATCTTAAACCCAAATAACAAGCTGCAACAAATATATCACGGACAATTTCGTGTTTCGAAGAAGGTAAATTAGTTAGGTCATACATTTCTCTTATTTCTTCTTCTTTTAGATAAATACTATCTGTTTCCTCACGTCGTGTATCAAAAGAAAGTTCTCCAAATTGCGCTTGAGTTATAACTTTATTTTTTAAAGCGTATTTCAATATTTGATTAAGGTCCACCATAAACTTTGAATGTGTATTTAATGCATGTCTTTTAACCTTTACTATAAAGTCACTTATCTGATCTATATCTTTCTGAGTTATCTCATTAATCAGTAATAACTGCCTATAATGCTCTTGAAAAGATTGTAGATAAGCCCTGGAGGTCCTAAATGATTTTATTGTTGATTCCTTTAATTTTTGTCTTTTAGGACTTAGTCGAATCCCCTTTTCACAATCTGAAATAAATAAATCAATAAAATCAATGAATGATTTTGTTGGTATAGATAAGGCCAGATTTTCTTTAATCACTTTAGTCTTGGGATTTCCAACCACTTCATGCATTTTAGCTTCAAATTCCAAAAATGTCATTTTGGAAATTCCAAATCTAAAATCATCAAAAACTTCTGTTAAATCCATTTGTATTTTTCTAAGGTATTTACTCGCCTTTGCAGCTGTTGTATTACCTACTTGAGTTTTAATAAATGATTTTTTAAAATCCCACAATTCAGGGGATATACTTTTGCCTGTATACACGAAGAAATTAGCTCCTTTTGTAGCTATTTTAACTCTTATACTACTACTTTTTGCTTTTGGCCTTGCCAATGAAAATGAAACTCCCATGTCTATAAGTTTTTTAATGTAGGCGGGGCTTATTCCCGCCTACTCTGGTTAACAAACTAATCAGCGAATACTACATCAGAACCAACCTGGAGATACCAACAAATAAACATATTGAGATCGCCTTTTTGAAACTCTTGATCATCAAAAATTGGGAAACCGAGGTTATTTAGTTCGACACCGAATAGATTACGACCTCCATTATAAAAAGCTTCGGCTAAGAATTCAGGTGTAAATTCCCAAACCTGTTGTTCATTTCTTGCTCTATTTCTTAAATAGGCATTTACCAGACGGATGTACTCTTGTTGTGTTGGATTTAAGTTTTCCATTTTTGTTAAATTTAAATTGTGAGTAATTATTGAAGCTTTTTATCTAATTAGATTTAAGAAATTTAAGAATTGAGCTTTTCAAAAAGTGATATTTCCGACCACTCTTTTGCCCGACAATCCTTCCTTGTAAAAAAACCTTCGTGAGCGTTTGTTCACTGATTCCCAAAAAGTCAGCTGCTTTTTTTCTGTCCCAAAGTTCATCGGTGAAACCTTCTCCAATTATTGGATTCGTTGCTAAAGATTGCACTTCGGCTCTAACAACCTTTGTCATAACATTGACTAAGTCATCAACTGTTATTGTTACAATTTGTGTTTGCATATACTTATATTTTTAATTTGTGAAATTTATTTTTTACATACTATTTGAACAAAAAAATATGCCTTTATAAAGGCTCATATTCCTCCTCATATAATGCTCTAATTTTTGATTTAATTTCATTTGATGCATTAATTAGTACTTGTTGGTCATATTCACCATTTTTGAACATCACTTTGTCTGTATTCCCCAAATTGACATTAAATTTCAAGAACTTTTTACCAGAATCACTAACCCAATATGCTCGCATGACAGAATACTTATTTTCCCGATTATGAGATTTATTAATACTAATGATAGTGTCAGGCTGTATAACTAACCTTAATCGCATAATTTGAATTTTATTGTAATTAAAAATTCGATCTAATTGATTAAAGTGACTTGTTAATGTTTTAAACGCAAGTTGTTTTACTTCGGCGTAATAATTTTTTCGATAATCCATTTTAAAATCATCTAGAATTTTTAATAACTGGCCATTTCTAGAATCACTTAGTGTCTCTTTCGTAAATCCATCATTATTTAAAAAATCTTCAGTCCTCTTATCATGGTCATCTTGACTTTCACCTAGAACTATTGTAGGCCAAAAAAAAGCTGTTTTCGCCATAAATACTGCTAATGCCGAGTATGTAATTATCATATGTTTCTGATTGACAACACAAAGGTATGAAATTTTATTTTTTCAAACCAAATTTATTTTTTATAAAATTTCAATTTAGTCATACATAACTGATTTTCAATATTTTATTTTTATGATATTTTTTATGAACTATGAATTTTCACATATTTTTGACAATTAATTTGTGTGCCCAATGAAAAATTTGGAACATAAACAAAAAATGAGAATTAAAGAAAAACACAACCTTAACGGAGAAACTTTCCCTTTAAAAATTGAATATCAGCTTGAATGCAGTCAGACGTTTTTAAGCAATTTGAATCGCAATATAATAATGGAACTAGCGTCTAATGCTTTGGATGATGCGGACTTAAAAAATGCAATTTATGAAGTGATAATCAAAAATGAATTGACTGCAAAACAAAAAAATCGAGAGAATTACTCAGATTTTACTTGAATAAAGAAAACCGAATATTAGAAAATACTGGTTGCATATCAACACTGATCAAATCATATTAGTTTACAAGCTAATCATTTTGTAAAGAATTAATGAGAATGAAGCCGATGATTGGACAGTTGTTGTAAATTTCAAAGTTAACTGTAGCTATATTATAGTTTTAATTGAACAAGTTTAACGCTAGCATCAAGGAAAAAGGGCAGTATATTAAACGTTTACCGCCCTTTTCTTCGCCCCTCTTCAAAATGAAGGTATCCCGCCTCCCTCCCTGTGGGTAATTTAAAAGCTACATATAAGGGGATAATTCCCTAAGACTATCTTGAACAGCTTCCCTTATACTTGGTGTTTCCCATTAACAGGTTTGCTTAAGCGCAATTTTGCAACAAATTGTCTCAACAATTCAGAAATAGTTAAACCCGAATTAGCCAGTAGTTCTTTTAAGAACTGGTCATCATCATCTGAAACTCTCACACGAATATATTTATTTAAAAATTTAATTCTCATGCGGCACCTCCTTCAGCTGTTTAAATACATAAGGGTGAACATTTGAAGCATAATAATTTAAAGCTCTTCTGACATGCTCACTGACATTAGTAAAATCATACTTTGTATTTATCGAATTAATGATTCTTCTTTCTTCAGATGATAATCTGATTCTTATGAACTCGGACCTCCTTAAAATACTTTTTTTCATAATAATTCTATTTACTAAATAAATATCTAGAAAAATGAAAATAATTCTGTTTTAGGAATCTTTTTGAAATGTCCTACTACTTATTATTAAAAGAATATTATGAAAAACAGAATTTATCAATTTACGTACCATCCTACAACCTTAAACCGAAAACCAGAAAATGGCGTAGAAAAAAATAAAATTTACCAAAACATGGTACTTACAGGTACCAGTATTGAAAATATATGTAAATACATTGGAAATGGCTATGGTTACACATTGACTCCAAACCTCTATTCTGATAATAAACCATCAAAAAGTAGCTTTATTGGAACAAGTGGTTTTTTTCTAGATTTTGACCTTAATTCTGATCCAAATGAAATCCTAAATAGATTTAATGAATTAAATATATTTCCGAATTTTTGGTATACATCATTCTCAGATTCACCTGAGTACAGAAAATTTCGGGTTGCTTTAATGTTAAATCAGGAAATAACAGATCTCAGTTTGATAGGAAATATTTACAGTCAGATTTTCTACCATTTTCCAGCGGATATTGCATGCAGAGATGCGGCAAGAATTTTTTATGGTGGCAAGGAGGTTACTTATCTAACCGATGAACCTGTAAAGGTTGAACATTTGTTAAATGAACAAACTTGGAAAGTAAAAAAAGCCGAACTCAAATTTGATTCATCAAAACCTGTAAAACTATTATGTACTAATAATAAGTTTACAGGAAATAAGAAAAAACACACAACAACAACATACTTGTTGAATCAGGAACCAGAATTTGAATTCCTTAATAAGTTAAAAAATAATGATTGTGATTTTACAATTATTTCTCAGAAGGTAAAAGTATTTAGAGAATTTATCAATCTTGAAAAGAGATTTGATTATTTGGTACTATTTGGTTTAGCTACTAATCTTCATTGGCTTCAAGGTGGGATGTTATTGTTAAAAAAAACAATGAACGCATACAACGCTTTGTATGAGAATTCTGAAAACACAACATTATACTATGATAGACACTTTGAGGTTATTGACCATGTTAATAAACGTAAACTATTCCCACAATCATTGGTCAAATTCTCACCTTATCCAGAAGATGAGATCTACAAAAATCTAATTAGTTGTATAATTAACCCCAGGGGTGTCATTTATACCTCTGCGGCTCCTACTAAAATCAGTCTAGAAGAGGGAGAGACGCTTTTTAAAGAGGTGTTTAATGAATTATTAGTATCCCATAAGCAAATCGCCATTATAAAGGCTCCGGTAGGAATTGGAAAGAGTCACATGCTAAAAAACATGGAAGATGTAGCTATCTGCTTGCCAACGCACAGGCTAAAAGTAGAATTATTTAACCAGATGACTGTGGAGAGTAAAATGGTTCCCGAACTACCCAAATTTGAAAATAATGCGCTTAATAATACAATATTTAATTACTACAAAAGTGGTTTAAGATCTTCTGTCTTAGATTTGTTGAGAATAACTGCGAATAATGACACCAATGATGGTAGGACTGCAAAACAGTATCTGGGAGAAATGGAACTCGCTAAAACATGGAAGGGGACTTTATTAACTACACATGAGCGTTCACTTCATCAAGAAATGCAACAAAAGGTCTTGATTTATGACGAAGATTGCATACACAGTTTAATCAGTATTAAATCCTTTCAATTGAATGATTTAGGGCATCTTATCATTAATTATCCTGATCTGACACTTTATTTTAATGATTGCTATAATGATCTGAAGGAAGCCGAAGCGAATATCATGCATCCAATAAATGTAGACGAAGTACCAATTCACTTATTGGTCGAAAAGTTAAAATCAGAGCCCTTATTATCAAATTTAGTAGAATTCTTTACCGCTAATAAATATTACAAGGAAGTTCACACAAGTAAAAAGGGTCAAACAATAACGACCATTCACTATGCTAAATTCAATCATTTTCCAGCTAATAAAAAGATCATTATCCTATCCGCTACTAGCAATCTAGAATTTTATCAAAATGTTTTTACTAATCAAATTAAAACTATTGAGATACCAACCGTTGAAAATAAAGGTATCGTAATTCAGAATACCAAATATTCCAATTCTAGACAATCTATAAAAAAGAGAGATAAAGATAATCTTAAGGAAATAATTGGAGAACATCCAGTAATTACTTTCATGTCTGAATCTAAAGAATTGAACACGGAATACTCTAAAAATAATGGGGATTTAAATATCTATTTTGGAAATACTAGAGGGTATAATGAACTTAAGGGGAAAGATTTATTTGTAATAGGTACACCACATATTAATCCTATAGTATATTATTTTCATGCCGAATATATGGGCATTAATACCAACTGTATTGATAAGAAAATGGAATATCAAACTATTCAATGGAAAGGGAGGCAATTCAAGTTTCAAACTTTCAATAATCCTGATTTAAGAAATATACAATTGCATTTAATTGAAGGAGAACTTACTCAAGCCATTGGAAGGGCTAGAACCATTAGAACGGACGCACAAGTTCAGGTATTTTCGAATTTCCCCTTATTAATGACAGATAAGTTCAATTTTGATTGAAATAGAGTCCATTTTAAGTACCATTTGTGTCGTATTTTATAATAAAATTAGTTGTAGCTCTTTTGTAGAATCATGATAGCAACATATTAGCTACATAGTTTAGATATTGACCCTGAAATCCATACTGTTATTTTTTTTATTTCAATTAAAAAAGGGTGGCCATATAGCCACCCTTTTATGAAATACGAATAAATTTTTTATAATATTTGAAATTATAGTTGAAAATAGACGACTTCAACTAAAGCGATCCCATTTGAAGGAAGAAATTTATACTCAAAATAGCCGAAAATAAAATCTTCAGATTGAGAGGTTGTAAAATGTCCGAATGGCGAATCCAAACCCTTTAATTGATTTTTTAAACTAAGTTCCAAGATTGAATACGTTTCGGGAAATTCGTTTGGATAATCTTCTTCAATCAGATCGCATTTAAATTTGGTTAAATCTTTTTCTGAAATATGAAGTCTCATTATTTTGTTTGAAGAATCCAGCTCCACTAGAATTCCTAATGCCTTTAGGTCGTTTACTGACAGCTGCGGATGTAAATTAAATATATTCATCTTAATAAAATTTATAAGATAAAGTAGACCTAAAATTCAAAAAAGTAAACCCTAAATAAATCTTTCAATATTTATTTAATAAAGAAACATATGAAAAGGAGAAAAATAATCATAATCACAGAAGCTCAAGCGAAAATATTGATCAATAAAATTATAACTGAAGTGCAAAAGAATAGAAAAGTGGACTAAATGGGCCCTTATTTATCAAATGCATTAAATATTTGCTATTATGTCGGAACTATCCTATAAAGTGTGTCAGTAATTAATAGTTACAAGACAAAAATAAACTATTACAGAATTAGTGGAAACTACAAACGCTTTCAGTCATTAATAGGCTTAATATTATGACCAAAAGCTTTTGTAAGTTTCCTCAACTTTTAGTTGGGAATTTCACTCAATACCCTCTCGGCTATCCAAGTTGACTTATACCAATGATCGACCTGTTCGGCCATTAAATAGTTTTCTAGATTATGCACTTCAAAGTTTCCAGCATAATCTGAATGATAATTTTCTTTAGCTTTTTGAATTCCATTTCCCTCCCACCATTCATAAAATTCATCACACGGAAATTCTTCGAGTTGAATGCTCTCAAAATTTGTGATTGCTAAATCTCTAAATCGATCGATTTGTTCTGATTTTGTAAATGGGTTATTTTTTAATACTTCGGTAAATACCAATGCGATTTCTGTTATTGTTTCCATAATAATTAATAAACATTTATAGTTTGCCAACTTTATGGTAAAATATAACTCTGTTCATATTAAAAGTAAATGGTATTTTTTAGAAATTCCGCGCAAACTGAGCCACCTTCTATATATAGCGACCCAGCATTCCGAAGAAACCGCAGAATTAAATATTAAGCCCATAAAGCTGTTCAACCAATGAGGTACGCAACGTCCCAACAGGTGTGATGGGTAGCTTGAGTTTAAGATCAAAATAAGTCTGTTTTAATTCTTGCATATTAGGCTCTGCCAAACACTCTTGTAACCAAGAGCTGAAATCAACATGTTGTTCTTGATTAGCTCGGTAAGGTAATTGCAGTGCTAAATCCAATCCCTCCCAATTTGAGCTAGGTTTTATTCCTTCAACTTCAGTGGCAATACCCATAAAAAACACTTCCCAAACATAGGGATTAGCCACAAACGCTTTCAAAGCCATGGAGCGTGCCTGATCTAATTTGTTGTTGTAAAAATAGGTTATGAATGCTTCTACCCAGAAAAAGGGGAAACCTGAATCATCCGGGAAGTTTTTGAAAAACCAACGTAAATAACCGGCTGCGCCTTTGTAATCACCAATGCTAACATATAAGTTTAAAATGGTATAACGCCTGCCGGCGCTATCATCAAAGCCGCCAAACCGAGCTCTTTCTGCAGCAAGTATTTTGCGCAGCTTGATAATTTTTGTTTGGATACAGGTGATTTGTGCCTGTTTCAATAAAATAAAGGTGTTTTACAAAAATTGAATTACAAAATAAAAGCAATTAAATCTGGTTTTTCATTTATTGAAATTCCATATAACGATTTAGCAAAACCTGTAACATCATCATATACGATTTCAATTGTTTTTCGATCAATTCCATGAATATCTGAGAAAATTTGCTTTAAATCATTTAAAACTAAGCTATGAAATGTTGCAAGATCATTATTTTCAACTTGGTTGAAAACTTTGAAACCGATAGAAACATTATCAATGTTTGCATTTGGAAACTTTAAAGCAAATACATTATCAATTAATAATGCTTTAGTAAATTTCTGTTCTATTTTAATTATTAATTCCATAGTTATACAAATTTATTTCCCACTAAACTCCTCCATTGTAACATGACCATCAGCACTTATTCCTTTACGTTGAATCACATTTAAAAATGTCATCCAAAGTATTTTACAATCTAACCAAAATGATTGCATATCAACATATTCAACGTCTAACCGGAACTTTTCTTCCCAACCTATGGCATTTCTACCATTTACTTGTGCCCAACCCGTAATGCCAGGCTTTACATCATGTCGCCGAAATTGTTCTTTCGAGTAACGAGGTAAATATTGCATTAATAGTGGTCTAGGGCCAACTAAACTCATATCCCCTTTTAATACGTTTATCAGCTGAAGCAGTTCATCAATAGAAGCTGATCTTACAAACTTTCCTACTTTAGTTAAACGTAATTCATCTGGAAGTTGATTACCATTCTCATCAAAAACATCCCTCATTGTTTTGAATTTGATAATCTTAAATGGAAGTGAATTAATCCCTGGTCTTTGTTGAATGAAAAAAACACTTCCTCTATTCACAAAAGCTAATAATAAAATTGTTAGTAGAATTATTGGAGATAAGATTAACAATAAAAGTAAAGCCGACAAGAAGTCGGCTAAGGGTTTAACTATTTTCCTATAACTGCTTAACATTACTTTTTAAATATTTTTACTAAAGCAATAAATATTCGTTCAAAATCCTTCTCTGTTAAGTTCGAACCACTGGGTAGACATAGTCCTTGTTCAAATAATTTTTCACATACTCCTGATCCAAAGAACCTAGTTCCTTCATAAACCGGTTGCATATGCATTGGTTTCCATAGTGGGCGAGATTCTATATTATCGACATCCAATGCTAAGCGGACAAATTCTCTACTTATGCCGCCAGTCAAATTAGGGTCTATTAGTATTGCTGTTAGCCAATAATTGCTAAAATAATCGTTTGAAGGTTCAGTTTGAAATGTGATACCAGCAACTCCTTCAAAAAATTTACGATAACGCTGATTGTTAGCACGGCGTTGTGCAACACGCTCCTCAATCACTTCCATCTGTCCACGACCTATACCCGCAACAATATTACTCATGCGGTAATTGTAGCCAATTTGCGAGTGTTGGTAGTGGGGCGCCTCATCTCTAGCTTGGGTTGCTAAAAAGCGTGCTTGATCTATGTAATGTTTATTTTTGGAAACTAAAGCACCCCCTCCACTGGTAGTAATAATTTTATTCCCATTAAAACTCAATGCTGCCATTTCACCTAAAGTACCACAGCTTTTATTTTTAAATTTTGACCCTAATGCTTCTGCCGCATCTTCAATAATGGGCACATTATATTCGTCAGCTATTTGTTGTATTTCATCCATTTTAGCTGGCATCCCGTACAAATGCACAGGCATAATGGCTTTAACTGATCTGTTTTTATAATGTTCTAAAGCATCTTTTAAAGCAAGAGGACACATATTCCAAGTATCCAGATCAGAATCAATAAAGACCAATTCTGCTCCTTGGTAAGATACAGGATTTGTAGTGCCACAAAATGTAAAGCTTTGTACCATAACAACATCATCTTTCCCAACATTTAACATACGTAAAGCTAAATGCAAAGCAGCTGTACCTGAAGTAAGTGCTGCTGTATGAAATTGATTTTTAATTCCAATATAGTTAGAAATATCTTGTTCGAAGCCATTTACATTTGGGCCTAATGGAGCTACCCAGTTGGTCTCGAATGCTTCGTTTACATAGTTTTGTTCATTTCCTCCCATGTGAGGGGAGGAGAGCCAGATTTTATTTTTGTTCATTATTGAATTTAATAGGTTTTGCAGGCACGCCCAAAGTTGTACAGTTATCAGGTTGATCGGTAATAATTACTGAGCCTGCACCAACATTTGTCCAGCTACCAATAGTTTTATTAGGAATTATTGAACTACCAATACCGATAAACGTCCCTTCTCCAACAGAAACACCACCAGCCAAGCTACAATTAGGAGCAATATGTACAAAATCACCAATAACACAATCATGGTCAACGCAAGCCCCAGTATTTATAATGCTATGTTTACCAATTATAGTACCTGGCTGAATAATTGCACCAGCCATTATTACAGAGCCATTACCGATTGAAACATCTTTAGAAATAATTGCAGATGGATGAATAATAGTTTGCCAATTAGCATTTGAAACTTTTTCGCTTACTAGCTTTCGAATTCTATTATTACCTATAGCAATCACTGAAGAACCAACAAAATTCAAATCGATAGGCACAGTTATTTTCATGCCCCCAAAATTTGAATTAAACTTATGAGAATCATCGTCAAATAAATAATCTATATTGAACCCGTTTAATAACGCAGATTCTATAATAACCTTAGCATGTCCACCGAAACCAAAAATTGATACACTATTATTCATTGAAAATGTAGAAAATAATTCTTATTTTAATAATTGATTGATTTTAGCAAAATATTCACTTGCTAATTTATTATACTTTCTATTCTCCAAAATCCAATTACGACCATTTTTTCCTATAACCTCTTTTTCTTTATTAGACATTAGAGCATATTTCAAAAAAGTATTAATCAGATCTTGAGTTTTGGTGGTATTCAAAAAAATTCCGCAATTTGCCTCGTTTATCATAGATGGAAAACCAGTATATGTTGCGATTATTGGTTTTGCAGCTAACATATACTCAACAACTTTATTCATAGATTGCCCAAAATCCCACACTTTTGAATGTTGAGTTGATAAGTAAAGGATATCACATTTGTTTAAAAAATATTTAACTTGATTTTGCTCTATTCTGTGCAAAAAAGTGACATTTGTATTTTCCGATAAACTATTTTGAAATTTTTTCTTTAAATCTCCACTACCTACAAGTAGGAAATGGATATTTCTATATGAATTCATTGATTTTATAGCTTCTATAAAAATATCTAATCCATTGGAAATCCCCATGCTACCAGCATAACCTATCACTACTTTTTCTTCAGGAATTAAATTTTGAAACGGATTATTTAGAGAAAGATCTTCCTCTACATATTTATTAGGTTCAAAACCCAATGGTGAACAAAATACTGGCTTATTTAATACCCCCCTATTTAATACATGCTGTTTCAGATTTGGCATTGTACCGACAATAAGATCTGAATTTTTGTAACCGAATTTTTCGACAAAACCAATAATTATAGAGAGTGGATGCCACTTTGAAAAACCACCTTCTTCGATTAAAGTCAATGGCCAAATATCTCGAATTTCAAAAACAAGAAAGCTACTGTATCTTTTTTTCAAAAAGTACCCGTAGAAAATAGTAAATATTGAAAGTGATGAAATAATCACTACATCAGGCTTATTAATATTTTTTAAAGGCATTCTAAACAACTTCCATTCAAAATCAAGCCATGATAATATTCTTTCAATTGAGGCTGTTTTTTTATATTTCTTGGTTTTGATCCAAACTATATCAACTGTATCTTGATTTTCATAATTATAAACCTTCCCTGATTCAGGAATACTCGCGAAATGATTGGCATCTGATGTTATAAGACGGACATCATTCCCTAATTTTTTGGCTTCTTTTGCCAAATAAAACAATCTAGAAGGAACTTTTGCATACGAAGGAGGACTTGCGTATTTTGAAATAAACCAAATATTCATTAGTCTTTAGTGTATAATTTGGGAATTGCATTAACGGTTTTGATAACATCTTCAAAATCTAAACCTAATGTATCTAAGTACCATCTTATATTTTGATATCTTGGTTGGTTTTCATCTTCTACTAATTCAAGTGCTTTTTCTCTGGTAATTTGTCCCTCACGAATTTGATTACTTCGAAATGTATCATGCTCAGTAAAACCTGCCACTGTATAATAAACATAATTATAAAAAGCCGCTGTACCATCTCCGATTCTCCAGGTAGTACTAGTATCAATTGATTTTTCCCAATCATATTTATTGAGTAAAGTATCATTCACTTCATTCTCATCCCATCTCCAATAATCAAAAAGATGATAATAATCTTTCTTTTCCGTAAAACTTCTGTAGTATTCACCAGAAAGGGTATCAAATAAAGAACTATTAAAATAGCTAGGACTCTCTAGCATTGCTTTAAATCTTTTTGAATGATATCGTAACTGTTTCATTACCCCATGGCTATATACTCTTTTTTCTTCAAAATCAGGTTCAATATCTAAAAACCCAGTCTTAAAGTGAGTTACCTCTAAAGGGTTAACTCCCCAAAGGTTTAATTTAATTCCTGTTTGTTTTTTTATACTTTCAACATGTCTGAAAAAATGTTTGTCACCAGCTGTTAACATGGCCATCATTCCCAAATGTGGTGATTTTAACCATGCTAGTAAATTCATTCTAATATTTCTTCTTTTTTGAGAAATATCTGCTGCGACTATTATATTCTCAACACCCATTTGAGCACACATTCTACTTATATTTCTTCTTCCCAAATCAGTAACCATACCCCAATCATAGGTGTAAGTGACCGGTTTCATTTTAAGCTCTTCTACAATTAAGTGCAAACCGTAACAACTATCTCTACCTCCGGAAAAAGGTACTATACAGTCTAACTCTTTACCTTTACGTCTATAGGGTTCAATCAATTGAAAAAGTTCTTCTTTAGGCTTAGGGTTATTCCTTGGCGTATACGTATTACAATAATTACATACTCCTAACGAATCAAATTTAATAAAAGGCATTGTCTCCGGTAAGATGCATTTAGTACATCGTTTTATATCATGTTGTTCATATAACAATAATTTTTCTTGGCTTGAATTAAAAATAAACTCTGGAATTAAATTTTCCTTTCTTGTATTCTCATCAATAATTGTAAATGACTCTTCAGATAAAGGAACTTCAATTATAAAAGATTCCTCCTTTATTTGATTTATATCTTTACAACCAATTAATTGTAAACCATAACTTTCAGAAGCAAAATAAGTTTTGTCTTCATCTTTACCAACATACAAACTGCCATTATTAGAAAACAAAATTAATTTTCCATATTTAGGTAATAACAAAGCACATGAAACTACACCTCTACATAATTTTAAAATCGCTGATGCTACATCTTCTATTTTACCATTATTATTTAAAAATTCTTCGGCAATAGCTACTATAGTTTCAGAATCGATTTTTAATTGTCGCTTTGTAGTAAGCTTTGACCAAATTTCATATTCGTTAACAATGATTCCATTATGTATGGCACAAATAGAACCTCTAACTACAGGTTGATTATCTCCAAGTCCATTTGTAATTAAACGGCTATGACCCAATACAACGTTTGAACCAAATAAATTAACTTTTTTTAATAGTTTCTCTACATCATAGTCTGCTCTATTGATTTTGTAATTAAAATTCGAAAAATGGATTAGACCACTAGAATCTCTTCCTCTTTGCTTTGAATGATTTACTAATGATTTTAGTGTCTGCTTATTTACTGGGTTATTTGCAACAAAACCGAATATTCCACACATATTATTTATCTTTTTTATTAAAATTAATTTGATACCAAAAATCAAAAATTAAATATTTTGAAAATTCGGTAGAAGAGAGTTTGCTATTTGGGTAATTTATAAAATCATTTAATATAAATTCATTATTTAAATATGGATTATTCATCTTTTTAAAATAATGCATAAAGTATTCACGCAACTCTACATTTTTATTTAACCACTCTGCTTGCGGTGTTGAAAAACCAAGCTTAGAAATTCTTTTTCTTATTTCCTCTGGGAGAATACCAATCATCGACTCCCTTAATATATACTTAGTGTATCCATTCTTAATCTTACATTCAGCCGGCAAACCCAAAGAGAATTCAACTAATTGATAATCCATAAATGGTACACGGGTTTCTATTGAAAATGCCATTGAATTTCTATCTTCATATCTGAGTAAAGGAGGAAAACTAAAATATTTTATATCTTGAATTGAACTATCTACAAGACTTTTAGAACTTCCTAAACCAAAATCAATTTCCGAGTTTAGATTGAGTGTTTTTTTTGACAATGCTTTATTCGAAACAGAAAAATTCAGATATCGTTTAATTCCTTCCTTGTCAAAAAAATTAAACTGCTTATTTTTTATCAAAAAAAACAATTCTTTAAAAAATGTAAAAAATCTTAAATTGCTTAATAATTCCTTTAAATAAAACGCGTAATATTTTCTATACCCTGCCAACAATTCATCACCTCCCTGTCCGTCCAATAATACTGGAATACCTTTTTCATTGGCAGATTTCATAACTTCCCATTGAGAAAATATTCCAAAATCAGAAAAAGGTTCATCTTGATGATATAATACTTTCGTTAATAATACAGAAATTTGACCTGATTTTAAACTACAAGAGTTCATTAGTACATTGTCATATTTATCAACTACTAAGTCGGCAAAATAAGACTCATCATATTCTTTTTCTTTAAATCTTGCATTAAAGACGTTTATATCAATTTGATTATAAATGTTTGCGGAATATGAAACGATGGAGGATGAATCAAGACCACCGCTTAAGCAAGCACCAACAGGAACATCGCTTCTAAATCTAAACTCTAAAGATTTTTTGAATAACTTTTTGAAAATATGAATATTCTCACTAAATTTCATAGAATTTTTAGTTAACTTCAATTTGTACCATTCTTTAGGTTCAATTGTTTTAATATTATTCAAATCAACTGTGAACATATGTCCTCCCAATAAAGGATACACACCTTTGTAAAAAGTTTCTGAAGTATGATCTACTAGAGATTTTTCAAGGTAATCCCTTATCACATTTTCATTGATACATTTTTCAACATTTAATTGAAATATTTGTTTTATTTCCGAGCAAAATATTATTTGACTATTATCTTGATAAAAGTAAAAAGGCTTAACCCCAAAACGGTCTCTTGCACAAAATAATTTATTGTTTTTTTGATCTAAAATTGAAAACGACCACATACCATTAAATTTACTTAAACATTCTTCTTTCCAAAAATGATAAGCACATAAAATTACTTCAGTGTCGGAACTGGTAAAAAAGTTGTAACCGAATTGTTCAAGTTCTAATCTTAGCTCGATATAATTATAAATTTCACCATTAAAAACGATACATAATCCCAAATCATCTCTAAACATTGGCTGATCAGAATCTGAATTTTTATCAATTATAGCCAATCTTCTAAAACCAAAATATGCGCGTTCAACATTTTGATCAAAGTTAATTATTTCTTTGAAACAAGTTTTTTCACGAATATTATATGAAAAAAAACCTTCAGAGTCAGGGCCGCGGTGCTTTATTACATCTACTGCAGACTTTAAATCAATATTATTAACACCTACATATCCAAATATACCACACATAAATTAAATTTTTTTATAAAAATCAATTAAACCTTTCTTTTCGTTTTCCCAAGTATAAATGCCTTTAAAACTATAAACGGTTTTTTTAAATTCTTCATAATTATCAAAAATGGTATTAATTGCATTAAATATTTCATTAGAATCTGATGGATTAACACTAACTCCAACTTCCTTACCATCGAAAATTTTTTTCCATAAAGGGAAATTAGACATAACTACTGGCATGCCAGAATTTATGTACTCAAATAATTTTACTGGGAAGGCCTCACGATAAGTATCAATATCATGAAGGGTTACTAATCCAATTAAACTAGAAGCATAATACTCATACAATTGCCCTTGATTCACATAACCCTTGAAATCAACAAATTCCCATCCTTTATAATTCATGACGTTTGCCATTAATTCTTCATTTTGAAATTGTCCAACTAGAATTAGCCTAACCTTTCCATTAAACTTGGCTACGCTGTCTATTATTTCATAAATACCCCTATTAACTGATATTGTACCGGAATACAATACATAATTAACTTTATTAGGATTGAAATTTTGATTATTAATAAGACCGTTATTAGGAAAATTTCTAATAATTACGAGATTCTTTACTTTGCCTTCGAATCGCTTAAATATTGAAGGTGTCACAACAATTACATTTTTTAATATAATCGAAGTATATATTTCAAATGGTTCTATTAGAAATGAAATTATCTTTTTTATAACCTTATTCATATTTTTATGCATAATATCTTTAGTAAGATCCTCATGAACATCGTAAACAATAATAAATCCAAATAATCTACAAATAACACCAATAAGTAATAACTCAGGGTCATGAATATGTATAACATTTGGTTTGATTCTATTAATTAATACTAATGATTTAAGATTATTATACAATCTATTCAAAATTGAAATACTAAATTTATTTTTTAATGGATAATAAATAAGTCTCTTGTCTAACTCAACATCACTTTCAATAGCTATTAAATAAATTATATTTTCAGTTTCGACTAGAGTTCGGGTTATTTTTTCATAAACTCTGATATCATTTGATTTATGAACTGTACTTAACTGTAGAATTTTTTTCAAAGACTTTTTTATTTAGAATTTAGAATGAAGACGAAAAACAACTTTGCCTAAAAACGGAATAAAACGCAATCGTAAATTAAACAACGAATTCTTCCAAATTTTGATTTGATTATCAAAATTTTCAACATTTGTCAAATATTTGACATACTCCAGTTGGGCAATATGTAAAGTGTGATAATGGACTGTTGCATAATTATGTAAATTCCCGTTAGTGATTTCATACAAAGACCAATTTCTTTTGTTAAATAAATGAAGATTAGAATCTAAACTCGTAAATAGACAATTGATAACTAAATCGTATGTAGTATCCTTCGTAATTTTTTTATACTCCAAAAATGCAATATACGCACTTAAAAATCCATTGAGCACATGGCTAGGATTCTCGTAAGGGTACTCTTCCAAAAACAATTGATTGTTAAATTCCGATACTAAATTGTAATCTTTAACAAGAATATTATCCAAACATTTTCTAGCATTATTCTTATCAACTTCCGAAGCTGTAAGTAAATAGGAACGAAGAAACATCGATGCAGCAAGACCTTGAGACAAACATGAATACCAAGGTGTACTTAGCCCTTTTAATTTCAAATTTGACGAATAAAGAAAGCTTGGAGTCTTCTTTAAAAATTCAATTTGATTATTAAATTTCTTTCTACACTCTTCATCTGAAGTATCTAAATATAAATTCCAATAAGCTAAGCCATAACCACAAATTCCACTGATGTTGTAACTTAAATCTTCTTTAACTGGGACACCCAAATCATCAAAAATAGGAAAATATCTATTGAGATCATTAAAAATAAAACTGTAATCAACTCCATAAGAAGTTGTATTGTTCATTTTAAATTTAAATAAATCCTCAAAATAAAAGAGTTGTATAAAATTATAATAGATTCTATTCATCAAAATTGTATTTACTAGCACTTAACACTCCCGAACAAATTCCAAAAATTTCGTTACCATACCAAAAGGAAGATAAAAATCCAAAAAACCAAATAGTAATGATATAGAACGAAATTCTGTTTTGATTTGAATTCACAAAAACTATTTTTTTAATTTTTTTATACAGTTCATAAATTAAAAAAAGAAAAACCAAAAAGAATAATACTAAACCATAATCAGCTGGGTAACTCCAAAAATTATGAGACATCTCGCCTGTTTTCCAATTTCCGAAGTCACCAAGTATAGGATTATTGATAGAAGTTAAATAACCTTTTTCATTGAGTCCAGTCCTTCCACCTTCGTCCAAAGATTCCTTCAAATTAAAAAGTGAAAAAATTCTATGTTCAGACAAATCTGGAGTATTAATAAAGATAAATAGCAGCAAAAAAACGGATGTAAATAAAACAATACTCTTTGATATACTTAATTCTTTTAAAAACAAAAGAAGCATGCAAGCTAAAAAGTACAGTGCAAACTCCGAACGACCGCCATTAATAAACAAAATAATAAGGAATAAAAATGAATAAAATAAATATGCCTTATTGCCCAATTTTAGAGACCATAATAAACCGCCTAATACAAGGAAAATACGACCAATTCCCTGATAAGTAAGTATATACTCATTACTATCATCATTACCCCCGAGATATAGAAAAAATACTTTAGAATCTGAGACAATATAGAGAGATATAAAAATAAGAGAAGATGTTATAGCTAAAATTTGGAAATACAAGTTTTGCTTATAATCTAAGTTTTTAAATAAAAGAAAATAAAAAAATTGTATAACAAGTATTTGTGTGTAAAATAAATACTTTTCATTTTCTAAATTCAAACGAAGAAGAGAAAGAACCAAAAAAGAAATAAAAATAACACAATAACTAAAGAAAAAAAAAGAAAAATAATTCAATCTTTTCTTTTGAAAAAACTCGGCTATTAACAAAATCGGAAATCCAATAAAATATAAGTATCTCAATATTGGTATCTGTTGCGAATATGAATAATTCAACAGCTGTGCAAAAAGGACACCGATAGTACTAAAAAAAAGAAAAAAATTGTAAATAAATTTTAAAATATTTTTCATTATTAATCAAAAATCTTAACAAATTTTTCCTGAAAAGCGATTCCTAACTCATAATATTCATCATTGTGTATAAGGTAATTAAATTGTCCATCATGTTTTTTTACTTCTGATATGATCTTTTCTAATTGATAAAACCCGTCGTCTAAATGTAAATTCATATATGATGGAGAATTTATTGTCCATTGCATCGCAATCAAAGGTCTAATTTTTATCTTCATTGTTTCATTTTGAAGTAAATTAAAAGCATAATAATCATGAGAAGTACCACATCGAAAACCAATTGTATCGGAAAAACCTAGTGTTTCATCAGTATCTACACCTATTTTTTCTAGATCTATTAGCGTTTCAGGAAACTTAAATCTTAAGTAATGCATTCTTGACGACAATTTTGACGATATCCCAAGTTTTGCAAAAAAAGTTTTAAAATTGTTAACTTCATCCTGAAGTTTGTCAAAATCGTTATACGTATTATAACTTGGATGCAAGCCTATTTCATTACCACTACTAATTATTTTCTTGGCTAATTTCAAAATCTCAATATTATCTAAGCAATAATCAGGGTCTGTAGGCTTATGAGACTTCCCAGCCATAAAAAAATAAATACCTGAACAACTGCTTACTTTACTCAAGTCAATAAGTTCATCGAAATTATTGTAAACATCAATATTTGAGAGTTTATTAATCCGGAATATTTTGTAATAATTTATTCTCAGGAAATAGGCAAAACTTATTCTTTTTTTAACCAGATCTTTAAAAGCGCGCCAAATAAAAAGATAATATTTTGTATATAAGTATCTAAAAGGCCTATCTACATCGTGTGATAAGTTAAAAGAATACTTGTATTGAATTAAATTATTTTTCGGAGAATAACACTGAAAAAGATTCCTGATAAAAGTTATCCATTCATCCACAACAGGTCTTAGATAAAATTTTCCTTTGTATAAAATTGAATCTTTAGCAGTAAATCTGCTATGTACATCGTTATAATCAGAGAAATTATACTCTTCAACACGGTTCAACATCCAAAATATAAAACCTAAACAATCGTATTTAATATGTACAGTATTCTCATCTGTTACCACAATAGGTTGGTCTCTAAATAATTCTGAAGATAAAAAAACTAAATTTACCTTATCCTCTTTGATATTCCATTCTATATCCCTTGAAAAAATTTGCAAGTCATTAGAAGGTTTATAAAGTTGTGAATCATAATCAACCAAAATTTTAAAGACGCTATTTGTAAAACCTATAATAAAGATTTTTTGCTCGACTTTGAAAACCAAATCAATATCATTTCCAATTCGGTTTTTCAAAATATAACTTAACCAATTCAAAATTTCAGTAGTCATATATCTAAAATCTTTCTTTTAATACTTTAAATAAATATTTAATCCAAAACAATAAATAAAGGTTATTGTAAGCTCTACTACCATAGCAATCTTTACAATTCGCATTACCACATTGAAAATAAGAAGAATCCCTCTCCAAATAGTCGCAGAAAATTTTATAAGAGATTTTATTATCAATTAATGCAGATAAATCTTTTCCTACTTTTCCAAGTTGAATTGCATTAGCTGAAAGTAAATGGCCATATATTTTGTGAGTTCCAGCAGTACATCCGCCAATCTCATTTCTAATATACAATTTGACAAACCCATCTTTAAGAAAATAGCTTGCCAATCTTCCAGATAAATAATGCCGTTTTGTTAGTCCAAGTGAAGATTGAGCAGCATGAAAAGACATTGGACCTAATCGTAAATCACGAACACAACCCAACATCAAATGCTTACCGCCGTAATCAATTATTCTCTTGTATGGCATATAGGGAGTAGAAAACTCATCATGACCAGATAGTATTGTTTCAGCTAATGGCCCAATAGATACCAAAGAATTAGTTGGATGACAACTACGAATGAAATTAAAAATACTCTTATTTCTCAAGATCAATTCTGACAAACTTCCTGAATTCGTTTGAGAAATTTCCGAAGAAAAGTAAGAGTTAGATTTACCTTTAAAAAAAAGGGGGAAATATAAGAAAGTCGGCGTGTAACTTGGAATTACAATTGTGATCTCAAGAGCCAGTAATGATTTAAATACATATATCCAATCTTCCTCTGTCTCTGCTCTAGTTTTATTGAAAAAGCCAACTCGTTTCAAATCTGCAGCAATAAAAATTAGATCTCCATTCTTTACACCGAGTTTCAATATCTGGTCAAAGATATCTTCCCTACTTAACATCAGTGATAGATTTATTGAAATTTAAAATATATTTCAATATGTAACGGTTATAAATTGCGGTTGATTCGAACCCCTTTAAGTAATTAATCACCACAAAATTCTTTTTATTAAAACTTAAAACAAAATAGCTGACTGAAAAAAGTTTTTCTCGCATAAAAAAAAATAAATACAAAAATTTCACCTTTCGAAAGAGATATAATAGATTCAGTTTAATAAATAAATTCCTTATGGTATAGAATCCCATAGATAGGTCACTCGGATTCCTAAAACTTAAACTTTCAAGGTCTTTAAACAAAGTAATCTTTGCTAGATCATTTGTCAAATAGTCAATATACCATTTTCTATTAAATCGTTCGTCTAAGTTCGAACTTAATGCGCAATTTAATACATCAATATCCCATAATGGTAACCAAAAATCAAAATTAAAGAATGTATACACACTTGTTGAATTAACAACAAACTTACATTGCCTTTCACGCCAATCCCATGATTCGAAATTAGAAGCACAGGACTTACGATCCGATACACAACGATGCCCAAAAGAACGCTGTATTTTAGTTAAAATTTCATTTCTGTTTACATCTGACAAATCTTTATCAAGATTAAAATGCCTCTCATATATAAATCTTGCACAAACTTCCTCATTGTAAAAATGTGAATTCAAAATTTCATTCGACAAATGACTGCCAGCAATAAAATCCCCTGAGTGTCCAGGTACAAAAATAGCATCTATTTCAACTAATTTTCGATCCCTTAACTCCTTTACGGCTAAAAAATCCTGCACATGAGGTTGTGTGCTATAATGTGATGACCATAACTCATATTTCGTGCGCAAATCAATAACGTCAATCCATTTATTTTCAGAATACAAAATAAACTCCCAATTAAAGTTCAAATCCTCAGCAACTCGTTTACTTATTAGAGCCTCCTTATCATAATCGGTGCCATAAGAAAAAGTAAAAACATTAGAATAGCCCAACCTTTTCAACATCATAACAATAAGTCGAGAATCATAACCACCACTTAAAGGAACAACCAACTGTCTTCCATTTGCATAATGAATTAATCGCTTAAATGCAAAAATTAGTGCATTATCAAAATTATCAAAAAGTGCATTTTCTAAACAACTTTTGTAATCAAATTCATAATATTGAATTCTATCTACTGTTACTGTGCAATCTGAATTTAAGAAAGAAACAATTTCTGCACCCTGAGTCTGAAAACAGTCTGCTATAAGGGTACGATAACCTGTCACATAACCTGTCAAACGGTATTCAACTACTGCACTTTTATCAACATTGTCTTTATTAACCAAATCGGCTATATCCTCAGCTAATAATATAAAGTTTCCTTGCACACAATAAAATATCGGGAACGAACGAACTATATCAGTAATGATAATCAAATTGTCATCATTTAAAAAAAGGACTGAGAAAAATCCTCTGAACTGATCAACTATCTCTCTTAAATTATTATCATGCTGTCTTAATAACGATAATAATGAATCATCATCCAAAAAGGTGCCATTATACCAAACTCTTCCTTTAATGTACAGTTTCACATTCGATTCGAAAATAAATCGATAAGTTTTATTTAAAAAATTAGAAGTCATTTCGCAAATACTTAATATTATTTATAACCTGCATGGGACGAAGAATAGAACGTATGAACAATTTGATGAAATTATTCTTTACATAATTTCTTTCTAAGTAAATTTCATTCAGTGAATAATTTAAGTAACCAAGCCACATAATTGCATTAATCAAACTATATAATAAAATTGTCATAAAATAGTTAAATATTATACCTCCAAAAAACAATATAAAAATTCTAGAAAAAAACAGAATCATTTGAAAAAACATCGATTCTTTGGCTTTACCCAGTGAGTATAAAATAGGGTTAAAGGGGGCTGTAAGTAGTAAACTAAAGATCCACGGCATTATTAAAAGTGCGGTCAAACCACTATCTGACCAATTATCATCTGACATAAATACTTCAAAGAAAAAGTATGTACCAGCAAATAAGAAAGGTGAAAAAAGAAATAAAACTTGAAAAAATGCTTTGCTTACGTGCTCAAAAGATTTTTTTTCAAAATCTTCCAACTTTTTTTTGTAATAATTAATCAATGGCCGTGAGGAATTTGTTGCTATAAACGAAACCGGCAAATTTAGTATCCTTACAACAAATGCATAAACTCCAGCATTTGCAGGTCCATAATAAAAACCGATTAAGAGAAGCGGCAAATACCCTCCAATATGATTTATTAGGGCTTCTGAAGTCGGATAAAACAATTTGTTCTTGTATTTTATAATAAGCGGGGTGATATTATATGATTCTAAGGGTTTAAAAAGCCTAAAGTCAACGAATATTAATACTAAAACTCCGAACAATTGAGCAAATACTTGATATAGAATAAGGGTCTCCCCAGAAGAAACATTGCCATCAATTATGATACACAGGTTAAATACAATTTGAAGAACAATCTGAGATATACCATAAATTATTAAAGATCGTTTTCTAAAGCAAACTCCAGAAAGTAAATTAGATAGGCTCAATAAAAAAACAAGAGCACCTGTTAAAACTATATAATTTTTGCTTAGTAAAAATTGATTCTCTAAAAAAATTGAAAAATTGAAAATTTCTGTATTTTCTGTATTTTCTGAGAAAGCAAAAGAAGCCCAACAAAAAATTAAAAATACCCCTATATTAATGAAAATACAATATTGAAAAAATAATTTAACATTGGCAAATGAAATTTGAAGCTGAAAAATCTGATCAACCTTAAATGTTGTTAATAATGAAATTATAGAGGCCAATACTAATGAAACCGAGTACGAATAAAAGTCCGTAGATGTTGTATAATTCAAAATGATGGGAGCGAAAATCAAATTTAATACCGCCGCAATAGAAGAAAAGCCGAAGACCTTTACTAAATCTTTAAATAAATTCAATTTACGATTATTATTAAAATTAAATGCCACACATGTAACTTATAATCCACAATATGTAAGCCTAAAAAACTATTCATTTAACATATATTTCACCTTTAAGAAAAACCTGTTCAAGTAAATATATATCCCCTTCTTTCACAAAATTTCCTTCGGGAAATGGAGGAACCGAACCTACTTCCAATTTTGACAAAACTTTAATGTTACTGTAATATATTATCAACACCATGTTAACAAAAACTGAAAAGTCGCGAAAATTTGCTTTTTTGAACTGATTTAAATCTTCTTCACTTTGAATTTGAATCAAATCTATTTTATTACAAATTACTTTGCTCAGCTCAACAAACTTAGTATGATTAGGATTAGTTACATCAATACTATGCAATATTAATTCAGCTTCTGGCATTTCTCTATCACCAGTTGGCAATATCAATTTTAAAATTGATTTTAATTTTTCAATTTCATCTGAAGTGAGTATACCGATCATTTTAATTAAAAACTATAATTTGAACTTTTCTTTCAACCGATCACATATATATAGTGCAATAGCTTGTAAAGTAGATGCGGGATTTACGCCCCCACTTGTTACAAATACACTACTATCAACTAAATACAGCCCCTCTACCTCATGTGATTCTCCAAACTGATTAACCACAGAGTTATTAGGGTCGACTCCCATTCTGGCTGTACCCATCAAATGCCAGCCAGTATTTCTAACCGGTCCAAAACTAATCGTCTTTTGTGCTCCAGCTGCCATCATTACTTCTTTTGATTTTTCAATGCCATGCGCTAACATTTTTTTGCTATTCTCACTTAACACATAATTGATTTTGGCAGCCGGTATTCCATTAGAATCAGTCATATCAAGGTCTAATGAAACTGTATTATGTAATTCGGGCAAGTCTTCAACAATTATTCCTATTCCAACAGTCCTGCCAAGTGTTTTATGAACTACTTCGTGATGTTTTGGACCTAAAGGAATATCTCTTCTGTTTACACCTGAAATTACCGTCTCAATTGGACCGGGGCCACGCAAAAGTTGCATTGTATATCCTCTGACAAAGCCCCGAGTTTTATCTGTTTCATAAAATTCTTGACTTTGCATCAAACAACCATGTGGGCCTAAATTTGATTTTAAGTCTTGCTCGAATAAGCCCTCGACATATCCCAATGGGTGTAACATGAGATTTTTACCAACTAATCCAGTTCTATTGGCTAATCCCTCAGGGAAATATTTACTTTTTGAATTCAACAATAAACGTGGTGTTCCAACACCATTGCATGCCACTATTACGATTTTGGCACTCTGGAAACATTCATTACCTTTTTCATCGTAATATATCGCACCATTTAACTTTCCAAGATTATCGACTGTAATTTCCCTTACCCGGCATTTAGTTCTCAGCTCAACTCCGTTCTTTACCGCCAACGGCCAATAAGTGACATCTGTACTTGATTTTGCACCCTGCGGACAACCGGTATTACAGGGCCCGAGATTAATGCACTTGCCTCTGTGCATATATTCTTTAGTGATAATAGCGCTGTACGAAGGCCACCAATGCCAACCCAGTTTGTTAAATCCCTTGGCCATAACTTCACCCATTTCACCAAGCGGTATATGTTGGAACATCCCTTCAATGGTTGGATATGCAGGATCACCGGACAAGCCAGAAACCCCCATCATTTTATCGTTTAAAGTGAAATAAGGTTCTAGATCATAATAATTTATTGGCCAGTTATCGGCAACTCCATCTAGTTCTTTTACTTTAAAATCAGATGGATGAAAACGAGGAAAATGTCCAGAATAAAGTATTGTCGACCCACCTACTGCATTGAAATTAGCAATTCCAATCGGAGATTCCGTATCATTAATTGGATAATCTGATGGTAGTTTTCGCACATTTGGACTCACATTGAAATTGTCATACTTCATCGCTTCCCATCCTGCCTTGGTACTTGGATATTCTTCAGGATTCATAAATGAACCTTGCTCTAAACAAACAATTTTTAATGATGTTTGACTTAAACTCCATGCCGCTGCAGCACCAGCAGCTCCAGCACCAATTATTAATACATCAGGGTTTTCAATTTTCACTACACTTATATTAATTATGATAACTATTTTTTGGGTAAATATTGATCCAATATATCCGGTATAGTGATCAACATTTCCGCTTCACATGCTATCTCGCCATCAGTATATCCAATGCCTATACCCTTACAAATTCCACGTTTCCATGAGAGCACGGTAGTTTCAATATATAAGGTTTGGCCAGGCAATATTTCTTTCCTGAAACGAACTTTATGTTCTAATGCATGGGTAACTTTACCTTTAAGTCCAGGCAAAGTTGTAATCGCAACCGTTAACATTTGAGCCATGGCCTCCAATTGCAGCGCGCCAGGCATATTAGGTGCACCAGGAAAATGTTTGGGAAAGTACCACTCATTAAGTGTTAAATTTTTATGCCCTTTCGCACTTACACCTGGAATTACCAACTCAATGTGATCAATCATTAAAAACGGGTATCTATTGGGTTGAAAATCTTGTAATTCAACACAGTTTAAACTGAATCCTTCCATAATTTTATTTTTATATTTTTACTTTAAATCTACAATTTTTGATAATGTGTATATCATATCATATCCATCCCATACTATTCCAATATCTAAAGCACTCCCGATAGGAACGATTCTATCAATACCTAAATTCCCTCCCCTATAAATGATATTAAAAATCTCTTCTCTATTTACTCCATAATACGTTAGCGTTTGCATTTTAATATCCATAAGCTCTTCAATGATACTTAGGTCCGATGTAGAATATTCATAGAAGTATCCGTATTTACCATTTAGTTCCAAAATTGAATTAGGTAATGTACTTATTTGAACTCTATAGGTAGTATTCGTGCTCGTCTTAACTTCAGATACAAAATCTCTCTTCACCAGATCTAAACACATCCAGGTCAGTTTGTCTACCGAACTTTTTGCTGCAAGGTCATATTCGTCATTAACTTTTCTGTTTACAGCAGTCCAAAATTTATCTTTTGCGGCCTCAGTAATTTGATCATCTATACTATGCCACAATATAAATTGTGGTGATGAGCATGCATTTTGATCCATCAAATAAGTGTCATTAAAAAACCCATCTACTAATCTTTTTAATTTAACTTCATCCAGATCTAAAACTTCCGCTGCTCCAATAACGGCAAAAGAATATCTCTCAGAAAAAGGAACATCTATACTTCTCGATGGCGTATCAAAAGATTTTATTGTTTTCACAGTTTCATCAGAACCCCAAATTAATCTAGCATTCGACATAGAAGATAAACGTCTAGTTATAGAATCATTTTGTGCGTACCGAATGAAATAGGTGTTATTTCTAATTAAATTATATTTTGGATTTTCAAATAGTGATTTGATGATTAAGGAAACAATTTCGATTTGATCAAATCTCTTGGAAGGCACTCTAACGATACTAACATTGCCGGTGAGCAATGAAAATACATACGAAAAGGCAAAATTGATAGGTACATTTGAAGGTGCTATATGAAAAACTGTCCCCAATCCCTTTCTGTTATGAAGATTGGCATAGCCAGCTTTCATCTTTTTTAAATTTGCGGATCTACACCAATATCCAAAAGTGATAACATCAGGATATAATTTAGCTTTTGAGCTTTTGAAAATATTATTTGAAAGCTCAATTAAAAAATCAATCGTAAGATCATTAAAAGTATGAAATACCCTTCGTTGTAGGTAATTTGATGGATCCCCAACTAAATATTCAACCTCGTCATGTTTTGGCAATCCGAAATAATCTGTACTCATAGTTTTATTTTTGAATTGTATCACTACAGCCTCTCACCTCCGCATTTTTAATTCTTCCGCTTATGGTAAAATATTTACCTTTTCTTCCACAGCTACAATCGTCTATACCTGCAATTGTACCTAAATCTTCAGTTAATATAGAATGACCCGGATAACTGGAGGGTAGAGATGAAACCAATTGCACAATCCCTTCCTGGCCTATAGGCGCTATGGTGTAATCACGGTAATCCCTGATAATGATATCTGAATAATTTGATGCATGTAAATAACCCGCTTCGCACTCCATATAAATAGAACCGGTTTGCTCTACTAAACCGTAATAATTATAAATATGCTGGATTTTTACCTTTTCAAATAAGGATTTACGGAAGGTATGTGTATCTACCGCACTATCAATCATTTTTTTCCATCCACCACCGTGGATCAGAATTCCATTCTCAAGATTAATGGTTGACCCTTTTTTCTGAAGTGCATTATTAAAAAACTCCCAAACAATGTACGTAAAACCAAAAAGTAAGATTTTTTGTCCTTTATGTTTTTCCAGAAAACTTTCGAGAAGTTCAAAATCTAAATTAAAATCATCATCTAACAAGTATTGGACATCGTATCCAAACATGGAAAAGCCAAGTATGCCTGCCCCTCGGGCAGAAAAACTATTACGATCCTTTAAAACTGATTTTGAATCGATAATTAACATTGGGATACGTTTCTTCCCAATAAAACTGGACAAAATTTTACTTAAAACTCTTGTTTGATTAGATGCTGTTGTGGTATCTAAAAATATTTTAGACGGAATTTGCCCAGAAGTTCCTGATGAGGTTAAAGTTTTTCGGATATCTGCTCTATCTATGCTTAACAATTCCAGTTCTTTAAATAACCGTACGGGTATAAAAGGCAAATTCTCTATTTTATGGTTATCCGCATCTTTAAATGTCCAGCTTTGTGAGATCAACTTATACTCCGGACATTTTTCAATATGTTTTTTTTCCAGATCAAATAATATCTCACCTAAAATTTGATTTTTACTTTCAGCATCTAAGGAGTAAGGTTGATACTGGTCTAAATCTTCTAAAGAAGCCATGCTAATCAACTTTAAGTTTTGAGTATAAAATTTTTCCCGAATCATTTCTGGGGAAATCCGGAATGTATCTAACAGTTATGGCTGAATGATGGATGCCTATTTTGGCGGAGATCATATCTTTCAATTCTTTTAAATTATTCTCTTGTGTGGTATAAATAATTAATTTATCATCCATCCCTGTACAGACACTTGAATAACCGTTTTTTTGGGAAAGGTTTTCAACCTCATCTAAACTAATTCTGTTTCCAAAAACTTTTATGAATCGCTTTTTTCTACCAACTAAGTAATAATAGCCTTCTTTATCCATTTTAGCGAGATCACCAGTAGCTAATACCCCTTCGTTTTCATCGCCTTTTGAAAAATCAGTTAAAGAATACGCATATCCCATAGAAACATTGGGCCCTTCATAATACAATTCACCTACTTCATCACTCTCAGATATTACATTATTCGCATCGTCCAACAAATAAAAACTTCCATTTGGAATTGGAGTACCAATGCTACCAGATTTTCTTATCGCATCTTTGGCGGGTAAACAGGACATCCTTGCCGTTGCCTCAGTCTGCCCATACATAACAAAAAATTGTATCCCTTTATCTGCACATGATTCTGCAAAATACTTAACAAGGTTCGAGTCTAATTTACCGCCTGCTTGGGTAAGTTTAGAAACACTCGGTAAATGCATTTTTTCAAAACCTAGTCTTTTGAGCATTTGATAAGTATACGGCACCCCTCCAAAAGTGGTTACCCCCTTTGCATTAACCAAATACCAAAAATTCTTAGATAGGACACCCTCCTCTGTTAACACAATTTTACATCCCTTCAACAGGTGACTGTTAATGATGGATAACCCATAAGAATAATTTATCGGAAGCGTAGTAATGGGAATATCCTGTTGTGATATACTCAATGATTGAGATATTGAAATCGCATTTTCAACCAGGTTCTTATATGAAATCCTCACCAAAACCGGGCTCCCCGTGCTTCCAGATGTCATTAATAAAAGTGCTAAGTCATTATGAAAAGAATGCTCAAAATGATCTGTACTCTTTAGTAGTTGATAAGTGCGGTTACTATGAACCATCTTCCACTTCTCATTTAGCGAGTCCAAATTCCGGTTAGTCCAAATGAAGTTTGGTTTATAGCTGTTGAGCAATTCCAAAAGTAATTCTTCATCCAATGAACTACTTATCAATAAGGGCACTAAACCCGTTCTTAAACAAGAAAGATATCCAATTACACACTCTATACTATTTTCACATAGTATGAAGACAAGGTTGCGACTTTTAAAATGAAGAGAGCATTCTTCTACATCCTTTAATAATCGCTCATAGTTTATCTCTTCCGACTTGGTTGAAAAAACAGTGGCATCACTAAAGTATTCTAAATCATTAAAAAAGCTTTTCATCCTTTCTATTTAGACAACGACCTCATATTTTGCTAAAATATCAATACCTTTTAAATAGGATCCGAAATCTATAATATCGTCAGTCTCTAACATGATGTCAAATGCATCCTCTAAAGCTGCTACCATTCCCATGTGTCCAATTGAATCCCACTGTTGCACGCTCTGATACACCAGACCTTCGTTTAATTGGTCCGCAGTCACAGAAAATGAATCAATAAAAACTTGGTCGTACTTTTCTTTGTTTGTCATAAAATTTATTATTTAAGATTTAATTTTTCTTTAATTGAAATTGCTATTTGAGCTCCTAATAGCCCATATTTTTCTAAAATGTAATGATATTCTGCTGTAATTACGAACTCATCAGGTAACCCAATTCTATATAAAGTAGGTGAATTGGGGATGGAAGAAATATGTTCTGCTACCGCACTGCCTAAACCGCCCGTTATACTATGCTCCTCAATTGTAAAAATTGTCTTCCCTTTACTAATTAAAAGATTCAAAGCTTTAGTATCGATTGGTTTTATTGTATGCATATTTAAAACTGAAACAGAAATTCCTTCTTCCTGCAAAATTTTAGCGGCTTCTAATGATTGATATACCATTGATCCAGTAGCAACAATGGACACATCCGTTCCAGACCTTATCTCTACTGCTTTACCAATTTGAAAATCGTAATCATCTTCATACACTACCGGAAACCCTACAGCACCAGTTAATCGTATATACATCGGATGTGGGTATTCTGCAGCTGCGAAAACAGTTTTTACAATTTCTGCACAATCTGCAGGACTAACCACAGTCATATTTGGAATTGATCTCATTATCGCAGCATCTTCTAGTCCAAAATGAGAATTTCCCAAAAATGACATAGAAACACCACTTCCAATAGCTACTGTTTTAATATTCAAATCCATGTACCCCATATTCATTCTAACTTGTTCAGCTGCACGCATAGTAATAAAAGGTGCAAATGAAGATGCAAAAACAATACTACCCTCTTTGGCTAATCCAGCCGCAACACCTATCATGTTTTGTTCAGCAATTCCAATATTTAAAAATTTATCAGGATAGAGGGCCTTAAAACGATCTAATCCTGAAGAATTCCCTAAATCGGCAGATAGCACCATTAGGTTTTCTAATTTTTCAGCAAGCATTAATATTGCTTGACCATAGGTTGCCCTTGAGCCAAGTCTTGACCACTGTTTATTTTCTTTTCCTGTAATCTTCATGTAATTCAATTATAGATTTAATTCAGCAATTGCTTGTTCGAATGTTGTTTGTGTCAGTCTATTATGATGCCAAGTATTATTGTTTTCCATAAATGAAACTCCTTTTCCTTTAATTGTATGTGCTATAATTACTTTTGGCTTCAAATTAGTACCCTTGTGAATCAAAGCATCATTTAATGCAAAAATATCATGACCATCTAAGGAAATAACATCCCATCCAAAACTCTCCCATTTTTTTTCAAGTAATCCAATATCCATTACTGTTTCACTATTGCCATCACTTTGTAACTTATTATAATCCACTATAGCTATTAAATTGTCTAACCTAAAGTGAGCAGCGGACATGCTTGCCTCCCAAACTGAACCTTCATTGCATTCCCCATCTCCCATCACTACAAAAACTCTACTTTCAAAATTATTTCTTTTTTTGAGCGCTATTGAAATACCAACAGCCATAGATAAACCATGGCCCAAACTTCCATTTGAAGACTCCATACCTAATTCCAAATTCATAACCGGATGTGATATAAGATCACTTTCGTTTTTCTTGTATGTATATAATAATTCTTGTGAAATAAAACCAGCATTATGTAAAGCAACAAAAAATGGAAGAACACCATGTCCTTTACTTAATATAAATCTATCTCGTTTTTCCCATTCTGGATTTTTGGGATCATATTTTAGTACACTGCCATATAAAACGCTAAAAATTTCAACCATGGACAAGCCACCTCCTAAATGTGAAGGGCCATCACTTTTAAATGCTAATTCCAAGAGCTGTATTCTTGACTTTTTTGTCAACTCAAATAGTTTATTATCGTTCATAAAGATTATTTTAAGCTATTATCCCTCCGTCAACCCTAATTATCTGTGCATTAACAAAACTAGACATATCGCTAGCTAAAAATAAAACAACATTAGCAATCTCTTGGGGTTCAGCTGCACGTTTTAAGACAGACGAATTAATAAGTTTGTTTCTGGCATTTACTTCCATTTGTTCAAACATATCCGTTTTGGTTACACTTGGAGCAACAGAATTTACTCGTATGTTGTATTTCCCAAGTTCGTTTGCAATCGTTTTTGTTGAAAAAATCAATGCTGCTTTGCTTGAACCATATGAAAGCATTCCCTCATCACCAATTAAGCCAGCAGTCGAAGCAATGTTGATTATTGAGCCGGATTTATGTTTCATCATATATCTTGATATAGCTTGAGTAAATTGAATTTGAGAAATAAAATTGATTTTTAACATACGTTCTAAATCTGTAATTGATGTCATATGAAAAAAAGATCCAGAAGCAATGCCAGCATTGTTTACTAATATGTCGATTTTTACCTTCAAGGCAATTATTGATGCAGTTGCTTTTTTTATTTGATCCGAGTCCTCTAAATCAAAAGAAAAAACTATAATTGAAACTTGAAATTTTTCACGTACGTCTTGAATATATTTTTCAAACTCACCACTACTTTTTCTCACACAAGCAATTACATTCGCGCCGTTCTCTGCAAATGTTTCTAATATTGCTTTCCCAATACCTTTATTACATCCGGTAAGAATCGCAGTTTTATTTCTTAACATCATTTTTAAAATATTTTACAAGATTTAAAGAGAAAATACTGACACCCATTAAAAGGTGAACTATTGTTTTCTGCTAGTGTAAATTCTCTCAATTATATCTACCACTTTCATCCCTTCTAAAGCATTTGTGGTAATACTTTCATTACCAGCAATTACATTAGCTATATTTTCATAAATATAATGATGGTTTGCGGCAGAACCCTTATAAAGACCGTAATCGTTAGGTGGGTTACTTTCGGCTAATACTGGCATTCCATAATCTTTAATGTGGCAATATTCTACTTCATTCATGTACTGTCCTCCTACCTTAACGGCACCATTTTCGGCTATAATTGTAATTGAACTTTCTAAATTTTTATCCCAAACCGCAGTAGAGTAATTTAAACTTCCCATTCCCCCATCTACAAAATCAAAAGATACAAAACCAGAGTCTTCAAAATCAGTACTTTTTTGATGAGCAAAATCATTTAATTTAGCATTGATATTGGTTACATCTCCAAAATACCAATACATCAGATCAATAAAATGAGAAAATTGGGTAAATAAGGTGCCTCCATCTAATCCCTTAGTACCGTGCCAAGATGTTGGTTTGCCAGTCTTTGGGTCTGGTTTATAGTAGCGATCATCACGGTTCCAATAACAATTGATTTGTACCATAAAAATTTTACCTAAAATTCCTTGATCCAATACCTCTTTTAGCCAAACAGAAGGTGGGGAATATCTATTTTGCATGACACAAAAAACTTGTTTGTGTTTTTGCAATGCTTTAAATATAATTTGTTCGCAGCCTGATTTAGTTAGCGCCATTGGTTTCTCCACTACAACATGCCAGTTGTTTTCTAAGACTTTTAGTGCTTGCTCTTGATGGTATCCATTTGGGGAAGCAATTGCAACAGCATCAATTTCGATCCCTGATTTAATCAATGCTTCTAAAGAATTAAAAAAAGTAGCTCCTGCGAAATTTTCTAGTCCTAATTCTTCTTTAGGTTTAACATCACACAATGCGACTAACTCAAAATCAGAATTGGCAAAAATCATACTCGCATGACGCTTACCAATATGACCACAGCCTGCCACTGCGAATTTAATCTTTCTCATATTTATTTTATTCTAATAAGTGTATTATTGTCTAATTTGTATTCTTGTTTGCTTTCTGGACATACTGCAATTCCTTTGTCATTAAATACTAAACGATGCCCGTATTCGCCTACCCAGCCTATTTGTTTAGCAGGATTGCCTACTACTATTGCATAAGAAGGTATAGTTTTAGTTACTACTGCCCCAGCGCCAATAAATGCATACTCTCCTATGTCATGGCCACATACAATTGTTGCATTTGCACCAATGCTAGCCCCCTTACCCACATGGGTTTTTGCGTATTGATCTCGACGATTAATTGCCGAACGTGGATTAATTACATTGGTAAAAACCATTGAGGGGCCTAAAAAAACATCATCATCACAGAAAACACCGGTGTAAATGGATACATTATTTTGAACCTTAACATTTTTACCTAAAGTAACTCCGGGCGAAATCACCACATTTTGGCCAATATTACAATTTTCTCCGATTGTACAATTGGACATTACATGACTAAAATGCCATATTTTTGTTCCTTCACCTATGGTACAACCTTTATCAATTACAGCTGTTTCGTGAGCGTAAAAATTATCCATATTTAACTTTTAAAAAACGATTGAATACTGTTACAAACAAAGTTCATATTATCTATATTCAGTTCAGTATGAATGGGTAAAGATAATACCTCGTTACATAATTCTTCAGAAGTTGCGAGATGAAAATCACTTGAAACAAACTGCTTAAAGGCTTCTTGTTTATATAGAGGAAGTGGGTAATAAATCATACTTGGTATACCATTTTCTGCTAAAAACTTATGAAGTTTTTCTCGTTTACCATTTTTTACTTTAAGAGTATATTGATGAAAAACATGAGTGCTGTTTTTTTGTCTTTCAGGCACATGCAACTCCCCTATTTGTGCAAAAGCAGAATCATAAATGGATGCCATTTCGTTTCTAGCTTTACTATAAGTATCTAAGTGTTTCAATTTGATATTTAAAATCGCCGCTTGAATGGAATCTAAACGTGAATTACACCCTAGTATTTTATGGTAGTATTTTTTTTCTTGTCCGTGATTCGCAATCATTCGCATCTTTTGAGCTAAAGCATCATCATTTGTCATTAATGCCCCTCCATCACCATAACATCCTAAATTTTTAGAAGGGAAAAAAGATGTACTTCCAATATGTCCAATTGTACCTGTCTTTGCTACTCTACCATTAGAGAAAGTATAATCAGCACCAATGGCTTGAGCATTATCTTCAATTACAAACAAATTGTACTTTTCTGCCAATTTCATAATTGGTTCCATATCACACGATTGCCCATACAAATGTACAGGTACAACAGCTTTGGTCTTTGACGTGATGGCTTTTTCAATATCCTTAGCGGTTATATTAAACGTTTGAGGGTCAACATCCACCATTATAGGAGTTAAGCCTAACAATCCAATAACTTCTGCTGTAGCCACATAAGTAAAAGCAGGACAAATCACTTCATCACCGGGTTTTAAATCTAACGCCATCATAGCAATCTGTAATGAATCTGTGCCGTTGGCACATGGAATAACATGTTTTACACCTAGATACTGTTCTAAATTTAATTGGAATTCTTTAACAGCTGGACCATTAATGAAAGAGGTGCTAGCTATACACGAAATAACAGATTGATCGATTTCGGTCTTTATTTTATTATATTGACCTTTAAGGTCTACCATTTCTATTTTCATCATACTAAAGTCTTGAGTCAATTAATGATCGATTTAAAAATGCTTTCGTATCAAATATTACAGATGAATTTGATGATTTGAGCTGATCTAACTCGAGTCCTAAAAATTCTTCATGCGATACTGCTAAAATGATACCATCATAGGTTTTGTTTAATTTATCAATTAATGTAATACCATATTCCTCTTCAACCTCATGCTTATCGGCATGCGGATCAAATACATCAACATTAATATTAAACTGTTGTAATTCCTTTACGATATCAATAACTTTTGAATTACGTATATCAGGGCAATCTTCTTTAAAGGTAATCCCCAAAACTAAAACCTTAGATTTTGAAATTACATGGTTTTTTGCTATTAAGAGTTTAACCAGCTTGTTTGCTACAAACATCCCCATATTATCATTTACCCTTCTCCCAGATAAAATCACTTGTGGATGATATCCCAAACTTTCTGCTTTATGCGCCAAGTAATAGGGATCTACACCAATGCAATGCCCTCCAACAAGTCCAGGCTTATACTTTAAAAAATTCCATTTAGTACCCGCCGCATCCAAAACATCATTGGTATCAATACCCATTCGATCAAAAATCAAAGCCAATTCATTAACAAATGAAATATTAACATCTCGCTGTGCATTTTCTATAGCCTTAGATGCCTCGGCAACTTTAAGACTAGGAGCCTTGTGAGTTCCTGCTTCAATAATGCTTTTATAGAGACAATCTACAACTTCAGCAATTTCAGGGGTTGATCCAGATGTAACTTTTTTTATTTTAGTTAAGGTATTAACCTTATCACCTGGATTAATTCGTTCAGGTGAATAACCACAGTAAAAATCTTGATTAAATTTCAAACCAGAATATTTTTCCAACACAGGAACACAGTCTTCTTCTGTGCAACCAGGATAAACAGTAGATTCATAAATTACGATATCGTCTTTTTTGATTACTTTACCTAACATCTCAGAAGCTTTTAATAATGGAGTTAAGTCAGGCGCTTTAAACTGATCAATAGGTGTTGGGACAGTTACAATAAAAACATTGTAACTTTTTAAGTCCTCTACATTAGTAGAAAAATTTAAGCCCAAACCAGCATTTGATTTGGCCAATTCCATTGCATTTTTCATACCAACAAGGTCTGCTTCATTGGTACGGTCGCTTAGAAGATTAAGCTCTTTAATTCTGGATTGATTGATATCAAAACCCAATACTTTAAATTTTTTACCAAATTCAATCGCTAAAGGTAATCCTACATAACCTAAGCCGATGATGGCAATTTTATAATCGTTCTGTTTCATTAATAAGTTTAAATATAGTTTTGAATGATGTATTTAGCTATAGATAATGACGCCGTTGCACCAGGTGAAGGTGCATTAAGCACATGAATTTGATTATTTTCTTTAATGATATTAAAATCCATAATTAACTCCCCTTTGGGGCTGATTGCTTGAGCCCTCACGCCTGCAGTACCGCCTTTTACAAACATATACTCTTCAATATCTGGAATTAGCTTTTTAGATTTTGCAACAAAAGCGCTTTTTGATAAAGAACTTAAAAATTCGCCCATGGCAAAACTTGTATTCTTGGCAAAAAAGTTAAGAAATCCTTTATAGGCCAAAGAATCAAAAGTATCTTTTAAGGAAAAATCAGTGTTTTTATACCCCTCTCTTTTTAATGCCAACACAGCATTTGGTCCAACTTCTCTTCCTCCATTGATCATTCTTGTGAAATGAACACCCAAAAAAGGATATTTGGGATCAGGAACAGGATATATCAAATGATTAACTAAATGCTTATATTCATCCGCAATATGTATGTACTCTCCTCTAAACGGAACAATTTTAATGGGACTCTTTTTAGATGTCAAATTAGTGTAGGTTCTGTCAGAGAATAATCCTGAGCAGTTGATTACTAAATCAAAAGCTTGCTCACTTTTTTCAGTCTTTAATATGCTTGCATTTTCATTTGAAGCATTAAGCCCTAGCACTTTATTATTCGTATAAATTTTACCACCAGCATTTAAAATATACTCAGCCATTACTTCCATCACCTGCTTATAATCTACAATTCCTTCTTCTGGTACCAAAAGTACTTTTTTAGCTCTTACATTTGGTTCACGCTGCTTAAGTTCTTCTGCATTGAGAAATTTCAATCCTTTTAATCCATTTTTTGCTCCGCGATCAGCTAGGTTATCTAATAAGCCTATCTCTCTATCATCTGAGGCAACAACGATCTTTCCGCAAACTTCGTGGTTGATTTGATTTTTTTCACAAAAAGCA